>OLSP01000368.1_pt1 | contig 44974 bp, 39 predicted proteins | sample 1672941 | NCBI WGS metagenome assembly OLSP01 (sample SAMEA3136739, study PRJEB25190) | human gut metagenome | reverse complement strand
TTTCTGTTTAATTCTTGGCGAATATAGTATTTTCTTTATTACTTTTATTTCCATTTCTGTTCTGCCAGAATTCAAAACCTCATTCAAAACTTCATTCAAAACTTCATTTTTTTCGTTCAAAACTTCATTCTTAAAGTTAAGATTTTTCAGGATAACTCTAAATTCCGTTGCATTTGAATAAAAAACAGGCTTTTTGTCTTCCGTATAGTTCGGTTCTACTTCATATGCCTGCATAATCTTTTTAAAACCGCTTCCTCTTCGTTCCATATAATCAAGTCGACTAAAAATATCTGCAACCACTGGATTTCTGCGCTTTGATGGAACGTTACCAATATCCCTGTCCTGAATAAGCGTCCCATCATACATTCCACCGGGGGAATATATTTCCAAACGGTCATCAAAAATATCAATATGAACTTCGCTTCCCATATCTAAATAATCACGATGTACTAATCCATTCACTAATCCTTCAAAAATACTTCTCTCTGGATATTCCGGATATTCTACTCTCCGATCAGACTCTTTTTTCCACATTTTCTTTGAATTTCTTCGCGCAAAATTCATGCCCTCTTCCAAAAGCAGGATAAGACTGCCTGTATATTCTTCATCATCCAGTGCATCAATAACTCCTGATGCTTTGTCAATACCATTCCATCTGGTGCAAAATAATCTCGAACAATAAACAGGAGATTCATCTGCAAACAAAGCTCCTGCATTCGTTAACATACCATTCCTGTCAATAATACCAAATGATTCAAAATCTTTGATTTCCATACTTTTCTTCGTCTGTTTATAATATGCTGCCTTTAACTTGGAAAAAGAATAATCATCAAAATTATAATCCGTAACGAGACTATCATAAGTTCTGTTCTTTCCCCGTAAAACCAGTCTCTTTAAATCCATCGCAGCCGCAATTACACTTTCATTGCCGATTCGAACAAAAGCCGTATAATTACCTTCTCCTACATAATAGTAAGGAGTCTCATCGCCCCGATATACCTCCAGTGTTATAATCTTCTTGCCATCTATTTCGTGTGCTTTTAGCAGAACTTCTGGAATTGGATCCATTTTTGTCTTTATCTGCTCACTAATAACTTCCATAGCTTTCTTTGCATCGTCAACTCCCACCACAGAATCATTATCGGCAATGCCAAAAATTAGCACACCACCAACGCCATTAGCAAAAGCACTTACACTTTTCAGCCAACTTTTCGGCTTTTTTATCTCCAGCATCGCTTTTTTGTCATATTCGGTTGCTTCACCGATCAGTTGTTCTAATTTCATAAACACCCCTTATAAATATTTTACCTTTTACAAGTGCCCAACACTACTTCTAATTATTTTATCATAGGGCTATTTACAAGTAAACTTTACCATTCTATCGTTCCTTTAATATGTGCGATAAAATATATTCAAAAAGGCAAAAATCAGTATTATCTACTAATTTTTGCCTCTTGTTCCTTCTTTGCCTTAGCTATTTCGGGTTCTGCTGCTTTTATTCTCAGTCGTCGTATCCGTTCGGATTCATCGACTGCCATCTCCAGGAATCCTCGCACATCTCTTTGATGCCGTATTCCGCCTTCCAGCCAAGCTCTCTTTCTGCCTTGCTCGCATCGGAGTAGCAGGTTGCGATATCGCCTGCACGGCGGGGCTTGATCACATACGGGATTTTCACGCCGGTAGCAGCCTCGAAGTTTTTCACGATATCCAGCACACTGTAGCCGTGTCCGGTTCCCAGGTTGTAAATGTTCAGACCGGAATGATCCTCCAGCTTCTTGAGGGCTTTTACATGGCCTTTTGCAAGGTCAACGACATGGATGTAATCTCTGACGCCGGTTCCGTCCGGAGTATCGTAATCGTCGCCAAAAACACCCAGCTCTTTCAGCTTGCCAACTGCAACCTGTGTGATGTAAGGCATCAGATTGTTCGGAATACCGTTTGGATTCTCACCGATCAGACCGCTCTTGTGAGCACCGATCGGGTTGAAATAACGCAGCAGAACAACGTTCCATTCCGGATCTGCTTTCTGGATATCTGTCAGAACCTGTTCCAGCATGGATTTCGTCCAGCCGTAGGGGTTTGTGCACTGTCCCTTCGGGCACTCCTCGGTGATCGGGATCATCGCAGGATCTCCGTACACGGTTGCAGAAGAGGAAAAGATGATATTCTTCACATTGTGCTTGCGCATTACATCAACCAGGGTCAGCGTGCCTGCAATATTGTTTTCATAGTATTCCCAAGGCTTCTGTACGGATTCGCCGACTGCCTTTAAGCCCGCGAAATGAATGCAGGAATCGATTTTTTCTTTTGCAAAAACTTCATTCAGGCCTTCTCTGTCGAGAATGTCCACTTTGTAAAAAGGAACCTTCTTTCCTGTGATCTTTTCTACACGTTCCAGGGATTTCTCACTGGAATTTGCCAGATTATCTACTACAACGACATCATATCCGGCATTCTGTAATTCAATAACGGTATGACTGCCGATAAATCCGGCGCCGCCTGTAACTAAAATTGCCATGTTTCGTTTCCTCCATTCTTTTGCTGACTTTTCTTATTGTTTTACCACAGAACATCAGGATAAACACCGGCATCCTTTAACTTCTGGATCGACTCCATCACAAACGGTTTATCTTCCTTATAGGTAACGCCAAACCATTTGTCAGCAGAATGAAGCACCTCAACGGTTGCTTTTCCAGCCTTTAACAGCTTATCTACCTCGATCGGCAAAAAGCACTCGGATTTGAGCGGATTCTTTTCAACTTCTTCTGCAAAGAAACGATCTACTGCATTCTGCAGCTCGTTGATAATGCTGGGAGAAAATGCCCACATGTTCATGGAAACCGGAGTCTTTAATCCTACCGGAATCCAGGTCTTACCATCATCCTCTGTGTATGCCGCGCCGTCCTCGGTCTTCACGATCTTGGTACGCTCTGCGATCTCCTGCAGATAGCCGTTCTCGTCGGTTACGCAGATACCTCTTGCAACGGAACCGTTATCCGTCAAAGTGTTGCCCAGCTGATAGCCAACCATCGCGTAACGATATTTTTCATCGTCGTGATGTGTAGTCAGGAAACGGTACAGCTCTTCAAAAGCGCTTCTTCCATAATAGTCATCCGCATTGATCACTGCGAAAGGCTCATTCACTACGCCCTTGCAGCACAGGATTGCATGTGCGGTTCCCCAGGGCTTTACACGGCCTTCCGGAATCTGAAATCCTTCCGGAACCTTCGTCAGTTCCTGGAATACATACTCTACCGGAATATGTTTGCTGACTGCATTGCCGATGCACTCTCTGAAATCCTGCTCATGCTCCCTTTTAATGATGAAAACGACCTTGCCGAATCCCGCTCTGACTGCATCATAGATCGAGAAATCAATGATCTTATGCCCCTTGTCATCTACAGGATCAATCTGTTTTAAGCCGCCGTAACGGCTTCCCATTCCTGCTGCCAGAATTACTAATGTCGGTTTTTCCATTTGTTCCCTCCTATTGTAACATAAGCCCCCGCAGCTGCAATTCTTCCATGTTGCAAAGACCTGTCAAAATGTTATACGGCTATTTGAGTGATATCTGCACGAAAAGCCGCTTCTTATGCTCATTATATCGTGAGCCCGCGCTGACGCGCTTTATCGCCTGCTGCGCAGGCTGCTCATTCTCTAATGGCACAAGAAAAACAAATGCCGCCTTCGGCGTCGCTTGTTTTTCTTCTGTGCTCATTATATCATGCTGTATCTCAAACTGCAAACCGGTAGCACTGGTGTTTCTCCATACGTTATAAAATCCCGTTACAGCACCACCGTTTTTCCTGCCGTCGGCTTTACGACTTTGATCTGCGGATATTCCTCATCCATCAGCTTTTTAAACCGTCTCGTATCGACATGCTCCGATACCGGCGGGAATGCGTCGTCAAAATGATCCAGCAAAATCCGCTTGGGCTGCAGCCGCTCTACGACCTCCAGCGCTACTGCTTCCAGAAATTCGCTTCCCTGGAACGGCAGAATCAGAAGATCGGCTCCCTGCGGGTATTCCTGATCCTCCTGCAGTCCGAGACTTCCCATCACCTGCACGCGTTTGCCCTCCGCATGCACCTCGTACATCAGCGTCTGTCCGCCCTCCGGGAATTTCGGATTCAGATATGCAAGTGCCAGCGCATTTCTGAAATACTGCAAAAATCTGTGGGAAAACAGCTTCTGGAACACCTGACTTTTTCCAGGCTTCGCATGCTTTCCTTTCATTACAAGAATCCGTACGTCCCCGAGTCGGATCACGTCGCCCGGTCTCACCTTTACTACGTTGCTGGTGTTCTCCACCATATCGGAAAGCGTCTCTGCCGCCACTTCTCCGCAGTAAACGGTCGCCTCCGCATCGCTTTCCGGATCCAGAAATTCCGGAACCTCCATCAGATGATCCAGATGCCCGTGGGTCACACAGATCGTCTGATCCTGTAAAAAGTCATCCAGACAGTTCGGATTTTCCCCACCGACCAGCTGTACAAACGGGTCGAATAAAACTGTCTCACCGTCCGCTTCCAGACGAATTGCTGCCGTACCAAGCCAGGTAATTTTCACTTTCTGCTCCATTTCCGCAGGATTTTCCTGCTCTATCTAAACAATAGAATGCACAATCCTCATGCACCCTCTCTACCAACTGCAAGCCGTGCCGCTTCCATCTGACATCGGATTTGCGTTTCCAGCTCTGTTGCCGCGCGTTTGCCCTTTTTATCGGTCGGAATGTCCACCGGCTCTAAAATAACCAACTCCATTCCGTCCCTTTTTCGTCTGCCGCTTTTGGAAAAACGCGGATAAAACCGCAGCAGGCACGGAATCATCGGCTTCCGGAACCAGCACGCGATCTGAAACGCCCCCGGCTGAAACGCCCGGAGCGTCCGACAGCCGTCGTTCAACTCTCCCTCCGGGTAAATCTGCAGCATCTGACCCTCATCCAGTCCCTGTTTTATGCGTTTTAAAACCGGTCGCCACCCGTCCAGCTTTGCAGGCAATCCGATTCCGCCCATCAGACGCACAATCGCACCTGCGACCGGAATGTGGAGATTAGATTCCAACGATAAAAACTGCATCGTATAGTTCTGAAACACGCATGCCAGCATCACGCAGTCCAGCTTGTGAACATGATTGCAGACACTGATACAGCCGTTCTCCATCTTTTCCTCCGGTATCCTGCCGACCACCCGAAATCCGTACAACAGCCGGAACACCGGCGGAAAAATGTGCAGGATCAGCCACTTTACGAGTCGGTACAACGGACGTTTGGAGTCAAACACTCCGACCAGGGTGCTGTCTATGGTGCCGCTTTTTGATCCTGTACGGTCTTTCACCAAAATCATCCCTGTGCTGCCTCCATTCCATTTATCCCAAGGTCTCCGCAATCTCTTCCGCAAACATCTGCTCTGCTTTCCGAATGCTGTTTTTCAGACGATACTGGTTGGCGCTCTCCGCATAGACACGTGCCATCTGATGCCGTGCTGTTGCATGCTCATACCACCAGTCAATCCGCTCCGCCAGATCGTCTACGTTGCCCGCTTCGAATAAACTCCTGTGATCGAGGGCAAACTGCGGGGTAGCTGAAAGCGGCGAATCCGCGATGACCGGAACCAGCCCGGACGCAACCGCTTCCAGGCAGGCGATCGCCTCGATTTCGACGTCCGCCGCATGGACGTACAAATCGCTCATCGCCATCAGTTCGCACAGTCGCTCCGTATCAAAAAATCCCATGATCGGAGGATAGCGCAGCGACCTTCCCTGCCAGCGCAGGCTGCGCTCCTTCGGTCCCTGTCCCGCCAAAATCAGCTGAATCCTGTGGGAATGTGCAGATCGTTTTACCGCTTCTATTAAAACATCCTGCCGTTTTTCTTCTGAATAACGTCCAATCATCAAAATGACGAATTTATGCGCCAGCTCCGGCTCCTTTTGGCGCACGCGCGGATAAAATTCATCCGATACGCCGTTCGATATAATATGAAGCTTTGCCTGATAGCCGTGTTCCTTTAACTGCCCCGCGATAAACGGGCTCGGGCAATGGATATGCGTAAATTCATTATAAAAATCATCTCGGAACCATTCATACAAAAGCTCATTGGCCTTTTTATTTTTCCCAAGATGAATCGTCGATGTAATGTTTTCCGGCTGCACATGGAACGCCGCTGTCACCGGTTTGCCCATTTCCTTTGCAATCCGCAGTCCGACACGGGAAAGCGCAAAGGGCATCATAAAATGCACCACGTCCGCCCATGCGATCGCCTGCTCCAGCACGCTGCGGTTCGGTTTCGCAAACACCATGCCCTGACTTCTGATAATAGAATCCGCAACCGGCAGAAAATGGATCTCCGGCATCGGATATTTGCCTCTCGCAGGTTTTCCCGTCGCTGCAACCCGAACCTCGTTTCCATCCGCCGCCAGCGCCTGGGCAAACCGACGCGCACTGATCGTTGTTCCGTTATTTCCCTGATCGAACTGGTCAATTACCAACAGGATTTTCATATCCTACTCCATTCCGCAGACTTCTCTAAAGCCTGCCCCTCACATTTTTCCGTTCTTTCCACTCATTTCTGCGCACGCTTTTTGCGCATGCCGAGTTTGTGTCAAGTGCGCGCAGACACAAATCGCGTGATTGAAAAATTTTATTTTTCAATCTTACTCCGCGGTACTTTCCGTCTCCGGCATCGTTGTTTCGATGACGAAAAATCTGCTGCCGGTCATACTGCGGAACAGATTCGGCGTAGAAGCCGCCCCGGTATACCACTGTCCATCGTAATAAATATCGTTTTCATAAACACCGATCTTCAATTCTCTTCCATCCTGAAAAGTGAATACATAGCAGGTATCCGGCTCATGCTCCTGTGTCGTCTTAAACCGTCTCGAAAGGACACCTGCCACTTCCGCCGCACGTACGATATTGTCCTGATCCGTAAAAGCCTGCTCTGCCCCGTTTTGTGTCACAACGACAGATACAAGATCTGTACGCCTGTCCAGTGTCGTCGCCAGCGGTCTTCCCTGCATAATGAAAAAAGCAAGCAGCACTACAGCAACACTGATCACTGTCGGACGTATAAAATGCCATGTCCTTTTCCACTTTGGTTCTTCCTGCATCTTCTGATTCATAGATTCCTCCGTCTCCGCCGCATATCCGGCGTGTTTTGATCCCGCCTCATGAACAATTACAGATATTGTATCAATTGTAGCATAAAAGCGCAAACATTAGAATGCGCTTCGTGGCTCCCTGCGGACAGATTCTCACGCGAGCATGGAATCTGTCCACAGGGAGCCACGAATAAACTGTAAAAAAAAAGAATGTGCCTTGGCACATTCTCGCGCCGAGGCGCGGTTGCTTCGGCAACCATCTACCCCTGCGCCGAGTGCGCATCCTAAGCGGAGCGTTTTTATCGTATGGAAACAAAGTTTCCTATACAATAAAAAAGCGCCCTTCTGCCTGAAGGGGGGGAGGGTGGCAGAAGGGCTCTAAAGGGGGGTATAGTATATAAAAAAGAGGGGGTACGCTTAATATAACATTAAGCTTTATCGATTGGCTTTTTTCGCTCTCGCCTTTCGATGATTCCATTTTATCTTTTTTCTGAGATTTGTCAACATGCCCCAAACCCGCATAAAATCAAGGGTTTTTGTCACTTTTTCAATTTGCTTTCGCTTCTTTTTATCCGATTTTATAAAAAATATCCATGAATTGTGAACACTTTTTTCTATAAGGGATCGTTCTCACATTCTTTTGCACAAAAACTTTTTTCTATTTTCCAAAACTTTGTAATAATTTATTTTTGAGATGCCAGAGTCAAAAGTTCTAAGCCTCCATGGGCTCATGGATGGGATTCTCGCGCCGAGGCGCGGTTGCTTCGGCAACCATCTTCCCCTCACTCCGGTGTGATACGAATACCACGCTGGCTCACGGATGGGATTCTCCCATCCGCACCCGGTAAATCCTGCTTTGCCTCGTTATAAAAAACCAGCTGCCATTGGGGGATGGCAGCTGGTCAAAAAAGGGGGGTGTATAAAAAAGAGGGGAAATAAGCAATTTTTACGCTACTGCGAATTTCTGAATCGCATCTACGAATTCAGCGTTTTCACCATGGCAGTTTACGGTAAGAATCTTGGCAAGACCAAGACTGATAATTCCAAGAATGGATTTTGCATCCACAATGGTGGAATCATACTGAATATCTACATCAAAGTCGCATTTTTCTGCTGCCCTTACGAACTCCCGGACATCAGCCGTCGCATTCAAACGGATTTTCATTTTATTCATGTTATCCATGCCGATATCTCCTTTCGAACAGTTTCCAAATTTTTTTCAGCAGCTTTCACTGTTGTTGGTTTTATTTTATGCAGTTTTGGCAATTTGTCAACACGTCCGTTTTTCTCCTGTTCTGAGCCATTTTTGTGAAAAAAGAAATGTTTTTGTCCTGTTTTTTCCTATCTTTTATCTCTTTTTCTCTATCATGAGCCGAAATATGAGAATATCGTGAAATCGTTCTCATATTTCTTTTTGCAATTTGTCCCCATTTCTGCAAAAATTTTGTCAAATATTCTTTTCTCCTTCTCCCTTTTTTCTTTTTTTCCCTTGTGCTACACTAACTACAGACCAAAACTGCTCTCAGAAAGGACTTGAAACTATGGTAAAAATAATTTCCGACAGTACCTGTGACCTCACCCCGGATCTGCTTTCCAAATATGATATCGATATTCTGCCGCTTCATATCCTGCTTGGAGAGAAGGAATATAAAGACGGAAAAGATATTACTCCGGATCAAATCTATTCCTGGTCAGATGCTAATAAAACAACACCCAAAACCTCTGCACCCGCTCTTTCTGAAACCATCGATCTATTCCGCCCTTATGTGGAGGAAGGACGCAATATTGTCTGTTTCTCGATCTCTAACAGTATGTCCTCTTCCGGCAATGTTATGCAGCTTGCGGCAGAAGAACTGGACGCGCAGGATCTGATCACAGTGATCGACTCTGCAAATCTATCCACCGGCATCGGTCTTCTGGTCATAGAAGCCGCTATTCTGGCACAAAACAACAAAACAGCGGCAGAAATCTCTGTCGCTGTAGAAAGTTTAAAACCGTATGTCCGTGCCAGCTTTGTCGTTGACACACTCACTTATCTGCATCGCGGAGGACGCTGCAGCGCCATCGCCGCCATGGCAGGAGGGCTTTTAAAGCTCCACCCCCAGATCATCGTAGAGCACGGTGCCATGAAACCGACAAAAAAATACCGGGGCAAAATGGATTCCGTTATCCTTTCCTATGTGAAAGATATGGAGCCTGCTTTAAAGCATGCGCGTCCGGATCGCGTGTTTATCACACATTCCGGCTGTGAGCCAACCATTATAAATGCGGTCCGCTCCTATCTCGAAGGTCTCGGAATCTTCCGTGAAATCCTCGAAACCCGGGCAGGCGGCGTAATTTCCAGCCACTGCGGTCCCGGAACCCTCGGCGTTTTATTCCTCGAATCCTGATCTGCCTGTCCTTTTTGTCAGCTGAGTTTACATACCTCCCGCCAAAGAGGGCAGGCATTTTCCTGCCAGAAATCAGATCAGGCAATACGCAACTGCCGCCAGCACTGTCTGAAGAATCAGGAAGCGCACAACAACCTGGGTATCCGACCAGCCAAGATTCTTACGCACATGATCATGCAGCGGTGTTCTCGTCTTTTTCAGAATGGAAATCTTCAAAAAGCGCTTGAGCGCTATCTTCACAAGCCCGATTCCGCCGTCCACAATCATTACCGCAGCCAGCAGAATATAGATAAACGGATGCGTGGATTTCAGTGCGATAACCGCGATATAAAACCCAAGGGCCCTGGAACCTGCATCACCCATCAGCATGCTGCTGGGTGAGCTGTTAAAGTACAGATAAGCAAACAAAACCGAAAGGAACAAAAAGTTTGCCATCGCGTATTTCTGCAGAACGGACGCAAACAGCACGCCAAACGCCAGAAGTGTCACACTGCAAAGACTCGCACACAGACCATCCACGCCGTCCGTACAGTTCGTCACGTTGACCGAAACCCAGATCAGAATCACGCCGAGAATCAGAAACAGCGCCTTCGGAATCACGATTTCATCCGCGCCGAAACAGATCGTCGTGGAGTTAAAATTCATATAAGTTAAAACCGCTACGACAGAAATGACGAGGTCGATCAGTCCTTTCTTGTATTCGTTCCATGGCGTCTTCGAAGCGTCATCCAGGTATCCGCTGATCATCATTGCAAACAGTAAAATCCCATAGATCACATACTCCACGTCAAGCGGAAGAAATAACACGCTGCTGATTAAAAAGCACAGCACAAAAATGAAACCAACCCCCCGCAGCTTTCCTTTCGACAGGCTTCCATTTACGGCAAACGCCCGCCCCTGATCACTGGGCAAAAAGGAAAACGGATGCTCCAGTAAAAAAAAGGTCAGAATAAACGTCACGATCATTCCGATCATCAGGATATGATTCGTGCTCAGATAATGCTCCAGAATCGAATACATAACTTCTTTCTCCCATCGACTTATTTGCAGGCATCCGCCCTCATCAGAATCCCTACTCCGATAGTATACGGCGATCCCATCAGGATTTCAATCTTTATTCCAGTGCTTCCTACTACACGTTATCCGATCCAGTGCATCATCGTCGCCAGAAGCTGCGGCACCTCCACGGGCTTGCCCATGTGGGCGTCCATTCCGGCACGCAGCGCCCGTTCGCTGTCCTCCGCAAACACGTTCGCCGTCAGCGCGATGATCGGCAGGTGCTTTCGTTTCAGCTTCTTTTCATACTGACGAATCCGTCCGGCTGTCTCGTAGCCGTCCATTTCCGGCATCTGCACGTCCATAAATACAAGATCGAAATAATCCTCCGGGTTGTTCTGCACCAGACGTACCGCTTCTTTTCCATTGACCGCCTCTTCGATGGAAATTCCGGTTTCACGAATCAACTCCTTTAAAATCTCCCGGTTCAGTTCATTGTCCTCTGCAAGAAGCAGACGGTTTTGCGCAAATCTGCCGCGGCATTCGTCCATCGTCCAGACTTTTCCGAGCTCCTCTACTACAGCGGCTTCCGCTTTTTTAAACCGCAGCAGCACCTCAAACGTCGTTCCTTCTCCCTCTTTGCTGTCTACCCGGATATCGCCACCCATCATTTCGACAAATGCCTTCGTAATGCTCATGCCAAGTCCGGTTCCTTCGAATTTGCCGTCCGCAACCTTCTGTTCCCGCGCAAATGGCTCGAATAACTTTTCCAGGAATTCTTTACTCATACCGATTCCGTTATCCTGCACGACAAACCGATATATCTGGTCGCTTCCGATCTCCTCCCGCTTTTCCGCGAGAAAACGGATTGTCCCGCCCTCCGGCGTATATTTGACGGCGTTCGACGCCAGATTTAACAAAATCTCCAGAATCCTGGTCGCGTCCCCGTAAACCGACTCTTCCGGCAGACGGTCCATATCCACCTGCAGCGTCATCTTCTTTTTCTCGATATTGTCCTGTAAAAGCATCAGCACATTGTCCACAACACTATGTATGAGGATCGGTTTTTTGATAAGTTCCATTCTGCCGCTTTCGATCTTGGACATATTCAGCACTTCGTTAATCAATTTCAAAAGATGCCCGGACGCCTGCTCGATTTTTCCAAGGCAGTCCATCACCCGCTCCGGTTCCCCGATATTTTCCGAAGCGATCCGCGTCATCCCCATAATCGCGTTCATCGGCGTGCGGATATCGTGGGACATATTCGATAAAAAAATACTCTTTGCACGGTTGGCACGCTCCGCCTGCTCCTGGGCAAACTCCATCGCCTCTTTTAACTGCTCCTGCTGCTTTTTGACTGTATCAATATCCCGGACGCTTAAAACGACAACCTGGGGCGAGCCGTTTTTTTCCTCCGCCATCACAAACTGCAGACGCATCCAGCGGTAATGGTCCTTTGTCCAAACCCGGATTTCCAGTTCGAAGCTTCCGTCCATGGACATCAGACGTTCCCCGAGCACGCCATAATCCCTCAGGCGCTTTACCTGCTGCAGATCGTCCGGATGCACACACTGGTTCACAATACTGTCCGCAAATTCCTGAAAGGTTCCCTCCTGCAGTCCCTCCAACACCGGATCGTCGATATGATGCACCAGATACACATGATCCTCGTCCAGACAGATTCGCGCCAGAAGAATGGTGGATTTCGCAAGGGACGCCAACACCTGACGCTGTCCGCGATTTTCCTCCTGAATATTTGCCAGAAGCATATTTGCCGTTCCCGCCTGCTCCTGATGAAGCAGCTCCGCTTCCGCAAAGGCTCCCGCCCCTACGTTCGGTTTCTTTTCCACACGCCCTCCGACAAAATCATGATAGGTGCTGTAATAAACTGCAATTCTGCCGCCGCTGCACAGATAGCTCAGTTCTCCCCGAAGCCCATCGTCATTCAAGATCATCTCCACCAGCTGCGGCTGATACAGATAGCCTGCGCCCAGCTTTAATTCCTCCCAGAACGCCTCTATCTTCCGGTTCTGACGGTACACACGTCCGATCTCGTCCGTCGCCGCCTCCATCCGGTCGCAGATCCGAAACAGGTCGATCATAAACCGCGCGGACGACGCCGTATGGTCGAAATTCGCCGGGTAGCCGTGCTTTCCGTCATAGGATTTATGATGCCCAAGCGCAACATCACACAGCTCCGGGTCGAAATTCAGCTTTTTGAGCATCTCATAGCCTTCTCTGGAATGCTCCCGCAGAAGCTCCATTTCCTCCGGCTCCAGCCGCCTGTTCTGCAAAAGAATCAGCTCGAGGTAATTTAATTTTCCGATATCATAAAAGAGCGCCGTATCCGAAACAAATTTTTCAAACTCGCCGCGCTTTTCCAGCACTTCGACGACATTTGCCGTGTTGCGCATTCCTACCAGGAGTTCCGGTTTTTCATCCATAACATGACGCAGAAGTACCAGTGCCAGACGCTCCACCAAAATCGAATGCATCAGCGATATCTCATCCCGGTTCATCAGCATGTTCAGGAAATAATAGGCGTCCACGTGCTTCGTCCCCAACGTCCGAAACAGCTCCATCAGGGCGTTTCGAACTGTGCCGTTGACAAAGGTTGCCCTATCGTTTCGCGGAAGCTTTTCCACAAATTCCGTAAAACGCGGCAAAATGAACTGTCCAATCTTCTCCAGAAGCTCTGTATGCTCTGCAAGCCCCGGCGTCCCCGCCAGATTGACCAGATGGTACATGTTGATCTGATAGCCGCGGCTGTCCACAATCGCAGTCGTTTCATCCCCGAAATCATTTCTGGTTGCTTCAAAATATTCCATCATTTTATGGAGATATTCTTCCAGACCGATTTTTCCCTGATAGATTTTCGCTTTCCAGTAATTGCAATAAATCTCGTCCTGAATCCCGCAGGCAACCTCCAGACTGTCCTCACCCTTTCCGGGATGCGCCTGAAGGCTCTCCTTCAGGGCGTCCTGATACAGATCATCCAGCAGCCTACAGCAGCGCTCCATCATCTCCGGAATCATGTCGTTTCGTTGGTCGCAGCCGCAGATCCAGTTGCCGAATACATCATAAAGCAGCTCTTCCTTCAACCCGTCCAGATCGTATTTGTCCCCGTCCATGCTGCGCACAACCGGATTGTCATAGGCTACAATCGCCTCATCCGCCGCCCGGATAATATCGTACTGATGCCTGTAGCTCGTCTCCTGCTCTTTTTCGTAGCACTGTCTGCCATTTACTAAAATCACGGCGTAATTATAGAAAGCAAATAACACCCGCCTGCGGACATTCCAGTCCTCAATCTCGGCATAATGCGCCAGCTGTTTCCGTTCCACATCAAAACACGCCGCCGCGTCCTCGTAATCCTTCTGCATGCTAAACTGGCTGTAAAAATTCCCCAGCACATGCACCGTGATCAGCAGACTGTCCCTGTCGTTTTCCTTTTCAAAAAAGCGCCGCAGCAGCTTTCCCGTCCGGATGCACACCAACCGGTCGCAGACGCCCTGTTCCCCCAGATCAACCAGTCCCTTTAAAAATTCCGCCGCCAGTTCCTTTGTCAGCCTGCTCTCCTGTTCCAGAAACGGACGCAGATACAGGTTCAAAAGCGCCTCGTTCTCCACATAAATCTGCCGGAGCCCTCTGGATTTTGCCCGCAGGTTCTCCATCCAGACTTCCTGATCCTCCGCATCTAAAACTGCTTCGTTGAGCGCTTCCTCCCGTTCCAGATTTCTTTTATATTGTTCAAAAAATTCTACGATGTTGGATCTGGTTATCATCCACATTCCTTTCCAAAACTGTTTTCTTCTTTCTTCCCATTCTCTTCCCTGACTTCTTCCTTAATCTCCCAGTGAATCAGGAAGGTCAATGCGGCGCGCAGACCGATAATACCGGCAACTGTCAGGATTTCTTTCCATTCCCGCACAATAACCGTCTTTAAAATTTCGCTGCAGAGCTTAAATTCCAGCCCGACCGCCAGCCCCTGCGCCAGCGTAATTTTCATTTCCGGCTTTCTGCGCACATAATTCCAGAACCCTTTTGCCCCGGAAATAATAATGACAATGACTCCGATAAATTCAAAGCACAGAATCGCAATCTCTACAATGTGCTGCATCACAAGCTCCATCATTTCTATCATGCTGTCCCACATAACATCCTCCGTTCTGCAATCGCTATTGCGATATTGCGTCTCTCCTTTTGTGATAGTTCCATGATAACCCGATCTACCTGTTTTCACAAGAAAAAACTGCAGCGTAGATGGAACTCCGCCCGTCTCCGTCTACGCTGCAGTATCTCTTTTGGCACGTTGTTCTATTGTTCGATAAAGCGTTCGATTTCGTCCAGATCTGCGGATACCAGAACCCGCTTGAAGTCTTCTTTTTCCGAAAATCCGACTTCCACCATCTCCTCAAAAATCTTCTTCAATGCCTGATAATAGCCGTCGGTATCAAACAGCACGCACGCCTTGTTTTCGATTCCAAGCCGCGCCAGGCAGATGACCTCGGAGATCTCATCCAGCGTTCCCGGTCCTCCCGGCAACGCCACATAAGCGTCCGCAAGCTCGATCATTTTCTGCTTGCGCTCCGCCATATCCTTTGTCTCGATGCACTCTGTCAGCCCCGGATGACGTCGTTCCTGAATCAGCTTCACATCGGGAATCACGCCGATGACCTTGCCGCCGCCTGCCAAAACCGCGTCCGCCACGGCGCCCATCAGTCCCGTGCGGGAGCCGCCGTAAACAAGGGTGTGTCCGTTTTGGGCGATCCAGCTGCCGAGTGCCTTTGCACCTTCCGTAAAGGAAGGGCGGTTGCCCGACGCTGAGCCGCAATATACTGCAATATTCATATCTGTCTCCATTTCTGCCGCGCTGCCCGGCTGCGCATTCCGTCATAATCTGACAGCACTGCCGGTTTTCGACCGCTCCGTGTATCCTGTCATGCGGACGTTATTTTTCTTCTGTAATCTCTTTATAAAATGCCACTGCACCGGCAATATCCGCCTCATCCGGGTGTCCCTTTGCAAGACCGCCCATCAGTTTAAACGGTCCGAACGTATCATAGCCCTTGCAGCCATATTTTCCCAGAAGGACGCTGTTTTTGGCTGTCAGCGCTTTTTCGATCGAAGTATAATCCGCTTTGCCTCCGTAGGTGCTGATAAAAAAAGTCTGCTTATTCTGGGGCATATTGACTGCCGCAAAATTCAATACCGCCTGATGAAATTTCGAATAGTAAATACCGGATGCAAATCCGATCCTGTCGTATCGGTTCAAATCCTTTTCCGGAACCTTTACCGCGTCAATCAGATCCACCTCATATGCCGCCGCGATTGCGTCCAGCAGCTTCTTCGTATTCCCATGATGAGTGGATGCGTACACAATTGCTGTTTTCATGATCTGTCTCCTGCCTTTTTGCTTACGCTCTGTTTTTTATTATACTTCCCGACAGACCGGAAATCAACGGACGATTTTGTCAACATCTTTACTGGAAAACATCTTGCTATTTCCAATATAGAGTGTTAGAATGCCCGTATAAGCAGATTGTATGCTTTTCTTCGACAAATTATCGTACAATCTGCCGTAACAAAACACGATAGAGGCGCGGACTTCATCAGTACCGTGCAGGAGAACGCTCAGGACAGCTGCCTGCATAAGAAAGGGAATTCCGCCGAAGGGATTTATCCGTCCGGGATGCTTCCCTGGGCTGCATCAGAATATGCTGCAGACTGTCACAATTATGTGGAGCGCTATCTGATATTGCCAGAAAGAGGAAAAAGACCGTAGATGTGGCAAGATTAGCGCCGCATCTACGTTTTTTTTTGTAAATTTTTGTAAAGGAGAAAGATTATGAAACCATTCAAACTGCCTGCAAGGCTCTGGCAAACTCTTCTGCTCGTTCTGACCGCAGCTGCATTCAGCCCGCTGTCTGTTTTCGCAGCAGAAGCAGGGGAAGAAGCTTACACTCCGTCCGTTTATGCAACCGCATGGGCGCTGCTGCCTCCCATCATCGCAATTGGTCTTGCACTGATCACAAAAGAAGTTTATAGTTCCTTATTTTTAGGAATTGTAATGGGAGGTTTGTTATACTCCGGTTTTTCCTTTGAAGGAACGACCATGCATGTTCTCGAAGACGGATTTATCAGTGTGCTGTCCGACAGCTATAACGTCGGCATCCTGATCTTTTTGGTTATCCTCGGCACAATGGTCAGCCTGATGAACCGTGCCGGCGGCTCCGCTGCGTTCGGCCGCTGGGCCCAGAAAAAAATCAAAACAAGAGTCGGTGCACAGCTTTCTGCCATTGCCCTCGGCATTTTAATTTTTATTGATGACTATTTCAACTGCCTGACTGTCGGCAGCGTTATGCGCCCCGTCACAGACAGCCATAAGGTATCCCGCGCAAAGCTGTCTTACCTGATCGACGCAACCGCAGCACCGATCTGCATCATCGCGCCGATTTCTTCCTGGGCCGCTGCAGTCAGCGGCTTTGTAGAAGGCGAAGACGGTTTCTCCATCTTTGTCCGCGCAATTCCTTATAACTATTATGCACTGTTCACCATCGCCATGATGATTCTGATTACCGTATGGAACTTTGATTACGGCCCGATGGCAAAATATGAGACAAATGCTTTAAAGGGCGATCTGTTCTCCGACAGCAAGGAAGAAAAAGACACCCAGCGGACCTTTGAGAACCCCAATGGCCGTGTGCTCGACCTCATTCTTCCGGTTCTCGTGCTGATCGTCTGCTGTGTCCTCGGTATGCTGTATTCCGGCGGCTTCTTCTCCGGCGTCGATTTCGTTTCCGCATTCGCTGGCAGCGATGCTTCCGTTGGACTTGCCCTCGGCAGTATTTTTGCCCTGCTGCTCACGATTCTTTACTACTGCCTGCGCCGGATTATGAGCTTTAGGGAATGCTGCGACTGTCTGCCTTACGGTTTCAAGGCAATGGTTCCCGCAATCCTGATCCTGACCTTTGCCTGGACCTTAAAGGCCATGACCGACAGCCTCGGCGCTGCGGATTTTGTTGCCGGTACCATCAGCCAGGCAGCTGGAAACCTGATGGCGCTCCTGCCTGCCATCATCTTCCTGATCGGTGCGTTCCTCGCCTTTGCCACCGGAACCAGCTGGGGAACCTTTGGTATCCTGATCCCGATCGTTGTTGCAGTGTTCCAGAACACCGACCCGCAGCTGATGATTATCTCCATCTCCGCCTGCATGGCCGGCGCTGTCTGCGGCGACCACTGCTCCCCCATCTCCGATACGACGATCATGGCTTCCGCCGGTGCACAGTGTGAGCATGTCACCCATGTCACCACGCAGCTGCCCTACGTCATCACCGTTGCAGCTGTTTCCTTCGTCACCTACCTGATCGCCGGATTCGTCCGCAATGTCTTTATTATGCTCGTGATCGGCTTTGCACTGATGGTTGCAACGCTGTATGTGATCAAGCAGATCGCGGGAAATAAGCAAACCGCGTAAGTTAAGAAAAGCATGCAGCGGAGGATTTTGGATCCGCCGCTGTGCGGGCGCGAAAGTTGTTCGCATCAAAAAACTGGCGCGCTGTCAGTGGATTCCAATGGTTTCCACCGGCAGCACGCCAGTTTTATTTTTTATCTTTTCTTATCCAAGATGTGGACACACTGTCCGCATGTCTCAGCGCCGTGCCATTCTCCGGCGCATCACCCGCGTACCCAGAGCACCGCTCACCAGCGGGCGCAGGCGCGGGCACAATACTACCTTCTTATCCTATGAAAAGTCACAGTCAGCCTATCAGATATTCAGCAGGTCGCTATATACCTTCAGTGCACCGTCTGTCTCATGGGCCAGTACGCGTTTTGCCAGAACCTTACCCAGCTGTACGCCTTCCTGATCGAAGCTGTTTACATTCCATGCAAAGCCCTGGAACATAACCTTATTTTCAAAATGTGCAAGCAGTGCACCCAGAGTCTTAGGAGTCAGCTGGTCGCCAATGATAATGCTGGAAGGACGTCCGCCTTCGAAATTCTTATTGCGGTTATCATCTGCCTTACCGCAGGCAAATGCAACGATCTGTGCAGCCACGTTTGCGCACAGCTTCTGCTGGCTGGTGCTGCCCTGAATGACAACGTCCGTGCCGATCTGGCTGTCCTTAAATCCGATAAACTGCAGCGGAACGATATCGGTTCCCTGATGCAGCAGCTGATAGAAGGAATGCTGTCCGTTGGTTCCGGGCTCACCGAAGATCAGCGGTCCTGTCACATAGTCAATCGGCTCGCCAAAGCGGTTGACGGATTTACCATTGGATTCCATATCCATCTGCTGTAAATGTGCAGGGAAACGGCTCAGTGCCTGGGAATAGGGCAATACAGCTGTTGCAGGATAGCCCAGCACGTTGCGCTCGTATACACCGATCAGTGCATCCAGCATTTCCGGGTTCTCCAGCAGGTTCTTGTTGGTCGCTCTGCGGTCAACCTCTGCCGCGCCCTCCAGAAACTGTGCGAATACTTCCGGTCCGAATGCCAGAGATAATACTGCACCGCCAACTGCAGAGGTGGAAGAATACCGTCCGCCGATAAAATCATCCATGAAAAATGCTGCCAGATAATCGTCGCTCTTTGCCAGAGGAGATGTCTCACTGGTAACTGCAATCATATGCTTCGATGCATCAAGTCCTGCCTTTGCCAGCGCATCCTTTACAAAGGATTCGTTGGTCAGAGTTTCCAGTGTCGTACCGGATTTGGAAACCAGCACAAACAGGGAGTGCTCTACATCGATGGAATTTAAAACTGCAGCCGCATCATCCGGGTCAACGTTGCTGATGAATTTTGCTTCCATCTTGAATGCACCGTTTTTCTTTGCCCAGTTCTCCATTGCAAGATACATTGCACGGGGGCCTAAGTCACTTCCGCCGATACCGATCTGTACAACTGTCGTAAACTTCTCGCCTGCAGCGTTGGTGATTTCACCGGCATGTACCTGATTGGCAAACTCTGCGATTCGCTTCTGCTGTGTTACATAAAATTCGCGCTTATCTACGCCGTCTGCCTCAACCTTTCCGCCCAGCTGTCCACGTGTCAGCTGATGCAGAACCAGACGCTTCTCTCCTGTATTGATAACTGCGCCATTGTACAATGACTCATATTTTTCTACCAGCTGAGCCTCTTTAGCAAGCTTGTCCAGAATTGCGAGCACATTGTCATCGACTGCTTTTGCCGCATAATTAAAAGTCAGACCATCCACGATCGGGGTGCTGTAGGTTTTTACACGCTCCGCACCATTTTCTCCGGACATCACTTCCGCCAGATTGATACGCTCTGCTTTTTCCAGCTCCTGATAAGAAGCCAGTGTATCCAAATTGTTCCAGTTCAGCATAACAGATTCCTCCTCATGCAATTTTATTTTTCAGGTTTCCTTGTTATAATTCTGACAACTCGTTTTTGATTATACTATTCTACGTTTCAAAATTCAACAAAAAACCTAATGTATTTTGAGGAATCTAACATTTGGCACTCTCATAAACAATAGTTCCCACGAAAAAAAATGATGTCGGATTCCCCAAATTTTCCTGATAGAAAAAAAGGATTTCATGAAGTTCCTTTTTCGATAAGGACTGTTATTCAGTGCTGAACATTTTCTACAGAATGTTCAGCAGTTTGCAGTTTTTTCAGACGGTTGACCAACTCATGATCCGGATTATGCCTGATTCTGCATTCCTTATCGAGCATCATTACTGCTTCATCGCCATCGGCACATGCGGGCCATTCTATCCCGGAAATTTCCGGTTTTCCAGTCCTTGCAAAGCTTACCCATGCCTGACAAATCTGCTCCTGCAGCCGATTTGTTTCCTCACCGCAATTGCACACCGGAACCTTATCGATATTACGAAAGACGAACGGAATTTCCGAACAGTGCCATGCAATTTTTCCATCGAACATCGGGAATTCATAGGTAAACTGAAAAGAATAAATCTTGCTGTCCGGACACTTTACCCGCTCTTTGATAAACCGGATTGTCGGTTCCCGAAAGATCGTATCCACTGACAGAAGATCAATCGGCGCTTTATCCGGGTAGATTTTCAGGAATTCATCTATCAGCTCAATTCCTTCTTCTCCCAATGCATCGCTTACTTTTTCTTCCACTTCTTTTCTGGTAAATTCATATTTTCCGGAAATCGCCGGTCCGAAATCAAATTCTCCAAGCACAGTACCGATCAGCAGCGGAATTTTTTTCGTTTCTTCCCGAAATCCATGTTTGATCGCATCTCCGAAATAACTTTGATTTTTATGAGGATGATTTCCGACATATTCGCCTTTTTGCGCAACCTTCGGTGCTGCATTTTCATAAGCCTGCGCAAGCTGATCATAAGGAAGGGTTTCCAATTGATCGACATCTTTTTCTTCCAGACCCAGCTCTACAAGCATTGCTTTGACAATCTCTCTTCCGTTCCCGTCCTCTATATCGCCGAGAAGATCCGGATCTACTACGCCGCTTTCAATAATTCCCTTATGGAACAAACCATCCGCTTCAGGCATTTGTAAAAGCGACCAGACTTTTACTCCGCCGCCGGACTGACCAAACAGGGTTACATTTTCCGGATCTCCGCCAAACCCTTCAATATTATCCCGGATCCATTCCAGGGCTACAATCAGATCCAAATTTCCTGCATTCGCAGAATCCTGGTATTTTTCTCCAAACGGAGACAAATCCAGATATCCCAACACATTCAGCCTGTGATTCACCGATACGACAACAACATCTCCGGCTCTGCTTAAATTTTCTCCGTCATAGGCGAGCTGTTCGATGGAAGACCCCGCTGAAAATCCGCCGCCGTGCAGCCATACCATAACCGGACGTTTCCTGCCATCCCGAATGGACGGCGTCCAGATATTTAAGTTCTGGCAATCCTCTTTTTCTGACCAGTACATATGCGGAACCATCATTTCTCCATTTCCGCCCGGCTGTTCCGGATGCAAAAGCGGGCTCACATAGCCATAGGACTGTACATCTTTGACTCCGTCCCAGGGCTTTACCCGTTCCGGTTTCCGGAAGCGCTGCGCATGCGCATACGGAATTCCTTTAAAAATGCAGGTTCCCTTCCATTCATATCCCCGCAGTGCCCCCTCTTTTGTCTGCACGACTGGATAGTCTTTCTGATAAATAAATTTGTTCATGTGCGTTCTCTCCTCTTTCGTATTTTTTAACTATTCCATCCCACTGTCGTAAACAATAGAATGCACGCTCTGCGAGCATTCTATTGTCATGAACAAAAAACCGGCAGGCGATATCCTTTTTCAGGAACATCAGCCTGCCGGATCTTCCTTTATTATACCACAGGAAATTCCGCCATAAAATGACAAATACTGATCAGTTATACGTTATCTTTGAGAATGTCCTTTAAAATATCTGCGGATTTTTTCAGCGCGAGCAGCTCGGTTTCGCTCAGCTCGATCGGTACAACTGTCTCAATTCCGTTTGCATCCACCACTGCCGGAATGCTGAGTACCACGTCGTAGAGACCGTATTCCCCGGTCATCAGGCTGGATACCGGCATGATCGACTTCTCATCCCGCACAATCGCTGAGCAGATTCTGACTACCGCCATCGCAATGCCGTAATAGGTTGCATGCTTTTTGGAAATGATTTCATATGCGCTGTTTTTCACATGATCGAAGATCCTCGTCATCGAATCTTCGTGGTTAAAATGTCCGCGCAGCTCGCAAAAATCACTGATCTTCAGTCCGCCGACACGGGCATCGCTCCATGCTGCCAGTTCACTGTCCCCGTGCTCGCCGATGATATAGGCATGCACGCTTCTGCTGTCCACACCCAGATGCTCGCCAAGCTCATACCGAAATCTTCCGGTATCCAGAACGGTTCCGGAGCCGATGACGCGGTTTGCGGGATAGCCCGATTCCTTCAGCGCGATATGGGTCAGGATATCCACCGGGTTGGAAACGATCAGCAAAATGCCTTCAAAATCCCGCTTTTTGATCTCACCGATGATGGACCGCATGATCTTTGCATTTTTCTGGATCAGATCCAGCCGTGTTTCCTCCGGTTTCTGATTCGCTCCTGCTGTGATCACGATGATCGCTGCATCCGAAACATCGTCATAGGTTCCTGCATATATTTTCATCGGACTTGCGAAAGCCATCCCATGACTGATATCCAGAGCCTCTCCCTCTGCCCGGTTCTGATCCGCATCGATCAGCACCATCTCAGAAAACAGCTTACTCTGCATCAGTGCAAATGCAGAAGCCGATCCTACGAAGCCGCAACCTACCATTGCTACTTTTCTACTATTTATCGCCATTGCTATTTCCTCCTGATCTTTCTGTCTTTCCACGCAACGCCGTTTTGTATAGGCTTCGCTTTTCGAAGCTTTAAGAAAACAGCGCTGCATAACTAATTATCCGCCCTTCCTGCCATTTTTCAGCGGACAATCTTTTCAAAGTCTGACGCCGGGTGTTTGCAGATCGGACATACATAATCCTCCGGCAGCACTTCCCCGACATACTCATATCCACAAATCTTGCAGCGCCACACGGTCTGACCATTCTCCGTCTTTCCGACCGCTTCCGGCTTCGGCTTGATCTCCTTTAGATAATATTCATAGGTTACGGATGGCTCCTTGCTCAAAACATCCATATCCGTGATCTCTCCGATGAACATCGTATGGGAGCCGAGGTCTATCATATGATCTGCCTTTGCCGAAATATATGCATTTGTGCCCTCTGTCACATAATAAATTCCATTTTCGCCACGTCTGCAGGCTTCGTATCCTTCAAACTTGTCCACATCCCTGCCGGACTGAAAACCGAACCGTTTAAACAGCTCAAAATCTGCTGCCTGACTGAGGACTGAGACCGTGAATTTCCCCGTGTTCACAATCATATCATGAGTCGCATTCGCCTTATTTATACAGATACTCAGCTGATTCGGCGCAGACGCTGCCTGAATCGCCGTATTGATGATGCAGCCGTTATCCTTTTTTCCCTCTTTGGCGGTTAAAACAAATAATCCGTAGCTTAATTTATACATTGCTTCTTTATTCATTTTGATTCCTCCCATTATAAGTTTTGTTTTTTTCCCTCTTTTTATTAGTATTATAGTCCAAGATAGTTACATCGTCAATATAATAATGATAATTATTACTGCTTTTATTTTAAATATTACAGCTCACTCGCAGCTCTTGAACAACTGACAAAAAAGGATGCCAAAAGCACTTCCGTGCTCTCAGCATCCTCTCTGACATTTTTTATTCCATCAGGTCTTTATTTTCATCATACCATTCCTGCATTGCTTTTTCGCATTCAAGTCCGCCCTCGCGCTCCCATGTGCTGATAATTTCATTGACCACCGTTTCCGCATCTTCCTCGCCGGCGATTCCTTTTACCAGCAAATCGTTTACAGACGTCTGTAACGCAGAACTATATTCCTGCATCGCAGGCAGACCAGCCGCATAGCTTTCATAGGTTACATAATACTCATAATCATTTGCATGCTCATTCATCTGCGCATAAGCTTCTGCCATCCCATCTGTTTTGCGTGCCCGTGCCTGCCACCACTGGCTTTCTTCATCCGATTTTGCAGAACCGCTGAATTTATCAGAGTTCAGATAATCGTTAAATGCCGGGAAAATCGGATAATATTTCCCATCCTTTACTTCATAGCTGACGCCTTCTTCTCCAATATAAATTTCTTTATAATTTTCAGAAATTGCATTGTACCACTTGATCGCATCTTCCGGGTGCTTTGAATTTTTCGGAATTACGCTTACCTGGCTGATTCCTCTTGACTTTGCAAGAAATCCGGGTGTATTTTCATCTTTCGCCAGGCAGGCAGCATATACAAATTTGCTGCCTGATGCATACATTTCGATAGAGTCTTTTAATTCTGTTACAGCAGTAAACCATAACGGTGTGCAAAGCGCATTTCCGCTGACAAATTTTTCCGTTGCATTTTCACTGGTATTGATCGGCATATCATTGTCCAGAAGGCCTTCTCGATATAACTTCTGCATGAATGCTACATAATCTTTAAAACCTTCCCGACGGACTCTGTGTGAAATCACACCATCTTTTACATACCATTCCGCTTCGCCCATTCCAAAGGCAGACATAATATCCTTGTTCCATCCGCCTCTTGCCATTGTAAATCCTGCATTTCCGGTCTGCTCTTTATATTTTTTCAACAGCTGATAAAAATCGTCCAGCGTTACCGGAATTTCCGCATCCAGTTTTTCCAGCATATCATCCCGAAAAGCAATACCGTCTGTCACTGCACCGGTTCTGTCCTCTTTCGGGAAATAAGTTCCTTCTCTCGGAATGCCCGTAATCGCTCCGGTTTCTTCATCTGTCACCATCTTCCATGCAAAATCGGATACGTTTTCTTTGATCGCCGGTCCGTACTCATCCAGAAGATCGCTGATATCCATCAACGCATTTTTTTCATTCAGCTGCCCGTATACACTTGTACCGATTCGATATACCATATCATAATCAGAGCCTGATGCAATTTCCATCATCAGTCTTTCGTCTGCATTCTCTGACGGAAGCTGATAATATTTAATCTGATAGCCGCTGATTTTCTCCATAACCTTTTTGAATGGCTGTTCATTTAAATCCATCCCCCAGGAATAAGCCATCACATTTAATTCCGGCTTTTCTGTATCATCTTCAACCGCAGTCTCTGACGTTGCTTCCTCCGAAGCAGAAGATATTTCCGCAGTTTCCTTTTCATTGACAGACGCAGTCTTCGATGCATCTGTCGAACCGCACCCGGCTAATACACTGACCCCCATCACTCCTGCCAGTACCATCGCCAACCATTTGTTTTCCCTTCTTTTCATACACATTCTCCTTTCTTTTCTATGCAAACTGACCTTATCCAGATCAGTCTCTGCCATCATCCTTTTACAGATCCTACCGTTACCCCTTTTACGAAATATTTTTGTAAAAACGGATATAAAATCAGAATCGGCACTGTTGAAACCACGATCGTCGCGCTTCTGATATTGTCGCTTGCCACAACTTCCAGAGACTCCAATCCGCCGGAAAGATTTCCGGAAGCATCCCGCATCGATGTTGCCATCGTAATCAAATCATACAGATACTGCTGCAACGATTTTTTCTGCGGATCTGTAATGTACATTACTCCGGAAAAATAATTATTCCAGTAGGAAACACCATAAAAGAGCGTAACCGTTGCAAGCACCGGCATCGACATTGGAATGACCACCTGAAATAAAATTTTCATATTCGATGCACCGTCCATTTTAGCGGCTTCTTCGACAGATTCCGGCAATGATTCAAAGTAATTTTTTACAATAAAAAGATTAAATACAGAAAAACCGCCCGAAAACACCAGCGCCCAAAGCGTATTGGTCAGATGGAGGGATCTGTAAAGCAGGTAGTTTGGAACCATGCCTGCATTGAATAACATGATAAAAACAAAAATATACAGGAAAAACTTTCTTCCAACAAGAGCTGGTTTCGATAACGGATAAGCTGCACATACCGTCAACACCATCGCAAATACAGTTCCTGCCAACGTAACAAACACTGTCACGCCAAACGCATTGATAAACTCTGCTTTTCTTAAGACAAACCAGACCGTATTCAACTGAAATCCCTTTGGAAAGATTCCGACCGTCCCTGCAACCACATATTTCGGATCGCTCACCGCTTTTGAAACCACTGTCAGACACGGGAAAAGTGTAACCACACCAAGCAAAATCATCAGGATAAGATTGACACTGTCAAAAGCAGACCAATGCTTTTGACGACTTTTTTGTGTTTGTTTTTTTTCTGTTCTTTTCAATTTTATTTTCTCCTACCAGATACTTTTTCCACTCATTTTTTTTGCAACAGCATTGGAAGAGACGACCAGAATCAATGCAATGATAGAATTAAACAATCCAACTGCCGTTCCCGTACTGAAGTCCATTTTTCCCAGACCAATTCTATAAATATAGGTTTCAATAATGTCACCGGTCTCATAAACGGTAGGATTGTACATTGCAAGCACCTGTCCGAATCCGGCATTCATAATGCTTCCAACCCTCAAAATCAGCATCAGAACAATTGTCGGCATCAGGCCGGGTATCGTCACATACCAGATCTGCTGCATACGGTTCGCCCCATCCACCCTGGCGGCTTCAAAACATTCCTGATCCAGTCCTGCTATCGCTGCAAAATAAATGATAGAGCTCCACCCAACTTCTTTCCAAGCATCAGAAAAAATCAAAACCGGTCGGAACAAATGATTACTCATCAGAAAATCAATTTTGTCAAATCCTGCTGAAACAAGAAATGAATTTACAAGTCCTGTCGATCCCAGCAGAGAAACAAAGATTCCTGCAACTACCGCCCAGGAAAGAAAGTGAGGAAGATACACGACAGTCTGCAGCACTTTCTGAAATTTACTGCTTTTTACCTCATTCAGCAAAATAGCGAAAATAATCGGCAGTGGAAATACAAATACAATTTTGGCAACACTGATGATCAACGTATTGCGGACCGCATCTATAAATTCCGGTCTGGCGAACAGTTTTCTGAAATACTTTAATCCGACCCATGGGCTTTCCAAAATGGAGCGAAACGGTGAATCCGTTAAAAACATATCATAGTCCTTAAAGGCAAGTGTTATCCCATACATTGGTATAATATGAAAAATCAGCACAAACACCAGCGCCGGTACAAGCAACAGGTACAGATCATAATTTCTTTTTAAATATACTCTCCACTTCATCTTTTTCACTCGTTTTCCTCCTGATGCAAGCATGCGCCATATGCTTCCAGCTTTTTCTGCAGCACTGAAACATTCACTTTTCTTGGATTTCCTCCACAATCAACCGAAAGCGCCGCTGCAGTTCCTGCTGCTTCACCGGTTACCAGACACACCGGCATGACGCGAATTGAGCCGTTTACCAGCGAATCCGTCCCGATGCAGCGCCCTGCCACAAGAAGATTTTGGATGTTTTGAGGAATCAAACTCCGGTAAGGAATCCCTACCGATTCGCCTTCTCCGCACGCCCGATAAATCACTTCTGGATTTTCCCCTTCTGTTTTCTGTTCCTGCACAGATCTGTGCACATCTACCATGTACCTTGTCCTTCCAATCTCATCCTCGAAAGAACACCGCTCCACATAGTCTTCGATCTTCATCATGTAATCGCAGACAACTCTCCTGCTTTCCCGAATTCCCAAAAGTGCTGCTGTCTCCACCAGCCATGCGTTGCCAAACGCTTCCGGCGCATACTTTTTCAGTCCCTTTTCAAACTGACGTGCAAGCTGTCTTCCCTGTATGATTTTCTCCGACATCCAGAAAGAATCCAGCGGCTTTACATCTTCGATATGTCCGGCATTGAATCCGACAACGCCCGGTCCAACCATAACATTACAAAAATGCCCGTCTCTGATTAAATCAAGTTCCGGATCATGATATAATTTCGCTGCAATGAACTCCGGGTGCTTTTCTATTGTCCGTATCTGCGCATTATTCATTCTTTTTCCAAGTCCGTATTCATACCCGAACGTATCCACATTTGCCATTGCAAAGCAATGTGTCGCCGACTGCAGTCGGTTGTTCTCTCTTCCCATTTCCACTGCTGCCCCTGCATCCGCACATAAATCCGCATCTCCTGTCGCATCTATAAATACATCTGCCCGAAAAACTGTCATTCCGTTTTTATTTGCCGTCAGAATTTCCCGAATTTCTCCATCTTCCACTTTTGCCTGACAAAACAAAGTTCCGAACAATATCTTCGCACCGGAAGCCGTCACCTCTTCATCGTAAATTCTTTTTACAGCCTCTGCCTGAATTTTAGGGTCAGAAAATTCTGCAGTCGGCATAACCGGAACATATTCCTGACTTTTTGCAATGATTTTTCCTGCAATTCCTCCATATACACTTTTCTTACTCCAGGCATCCGAACACCACCACGGAACGAGTCCCATCGTTCCCATTCCGCCCAGCGCCATAGTAGCTTCAATCAATAATGTATCTTTTCCTTCCCTCGCGCTCGCGATTGCCGCAGCACATCCGGCAGGTCCTCCTCCTAAAACAATAACCTGCCATTTTCCACCATCTTTTACGGAAATCTCTCTTTTTTCCATTCTTCTTGTCCCCTTTCCTTTCGTGTTTTTATTATTGCATACCGGCTCTTTTTCCAGATAGGCAAAGATCTTTCGATTTTTGAAACCATCTTTCGCTTCTTTGTCTGCTTTCTTGTCTCGTTTGAGAATTTCATGCTATAATTTCACCGAAATGAGGTGGAGTAATCATGTATCGACTGATGATTGTTGATGATGAATCCCATGCCAGACAGCAGCTGAAAACGGCTGTCAATTGGGAATTTATGAATATAAGAATTGTTGGAGAAGCTCAGAATGGGATCGATGCACTTTCCCTTGCTTATGAAAAGAAACCGGATCTGGTGATCTGTGATATCCGTATGCCCCGAATGGATGGTATTTCTTTCGCATCAGAATATTTAAACCGCTATCCTGATACACAATTTATTTTTTTGAGCGGTTACTCCGATAAAATGTATCTGAAAAATGCAATCCGCCTGGAGGCTGTTGACTATATTTTCAAACCGTTTGAATTGCCTGATTTGCTTTCTGCCGTTTCAAAAGCTCTGGAACGCATGAAAAAGAAACAACAACACGATCATAATGCCGCAGAAAATGATTTTGCTTTTGAACTGTTATACCACGCATCTGATCCTTCCGTTCTAAAGGAATGGCTGGAGGAACATCCACTTCCGCTGGACTTTTCACAGCCCTGGTATGCTCTCGTACTGCGCCTGAATACCGATATTTCTTTTTCCAAATATCAGACCGGTATCGTTTCCGATCCGCTGGAAGGTCAAACCGTGCTTTCCCGTTGCTTTCCTTCTTACGATCAGGCAATTTCGGCGCTGTGCGACGGGAAATATATTCTTTCAAAGGGCGGCAACAGCCTCGTCGCCTTTTTTAATCTGAATGATTTTTCAGAAGAGACATCTGACCTGACGGCATCTTTTTCCGGTCTCCTGAATATCACATCGGAGGTTTCGACCTCCCTCGGAATCAGTCAGTGCTTTCATCGATATCAGGATATCCGAACTGCCTTTTCTCAGGCCAGAGAAGCTGCTTTATCCGTTTTTTTGACCGAATACGGAAAAGTCTACCGATATGAATTTCTTTCCACGAGATGCTTTTCTCCAAATCACGAAACCCGCATTGCCTTTTTAAAAAGCCTTGAAGACAACCACTTTTCCGAATCTTCCAATTATCTCGAAGACTATTTTCTCTATCTGAAAAGTTGTTCCTGCCATGATATTCCGGCTATCCGGGAGGATTTGCTTCAGCTCGCTCTTGTAGTAAAAGCTCACCTGAAAAATTCCCCCTTCAAATTGCTTGGAGAATTTATCAGTTCTGCCGCAACGCTGGATGATATCCTGCTTTACCTTCAATACCTTCTGGAATGTTGCCTGCAGGAATCGGATCAGCTCGACCACTTCGGTCGGACCGTATTTGAAGCAGAAAGTTATGTTCTAAAACACTTGGATTCTCCGCTTTCCATCCGCCAGATTGCTGACTATGTCTATGTATCTCCGACATATCTCTGTTTTCTGTATAAGAAACAAACCGGGAAAACACTGAATCAGTTTATCCTTGACAGCCGAATGAAAAAAGCAAAACGCCTTCTTTTGGACACCAATATGAAAATCGGAGATATTGCTGCTTCTCTCGGCTATGCCAACCAGAACTACTTTACCAAAACGTTCTCTTCTTATTATGGCGCTACTCCTACAAACTTCCGCAACCGCGGCTATTAACCCTTTCCTTATTCGGAGGTTTTTATGTATTTCCTGTCCTGTTTAAAACAGTTTTACCAAAATCTTTCTTACCAGAAAAAACTTTTGTTTTCTTATCTTTCCTTTATTTTTATTCCTGTCATCCTGCTCTCTTCCTATTTTTGTATCCAAACGAGAAAAAGCATGCGCGAACATGCTGTCCTGCTTTCCGAAATGCATCTAAAAACCGCTGCAAACGATCTGTCTTCCTGCTTTTCCGAAATGCTGACTCTTTCCAGGACGATTTCCCGGCAAAATACCCTGCGGGAATGTCTGAACAAAGATCCGGATACTTCCACTATCGTTGAGCAGGGCGAAGATCTCCGTCAACTGGAAATGCAGCTCCGCACGGTCTATTATGATCCATCCATTTACAGTATCCGCCTGTTTGTAAACTCTTCTTTTCCATATGCCAAAAGACATTCCCTGACCTGGCCGCTCAGCACTCTGAAAGACACTTTTCCAGATCAAATAAATGAGATGTTAAAATGTCCGGTTCTTGCAGGTCCTGCGCTCCGGGAAGACCCGCTTTCTTCTCCTTACCAAGTTTTTTCTGTCACTATGCCGGTTCATGCTTTTACGGATTATGATAAAACGGTCGGCGTAGTTTGCACCGATATTTCTGCAGAAAATATCTTCACCAAAATGTCTTCTGCTGATTTTTCCGGCACTGGAACCATATGGCTGATGGATCTCTCCCAAGATCAGCTGCTCTGCTATTCTGGCTCCTCCAAAGTGCTGAACTTTCCATCCTCCTTTTCTCCTGCTCCGGGACAACATGAAATTCGAAAAGGAATTTTGTATGCTTCGTCCGACTTAATTTTCGGTACTTATTACCTGACAGTATGTTCTCCTGTTCCTATATTTTCTTCCGGCAACAACTTTTTACTTCAGATTTTACTGATTTCACTGCTCATCGGCATCAGCATTTATTTTCTCGCCTCACGCTATGCCATTTTTAACGCAAAACGTATTGAAAATTTATCCAAAACAGTGGAATCCATTCAGCGCGGGAATTTTCAGGCGCACTGTATTGTGGACAGTGCAGATGAAATCGGCGAGCTTCAGCAAAATTTCAATATCATGGTCTCGCAAATGCAGCAAATGATGGAGGCCCAGTATAATACAGGAAAACGTTTAAAAGAGCATGAACTCAAACTGCTTCAGGCGCAGATTGATCCACACTTTCTGTATAACACGCTGGATCTGATCAGCTGGACTGCTCAGAACCGTTCTCCACAAGAGGTCTGCGCGCTTGTCCAAAAGCTTTCCAGCTATTACCGGATCAGTCTGAGCAAAGGGAAAGAAACCATCCTGTTATCTCAGGAACTGGAACATGTCCGTCTTTATATTGATTTGCAAAACAAACGATTTGATAACCAGATCTTACTGAAAACAAACGTACCTCAGAAATTTCTTGTCCTTCCTATTTTGAAACTGCTGCTTCAGCCAATCGTGGAAAACAGTATCCAGCATGGATTCAACAACCAGCCGGAACTGATTCAGATCACTGTTTCCGAAGCGCAGAATTTTCTGGTCATACAAATATCCGACAACGGGATCGGAATTTCTCCTGCCAAACTTGCCCGCATTCATTTGCAGCAGGAACTGAAACAATACGATAACGCTCCCAATGGCTATGGCTTATTTAATATCATTGAACGAATTCAGGCTTTCTACGGCGAGGAAGCCTCACTTACGCTCTCGTCCGTTCCGGAACACTTAACCTGCACTACATTCAAGCTTCCTTTGGACAAAATTTACCCGGACAATCAATAGTTGCCAGGTTTTCGAATCGAAAACACGGCAGAAAATTCGTAATGAAATTTTCTGCCGTGTTTTATCGTTCTTCTTTAGGATTTGTCAATCATGTCATACTGTGTCTGGAGCCGTTTAATTTCCTGACGCATCTTTTCCACCAGCGCTTCCGGCTCTGTAATTTTAACACCATCTCCGAGTCCCATGACCCATGCCAGAAACTGTCTGCTCGCAGCGACCTCGACATTGACTACAAAATGCTCTGTATCTTTTCGAATCATGGATACATCTTTTCCAAAACGATCCACGATCACACCTGCCATATCATTTTTGCATTCCAGCTTCACCCATTCTTCTTCCCCGCCATACATGCCAAACATTTTCCGGGCATACGCCGCTGTATCGAACTTCTGAAAAACATCCTTTCCTTCCCGTCTCTTCCCGTTTGACTGAATAGAAAGCATCTTATCCACACGAAAGTGTTTGATAATTTTTTTCTTGCTGTCATAAGCAATCAGGTAATAGTTCTCATCATCCCAGGAAAGCGCCCACGGACTCACTTCATAGAGTGCCCCGTCATGCCGCAGCTCCATCTTTTTATCCACATTCCACTGAAAATACTGAAACGTTATCCTCGAATTTTCCGCAATTGCCGTGTAAATTCTGTCCACATTATAATAAATGCTTTCATTCATCGTCTTGACTCTGCCGGCCACAAATACCTGCCGATGCAGCTGCGTCGCCTCATATTTACTGGCAAAACCTTCGATTTTCTTGATCAGTTCATTCGATTTCTTTTCGGTAATAAATTTTGCAGACTGTACCGAGTCAACCAGCAGTTTCAGCTCTGCCAGTTCAAACTGTCTGCTTCCCACATGATAATAATAGGTTCTGTCTTCCTGCGTGCCGATGATATCGATTCCATACATGCGTAAGCTTTCGATATCACTGTAGATACTTTTCCGCTCTGCATGAATTCCATAAGAAGACAGTGCCTCAATAATTTCCGGCATTGTAATGCTGTGCGTTTCGTCCGTCCGTTCCAGCATAATCTTCATCAGATAGAGCAGTTTCAATTTCTGGTTTGGCGATTTCGGCATACCTTATCCCTCTTTTCCAAAGATTCTTGTTTACTCATTTGCTTCTGTCTCCAATCCTGAATTTGTAATTTTACAGATCACGCCATTTTCCAGCACAAAGACTATTTTTGCCTTTGCTTTTTTGCCAATCCGGTCGTACAGTCGTCCGGCGCTCATGGATTCTCCGAGAACTGTATATGGACTGTTTGCGACATATCCGCATTTTCTTTCTCTTTGGTTCATAACACTTAAAAGTTTATCTTACATGTCATCTGTTATTTATAGTCTACCTCATAAGGCGTCCCATAAACACACCTTGTATATCAAACTAATGTTCTTTTTATCCATAAAAATCCCCGTAAACGAACAATATCCCCGTCAATGACGAGGATATCTTCCATGCTGACATGCAGCAGTCTGCTCAATATAATCAGATTATCCAGACTCGGTAAAGACCGTCCAGCCATCCATTTATAGACCGCCTGCGGATTTTCAAATCCCATCGCGCCCTGGATGTCTCTGACGGTGTAGCCGTTCGCCCGGATTAAATTCCGAATCTTCTTCCCAGTTTCCTTTTGCCGGATCGACAAATACATCGGTTCCATATCACTGTACCTCCTGATTCATCCTCCATCCCGAAACACTTTTTCTATCATAGCATCTACCTATGATAAATCCAATGATGATTTGCTGTTTTTCTTTCCTTTTACTTGCAGTTTTTCTCTTTCATTTTTTTCAGATACTGCGCCTTCAGCTGGTTTTCTTCCTCCAGTCGTCTGATTTCCTCCTGCAGATGCTGCACATATTCCCGGGTCAGCTTCACTCCGCCGCGCACTGCCACATCGGAATGCTGCTCCATTTCATCCAGCCACTGCATCAGCGACTTTTCCCTGATATCATTATAGGTATTGTCCGGTCTCGTAAACATGAATTCCTCCTTAAATCCCTGATGCAGAGCCGGATCCTTTATCCGGCATACGGCACATATTCAAAGCAGTCACTGATGGAAACACCGTTAATTCTTCCTTCCCATTCTTCTTCGGAAGGATGCTCCAGCTCAAACTCGCAAATTCGTCCGTCATCCAGCATTGCTTCCGCATATGCTTCGCCATCTGTTTTCAGAAGGACAAAATGCGTTCCGGCAGGGAGCGTCTCTTTCTGTCCGCTGCCGCGTTTTGTATTCGCCTCCCGCACAGACAGCTCCATATCAATGGACGAGGTCAGCTCCACTTTCCAGTCTGTATAAGTGGAAACAATTGTCCACAGCAAATCCTCTGTTTTCGGAATTCCATCTTCCTCTACATGGAATTTCTTGTAAGCCTCATAGGTTCCAAGAATATCAAAGCGTTTGCTCAGCACAAAGCTCTCCGGGTCAAAGGGCTGATTCGGATCAATTCCCAGATAATCTGCTGTTACAAATCTCAGATCATTTTTCATCAGTTCAAAAATCTGCAGATATTTACCGTCACCTTCTCCCATTGTTTCCAGATACAGCCATGTTTTCCCGTTCTGTGTCCGGGTCAGATATCCATAGGCGCTGTAGCCACATCCGCCATAATAATCGGAGTCCATAAACATCTCCGTATCATAGCTGTTGTCGTCGCAGTGAATCACGATAGAGTCCGCATAATCATACTCATCCCGGTCTGCAGAATAGGAAATTTCCTCCTCTGCACCGTCTCCATCCAGATCCACCAGGCAGATTTCATCTTCTGCGATCGGAATCGCCCATTGATCCGAATGTTTCTGATATTGCTTCCGGATCAGCTCCGGATATTCTGTAAAGGACAAGCTTACGGCCTGCTCTCCTGACGCATAGGGTGCCAGCACATAAGTATTAAAATAAACGGTAATGCCATCACCTGACAGCGTCCACAACGGCTCCCCGTATTCCTCTTTATCGCCATAGAATACATTTTTTACGGTATCCGGATACTCCTCATAGAAGCCGTATTCGTCTTTTCTTTCTTCCAGCTTTGTGCATACCTCTTTATAAAAGATATCGTAATCGGATACCACATCGGAAAGCTTCAAATCCCTGCCGGATTTTACGTCATAATTACAGGTCTCCTTGAAGCTGTAGGGATGTGCCCCTCCCAGCCATTCGTTGGTGTCCATATAATAACTCAACACAAGGGAATCGGCTCTGGTGAAGGTAATATTTCCTTCGATCGAAAGCCCTGTCATTCCCACTCCCTCATCCCAAAGCTCCCTGTTATCCGAAATTACATTTTTGTAGGCCCCCATCTGACTTTTGTAAGTCTTCTGGTTCCATTCCTCCAGGGAAGCACAAAGCGCATCATGCCCTTCCTCTATAACCAGGATCTTCGGTATATCAACACTGATGAGGGTTTCATAGCTGTCCTGATCATATTCTGCCTCATAATCATAATCGACAAGCATTGGCAAAGCTGTCGCTGCACCAGTTCCAGCGGCAGCTTCTTCCTGCTCGGCTGCAGGCGTGGTTTCCCGCACGGTTTCCTGCTTGTTTTCCCGCTCTCCCTTGTGTGTCTCTTTTGCTGTCTGCTCTGCAGTTTCCTGTATCGCCGGCTGTTTCTCTGCTGTCTTTTGTCCACAGCCTCCGGCAAACAATAAGGAAATGCACAATAATACAGAAACAAGCCTTCTCTTTTTCATTTTTCCCCCGTTCTGATGCATCCGCACCGTAAGCTTATAAAAGCTTATCCCCAAATTCGTTTTAACAGTTTCCAGCGCTGCAATACGCTTTTAAGGCAGCCTTTAAGGCTTCATATCTTTGCCTCTTTTCCTCTTTGGCAAAATGTACTTCACGGAACTGCTCCGGATTATTTTCATAATCCAAAGCTTCCTCTCCAAACTGCTCACTGGTCAGATCAAACCGCCAGTCCCCGATTACATTATAACAATGATAATTCCCGCCCGGACGTAAAACTCCGTATACCTTTCCTCCAAAAATATCCTGGGCAAGAAAAGCGGTAATGGAGCATTGCCCCAGGGTAGGATTTTCCTTTGTCCAGTCTTTCCGCATCCGCGGTGCACAGGTATCTGCACACCAGAGCTTTGACAGGGCGTCATACAGCTGTCGCGGGTTGTGAATCCCCGGATATTCTTCTGTTATTGCCGGAGCATCTGCATGCTCCCAACCCCAAAATTGATACCTCATAGCCTTATATCTTCCTTTTATATTGTTCTGCTTTCTGCACGATCCGGCATCCGAGATATCCGCACAGGATTCCCAGAAGCGCTCCGCCCAGAATATCCGTTGGATAATGTACATACAAATACATTCTGGAAAATGCAATGAAAGCTGCCAAAACCAATGCTGCCTTCCACAGGTACTTTTCCCCTGCAAAATAGAGCGCCGATGCAGCGGCAAAGGACACTGCAGTATGTCCCGAAGGAAAGGAATAATCTGACGGATACGGAATCAAAAGCCTGACGGCATCATTGATATCGCAGGGGCGGATCCTTCTCACCAGATTTTTCAGAAACAGATTGCAAAGTATTCCATCCAGGATCAACGCTGTTCCCAGGATCAGACCGGTTTTTCGCGTTTTCGGGATCAGGAGCAAAATAACTGTAAGTACAATCCATATCACACCTCCATTTCCAAAGCGGGTTATAAACGGCATGAGCACATCCACTGCCGGGGTTCTGAGGTTTTGAATCCCATCCAGAATCCAGAATTCAAGATTCATGATCCAGAGTCTCCATTCGTTTTGTAAATCGTTTCCAATGTCTCTGTCTCTATCATACCATATCAAATGCCCAATCATCCACCCCCTGCAGTTACTTTTGGGCAAAACAATCCCGGCAACGTCAGAACTGCTGTCTGACCACTGCCGGGATTCCTCTGATATCCTTCTATAAAATTTACCGGAAAATCATCTGTGCGAAGTCTGCAAAGCACGGTCTCCACACATTCCAGTCATGTCCTCCGTGATAAATTCTTCTGATTTCCCGAACACCTTTTGTTTGGATAATTTCATCCTCCTCCAGGAACCTCGGAAGGAACCAGTCCTCATCTCCAATGCAGCGGAAAAAGGTATGAAAATAGCTGTTGAAGGCCACATCATCCATTGCATTTAAATAAGACTGCTCACATGCCTTTGAAATAATTCCGTCATGCTCTTCATCTCCTACTATCCTGTGTCTTAAAAAGCCGGAGAAAAGGCCAACCTCGCTGAACAGCTCCGGGTGTTCACATATTGTACGGGTCGTCTGTACAGAACCCATGGACAGTCCTGCCATACCTCTTTTTTCCTTGCTTCCGCCAAACTGATATTTTTTCTCTATCATCGGAAGGATTTCCTCTACCAGCATCTGCCCATAAAGCGCACGGTTCAGTTTAAGTTCTCCGTCGATTCGCTGCTTTACCATGCCATTTCCCATAACGATCGCAAAGGGCTTGATTTTTCCTGCCGCGATCAGATTATCCATCAGGAGATTCACTTTTCCTGTGGTTGACCAGGAAATCTCACTCTCTCCAAATCCGTGCTGCAAATACAGAACCGGAAGCCCTGCAGACGGTACACATGGCGGAAGATATAGGATCAGCTTTTCCCAGTTATCAGAAATTTGGGATTTATAAAATTCCTGGGTCAGTGTTCCGTGGGGAACATCCCGAAGCTCAAATAATCCGTCTTCATCCGGCAGCTCAATATAGTTATACGGACGACCGTAGCCATGTGCGATGGGAAGCTCCGGGCTAAGAACCTCCTGACCATCTATACAGATCTGCACATAATTCACAGGCGTAGAAAATGGCAGTTCCAAAATCCACTTTTTCCCTGTTTTCGTAAACGGATAAAGCTTTTCTCCCCACTTCATGGAGAGCTCTTTGGCATTTTCGCAGTCCAACTGCAAAAATGTCTTTCCGTCTTTTCTTATGAGTGTGCCATTTTCCTCCAGAGCTTCCAGCTTCCGCTGTGAACTGATTTCTTCCATTTTGTTTTCCATTTTGTTTCCCTCTTTTCTGTTTCTGTCATGTCTGTTTCCAAATACCAGTACCTATTATATCAGTTTTTATTTCGTTTGTAACCGGGTAAGGATACTGCTTATATCCATCTTCTTTTCGACTGCAGTAAACGCAACGTTCTCTCCATCGTGGATGAGGCTCCAGATTTCTCCGTATGCCCTCTTTTCAAGAAGCTCCGAAAGGAGGAAGGTGGAGATTGCTCTCTTTGTAGCGAAGATAATCCTTCTCACACCCTGTTTTCTGAGCGCTTCGATGTCCTCCATTTTTCCCGTCAGCATGGCAAAATCGGAATCCGTTGCAATTGCCAGCACGTCTTTCTTCTGCGCAGTAGCAAAAATCATGTTTTTTCCGTCCTGACCTACTACCTGATAAAAATGTCCTTGTACGGGAGCCTTGTATCCTGTGCTTTTTCCATTTCCCTGTACCGGCTCTGATGCAGATGTCTGCATTCTGTATTCCACAGGTGCTGCGGTTTCACCGGGAGATGTCGGCTGTCCGGAACCCAATATAGTGCTCGTCGGTTCATCCTTTGTCATATCCGCACCGGGTGCGTAATATTCAATTTTACCTGTCGTCAGGTTGGAGGTATCCGGCTCTGTCTCCGCACCGTTTACAGGAATGAATGATCCAGAAAATTCTCCATTATGGCTGCCGCCGTTACCGATTCCTGCGCCTGCTCCATCCCATGTATCTGTTGGGCCACCTTGTACCTTCAGCGTTGCATCTCCTGAAACGGTGATCTTTTCTCCATTTTTTCGTAAGCCTCCGCCGATGCCTGCTCCATTGGTGCCGCCGGTAGCTGTGACTTTGCCGCCGGTAATCGTGATATCATTGCCGTTTCCAAAGAAGCCGCCGCCAATGCCAGCCCCGTAATCGCCGCCGGTAGCTGTGACCTTTCCGCCGGCGATCGTGATATCATTGCCGCCTGTATAGAAGCCTCCACCGATGCCCGCCCCGCACTCACCGCCGGTAGCTGTGATCTCGCCGCCGATGATCGTGATATCATTGCCGCCTGCATAAAGACCTCCACCAATGCCTGCTGCGCCATTGCCACCGGTGGCGATCAGCTTGCCGTTTTCATTTTCATCCGTAATGGTCAGTTTACCTTGATTACCATCACTGTTCTTTTCCAGACCGGCATGATTCACACCACTCTTAAGGGTATTTGTGCCATCCAGTTCGATGTTTACATTGCCTTTTCCGCTTGTGGAAACAGCAGCGTCGCTTGTATTGATGTTTACATCGGAAATGGTCACGTTTGCCGTCGCGTTCTCAGCCGCATTGATCGTGATTGTGTTGCCTGTCTCTACAGAGCTCTCCCGCTGCGTAATCACAGGAGCCTCATCCGGCACGGCAGAGCCGCTGCCCTGCGTTACCGTCTGTCCGGAATTGTCTGCGTTTACCGTAACGCTGCCATCTTCCAGATACCAGTTGGCGGCATAGGTTGTCATGGGCAGGCTTACGCTCATGACCAGTGCGATCATACTTGCTGTCAGCTTTTTTCTCTTCATTGGGTTTCCTCCCTCTTTTTCTTTTTCATTTTCTACATTATCCCCTGCAATGAAAATTCATAGTGCATGGCAAGTGCTTTGAACAGCTTCTGCATCACCTGTTCAGAGATCGCGCGGATATCGAGTCCCTCCACGAATCGAATCACCCGCACGATTTCTTCCTCTGGAACGTTATAAGCCCGAAGACTCATCGTGAAAAATAAGCGAAGCTTCTTCTCCAATGTCAGCTCTGCATCACACGGATGCGCCATGTAACCTCGCATGATGCCTGCAGATCCGATCTCCAGCTCGTAAAAGTCACGCTCTGTCAGCTCCGGCTGATAGGATCCGAAAATCTGATACAGCTCTTTGGCTGTTTCGCGCTGAATATACTCACAGGCTTCCTTCTGGGTATAGGCTTCAATATAGATTTCCCGCAGGTTTTCATTCAGCTCTGTAAGTGTCATCTGGATCGCTGTTTCCACTGCATAAACATAGACCGGAGGGAGCTTTGTGCTCGCTGCACTTCTTGCCATCGAAAACTGATTCTCAAACATGAACTGCACAAGCTCTGTCAGTACGCCGTCCTTTGCACGGAAAATGTTCTGAAAGCTGCTGCTGGACACGCTGGACTTCGCGATGATTTCCGCCATAGTTGTCTTTTTGTACCCCTGCTCCAGAAAAAGTTTTACGCATACCTGCAGGATGCGTTTCTTTGTTGGTTCGCTTAAACTTGTTGCCATTTGTCCCCTTCCTCATTCTATGTGACTATCTTTGTTTTTCATCTGGTCTATATACCAAATATAGCAGGAAATAGAGGTTCCTGTCAAGGAGTTTCCGGTTCGTGTACCAGCGCAGTGTGACAGACCAAACTTTCAAAAAAACACGATTGAACTGTAACTATTTTCTATTTAAAATTTTATGAAACCGATGAAAGAACGTTGCGGTTGTGATTGCCGCCGCCAGTATATCGCTGATCGGCTCAGCCAAAAAGACAGCAAATACTTTGTTCTGGATAAAATGCGGCAGGATAAAGATCAGCGGAATCAACAAGATCAGTTTTCTTAAGCAGGCAAGCAATAAGCTGACCTTTGCCTGTCCCAATGCCATGAAGCTCTGCTGACAGGCAACCTGGAAGCCAAGAGAGAATATGCCCGCCATATAAATTCTCAATGCCCATGCAGTATATGTGATCAATTCTGTGTTATTCGAAAAAATACCTGCAAATCCCTTCGGGAACAGAAGCATGATCAACCAGAAACATCCCGTAAAAACGGTGCAAGCTGTAAATTGTGTAAAAAATGCTTTTTTTACCCGATCTCTGTTTCCTGCACCAAAGTTATAACTCATGATCGGCTGTCCGCCCTGACAAATTCCCTGTAATGGTAATGTTGCAAGCTGGCTGACACTTGTAATAATTGTCATCGCTCCTACTGCAAGGTCTCCGCCATATCTTGATAAGCTGGAGGTAAAGCTGATAGACAGAATGCTTTCCGTGGACAACATGACAAAGGTAGAGATACCAAGGGCAAGACATGGTAAGAGGATTTCCTTTTGCAATTTAAAGTTTTCTTTTCTAAGATGCAGGATCGTTTTCTTTCCTGACAGGAAACGAAGGATCCATATTGCCCCCACAGCCTGACTCAAAACAGTTGCAAGCGCAGCACCCTTTACTCCAAGATGAAATACAAAGATAAAGATCGGATCCAGAATAATATTGATCACAGCACCAATCACAGTTGTCATCATGCTGATCTTCGCAAATCCCTGTGTCGTGATAAAGGGATTCATTCCCATCACGATCAGAACAAAAATACTTCCAAGAATATAAATCTTTGCATAATCCACCCCATAAGGAAGTGTCTGATCACTTGCACCAAACAGCGTCAGCAGCTGTGGTGCAAACGCAAAAAATAGCACAGTCAAAGCAACTGCCATAAGCAGAAGAATCACAAAACAGTTTCCAAGAATCTTTTCCGCTGTCTTATTGTCTTTCTTTCCCATGGAAATTGCAGCACGCGGAGCACCTCCGGCCCCTGCAAGCATAGCACAGGCATTGATCAACATCAGGATCGGTGTAAACAACCCGACACCCGTTAATGCTGCGGCACCAACGCCCGGAATGTGCCCAATATAAATACGGTCAACAATATTATATAAAAGGTTGATAATCTGTGCCACAACAGCCGGTATGGCCAGCCGTGCCAGAAGACGGGGTATTTTTTCTGTTTCCATAGCTTGTGTATTTGACTTACTGTTCATATCTATGCGCTCCTTCCTGATTTCCATACTCTAAAAACAGCCATAGCACTGATCAATATCAGGATTATGGCTGTTTTTATACTTGAAATGTCTCACCGTCAATTCAGCTATCTGCCACCTGCAGTACACAGGCACAATAACCGGGCTCAGGCTGATAGCAATGGATGATAAGATTCTTGTCTATCTCCGGGCTGTAATCATGAAGCGTATGCCTCGTACCGTTTAAAGTGGTTTACCACATGATTCATCAGCTTTTTCGCCAATCTCTGTCTGCGATATGCCTCATATCACAGTAAATACTTCTTCATCGTACTCTCTACATAGCCAATTACATTTTTCCACGCTAGATCTCCTACGTAAAAATTGCTTTTCTGAAACTGCGCCCAAAGCTCTTCCATTTGCAAATCGTCAGATATCAAATGTAATGTAGCTTCAATATTATCCTTGCTAAAAATAGTTTTCCGCTTTTCACAGGTGGCAGAAAATGCATCGTATAAAATCCGCTTCTCTATCTGCTCTCCATAGAAACTCATGATACTGTAAACATCATAAAAATCTCTTAATCTGGTATTTGCGATTCCTCTATTTATAATTGTCTGCATTTTCTCAGCGAGCAATGTTTCCTTGTTATATGTAAGAACGGAAATCGTTCTATCCTCAAACATCAATTTATAGTCGTATTCTATTGCCCTTGGTGTAATTACATCATCTGTAGAAATATCGATTTTAATTGGTTGACGCATCTTGTCCAACGTAGCTTCCAGCATTACGCGAATGCCCGGGTAATCAAACTCTTCCATTTAGCGTAGTCGCTTTATTACTGTTCCCATCCGAAATATTTCTTACCTTATCTTTTAATTGTCTTGATGAACTAATCACACTAACACCTCCACGTACTTCATCACTTCATCTCGAATTCCCATCATATCCGCATATACAATCAGCTGCGATAGCTTTTTGTCTTTCGATGACATATATTCCTTGATAGCCGTTTGAAATACTTGTACTTCATACTTATTACGATTCCTTATCAAATCGCAAATGCAACGCTCCTGATCATAAACCTTAACCAAATTTCCACTGCTGGATGCAATCTCACAAATTCCTATTTTGTATAAATCCGGTGCAGCATATTTCACCGAAACATTAAAATCATTATCCTTAAGATGGCTCGCATTATATCCCTGTGGCACAGTAACACACACAGATGAATACTCCCTATCCGTCAAACCGTGCAAATATAGTGCTGTTTCTCCGGAATAAATAATCGCACCATTTCTTTGTTGTAAAATGAACAACTCATCCGGCCACACATCATCCGCTATATATACGCCTCTCGAGACCTTCTCCATGCCATGTTCCTTAATATATTTTGCAATATAGGTCTTAGAAATATCTTCACTACATACCAGAGAGGTAATAAGATAACCGTTATATTCTTCAATAAAATTTTCAATTTTTTCCTTTTTAGTCATTCTATTCACCTCTGCACTTTGCTTATACGCTTTAATTATATGATTTAAAAGTGAGAAAGTAAACCGTTTTAATTTTTTTGACCTATGCAGTTTTTTCTTCGGTACTAGCCTGAACATAGCAACCGAAGATGCCGGCTAGCGATTTACAATATCCATTGCTATCCGCCTGTCTGCCTCTTTCAAATTCTATCGGTATCAGTTTCCACTGTCCCTCCACGTTACGCCAACATTCGCTTACCCGTTGATGTCTCACGAAATGATCCAGTGAATATGTGTTAAAATTTTTAGCATGCAATTTTTCATAATGTATTGTTATGTTTGCTTTCTATCCTTTCTTTCATATGCAAATCTCCCGGCAAAAATTTACAATTACACCTTTTCTGCTCCAATACTTAATTAGCAGAGACGAGATGCGCTCTGCGAATCTCGCTCTGATTAGCGGTCGTCAAATGCACCGCATAAATGCGTGCATTTTCCTCGTCGCCATAACAAAAACGCAGAACCAATCCATTTTTTTTTGGATCAGCGCTGCGTCTTAGCGTCTGGCTCATTTACAATTTGAGTTTTAAATTGTTTTACATTTACAAGATACTCTCTCTTGCATTTCGGACAAAACAATCCCAGCGACGCCAAAACGATTGTCTGGCTGCCGCTGGGATCATAAGTTTTACACTTTTTTTATTCATGACAATCGAAAGGTGCGCTATCTTGTTTCATAAACGCCCTCCTTGCTGTAGGTAATGAAAACATCACCGTATACAGCGACCGTTTTCGTTGCATTCAGCTGCAACGGATCTGGAATCTCCCTGATTTCTGCAGTCCCATCGACAATTTTCTTCATGCATTCCAGTGCCTGATCGACCACATAATCCGCCAACGGTGCGCCAAAGCCCCGGTAATCATGATGAGAATTGATCACATGGTCATACTGGTCTTTCATCGACACAATTCGTTCCATCGCCTTTGCAGCTTTTTCCACACTGACATATCTTCCCTCCGTATGGTCGCCTGACTGCATCAGCAAAAGATTACGGTTACACGCATCGGCACAGAACAGATACCTGGTTTTCGAATCGATAAAAATCATTTCGCCGGGGGTATGTCCGGGACAGCTATATGCCGTAATGATACGCCCTCCAAGATCGAATGTCTGACCGTCGGATAGCGGAAGCAGCTCCGGTTTTTTCTCCCAGCAAAGCATATCTTTCTCTGTGCTGTAAGGATAATATTTATCCTCCCGCTTCCGGATAAAATCTGCATAATTTCTCCGGCTTTCCAGCATTTTTTCAAAGGATACATCCAGAAAATAATTGTCCGCCGGATTGATATACAGCTCGTCAAATGCGCCTGCCCCGCCGATATGATCCATATGTCCATGGGAAGCAACCACAATGTACGGTTTATCGGTAATTTTTCTGATAACGCCTTTCAGATCACCGATTCCACAGCCTGTATCCAGAAGCAGCGCACGCTCTTTTCCTACAAACAGAAAAATGGACGAGCAGTCAAATTCATCGATTTCATAAGTATCTTTTTCAAATTCATAATAAGGATGCCTGTCCGTCATAGTAATCTCCATTCCGCAGGCGCTTTGCGCCGAAGGAATCGCGAGCAGAACTTCCAGTTCTGCTCTGCGATCATAGCTA
>OLSP01000359.1_pt1 | contig 45320 bp, 57 predicted proteins | sample 1672941 | NCBI WGS metagenome assembly OLSP01 (sample SAMEA3136739, study PRJEB25190) | human gut metagenome | reverse complement strand
ATTTTTTGTTGTATATTTTTTTATGATTTGTGTCTAAAATTTGTTGACTAGTGCACGGAGAGGGGATTTCTCTAAAGCAACGTTGCTAGCTTTCCCCTCTCAGTCACCCTATCGGGTGACAGCTCCCCCCTAGGGGAGCCTTCTCTTGCCCTATTGGTAATGCATCTTGCCTCTCTAATTAAGACATTGCAGTTTGCGAGTCGTTTTCTTCTTCCCGTTTTCTATTACATATAATTATGCTCTTTTACATGGTCGGAGTGCAGCAGCTGTTCTGCCTTTTCACTCAGCGGTTTTTCTAGGAAGTTCTTATAAAGCTCCTGTACGTCTGGATTATTGTGAGACTGGTGCAGAGGACGGTTGCTGTCGATGGCATAGAGCTTATTGCCCAGTACATCGGCACGTTCTTCGCCGTCATGAATCGGCTGACCGCCGCCGCCAACGCAGCCGCCGGGGCAGGCCATAACTTCCACAAAGTCATAATGAACCTTGCCTGCTTTGAGCTCGTCGAGCAGCTTGCCTGCATTACCAAGTCCGCTTACTGTGCAGGTACGCAGTGTTGCGCCGCCGAGGGTGAATTCGCGAACCTTGCGGCCTTCCGTGCCGCGAACGTCGGTGAAGGCATCTTCGGGAGCTTCCTTGCCTTCGATTACATGGTAGGCGGTACGCAATGCTGCTTCCATAACGCCGCCGCTGGCACCGAAGATAACTGCAGCGCCGGTGCTCTGACCCAGCGGATTATCAAAGGGCAGTTCACCCAGCATTGCCGGGTTGATGTGCTCGGCACGCAGCAGGCGGATAAGCTCGCGTGTGGTGAGTACGATATCTACATCATGGGTGCCGCTGCTACGCATAGAGAAGAGGGCAGCTTCGCGTTTTTTGGAAACGCAGGGCATGATGGAAATAGAGCAGATTTCCTTCGGCTTCAGGCCTTTCTTCTGTGCAAAATAGGATTTTGCCAGCGCACCGAAAATCTGTTGCGGAGATTTGGTGGTGGAAAGGTTAGGAACGAAGTACGGATGAGTTTTGTTGACATAGCTTACCCAGCCGGGGCAGCAGGAGGTGAACATCGGCCAGCTGTGGTCCTGCGGATTTTGCAGATGCTCCAGAAGCTCGCTTGCTTCCTCCATGATGGTAACGTCGGCAGCGTAGCAGGTGTCGAAAACATAATCGAAGCCGATTTTCTTCAGTGCTGCTACCATGCGGCCTTCGGTTGCCAGCTCGGGCGGCAGGTTAAAGGCTTCGGCCCAGGCTGTGCGTACTGCAGGTGCAACCTGTACTACGGTTACCTTATTGGGATCGGCCAATACGTCATAAATTTTTGGAACATCGTTACGCTCCTTCAGCGCGCCAACGGGGCAGTGGGTGATACACTGACCGCAGAGGCTACAGTCACTGTCCTCAATGGAAACATTGCCGGCAACGTCTACGGTAGTACGGGAACCGGTATTCTGCACATCCCAGATATGCAGCTTTTGCACCTTGTCACAAATCTGGACACAGCGCATGCATTTGATGCATTTTTTGGAATCGCGGATGAGCGGGAACTCCTGGTTCCAGGGAGTGTCGACAACATCACGATCATAGGGAATATCGTAAATGCCCAGGTCATTAGCCAAAGTCTGCAGGCTGCAGTTGCCGCTGCGTACGCAGGTTGCGCACATGCAGTCATGCTGGGATAAAATCAGCTCCACGTTGGTGCGGCGGATGCTGCGGGCCTTAGGGGAGTTGGTATAAACTACCAGACCTTCCTGTACCGGAGTGGTGCAGGCGGTAACTACACGGTTCTGTCCCTGAATTTCAACTACGCAGACCTTGCAGGCACTGATTTCGTTGATGCCTTTAAGATAACACAGGCGGGGGATTTCGATGCCGACAGTGGCAGCAGCCTGCATGATTGTTGTTCCTTGAGGAACGGAAATTTTTTGTCCGTCGATTGTGAGGTTTACCATTTTAAGGTTCTGCCTCCTTTCAGTGTGCTGAAGCCGAATTTGTCGCAGCGCAGACAGCGTCCTGCTTCCTGGCAGGCCTCCTGCTTAGTCATGCCGCATTCAATAGGCTCAAAGGTATGTTTACGTTCGCCTGCTTCAGTTTCGTGCATCTGGATACGGCCGCAGGGACGTTTATCGTCAATAGACGGGTCGGGGATAACTACATCACAGGAAATGGTGTGGTTATAGCCCAGATATTCATCAATATTAGCGGCAGCAACCTTACCGGCAGCAATAGCGCGGATTACGGTTGCAGGACCGGTTACGCAGTCGCCGCCGGCGAAGACGCCTTCATTGTTGGCAAGCTCACTGCTGGAGAGTGCGGAAATAGTACCGCGTTTGATTTTGATGCCGGCTTCTTCGAACGGACGCAGCTCAATGCCCTGACCGATAGCAACAACGATAACGTCGCAGGGAATGCGCTCCAGCTCTACGTCAGCGTGAATAGGACGCGCACGTCCCCAGGCATCGATAGGACCGATGATTTGCGGTTCAGCCCAGAGAGCGGCCACATTACCTTCGGCATCCGCCTCAATGTGGTGCGGAGCTTTTAAGCCGTACAGCTCAGCGCCCTCGGCAATAGCACCTTCGATTTCCTCGGGCAGCGCTGTCATATCGTCCTGACGACGGCGGTAGGCGATGATAACCTTTTTGGCACCGAGACGGATGGAGCTGCGGGTGCAGTCCATAGCAACGTTGCCGCCGCCGATAACGACAACGGTTTTATCCTTAAAGTCAGGCATTTTTTCCTCACCGATATTGCGCAGCATTTCTACCGCACTGATAACACCGTGGGAATCCTCGCCTTCAATACCGATTTTCTTGTCGGTGTGAGCACCGATGGCAATATAAACCGCGTCAAATTCCTCACGCAGCTTTTCAAAGGGGATATCACCCTCCTCGTTGCCGATTCTGGTGTTGAGATGCACTTCTACGCCGGTGGACAAAATAGCGTCCAGGTCCTCCTGCAGACGTTCACGCGGGAAGCGGTAAGCAGGAATGCCGTAGCGCAGCATGCCGCCGAGCTTGCTCTTTTCTTCAAACACAACAGCATGATGGCCCATCAGCTCCAGATAGTAGGCTGCGGACATACCGCTGGGGCCGCCGCCGATGATGGCGATACGTTTGTTGGTAGCAGGCTGCTTTTCGGGCAGCGGAACGGTGTTGCTGGGCGCATTGTCAACAGCCATACGCTTCAGACCACGGATGTTGATGGGAGCATCAATCATGCTGCGGCGGCAGCGTGCTTCGCAGGGATGCTCGCAGATAAGACCGCAGGCAGTCGGGAAGGGGTTATCCTTGCGGATGAGCTTGACAGCGTCGGCATAACGGCCAGCGCCGACCAATGCAATGTAGCCGGGGATATCAACCTGTGCCGGGCACAGAGCAACGCAGGGGATAGAATGATGGACGTTGACAGAGCATTTGCCCTTCTTTATGTGGTTAATGTAATCTTCACGGAAGCCTTCCAGACCGGCCAAAACCATTTTGGCTGCTTCGAAGCCTATGGCGCAGTCAGCGCTGTTGGCAACGTTTTGCGCGGTGCTTTCGATTAAATCCAGAGTGTGCATGTCAGCCTTGCCGGCGAGCACGTCTTCCATGAGATTCTGCAGCTGCGCGAGGCCTACACGGCAGGGTACGCATTTGCCACAGGTTTGTGCGTGGCAGACTTTGAGGAACGACAGCTGCAGATCAACAGGGCACAGTCCCGGGGGGCTGGCGATGATGTGTCGTTCCAGGTCCTTGTACAAGCGCTCGACCGTAAGCTGGGCCTGGTCGGGTGTTTCGATTCTTAAACGGCTCATAATTTTCCTCCAAAAAGCATACACTAAATATATAAAGGTATAAACTATATTATACAGAAAAAAGCTGAATTTCGCAATAATAAAGAAGATAGTTTTTGTGTAACAATCTGAGCAAAACAAGCTAGCAAGCGCTTGTTTCGTCTGCTGCCGCAGCAGAGCATTCTTGCGGGGGCTATGCTTTTTTTGCCGTATTTTTTGTGTTATACTAATACTGAGCTTTTTAGCATTAATGCTGTCGGCAGAACGTTTGCATCCGGCAGCTTAAAATATTGGAGGAGGTGCATTATGCAGCTTACTGCTACACATTATATCAGCCTGGCTGTAACGCTTCTGGTGACGCTGCTGCCGGGGCTTTTGGCAGCCAGAAGGGTGAAGTCTGCCGATGATTATAACGTAGGAGGCCGTAGCTCGGGCGCAGGGCTTGTCGCAGGCACGATTATCGGCACGATTATCGGCGGCGCTGCTACCGTCGGCACGGCACAGCTTGGCTTCAAGCTGGGGTTGACGGCCTGGTGGTTTACGCTGGGCAGCGGTATCGCGCTTTTGCTGATGGCGGCGTTTTATGCTGTGCCATTGCGCCGCAGCTCACTGACCACAGTAGCGGAGTATCTCGTTACGGATTACGGCAAGCCTGCGGGGTGGCTGGCAACCTTCAGCGCCTGCGCCGGCATTTTTTTCAGTATTGTAGCGAGCACGCTTACAGCGCTGCATCTGATTGCCGGCTTGTTCGGTGTACCGCTTTTGGCTGCAGCGGCAATTGTTATCGCTGTTACTTTGCTGCTGGTGTTTTTCGGCGGCCTCAGCAGCAGCGGTATGGCCGGCATTTTTAAGATTGTGCTGATTTTCGCCAGCATTTTCGTCGGCGGCTTTCTGGCCTACGCCGATATGGGCCGATGGCAGGGGCTGACGCAGAGCTTTGCTGCGTATCCCTGGTTCAGCCTTTTCGGACGCGGCGTGGAGGACGGTCTTGTCAGCTTCGGTTCGATGATTGTGGGGGTTATTTCTACGCAGACCTATGTGCAGGCACTGTTTTCGGCGCGCGATACCAAAACTGCAGCTGTCGGCTGCTGTGCTGCCGCGCTGATAGTAATTCCCGTGGGATTGCCGTCGGTAATGATCGGTATGTTCATGCATCTGCATCATCCGGAGATAAATTCTATTGACGCACTGCCGCTGTATCTCGTTACCTATCTGCCGCAATGGCTCGGAGGTATCGGTCTGGGCGCCGTGCTGCTTTCGGCCTTGGGCTCAATCGCCGGCCTGGCGCTGGGCGTAGGTACGATGATTTCACGTGATATCGTCAGCAAAATCTGGCTTAAGGCTACGGCTGCAGGCCAGCTGTGGGCAAGCCGCCTGAGCGTGCTGGCCGTTTCTGTCGCTGCAATGGTGTTCGTCTTTATGCACCTTGATTCGTCGGTGCTGGAGTGGAATTATCTCTCCATGGCGCTGCGGGGCAGCGGTATCTTTCTGCCGCTGACGTTCTGCATCTTCTTCCCGGGCAGGGTGCGCGCTTCGATGGGCGTGGCTGCTATGGGCGCAGGCATTTTTGCGGCGCTTTTTTGGAAGCATATCAGCCCGTGGGAAATTAACAGTCTGCTGCCGGCGCTCGTGTATAATCTGTTCTTTTTACTTATCGGTCTGGCGTGGGGCAAAAAAGGGGAATAGAAGCGAAAAAGCTGCTTTTACAGCAAGCGGTTTGCTTGCAAAAAGCAGCGTGATATGCTATGTTATAGGGAAGGGGGAACTGCCTATACGGTGGGTTGCCTTAGTGGGAAATTAGCTCAAGAAGCCACTCCGCCATCGGGCAATGTGTGGGAGTGGTTTTCTTATATTCGGTTGTTTGTTCTAAAGAAAAAGCTGCTTTTGCAGCAAGCAGTTTGCTTGCAAAAAGCAGCGTAATATGCTATATTATAGACAAAGGACAACCGCCCACGTCGGTGGGTTGCCAAAGCTTTTATTGCGGAAGAACCGCCCTGTCACCTGGCAAAGTTTAAGGGCGGTTTTCCTATGTCTGGGTTATTTACTGAACTGAAAAATAAATGTCAGCAACGCCAGAATGAATACGCCAAAGGCCATCAGGTCCTTAAAGTCGTAGTTCTTCATAGGCATCACCTCCATTCTGTTGGAGAATGATGGCAATGCCCACCCGCAAGCACGATTGTCCAAAGTCTGAATATATTGTAACATAGATAAAGAGAACATACAACGAACGAATTGTGAATTCACGGTTGTATGTTTTTTCAGTTTTAGGCAGGAAATTTATCTGTAATGCTAGAATAGTTTTAGATATATTTGCCGCGGATTTGCGCGGCAGCGGTCTTTTAATTTAAGGAGCAAGAGATGACAAAACGCTTTACTCATTTACATGTACATACTGAATACAGCCTGTTGGACGGCGCTTCGAAAATCCACGAGCTGGTGGCCTATGCCAAGGAGCTTGGCATGGACAGCCTGGCGATTACCGACCATGGCGCAATGTACGGCGCAGTGGAATTTTATCAGGAGTGTACCAAGGCAGGCATCAAGCCGATTATCGGCTGCGAGGTGTATCTTGCGAAGGGCTCGCATCTGGAAAAAAATAACCGCGGCATGTACCATCTGATTCTGCTGGCGGAGAACGATACAGGCTACCATAACCTGATGAAAATCGTCAGCATCGGTCAGCTGGAGGGATTTTATTATAAACCACGCGTAGACAAGGACGTGCTGCGAACTTATCACGAGGGCGTTATCTGCCTCAGTGCCTGCGTTGCCGGCGAGGTGCCGCAGATGATTCTGCAGGATAACCTGGAGGGAGCACGTCGCTGCATTCAGGAATATATAGACATTTTCGGCAAGGAAAACTACTTTCTGGAAATTCAGGACCATGACCTTGATGAGGAGCACAAGGTCAGCGCGGAGCTGAAGCAGCTGGCGCAGGAGTTCGGTCTTGGCCTGGTAGCGACAAATGATTTGCATTATGTGCAGCAAAAGGATGCCGCAGCGCAGGATATTCTGCTGTGCATTCAGACAACGAGCACGGTTGATGAGCCGGACCGTATGCGCTTTAACAACGACAGCTATTATCTGAAAAGCTATGATGAGATGGAGGCGCTGTTCGGCGATTGTCCGGAGGCTTTGAGCAATACCAATAAAATTGCTGACCGCTGCAACGTGAAGATGGAGTTCGGCCATCTGCTGCTGCCGGAGTTTCCGGTGCCGGAGGGCTTTGACGCTGTGAGCTATCTGCGTCACCTGTGCGAGGAGGCCTTGCCTAAGCGCTACGAGGTTGTGGATGAGAAGGTACGCAAGCGTCTGGATTTTGAGCTGGACATCATCAATACGATGGGCTACGCCTGCTACTTCCTCATTGTATGGGATTTTATCAATTATTGCCGTAGCCATGATATTCCGGTCGGGCCGGGACGTGGCAGTGCCGCAGGCAGTATCGTGGCCTATCTGCTGCGCATAACGAATATTGAACCTTTGCGTTACCATCTGCTATTCGAACGCTTTTTGAATCCTGAGCGTGTCAGCATGCCTGATATTGATACCGACTTCTGCTACGTGAAGCGCAATCAGGTGCTTGATTACGTGGTGCGCCGTTACGGACAGGAGCGTGTGGCGCAGATTATTACCTTCGGCACACTGCAGGCGCGCGCGGCGGTGCGCGACGTCGGCAAGGCGTTGGGCATGAGCTACGGCGAGGTAGACGAAATTGCCAAGCTGATTCCGCGTGAGCTGGGCATTACGTTGGAGAAGGCGCTGAACGGCAGCAAGGACTTCCGTCAGGCGTACGACACGCGCCCAGAGGTCAAGAAGCTGATTGATCTTGCGCAAAGCGTAGAGGGCCTGCCGCGTAACGCAGGCACGCATGCCGCCGGTGTTATTATCGCGCCGCATAATATGAAAAATTACGTACCGCTGCAGCAGGGCAGTGAGGGTGGCGTCATCACCCAGTACGATAAAAATAAGGTAGAAGAGCTTGGTCTGCTGAAGATGGACTTTTTAGGCCTGCGCACGCTGACAGTTATCGGTGACTGCATTCGCTTTATCCGCGAAACTACGGGTGAAGAGGTTGATATTGATAACATTCCGCTGGCAGATGAGGCAACCTGCGCCATGCTGCGCCGCGGTGAAACGTCCTGCGTTTTCCAGCTGGAGTCGGCAGGCATCACCAAGCTGGTTATGGATTTGGCACCCGAAAGCTTTGAGGATCTGATTCCGTTGGTGGCTCTGTACCGTCCGGGTCCTTTGGGAACCGGTATGGCAGAGGACTTTATCGCCGGCCGTCACGGACAGCGCACGGCGAAGGTATTACATCCGCTGATGGAGCCTATTTTGAAGGATACCTACGGCGTTATTCTGTATCAGGAGCAGGTTATGCAGATAACCTCCGCATTGGCAGGCTTTACGCTTGGTCAGGCAGATATTCTGCGCCGTGCGATGGGCAAGAAGAAGGCCAAGGAGCTGGATTCTATGCGTCAGTCCTTTATCGACGGCGCCAAGAAGCTGCATGATATCCCCGAAGAACTCAGCGACCAGATTTTCTCGCTCTTGCAGCACTTCGCCGGTTACGGCTTCAACAAATCTCACTCCGTAGCCTATGCGCTGGTAGCCTATGAAACCGCTTATCTGAAGGCGCACTGGCGTCCGCAGTTCTATGCGGCCTTCCTCAACAGCATTATCGGTGATGCGGATAAGGTGAGCTGGTATATCAACGTCTGCCGTAATGATAATGTCAAAATCCTGCCGCCGGATGTCAACGAAAGCGGTCACAATTTTACGGTACATCAGAATGCATCCATCCGCTTCGGCCTGGCAGGCATCAAAAATACCGGTGATGCCGCAGTCGATGCAATTATCAGCGCCCGCAACGAGGGCGGTCCGTTCAAGAGCCTGACGGATTTCTGCTGCCGTGTGAATATGCGCGTGGTCAACAAGCGTGTTATCGAAAATATGATTAAATGCGGCGCAATGGATTCCTTCGGCGCCAGACGCTCGCAGATGCTGGCTATTATGGACCAGGCGATTGATTTGGGTGCTGCCTGCCAGAGGGACAAGGCCAACGGCCAGTTGGGGCTGTTTGGTGACGATAGCTTCGGCGTGACGGAAATCAAGCTGCCGCCGCTGCCGGAAATCCCCAAGCAGCTTATTCTGCAGAACGAAAAGGAAATCATCGGCTTTTACGTTACCGACCATCCGCTGAGCGATTATAAGCAGATGCTGCAGCGCTTCATGCCGCTGCACCAGTTCGGCGGTGAAACGCAGGTGCAGGACGGACAGTTCGTGCGCGTGGCCGGTATTATTACGGACTGCACAATTAAAAATACCAAGCGCGGCGATACGATGGCCGTTCTGACGCTGGAGGATTTCAGCGGACGCTTCCCGGTTATCGTTTTCCCGCAGGCTTATCATACCAATGTCAAGGATATCTATGAGGACAGCATTGTGGCGATTGAAGGACGCTTCAGCGTGGATGAGCGTGAAAGCAAGATTATTGCCAACAGCGTGCGCGCTCTGCCGTCTAAGCCGCCTACGGAAATCCGTCTGCGTATCGAAGCGCATCTGGAAAACGCGCTGGTGCAGCGTGAGCTGATGCAGCTGTTCCAAAAATATAAGGGCGATGATTGTGTATATCTGCAGCTGATGGGCTCGCGCAAGCTGATTAAGACAACGCCCAACTTCTGGGTGAACAGCGAAGCGCCGGGTTTTGCCGAGGATGTTGTCAAAATTCTGGGTGAAAACTGTGTGGTAAAGAAAAATTGATTTAGCTATTTGAGCTGTTTTTCATAAACTTTCATGATATACTTGCAAGTTTAAGTACAAAAATGCTAAAATAAAGAGAAGAATGTAAAAAAGCCGGAGCAGCAGCTCCTGTAATAAGCTTAAGGAGGCAGCAAATGAATATTCTCGTTTGTTTAAAACAAGTGCCGGATACGGCAAAAGTAAAATTTAACCGCGAAACCAATACCTTAGACCGTACGGGTGTAGATAATATTATGAACCCCTATGACCGTCAGGCATTGGAGGTAGCACTGTGCCTGAAGGATAAGGAAGGCGCTAAGGTAACTGTACTGACCATGGGCCTGCCCCAGGCAACCGATATTCTGAAGGAAGCAATCGCTATGGGTGCTGATGACGGCGTTCTGCTGAGCGACCGCGTTCTGGGCGGCAGCGATACACTGGCAACCAGCCTGGCTTTGGCTGCTGCTGTTAAACATCTGGGCGAGTTCGACCTCGTGCTCTGCGGCAAGCAGGCAGTAGATGGCGATACCGCACAGGTTGGTCCGGAAATGGCTGAGCATCTGGGAATTCCTCAAATTACCGGCGCTCTGAGCCTGAGCTACGAAGACGGTAAATTTGTTGTTGTCCGTGAAAACGAAAACTACCAGCTGACTCTGGCTTGTGCTGCACCGCTGCTGGTTACCGTAACCAAATCCGAAAAAGAGCCGCGTTTTGCCAGCATCAAAGGCAAAATGAAAGCACGTAAGGCACAGATTCCTACTCTGACCGTTGCTGACCTGGATATTGATCCTGCAACCGTAGGCCTGAAGGGCTCTCCGACTAAGGTTAAAAAAGCCTTCACCCCGATCCCGCCTGAAATCAACGGCGAAATCATTACCGAAGCAGATGCTGATGCAGCAGTAGACATGCTGTTTGAAAAGCTGGTTAAGGCAGAGGTTATTACCCGCTAAGGTGAACCATGCTGATAAAAGTAAACAGGCAGCTTTGCTGTGGCTGTGAGGAATGTGTGGCAGTCTGCCCGATGGGCGCTGCGACGCTGCGTGAGGGCAAGGCGCAGATTGATATGCAGCAGTGTGTCTGCTGCGGTGCCTGCATCCGCGAATGTTCCATGGAGGCTATAGCTATTGCCGAAACTGACGATACTGAAGATAACGAATAGGAGTGTGTAAATATGTGGGTTATTGCTGAACAGGAAAATGGTCAGCTGATGAATGTTACCTTTGAGCTGTTGGGCGCTGCCAAAGAGCTGTGTGCCAAGCTGGAGGAAAAATGCTGTGCGGTACTGGTGACTGCTGCTGCCGGCGAGCTGCCGCAGCAGCTGATTGCTGCCGGCGCTGATGTTGTTTATGTTGTTGAGGATGCTAAATACGCAGATTATGATACCGAGTTATATACCGATGCTATCTGCCAGCTGTCCAAGAAATATGATCCCGCTTCCATTATGTTCGGTGCTACCGATGACGGCCGTGACCTGGCTCCGCGTGTTGCAGCACGTCTGCATACCGGCCTGTGCGCTGACTGCACCGCTCTGGATGTAACCGATGACAAGCTTGTTGCCTGGACTCGTCCCGCACTGGGCGGCAATATCTGCGCTACCATCATCTGCGACGTTAACCGTCCGCAAATGGGTACCGTTCGTCCTAAAGTATTCAAACCGGCTGAATTGGACAACACCCGCACCGGTGAGGTTATTGCCTTCACTCCGGAAGCAGGCGCTGTAAGCCGTGTTGAACTGGTTAAAAAAGAAGCTCTGAGCAGTGAAAATGCTGTGAAGATTGATGAAGCCGATATGATCGCAGCAGGCGGCCGTGGCTTCGGCAGCAAGGAGAAATTCGACGTGCTGGAACAGCTGGCTGCTCTCTTTGAAAATTCCGCAGTAGCAGGCACCCGTGCCGCTATTGATGAGGGCTGGCTGACTCACTCCCAACAGGTTGGCCAATCCGGTAAATCCGTTACTCCGCATATCTACTTTGCCTGCGGCATCAGCGGTGCTATCCAGCATCTGTCCGGCATGAAGGACAGCGATATCATTATCGCTATCAACAAGGATGCAGAGGCACCGATTTTCACCGTTGCTCATTATGGCATCGTAGGTGATGTAAACGTAATCCTGCCGAAGCTGATTGAAAAAATCAAAGCTTACAAGGCATAATCCAATTACCTGATTTACAGGAGGCATTCTAGTATGTGGAAAACAATTTATATTGCCCACACTGAGGAACAAGCCAAAAAAATAAAGCAAATGCTGACGGAAAACGGCTTTTTGGTACAGCTGAAAAGTGCCGGAGGCAAGCATAACAAGGCTTATGAAATCTGTCTGCCGGTTTCGGAGGCAGAGGATGCCTATGAGGTTTTGTGTGAGAATAAGTTTCAGTACTGAGGAGGCGCAGTCCTGATGAAGAAAACGAAGATTATCTGTACAGTAGGTCCCAGCACGGACAACGTAGAGCTGCTGCGTAAGATGATGCTTGCAGGCATGGACTTGGCACGTTTCAACTTTTCGCATGGTAATCATGAGGACCATGGCAAAAGGCTGCAGCTGGTGCGTCAGGCAGCAGAAGAGGCCGGTAAGGTAATCGCTACGATTGCCGATACCAAGGGCCCTGAAATGCGCTTGGGCATGTTTGCCGAAAGTAAAATCGAGCTGAACGAGGGCGATGATTTCTGCCTGACTACGGAAGAATACCTGGGCGACCGCCATATGGCACACGTTAATTATGCCGGTCTGCCGCAGGAGGTAGAAATCGGCAGTAATATTCTGCTGGCCGACGGACTGCTTTCCTTAAAGGTTGTACGCATTGACGGCTGTAGAATTTATACCAAGGTAGTCAACGGCGGTGAGCTGAGCTCGCGTAAGCGTGTGGCTTGCCCCGGTATCGAGCTGAAGCTGCCGTTTTTGTCGGAGCAGGACAAGGCAGATATTCTTTTTGCTGTCGAGCATGATATGGATTATATTGCGGCATCCTTTGTGCAGAAGGCCGATGATGTTATCGCTATCCGTAAAGTGCTTGAGGAAGCAGGCTCTTCCATCGGGATTATTTCCAAAATCGAGAATGAGGCCGGTGTGCAGCATATCGATGAGATTATCGGCGTATCCGACGGTATTATGGTTGCCAGAGGCGACCTGGGCGTAGAGATTCCGACCGAGGATGTGCCGCTGGTGCAGAAGGATATTATCGCGCGTTGCAACAAGGCGGGCAAGCCTGTTATCACGGCTACGCAGATGCTGGAAAGCATGATTAACAGCTACCGTGCAACCCGTGCCGAGGCCAGCGACGTTGCCAACTCTATTTTCGACGGCAGCGATGTTATTATGCTGAGCGGCGAAACTGCCAGCGGCAAATATCCGCTGGAGGCGGTGCAGACGATGGCTAAGATTGCCGTTCGCACGGAAAACGCGCTTGATTATGTGCATATCTTCCAAAAGAAGGGCATCAGCGAGCGCATTCATTCTACTGACGCAATCAGCCATGCTACCGTACAGATTTCTCAGGAAATAAAGGCCGATACTATTCTTACGATTACGGAATCAGGCTTTACGGCACGTATGATTGCCAAATATAAGCCTCAATGTACTGTTGTTGCTGTATCACGCTTGCCTGAGCGTGTGCGTGCAATGCAGCTTTATTGGGGTGTGCTGCCGCTTTTGGGGCCATACTCCACAAATACTGATGAAATGATTGAGCTGTCTTTGCAGTGTGCTTTGCATCACTCCGTGATCAAGGACGGCGCATCTGTTGTTATAACTGCCGGCGTGCCTATCGGTACTCCGGGCAGTACAAATCTGATTAAGGTGGTTACAGTGGGTACCAAACTTCTCAGCGGCACCGGTATCGGCAGCAAGACTGTCACCGGCCGTATCTGCGTAGGCAGAACTGCGGCAGACTTCAAGGACAAGCTCCAAAAGGGCGATATCCTTGTAGTTGATGTACTGAATGACGAGTTTGTACCGCAGGCTGCTGCCAAGGCAGCAGCAATTATCGCTGAAGAGGGCGGCCTGACATCCTCCACCGCCATTGTTGCCGTAACCTGTGGCCTGCCTGTCATTGTAGGCGCGGAGAAAGCAACCTCCAAGCTGGCCGACGGCCTGCTGGTAACGGTGGATCCTGTTTCCGGTGATGTCTACGAAGGCGATATTAACCTGTAGAAATATGCTAACAGAACTTATTTTAGAAACATGTATTGCTCTGCGTGACGGCAGAGAACAAAACGCCTGCACAGCTTTTTCGGGTATTATTGCTGAAGCAGCAGATAATGAAGCATTACAAGCAATCAGCTGCTGTCTGCTGGTGGCCTTACGCCACCGGCAACGGCAGCTTTTTACGGCTTGGATGCAGGAAAGCAGGCCGCGTCTGGAGCAGCTGCTGGTCAATCCGCAGCTGGCGCATCAGGGCGGCAGCGTTCTGTTGCGGCTGACGTTTGCCGTGTGCGACAGGCGTTTGGCTGAGGTGCGTCCCATGCTCGCACTGCTAGTGCGGCGTTGGCTGCGGACGCAAGCCGACAATACTGCAGTGCTGCAGGAATTTATGGGCGAATGGCTCAGTCTGGCGGCGCGTATGGCACGCAGGCGGTGGCGCGAGGAGACGGCGTTTCTGCTGCGTGAGGCCGGGCGTTGGCTTTTAAAGCAGCAGGACCTGCAACGGTGGGCGTGGAGCCTGCAGCAGCTGCAGCTGCATTTCGTCGTGTACGCACGTTGGGATGGCTTTGACAAGGCCTGCAGGATATACAGAGAGCTGACGCTTCTGTACCGCCTGCTGCTGCGGCGTGTGCCGCAGGCACAGCCTGAGCGGCAGACTGATCTTCTGCAGCTGCTTTTGCGTCACCTGCGTGATGTAACCGCTAACGTATCGCGTTCGGCGATGCTGGATGATGCGGATATCTTCCGCCAATGGTACAGCTTTTTCTGGCAGCTGACTGCCGAGAACAAGCGTGCCAGAGAGGAGTTGCTGCGTCTGCTTCAGCTTGCCATCACCTATTGGCAGCAGACCATGCCCAAAACCAGCCGCAAGCAGGCAGTACTCCTTAAGGATTTGCTGCAGCCGAATCTGATTGACGGGCAATACGCATTGTTCTTACAAAAAATTATATAAATCCTGAAGACAGGAGGTAGAAAATATGTCAAAGATTGTCGTAGTAGGTAGCTGTAATATTGATATTACTGTTGAATGTGACCGCTGGGTGCATCCCGGAGAAACTATTTTCGGCAACCGTCTGACCGTTTCTCCCGGCGGCAAGGGTGCCAACCAGGCTGTTGCTGCAGCCCGCCTGGGAGCAGATGTTATGATGGTCGGCTGCATCGGTGATGATGTGTACGGCCAGCTTGTATTGAAGGCTTTAAAGGAAAACAACGTTGATTCCACCTATGTGAAGGTGCTGCCGGGTGAAAACAGCGGTACCGCGCACATTACCGTAGCAGAGGACGATAACACGATTATTGTTATCAAGGCTGCCAATGACCTGGTATCCCCGGAGCTGATTGATGAAGCGTGGGAGGATATCAGCAAGGCAGACATGGTGCTTCTGCAGCACGAAATCCCTGCCGCTACCAACGCTTATGTCATTGAAAAATGCGCAGCGCACGGTGTACCTGTGCTGCTGAACCCCGCACCTGTTGCTCCGGTGCCGCAGGCTCTGCTGGATAAGATTACTTATCTGACTCCCAACGAGCACGAGGCCGCAACATTGTTTGCCGGTAAGGGCAAGGCGGATATCCTTGACCAGAACCAGGGCAAGGTGATTATGACGCTGGGCAGCAAGGGTGTTGCCTATGCAGAAAAGGGACAGGTTATTACTGTTCCCGGCTTTAAGGTAAAGCCGGTTGACACTACGGGTGCAGGCGACACCTTTAACGGTGCCTTTGCCGTTGCCCGTGCAAATGGCAAATCCATGCAGGAAAGCATCAGCTTTGCCAATGCTGCCGCAGCTCTTTCGGTACAAAAGCTGGGAGCACAGGGCGGTATGCCTTATTTACATGAAGTAGAGGAGATGCTTAAGTAATGCAAAAGGGTGGAATGTTAAACAGCTCTATTGCGAAGGTGCTGGCTGATTTGGGCCACACCGACACTATCGTTATCGGTGACTGCGGTCTGCCTGTGCCTGCAGGCGTGCAGAAAATCGACCTGGCTCTGAAGCCGGGAACTCCTTCCTTCCTGGAGGTTGTTGAGGAAGTAGCCAAGAATATGGTTATCGAAAAAGTAGAAATTGCAGCGGAAATGGAAGGCAGAAATCCTGCTGTCTACGGCGCTATGAAGCAGCTTTTCACTGAAGAGCAGTGGATTATCGATGCAGACCACGAAGCCTTCAAGGAGGCAACCAAGCATGCCAAATGCATTATCCGCACCGGCGAAATTACTCCTTTTGCCAATGTGATTCTGCACAGCAATGTTTTCTTTTAAAAATTAGCGTAAGGTAGGAATAAGGAAAAGTATGGAGATTGAATTAAGAAATATCCATAAGGCCTTTGGTTCTAATGAGGTGCTCAAGGGTGTTGACCTGAAGCTTAAAAGCGGTGAGGTACACGCTCTGATGGGTGAAAACGGTGCCGGCAAATCAACACTGATGAATATCCTTACGGGTATTCACAAGCAGGATAAGGGACAGATTTTTGTCGACGGCAAGGAAATCAGCTTCAAAAATCCTCTGGAGGCAGAAGCTTACGGCATCGCCTTCATCCATCAGGAGCTGAATATCTGGCCAAACCTGAGCATTCTGGAAAACCTGTTTTTGATGCACAGCGTAACCAACGGCATGGGTATCCTGGATTTTAAGGCTATGCGTGCTATGGCAGAGCAGAAATGTCGTGAAATTGAAATTGAGCTGCCACTGGATATGGAAGCCGGCGAATGCTCGGTAGGACAGCAGCAGATGACGGAAATCGTCCGTAACCTTCTGCTGGATGCCAAGGTTGTTATTATGGACGAGCCTACGGCGGCGCTGACCGAAAGAGAAACAGAAAAGCTCTTTGAGGTTATGCGCTCCCTGAAAAAACGCGGTGTAGCAATGGTGTATATTTCGCACCGTATGGAAGAGGTTACACAGAACTGCGATACGATTACCGTTATGCGTGACGGCGTATCCGTTGCAACCAAGCCTGTTAAGGAATACAGTATGGAGCAGATTGTCCGCGATATGGTAGGACGCTCCATTACGGAATTTTATCCCGACCGCCGCAATAAGCCGGGCGAGGTGCTGCTGGAGGTTAAGCACTTTGAGCAGCCGGGAGTTTTCCATGATATTAACTTTAACCTGCGCAAGGGCGAGATTTTGGGCTTTGCCGGCCTTATGGGCAGCGGCCGTACCGAAATCATGCGCGCCGTTTTCGGCGTTGATCCTCATGCAGGCGGCGAGCTGGTTTTCAAGGGCGAGCCTTTGAAGATTACTAAGCCTGAGGATGCTATTAAGGCAGGATTGGGCTTCGTAACCGAAAACCGCAAAACAGAGGGCCTGATTCTGGACTTCTCCATTTTGCGTAACATTGCTCTGCCGAGTGTTGACAGCTTTGCTCAAAGCGGTGTCATCAATTTTAATATTCTTAATGATTTTGCCGATAAAATGGCAAAAAAGCTGGGCGTAAAGACCAGTAGCCTGGACCTTGAGGCCGGTGCGTTGTCCGGCGGTAACCAGCAGAAGGTGGTTATTGCCAAATGGGTTGGCAGGCACCCGGAGGTCATTATTATGGATGAGCCTACCCGTGGTATCGACGTAGGTGCAAAACGCGATATATATGAGCTGATGAACGAGCTTACTGCAAGTGGCGTTTCGATTATTATGGTTTCTTCGGAGCTGCCGGAGGTTTTGGGCATGAGCGACCGCATCGTCGTTGTTCACGAAGGCCGCATTGCCGGCGAGCTGCTGCACGATGAAGCAGACCAGGAAAAAATCATGACACTTGCAACGGGAGGGCAATAAAAATAATGGATGTAAAAGCAATCTTAAAAAAATCCGGTTCCATAATCGGACTCATTGTGTTGTTTGTGGTCATTTCCTGCCTTAACAGCAGCTTTATCGACCCCAGCAACCTGAAAAACCTGCTGCGTCAGGTTTCTATCAATGCCTTAATTTCCTTTGGCATGACCTTTGTTATCTTAACCGGCGGTATTGATTTGTCCGTCGGCAGTATTCTGGCGCTTTCCAGCGCGCTCATGGGCAGCTTTATCAAGGGCGGCATGGATCCTGTATTCGGTATCGTGCTGGCCTGCCTCATCGGTGCTGTATTGGGCAGTGTCAACGGCCTGGTAATTACCTACGGCAAGGTGGCGCCCTTTATCGCAACCCTGGCGACCATGACCATTTTCCGTGGTCTGACTTTGGTATATACCAACGGCAACCCTATCAGCAGCCTGTCTGAGGATGACCGCTTCCTTGAATTCGGCCAGGGCTATGTTGCCGGTCTGCCGGTTCCTGCAATTATGATGCTGATTATGTTTTTCATTTTGTGGTTCATCCTGCACAAAACTCCGCTGGGACGCAAAACCTATGCTGTCGGCGGTAATGAGAAGGTTTCCTTCATTGCAGGTATCAAAATCAACCGCATTAAAATATTTGCTTATACCGTAACAGGTTTCCTTTGCGGTATGGCAGGCGCTATTCTTACCAGCCGTCTGAACAGTGCTCAGCCTACTGCCGGTACCGGCTATGAGCTGGATGCTATCGCAGCTGTAGTATTGGGCGGCACCAGTCTTTCCGGCGGTAAGGGCCGCATCTTCGGTACCATTATCGGTGCGCTGATTATCGGCACTCTGAACAATGGTCTGAATATCTTAAACGTATCCAGCTTTTACCAACAAGTTGTCAAAGGTATTGTAATTTTGCTGGCTGTGCTGATGGACAGAAAGAAAAACTAAGCGTGATGCGGACGTAAAGCACCATCCAGTGCTTTTCAGCCGCAGCCTGCTTAATTCAAGTTTTTGTCCGCATAGTAATTTCTAATTTCGGGAGGTATTTTCTCACATGAAAAAAATTTTATTGGTATTAACCTGCATTGTAGCAATGGCTATGATGATTGTTGGCTGCGGCGGCAGCGACAAGAAGGATGCTGCAAAAGGCAACGATAAGAAAATCACCGTTGGCTTCTCCGTATCCACTCAAAACAATCCGTTCTTCGTTTCCCTGGCTAAAGGCGTAGAAGCTAAGGCTAAGGAGCTGGGCGTAACCGTAAAGGTTGTTGACGCTCAGAACGACCCTGCAAAGCAGGCTAATGATATTGCTGACCTGCTGCAGCAAAACATCAGCGTTCTGCTGGTTAACCCTGTTGACTCTGATGCAATTTCTACATCCGTAAAGGCTGCCAACAAGGCTAACATCCCTGTTATCTGCCTCGACCGCAGCGCTAACCAGGGTGATGTAGCATGCCTGGTTGCTTCCGATAACGTAAAGGGCGGCGAAATGGCTGCTGATTACATTATCAAAAAGCTGGGCGAAAAGGTTAAGGTTGCTGAGCTGGAGGGTATCCCCGGTGCCAGCGCTTCCCGTGAACGCGGCGAAGGCTTCCACAAGCTGGCTGACAGCAAGCTGACCGTTGTTGCTAAACAGACTGCTGAATTTGACCGCAGCAAGGGCCTGACTGTAGCAGAAAACATGCTGCAGGCTAACCCGGACATCAAAGCTATTTTCGCTCAGAACGACGAAATGGCTTTGGGTGCAATCGAAGCTGCTAAGAGTGCTGGCAAGCAAATCTTCATCGTTGGCTTTGACGGCACTGCTGACGGCGTAAAGGCTGTAGAAAGCGGCGCTATGAGCGCTACTATTGCTCAACAGCCGGAAATCATGGGCCAGCAAGGTCTGGAAGTAGCTGTTAAGGCTGCTAAAGGCGAAAAAGTAGAAGCTAAGATTTCTGCTCCGCTGAAGCTCATCGAAAAGAAATAATAGCCGCTTAATTTATATTAACCTGACAACTTGAAGCAATAATGCCTCTGCGCGTTCGCGTGGGGGCATTTTGTTATGTTGAAAGCTAATAGTAACGATATATTTTTCTGCGCGGTATTTACAAAATTATTTGCCGCACTTGACAAACAGCGCTGCATTTTATATACTAACAGTTAAGCTAAGAAGAAGAGTAGTAATCTGCAAACTCAGCGAGCCGTGACAGTGTAAGGCGGCAAAGGCGGATGAAGGCGCTTTGGAGCTGTAATAGTATATTGATTGAGGCGGGCTGCAGTTATTGCAGTCAAGCAGGGTGGAACCGCGGAGTTTGAGCTGTATGCACTCCGTCCCTGTAACATTTAAGTTACGGGGACGCGGGTGCTTTTTTGTTTTTTCGGACAAAGCTGTTGCCATTGCCGTCTTTGTAACAAATATAGGAGGTAAAATATGGATTTTCAGACAATTATTTTGAAGCTGCAAAAATTCTGGGCAGGCCAAAACTGCATTATGGCACAGCCCTATGACATCGAAAAAGGCGCAGGCACTATGAACCCGTCTACCTTTTTACGCGTACTCGGACCTGAGCCCTGGCGTGTGGCTTATGTAGAGCCTTCCCGTCGCCCGGCAGACGGCCGTTACGGTGATAACCCGAACCGTCTGTTCCAACATCATCAGTTCCAGGTTATCGTAAAGCCCTCTCCGGAAAACATTCAGGAGCTGTACCTGCAGAGCCTGGCTGAGCTCGGCATTCATCAGGAGGAGCATGATATCCGCTTTGTAGAGGATAACTGGGAATCTCCGACTTTGGGCGCTTGGGGCCTTGGCTGGGAGGTTTGGCTGGATGGTATGGAAATCACCCAGTTCACCTACTTCCAACAGGTGGGCAGCATTGACGTTAAGCCTGTAACCGTTGAAATCACGTACGGCCTGGAGCGTCTGGCTATGTACATCCAGGGTGTAGAAAACGTATTCGATATCCAATGGGTTGGCGACATCACCTACGGTGACGTTTTCCACACCAACGAGGTAGAGCAATCCTTCTACAACTTCCAGGTAGCAGACACCGCGCTGCTGTTTGACCTGTTCGACAAATATGAAGCAGAAGCTAAGCGCGTTATTGAGCTTGGTTATATCCGTCCTGCTTATGACTACGTTCTGAAATGCTCCCATGCATTCAACCTGCTGGATTCCCGCGGAGCAATCAGCGTAAGTGAACGTACTGCCTACATCGGCCGTGTACGTGCGATGGCCCGCCTGTGTGCAAAGGCTTATGTAGCACAACGTGAAGAAATGGGCTTCCCGCTGCTCAAGAAAGGGGAGAATAAATAATGGAAAAATTACTTTTTGAAATCGGTACAGAAGAGATTCCTGCGAAATTTATGCCTGCCATTCTGGCACAATTAAAGGATTTGGCAGAAAAGAAAATGACTGAGCTGCGCATTCCCTTCGAAGCAGTTAAAACCTATGGCACTCCCCGTCGCATGACCTTCATTGCCAGCGGTGTTGCCGAGGCTCAGGAGGACAGCACTGTTGAGGCTAAAGGTCCTTCCGCAAAAATCGCTTTCGTAAGCGGCGCTCCCTCCAAAGCAGCTATCGGCTTTGCTCGCGGTCAGGGGGTTGACGTAAAAGAGCTCGTTGTTCGTGATGAATATGTATATGCTGTTAAGCATCTGGCAGGCCAACCGGTTAAGGATTTGCTGCCGGGCCTGCTGACTGATATCCTCACCAGCCTGAACTTCCCGAAAAACATGCGTTGGGCAGATCATGAATTCAAATTCGTCCGTCCGATTCGTTGGCTGGTTGCACTGTTCGGCGATGAAGTTATCCCTGTTGAAATTACCGGTGTAAAATCCGGCAAATTCAGCCGCGGTCACCGCTTCCTGCGTCCTTCTGCTCTGGATAACGCTAAAGCTCATGAGTCTATCGGCGATGCTGCCAAGGCTCTGTTCGACACCGTAAAGAGCAAGGCTAAGAACGCAGTAGCTTCCGCTGCTATCGGCACCATCGGCGCTGTAGAAATCCCCGATGCTGATTCCTATGAAAAGGTTATGTATGACAACTATGTAATGGTTGACCAGGACGCTCGCCGTGAGCTGATTCGTCAACAGGTTACCGACCTGGCAATTGCCGAAGGCGGTCATGCAGAAATCAACGAGGACCTGCTGGAGGAAGTAAACTATCTGGTAGAATGGCCGACTGCTCTGTGCGGCAAATTCGAAGAAAAATTCCTCACCCTGCCGAAGGAATGTATCATCACCCCGATGCGCGAGCATCAGCGTTACTTCCCGGTACTGGCAGAGGACGGCTCTCTGCTGAACAAGTTCATCACCGTCCGCAACGGCGGCAAGGAGCATCTGGAAATTGTTGCTCACGGTAATGAGCGTGTACTGCGTGCACGTCTGAGCGACGCTGAATTCTTCTTCAACGAAGACAGAAAACAAACTTTGGCTGACCGTCTGGAAAAACTCAAAACCGTTTCCTTCCAGGAAGGCCTGGGTAATATGAACGATAAGAGCAAACGTCTGGTACAGGCTGTTGATATGCTGGCTATGGCTATCAATGCCAAGGTTGACAAAGAAAAGCTGGAACGCACTGCTTTGCTGTGCAAATGCGACCTGGTAACCGGCATGGTTATCGAATTCACCGAGCTGCAGGGCGTTATGGGCCGCGAATATGCTAAGCTCGACGGTGAAGCTCCTGAGGTTGCACTGGGTATTTACGAGCATTATCTGCCGCGCTTTGCCGGTGACGAGCTGCCGACTACCGATATCGGCCGTCTGACCGGTATTGCCGACAAGTTGGACAACATCTGCGCTACCTTCAGCCGCGGTTTGGCTCCGACCGGCTCTCAGGATCCGTACGCACTGCGCCGTCAGGCTCTGGGCATCATCAACATTTTACTGGACGGCAACTACCATGTATCCCTGTACAAGGTTATCGCCGGCGCTCTGTACCTGCTGAACATTCCGGCAGAGGATACCAAAAAGCTCGTGCCGCAGATTGCTGAGTTTATGAAACAGCGCCTGCGCAACATGCTGATGGATCAGGGCATCCGTTATGATGTTGTTGACGCAGTTCTGGCTGACCAGATGAACGACGATTTCACCGATCTTGTTGCCCGTGCTAAGGCTCTGAACAGCTTTGTTGCTTCCGCAGAGGCTCCGGCACTGATTCAAGCTGCAACCCGTGTTGCTAACCTGTGCAAGAAGATTGAAGAAGAATCCGCTATCAACCCGCAGCTCTTTGCAGTTGAAGCTGAAGGCGCTCTGCACAATGCTGCTATGGCAGCCAGCAAGGAAGTGCTGGTTGCAGCAACCAAGTATGACTATGCTGCAGTTATGGCTGAAGCAGTTAAGCTGGTTGACCCGATCAACAAATTCTTCGAAGACGTTATGGTTATGGACGAGGACGTTCGCGTGAAGAACAACCGTCTGGCACTCTTGGCAGCAGTTAAGGATATTACCCATGCTGTAGGTGATCTGAGCGTTATCGTACAATAATAAAAACTAAGGAGATTAGTCTAATGGAACAATTTAATGCAGAAGCAAAAGCACTTGTAGAAATGCAGAACGAATACGTTTTGCTCACCAGCAAAAACCCCAGCGAAATGTGCCACGATGATTTCATCCGCGCAGAAGAGCTGAACGTACAGATTAAGGACGCAACCAAGGTTATGGCTGCGCTGGCAATCGAATTTGCCGGCTACAAAAAAGACGAAAAAGGCCTGTGGGTAGAAAAATAATTCTCCCGCTGTGCTTTTTAACAGCCTTTGGGGCTTAAGACCATAAGCCTCGCGTGATTGTTTTTGTAATTTAACCGGTCTCTGATATGCTATTACATATAGCTGTCGGAGGCCGGTTTTATTTTTTAGCTTTTTGAGTAATAAAAAAGTATCGGAGCCCCTGACCGTTATCGGTCGGGACTCCGACACTGAGAAAAGAAGTGTTTTATGAATGTAACGCGACAGATGTTACAGCTTTGCCGTCCACAATCCGTGCAGATTGCAATAAGCATAAGCGGCGAGCGGAGCTGCACCCTCGGCAAGAGCGAAAACAGCCTCCGGCTTGTCACCTGGCTTTAAGATATAGCGCTGACCGCCATGAGTTGTCTGCAGATAAATCCATTGGATGTAGTGCTTTTCAATCATGGGATGCTCCACGCTGCCTACAGCTACACGAACCGTGCTGCCATCAACAGTAATAACCGGCACATGCTTTTCCTGCGCTGCGTCTTCGGTGTTGGCAACAAGCTCCTGCATGGGTTTGCCGCAGCAGACAAGCTCGCCGCCGCCGTCCTGAATCAGGCCGACGATATTACCGCAAATACTGCATTTCAAAAATTTTACTGCCATTGTGCATCGCTCCTTTCGCAAAATAAAACCTTTATAGACCCGGAAACTCAATGTCCCTAACTTAATTATAGCTTATGTTATATGCAAAGTATATAGCTTTACAGAAAATGTTGCACACTTCTCACAATTACAGGAAAGATGCAAAGTGATATTTTGGCGTTATGTAGGCTGCGGAATTGATGTAAAGCATTATCTTAGCGTGCTGCTGTTTCTTTGCAGGCTGTTTTTGTGATATAATTAGATATATATACAATAAAATCGAAAAGGTCAGGTGGAAATATATGAAGCAGATAATTCCTGTAAAACAGGGTGATAATATTACATTAACGATTAATGGTCTCGGCAGCAGCGGCGAGGGCGTAGGCAAGTATGAAGGCTTTACAGTCTTTGTCAAAGGCGCGCTGCCGGAGGAAGAGGTGCGCGTAACTATTACGCTGGTGAAGAAAAGCTATGCAGTTGGTGCGCTGGAGAAGATTGTCAAAGCATCTGCCGAGCGTGTGGAGCCTGCGTGTCCGGTGTATAAGGAATGCGGCGGCTGTCAGCTGCAGCATTTGAGCTACAAGGGACAGCTGGAATGCAAGCGTCAGCAGGTGCAGGATGCGCTCACCAGAATCGGACATCTTAATTTAGAGGCATTACCGGTGTTGGGGGCGGCGGAGCCGTGGAGCTACCGCAATAAGATGCAGTTTCCCGCGGCAGCGGATGCCGAAGGCGTGCTGCATATAGGCTGTTATGCAACGGCAACGCACAGCGTTGTAGATACGGATGCCTGCATGATTTCCAAAGAGGCGAACAATGCGATTATGAAAACTGTGCGTACCTGGATGCAGCATTATAACATCAGCGCTTATGATGAAAAGACAGGCAAGGGACTCGTGCGCCATATTATGGGACGCGTGGGTGTGCATAGCGGCGAGGTGATGGCGGTTATTATTACCTCCGGCTATGACATTCCGCATCGTGGTGTGCTTATTGAATGGCTGAAACGCTATGTTCCGGGACTTGTGAGCGTAGTGCAGAATATCAACAAAAAACAGACGAACGTGGTCATGGGCAGCAAAACCCGTGTGCTGTACGGACCGGAATCGATTAAGGACAGCCTGGGAAGCTTGAGCTTTCATATTTCTGCACAGGCCTTCTTCCAGGTGAACAGCGAGCAGGCTGAAAAGCTGTATAACAAAGCGTTGGAGTTTGCGGCGCTGAGCGGTAAGGAAACCGTGGTGGACGTTTACTGTGGTACCGGTACAATCTCCCTGTATCTTGCGCGCCATGCCAAACAGGTTTATGGTATTGAGATTGTGGCTCCTGCGATTGAAAACGCGAAGAAGAACGCTGAAGAAAATAAATGCGCTAATGCGGAATTTATCTGCGGTGATGCGGCGGTAGAGTTGCCGAAGCTGTTGGCCGGCGGCGTACGTCCGGACGTTGTGGTGGTGGATCCTCCGCGTGCGGGCTGCGAGCAGAAGGTGCTGGCTGCGATTGCTGAGGTGCAGCCTGAGCGCGTTGTCTATGTGTCCTGCAACCCTGCGTCCTTGGCGCGTGATTTGGCGTTTATGGAGCAGCATGGGTATAAGGCGATCGTGGCACAGCCGGTAGATATGTTCCCGATGACGAGCCATGTGGAAACTGTGGTGCTGCTAAACCGCATGAATACGGCATTTTAAGGGTTTCGGAAGGGTGAAAAACTGTAATTTGTGGCCCTCGTGTGGCCGAAAATTTTAGATGGCCACAATTTAATAGCAAAAAACAAAGCGCTCAGACAACAATCATTTGCTGTCTGGGCGCCTTTTTTTGTTTATTTATGGACCGCCTTTTCAAAGATTTCTACTGATTGATTTCTCAGGTAGTCGGTATTGTGGGTATATGTATTAAGCGTTGTTTCTATGTTGCAGTGTCCTAAACGCTCCTGCACGTCCTTTATATTGGCACCATTCTCAATAAGCGTTGTAGCATGTGTGTGCCTCAGTGAATGGTAGTTGAAATTTATCTTCAGCTCATAGTGGATTGCACGGCTGCAATACTTCATGCTGTCCATACTCAGCAGCTGGCCGTTCTCCCTTACGTTTATCATATCCACGGACTCAAGAGGGCAGGGCACTCCGGCTTCAATTTCTATGAGCCGGTAAATGGTATCGCCTTTTTCGTCCTGCTCAGGCTTTTTGTAGATTTTTGTGTAGTATTCGTCATAGAAGGCTTTGTTGGCCTTTTGCCGGTCATAAGCTTTTTTCAATGCAGCACAGAGTGTATCACCGATATTGATGATGCGGTTGGACTTGAAAGTTTTTGTGCTGTTGAAATACCAGGCGCTTTTCTCTTCCTTCTTGCCCTTCTTCTTCAGGACCTCCCTTACATCTGCGCCACAGTTGCGCTTAAGCAAAGCCTTGCTGATACTTATGGTCTGATTATCAAAATCGACATCATTCCAAGTAAGGCCGAAGCATTCGGAAATTCTTACGCCAGTGTAGTAGCCGATCATAAGCGGAATATAAAAATTAGAGCCTTCCGGAAAGCGCTCTATAATCTGCTTAAACTGCTCCGGTGTAATGATGTACCGGTTTTCCTTCTTGGGTGCCGTATCCTTGGGGATTCTTACGTTATTGCATGGATTATACTGGATGTACTTCAACGGCTCAATAGCATAATCCAGCGCTGCAGAGAGCGTGGAGAATATACCGACGATGCTTGCCCTGCTGAGGCCACGCAGCTTCAGAGAATTTACGAATTCCTGAACGGCGGAAGGGGTAAGGGATTTTAACCGGTACATTCCTAGGCTGGGCTTCAGGTGATTTTCGATAGTATAAAGATAGCCAAGCTGGGTATTATATTTTAGGTTCATTTTGCAGTAAGTATTAATCCAACTGTCCAGATAATCCGCAACGGAAATGCTGGAAAGATTGAAAGTCTGACCGCTTTCGTTGTATTCTGCCAGCGCCCTGGTTCCGGCTTCCACGGCTTCCTTTTTCGTTTTAAAGCCGGATTTGGAAACACGCTTACGCTTGCCGTCGACGGAAGCAGTTTCGAAACGGTACTGCCATTTATCGCCGCGTTTTGTTACGTTTAATGTTGACATAAAAAATCAGCTCCTTTCATTTTTCGAGCAGAGCTGATATAATAAAAAGGTAATCAGCTCTTGGTGGTACTGGGGTTGATGACGTTGAGCGTGCTGGTAACACGTTCTCGCACTGCGCTCGGTGCTGGTAACACCGGGCGCTTTTTTGATTTTAGTTATTTAAGCGGATGTATCTTCGTTACCGTCAGTATTGATTTGATTATATTTTATTTCTTCAAAATTTAAGCCAAGTGGTCGTGGAAGTACATCAACATTTGCCAGTTTTATTAGTTGGAATGGTAATTCGAATGGCAAGTTTGTAATAAAACTGTAGTCTTGCCATAACGGATTTGGTTCTAAGTTATTGGGACTTAGGCATATGCAAGATAGCAAATCATTAGCAAAAGCTCGTTTCATTGTTGAATCATTTAATAGTATCATTATTGCAATGATACATGCATAAGTGTCGTTTAGCTCATTGCGATTTTTGGTAAAACTGGAATCTTTGGTGATGATATTCATAGACTTTTTTGGTAGTCTGTTGTACTTGGATGAAAAAGTCACAAATTTTAAGTTGTGTGCTATTACATTTCTTGTCTCTCGTATTAATCCTAGGGCTGCAATTAAAAAGTTTATTTTATCAGCCATTGCTATATTGGGATTTGGGAGAAGCATATTAGAAATTTGATGTTTTTCGTGGTCTTTGGTAAGTCGATATAAGTCTATCGACTTGCTGAAACTAACATTTCTTAAAATAATCCATGGAGGAACATGATTATGATGCTCAATATAATGACGTGTAGGTTGCGGAATTTTCTTTAAATTTTTTTCATGATATTCATCGTCATTTTTAGAGTATCTTTTGAAAATATTTTCGAAGGCTTCTTTTACGTCAAAAAAGCGTATTTTCTTTAATGAGCTTAAAAACATCTTGTGATTCAAATACTCTTCTGTATCGACACCGAAATTTTCAGCAAGTACGTAAGAAAGTATGGTTTTGAAAGAATTTTCTATTATGATGCTTTGTTTGAGTATGGCATTTTGAAAATTTTTATCGAACAAGTGTAGATAATAGAGATATTCTATAGAAATTCCTGGCTTAAAAATATCATCTTGCATAGTGTATTCTTTATAGCCATTAATAAGATCATAATAAGATGTATTGAGCAGTGCACTTTGAGCAAATGCATCATTGTTTATTATAAGCTTGTGTTTATCTCTCAAGAGTTGGATTTGTTCATCTATGGTTTTAAATGGTTTGTCGTATAACAATAATCCCAAAAACAAAACCTCCTAAAATAAAAACGGCCCCGCTGTCATAGACAACGGGGCACCGACCGCCCACGCATGGTAACGGTCCTTTCACGTGTCTATAGTATAACATATAGAATTGATTTAGTCAATAATTTGAAGGAAGAACAGTAACTGGATCACCTAACTTTATAGGTGTTGGTTTAGCTATTTTTCTATATGATATGTTATTTTTATCAACTTCTAATTGTTCTGTAAAAGCAGATTCTTTGAGAAGTTGTGACAAAGGATTCAATGAAAATGATGCTATGTTGGCTACTTTTTTGCAGAGAGAGAAGGTGTCGTATGGAGTGGTTATTTCTACTATACCTTTAATGATATCAAGTGTGCCGATTTCTACACCATTAAGGTTTTTTACTGGTTCGCCTTTAGTAAAAATCCTTAGCTTTTGTCCGTATGTTGCTCCATCAAGCATACCATAATCAACGATTAACGTATTGGGGTCAATAATTTCAATAACTTGATACTTTGAATTTTGCATATTAGTTCCTCGCTTTCATAAATTTATAACTGAGTTCCCCACCGTCAGCCTTCCGCTGGCGGTATTTTTTATGCCTAACGTCTTTGGTAAAAAAGGCTGTTTTTACCAAGTTCTATTTTACTTCTTCAGCACTTCCAGCCCCATCGGCACGCCTACCATGTCAGCAAGGCGGTGAATGGAGGTTTCCGGATACTGCAGCAGCAGCTCATCCGGCAGGAGCAGTTCCACGGCGAAGGTGTTGGCCTGCCGTTCTATTTTATCAATGCTGAAAAGGGTATGAGCTTTGAGGAATGGCGTCGATACGCCTTTATGTAAAACACTGTGTCCAAGCTCATGGGCGCAGGTGTATGATTGCAATTCTTCGGATATGTTCTGGTTAATGATGATAAACTTGGAACGCTTATATGTAGTGTAGTAGCCCCATGTGCTGCCAAGCTCTGCGTACATGACGATGATGTTCAGCAGCTGCGCCAGCTCATAGGGGTTATTTGTTTTGTGCTTATGTGTAAGCTGCTTCACAGCAGCCTTGATATCCATGATATTATTCCTCTTCGTGGCGATATTTTTTAGGAGTGTATTTTTCTTTGGCGATTTTCTTTGCCAGTCGCATGGTAGCCTGCAGGCTTGCTTTCAGGAGTTCTCTGTCTTCATCATCTTCAACGGTACCGCCCATGGCAGCCATAGAGTTTTTGCTGTCGAGGTCGGCAAGCATTTTTTCGAGGTCGGCGGCGATTTGGCGTTCATCGCGGGGGGTGAGGGGGACGGATTGGCTCTGCAAACCATTATCTTCAATAATATTACTTTTTTGTATGCCAAAATGGTCAGCTATTTTTTGAATAGCTCCCATGCGTGGCTCTTTTATGCCTTGTTCCCATGTTGATACAGCTTTATCACTAACACCTGCAATTTGACCTAACTCTTTTTGCGATAATCCATATTGTTCGCGCAACAACTTAATATTTTCACTGATTCCCATGATGTTGCTCCCTTCTTATTTTATATCACTATCATATACTAAAAGTAGAAAAAAATCAACATGAAAACGAAAATAATCTACTTTTAGTAGTTGACACTCTACCAAAAGTAGATTATAATAGACTTGTAAATCAAACAAAGGAGGTGTTCCAAATGGGCTTATCTTTGAAGCAGATACGCCTTGTGAGAGAAAAAACACAGGACGAAATGGCTGAAAAGCTGGGCGTTCATGTCCAAACTTATCGCAAATTAGAGGAAAATCCTGATGAGGTAACTATTAAGCAAGCTAAAATTATCTCGGAATTTCTTGGCGTATCTTATGATGATATTTTTTTTGCCCAATAACTCTACTAAAAGTAGAATAGAAAAAGAGGTGCAACATGAACAACTTACAGATTTTCGACAGTCCCGATTTCGGACAGATTCGCACCATTCAACAGAATGGAGAACCGTGGTTCGTTGGCAAGGACGTGGCTGACATTCTCGGTTATCAAAACGGTAGTCGAGATGTCAACCGCCATGTAGATGAAGATGACAGGCAAAACTACCAAAACGGTACTTTTGAAAGTAATCGTGGTTTGACCATCATCAACGAAAGCGGTCTTTACTCTCTCATCCTCTCCAGCAAGATGCCCAAAGCAAAGGAATTCAAGCGCTGGGTGACAAGCGAAGTCATTCCGGCAATCAGAAAGACCGGCAAGTATGAAGCTATGGCGCAGGCAGTTCCTATCAACGATGAGCCTGCCACGGACTTCACACAGCTGGAATTTGACCAGCGCATCCGCATTGCAGCCATCATCGCAAGCTGCCGCCGAGAACGCCTGCCGTTGGTGGCGAAGGTGCTTTCCCTCGACCTCGAAGGAATGATGCCGCTGATGCCGGCTCACATCACTGAGGCAGAGCAAAACTGCTACCAGTACATCTCTAGCGTCTACGATTCGCTGGAGCGCGACACGCCGATTCAGTACTTTTACACCGCTTATACAAAGTGGTGCATGGAGCAGAACCTGCTGCCGTTGACGAAACATGGTGTCACAAAGGTTTTAAAAAAATACTTTCCGGTGCAGACCGTTGCCACGTCATATTATGAAAACGGCACCCGCGTGATGGGGTGCTGCAGGTGTTATCGGAAGATGGGGAGGTGACAACATGAACCAAGAAATCAGAACACAGGTGGTTATCAAGGTGGTCAATCTGGACCCGAAGGTAAAGCGCCTGCTGAAAGCGTATGAAGAATTCAAGGCAGCCGCTAGCGACTTGCAGGTGGAAACCTGGAAAGAGTGCATCGAAGTACATGTAGAATAATAGCCCGCGCAGAAAAGCGCAGGCTATAAGGTGATTATTTGTACTGTTTGAGAACTGCGTTGATGCAGCGAGCTATAGATAAGGTTATAGCTTCTTCTAATTTGCCGGCAGCTATTATATCGTTTCCGCTTCTCAGGGCACGAACGAAATCTTGGCAACCGCCTTTTAGATTAAGCTTGCTAACCTCAGCAATACAAATTTCTTGAATCTGTTTTTCAGTAAGCATTTAAATCACCACCTTTCTATAAGGTCTATTATATCACGGAGGTGATTTACGAGATGCAATCATTCAATCCGAATGAGCCGGTAAAAGCAATAATTGCGGCGCTGCATGAAGCACGTGTGCCAATAGCTGCTATCGACAATGTTTTTGAGTTAGTCAAAGCGGATATAAAGAATCATACCGTTCCTTATAATCCGAGTTTAGATAACGCTAAAGATTTAGCGACTTCAGCAACTACGGAGGTGAAAAGCCAATGTTGACAATCAAAGCAAAAATGCCTTCGGCAAGCCTTGCTGAAATCAAGCAGCTTGCTAAAGGCATAAATGAAATAGAAGCAAGCTTATGTGTAAACATAGACTTGCTTCTGGAGGTTAATCAAATGTTACTTGATGGTGATGTACAAAACGTCGTTGCTGTTGCAACAGATTGTGGCGTCACCAACAAAGGTTAAGGCAAGGAGATGAGATTATGGCAAGTATAGAGCTTTTGACTGTTGCGGAAGTAAGCAAACTTCTGAAATGCAATGTTGATTACGTTTACAAGCTCAAAAAATCCGGTCTGCTGAGATTCATGAAGCTTGGCAACCTTAAATGCCGCCGGGAATCTTTGGAAGAGTTCCTCAGCACATATGACGGCAAGGATGTGACTGATCCGTTTAACGTAAAGGAGTTGTAGACATGAAAAAAATCTTATTTGTCCTGATGGCAGCCTGCTGTATTTGGGCTGCATGGGATTACAGCCGCCCGGTAGATAAATACGTAGTAAAAACTGTTGCCGGCGAAGGCGATACCCTTTGGAACATTGTTGGCGATGTCATGAGCCAAGAGGGTGACCGTCGTGACGTTAGGGAAGTCATCCATTATGCTCGGGAGATTAGCAACATCAAAGGCACGTTGCAGCCGGGTGATGTTATCCTCATCCCGATAGAGGTGCGCAGATGAAGGAAAAGGAAAACGCCCGTCAGCGTAACAGCACTGGCGGGCGTAAAGATGGATAGATACCAAACATCCATCTCCTATTATAACACATTTTAGGGAGGAAGTAATAATGAATATACTGGGGATGCCGTAAATGAGAACCGATGACCGTGGCGTTCACTATACGGACTGCATGTTTTGCGGTCAAGAATGGATAGTGAGCCGCTTTGTAAAAGAACCGTATGCGTGCCCTTATTGCAGGGCTATGTATAAAAATTTCAATCCACCACAATCAAAAAAGAAAGGTAAGGTGCAAAAATGATTAGAACTAGAACCCAGTTTTTTATTCAGCGTTTAAATCTTGAAATGCATAACCTGCGTGAATATGCAGGTTTGCTGGAACACTGGAACACTAATGATGAGCAAGACGAGGTTCTGCTGGAGGCGGAGCTTGATGTCATTGACCGTATCGGCGCAACGCTCAAAGAGATGCGTGAGCTGCAGTCTCATGAATGGTCTGTTATGTACAAGGCTCTGCAAGATTCCGCAGAAAAGACTGCTGCTGATAGTTCCGGTATGCCAAAAGAAGGCGCTTGCAAGGAGGCTGAGTAACATGGCTAACATCTATGAGCTTAAAGATCAAATCAAAGCCTGCATCCAGCTGGATGAAGAGCACGTGGTTGACACTGAAGACGGCGAAATCCTGAACCTGCAGCAGTTCGAAGCTCTGCAGATGGAGCGTGACGCTAAAATCGAAGGCATGTGCTGCTACATCAAGAACAAGCTTGCCGAGGCCGAAGCCATCGACGCCGAAGCCAATACGCTCAGTCATCGCTCCGGTGTCATCAGAAAAGAAGTCGAGCGCTGCAAGGCTTATCTGGCCGGTGCATTGTACGGCGAGAAGTTCGAAACTCCCCGCTGCAAGATTACGTGGCGCAAGTCGGAAATCTGTAACGTACTGTCCATGGAAGCAATTCCTGATGAGTATAAGCGTACCAAGGTGACTGTCGACGCTGATAAGACGGCAATCAAGAAGGCCATCAAAGGCGGCGCTGAAATCCCGGGCGCTGAAGTTATTCAGAAACTGAATATGACTTTAAAATGAGATTTGTTATGTTATGCAAGAATTGCCCTCAGTGTAAAACGGTTGGGGTTGGCGATATTTGTACACGTAGCTGGTGCAAATTAAGCAAGCCTGATGCTGCTGGCAGATATTTAGGGCTGGAACCATGGCGCAGTAAGCCGCATCCGAAATGTCCGCTGATGGCAAGATTAAAAGAAAACTACAAGGAGTGATTTTATGGGAATGCCTGTATTGATTTTAGGCGCGTCCGGCTCTGGCAAGTCCACGAGCTTGCGCAACTTTGAGCCGACGGAGGTTGGCGTGTTCAACGTGGCAAGCAAGCCGCTGCCATTCAAGAAGCGGCTGAATGTTGTAAACCATGCGACGTATCAGGTCATCCAGAAGACGTTGGCGAAGAACAACCTGCGCTGCTATGTTATCGATGACTCGCAGTACCTCATGGCGTTCAATATGTTTGACCGCGCGAAGGAAATGGGCTATCAGAAATTTACCGACTGTGCGTTAAATTTCTACAATTTGCTGGCGCTGATTCGCGACCATACGACCGATGATACTATCGTGTATCTCCTGCATCACACGGAGCGCGATGATACTGGTCACATCAAAGCCAAAACTTCTGGCAAGATGCTGGACAATCAGCTCACTCTGGAGGGCCTGTTCTCGATTGTACTGTTGGCAGAGACCGACGGTAAGGAGCACTGGTTCACCACGCAGAGCGATGGCTTTACGCCTGCGAAGTCTCCGATGGAGATGTTTGCGGCGAAGATTGATAATGACCTGAAGGCTGTTGATACGGCCATTCGCGAATACTATGGATTTAACGAGGAGGCAAAGAAAAATGAAAAAGCTTAACTGGGGAAATGTTGACGCAGCAAGCGACAGCTATGCAGCGCCGCCTGCTGGTGGTTATGTACTGGTAATCTGTGCCGTCGAAGATCACGCAGATAAAGAGTACCTGAAAATTTACTGCGATATTGCAGGCGTAGCAGACAAGGCTAACGAGCAATTTGTTGGTTATTATGGCCAACGCAAGGAACGCAGCGGTGATAAGATTCCGCTGTTCAGCTTCATTCGCAGCTACAAAGATTCTGCACTTGGTTTCTTCAAGGCATTCCTGGTGGCGCTGGAAAAGAGCGGCAACTCTGGTTTTGTGGCTGACCGCTTTACTGGCAATGAGCAGCAGTTCTGCGGCATGGTCATTGGCGCTGTGCTTGGACAAGAAGAATACGTCTACAATGGTAAGCTGCGCACGCGTCTGAACGTGGAACATTTTTGCTCCGTAGAGCGCATCCAAAAAGGCGATTTCAAGATTCCGGAGCTTAAAAAAGTAGATTTGGCGGCAATGCCTGTAGCAGCTCCTACCTCCAGCTTGGACAGCTTTGGTACTAACGTCCCGCTGCTCAGTGATGAAGAGATCCCTTTCTAAGTCCGAGCTGCACCTGGACGATATTCGCCCCTTTTTAACCGGTGTAAAAGCAAAGCCGGGCGGACATGTTACCGCTACCTGTCCCTTGTGCGGTAAGGCAGATCATCTGCACATAGACGAAAAGGGCGGCACACTTCTGGTATATTGCCAGAAGTGCAACGCTCCCGGTACGGACATTCTGAGAGAGTTCCGCCGTCTTGGAGCGAAGCCTGCAGAGCCGGAGCCTGTAGATTACAAGACGACAAAACCTATTGAAGATTACCGCCATGTCTACAGGAACCCTGACGGCACTGAAGCTTATTACAAGCGCCGCCGCAAGTGGGCTGATGGGCACAAGGTTTTCAGCTTTGCTTATGTCGATGAAAACGGACGCACGGTGTTTGCAAAGCCGCAAGGCTGCAATAACATCTACAATCTGGATCTGTTGCAAAAGCATGAGCATAAGCGGCTCTACATCGTCGAAGGTGAGAAATGCGCCGACGCAATGACGCAGCATGGGCTGCTGGCTACCACGAGCAATACCGGAGCGCAGAAGGCCATCAAGCTGAGCTCGACGGACAAGGCGCTGCTGGAATCTTATGCAGAGCGTATCGTCATCCCGGACAACGATGAGAAGGGCACCGATTATGCTGCAGCCTGGCAAGGCGCGAAGGTCATGGATATCACAAAGCTGTGGCCTGAGTGCCCGCCTAAGGGCGACATCGCAGATTACTTTGCTGCCGGTGGAACCGCCGAAGCTATCGAAGCCTACGAGTGGCCTGTAGTGCTCTCTCTGGATAGAGAGTTCTTTGAGGGGTGCGACAGGTTCAGCCTTATAAGTGAGGCGCTCCTAGAGGCAATAGCGGCGGTCACAGAGCCTTCCAAACGTCAACAGGTGCTTTCCATGGCAAGGTTCCGCGCAGGCGAGCTGTGCTGCAAGAGGGAGTTTGAGAGTTGCTGGAAAGCGTACCTGCAGCAGCAGGCAGCCAAGGGTATAAGGTCAGATAATCTGACCAAATTCCCGCAGCAGCTGTTTGCCTTGCGGTGTGGCAATTGGAACACATCAATTAATGGCGTGTATCGAGCGGTACAGGTCGGGACAGAATATAAAAACGAATACGCGAGTCCCATTCCCATTATGCCGACGGAGCTGCTGGTGAACGTGGAGGATGAAACGGAAAAAATCCGGCTTGCGTATTTTAAAAATGGCGGCTGGCAGAGCGTGGTGGTCCCGCGCTCCACGTTAGCCAACAAAAACAAAATAATCCTGCTGGCAGACAATGGTGTTGAAGTCAACAGCGACAATGCCGGTCTGCTGGTGAAGTATCTGGCAGAGGTCATAGCTATGAACCCGGACATCCTGCCGCGGGTGAAATCGATTGACCATATGGGCTGGTCCGATGCAGGCTTTGTGCCGTATACGGACGAGGTCAAGCTGGACTGCGAGGATCAGTACAAATCTCTGGTGCAGGCAGTCTCCAGCAAGGGCACGCTGGAAGAATGGGCGGCCTACGTCGCCCCGCTCCGGCAGAACCTCTATATGCGCCTGATTCTGGCGGCAAGCTTTGCGAGCGTGCTGGTCGAGCGCGTGTCCGCGCTGCCATTCGTGCTGCATCTTTGGGGCGGCACCGGCAGCGGCAAGACCGTGGCCATGATGGTGGCCGCGTCTGTTTGGGGTAATCCGGGCATGGGCAAGCTAGTTAGAACAATGAATATGACAGTCAACTCTATGATGAGTACTGCCAGCATCCTGCGTAACCTACCGTTTTTCGGTGACGAGCTGCAGACAATCAAGTCAAGATTCGAGAATTATGACACGCTGATCATGCGTGTCACTGAAGGCCTTGACCGTGGACGTATGACGAACGCGACCTTCCAGCGGCAGAAGTCCTGGCTGAACAGCTTTGTGTTTACCGGCGAAGAGCCTTGCACGAAGTCTCAGTCCGGTGGCGGTGTAAAAAACCGCGTCATTGAGATTGAGTGCGACCAGAAAATAATCTGCAATGGTAATGCTGTTGTGAATTTTATCACGCAGCATTACGGCGGTGCTGGCAGGGCGTTTGTTGAAGCGCTGGAAGGGAAGAACCTTGCTGCTGAGTACAATGAGATTATGCGGTTGGTGCTGGAGGTCACGGACACCACCGAGAAGCAGGCTATGGCGATGGCGCTCATGCTGCAGGCGGATGCTATTGCGAGCAAGGCTATCTTTGGTACTCCTGCCGACATCCTGACTCCGCAGGATATTATTGGTTTTGTTAAGAGCAAGGCTGAAGTTGATGTGAGCGAGCGGGCATTTAACCTTATTGTTGACGTCATCGGTGCCAACGCCGACAAATTCAATACTGAATTTCACGATTTTGCCGGATATGCCTACTGGGGCAGACGTAAGAATAATGGCGTAATCCTAATTAATAAAACCGTTCTTGAGGAAGAATTAGAAAAGAAAGGTTTTGACTATGCTGCTCTAAAGAAAAAATGGGCTGAAGCAGGTCATCTGCTGAAAACGACGCAGGGAAGGTTTTACGGACTATATTCCCTGAATCATGTTAGAGCAAATTATGTTGCTCTTTATGTAAAAGGTTAGCGATGTTAGCTAAAGGTTAGCTAAAAAAATGGCTCAACCATGCGGCTTATAAACCTTTAGCTAACATAATAACATTAGCTAACATAATTAAATATATACGTATGGAGTTTTCTGCTTTAGACTAGGGCGGAAATAAAAATAATATATATCGATATTCTTTCAAAAATGACGTTATCTTGTTAGCTAAAACTGAAAAACCGCTCAACCATGCGGTTTATAGGGTTTTAAAAGGTTATCTGGAAGGTTAGCGAGCTAACATCAAAAGGTTCGCTAAACCGGAAAAGGAGGAAAAATAATGAAAAAAGCATTGAATGATTCACAAAATAGAAACGTAAATAATGCGTTGCTTGAAATCAATGATTGGCAGTGCTCCGGTGATATTGATTATCTGGAATCTGCGGTCGCTTATCTGCAGGCTGCCATCAAACTGGAGGGACAAAACAATGAATAAGCAATACCTGATGTTGAATCTGGAGTCTGACACCTTTAAGGGCATGAAGGCCGATTTTAATGAACTTCTGCAGCAGCTTCTGGAGAAGCTCTTTGCTGGCCGTATTGCTGATGGCTCTATCAGCATGAAGTTGTCCGTCAGCTTGACCGAAACCTATTCCGAAACAATGGGTAAAGACATTTCTGTACCGCTGTTCAAACATAAAACTACCGCCAATTACACGGAGAAGCTGGAGAATGCCGGTGCTGTCTCCCTGCCTAACACGTATCTGGAATACGACGAAGACCTCGGGGAGTTCGTCCTGAAGCCTTGCGGCGGCGAGCAGGACATGTTCGCAGAGCAGGAGGCTGAGGCTGATGAAGCAACTGTCGACGTTAAAGCCATTCCGCAGGATTGCCACAGTCCCCTGCAGCTGCGTGATCCTATGTGCAATGACTGCGCTAATCGCGATACCAGCGCCTGCGACCATTGCGATGGCTGCGACAAGTGGGAGCCGATTGCGTAAAGAATTAGGGAAAAGAGGATAAGAAATATGACTGAGGAACAAAAGGAGCTTCACGAAATCGCCAAGCCGTTGGTTGAATATATCAGAAAAAACTATACGCCCATGACTACGGTGATAGTCACAGGCGCAGGAGTTGAAGCTTTGAGTACAGAAGTGCATGTATTATTTAATGACGACGATTGGAATTAGCGAATACGTATTTCGCCGGTTCCTTTTAGTACACGATGAACAAATTGTCCTTTCGATGGAGAGTTAAGAAATTCATTAAATAGTCTTTCGGTGCAATTTGGGTAACGATAAGCGTAACCGTTGTGGAAATGGACTTCAATAACGCCGTTAGCGTATCCAATAGCACTTACGTTGGAAGATGTAACATTGATCAGATTCATGCATTATATCCTTTCTTAAACAAACCTCTGTACCCAGTGCCAAAACGCTATATGTAGTGTATGTACTTATTACCTACACTACATAAGCGATTATACTAAAGAAAGGTAAAAAAGTCAAATGTTGAATATTGAAAAACAACGAACAGAAAAGGGATTGAGCAAAAATATGCTTTGCAAGAAATCTGGCATATCATTAAAAGCATATTTGGCAATCATAAACGCTGGTGATGTGAAACTGTCAACCTTGAAAAAAATCGCCAAGGCTTTAGAAGTGAAGGTTCAGGATTTGTTTGATGATGTACCGGATAAGTAAGAGGATGGAGGTGGTCTGATGATACCTCTTAGGCCTTATCAAAAAGATTTAGTAACGAATATACGCAATGCAATCGGTCAGGGGCGGCACAGCGTGTGTGCAGTGTTGGGCTGCGGCGGTGGCAAGTCCGTTATCCAGGGCAACATCGCCGCCAGCGCCACAGCACGCGGCAACAGGGTGCTGTTCATCGTGCATCGCAAAGAGCTGTGCCAGCAGATTACCAATACCTTTACGGCGTGTGACGTAGACTTCTCTCTCTGTACCGTAGGCATGGTGCAGACGGTCTGTCGCAGGCTGGCCAAAACGCCGGAACCGAAGCTGATTCTGGTCGACGAGGCACATCATATCCTGTCTCAGAGCTATTTGTCCATCCTGCAGCATTTTCCTGGTGCCGTCGTCTTAGGCTTTACCGCCACGCCGCAGCGCATGAACGAGGGTGGTCTGGGAGCCGTATTTGAAGAGCTCATCGAGTCAGTGAGTACCGAGTGGCTCATCCAGAACCATTATCTGGCACCGTACAAATACTACGGCGTGCAGCTGGCGGATGCCAGCAAGCTGCATACTAAACGCGGCGACTACGACAAGGCTGAGATTGAAGCGCTTATGAATAAGCGTGCCATCTTTGGCAGTGCCGTCGAGAACTGGCTGCAGCTGGCCAAGGGCAAGCAGACCATTGTGTACTGCTCGTCTATCGCCACCAGCGAGGGCACAGCGGCCGCTTTTAGGGAGCAGGGGATAAATGCTATGCACCTTGACGGTACAACGCCGCAGGCGCAAAGACAGGCTGCCGTAGAGGGGTTCAGACGCGGCGAGGTTATGGTCCTTTGCAACGTTGATTTGTTTGGCGAGGGCTTCGATGTTCCTGACTGCGATTGCGTGGTGCTGATGCGGCCTACTAAGTCGCTCACGCTGCACATCCAGCAGTCGATGAGGTCGATGCGTACCAATCCCAACAATCCGGATAAGGTTGCTCTGATTCTGGACCATGTTGGCAATTTCACCCGGCATGGTCTGCCGGATGATGTGAGGGAGTGGTCGCTGGAAAGCAAAGCCAAGAAGAAAAAGCAGGAGCTCAGTGTCAAGCAGTGCCCGGTGTGCTTCGCAGTGGTCAAGTCAGCGGTCACCGAGTGCCCTCTCTGTCATTACGTATGGGAGCAGGAAGAGCGCGAAGGTCCGGAGGTCGTGGAGGACATCATCCTGCAGGAAGTCGCGCGCATGCCGTATAGTAAACACATCGAGTGTAAGTCATGGGCGCAGCTGGAGCTATTCCGCGTTACGCACAAACGTGCTGATGGCAAGGTTTTTAAGTTTGCCTGGTCGCTGCACAAAGCGGTGCAGCTGGGGCTGGCAGTACCGGAACGGTACCGCAGTGCCGCTATCCGCCTGCTGCGTCAGGATGAATACAGGAGGTTAAAGTTTGAATAAATCTGAAGCTCAAATCATGAAGGAGATTGAGGTCGCTGTATCTGCCGCAGGGCACAAGATTTTCCGCGTCAATGTGGGCGAGGGCTATCTGTACCGCACGCAGCCGACGCAGGCGACGCTTGACCTTGAGAACAAGCGCAGCCGCTGGTTTAAGAGCGGACCGCCGCAAGGCTACAGTGATTTGTCTGGCGTAGCGTATCCGTCGGGCAAGGCAATCTTTATCGAGTGCAAGACGGCAACCGGCAAGCCGACGCTGCAGCAGTGCGTGTTCCTGCTGGCGATGTTGGCAGCGGGTGCCAATGCCGGTATCGCACGCAGTTCCGAGGAGGCGTTGGCGATTTGCGAGATGACGGACGACCTGCGTCAGAAGATGGGGGAGTATATCCATGGCTGGTTGGTTAAGCTTAGGCAGCGTGGTAAGTGATCCGTGGCCTGATTGCTCCGACAGCGAGTTCTGGGGGCAGCTGCTACCAAGCGCTGCCCGCCATGACCACAAGCTGTATGTTAAGCTCATCGGTCTGCGCTTTGCCGGAGCAGAGCTGCTGCCTAGTGCGCGCTTTGGCCTGCGTTTGGTCATGGCTAACAAGGCGACGGTGACTCAGCAGGAGGCGAGGGAGCTGCTTGCTCCCCACTCTGAGCTGCTACTGAATTTATTTTTACACATAGGAGGTGGCGCAGGTGGACAACAAAAAACTGATACATGATACTGTTGTGGCGACGCTGGCTGCCTTAAATAGCCAGCCTAAGCCGCAGGACTGCTACAAGGTGACGGAAGCACGGCTGTATGCTTACTCGACGCTGCGCGCGAACATTGAGCAGTACAAGCTTGATATCCGCGACCTGAAGGCGGAGCGTGTCACGGAAAAATCTAAAGACATTACCTGCTGGGGCGGCGCAAGCTCACGCCTGACGCCCGAAGAGAAGCAGCAGGCACGCATTATGGCTGTAGAAGTTAAGCTGGCGCGTGATCAGGCGGAAGTTGCTAAAATCAACCGCATCCTTGACCGGCTGGAAATCAGCGAGGGTACAGACGCTGTTGATATCATCCGTCAGGCGTATTTTTTCTGCGTGCCTTTGGATGATATTGCGCTGCATGAAGGTGTATCGCTCTCGACCATCCAGCGCAGGCGCACGCGCCTAGTGCGGCAGCTGGCGTTGATGTTATATGGAGCGGAGGCGTTGATGTAATGACAATTCTTTCACGTAAACGTATCTTACAAACGCAAATCACTTGCAAGACTAGCCGCATCTGCCCGCGTCAGCGGCAGTGGGCAAAACTTAGAGTGGTACAAAAATCCACGGTTCCGGGACCTAGCTTTATTTCCCAATTAATCCGCAAGCACCGCGAAGTTGTATTACTTCGCAGCGCTCGTGGCTGCTGTCAAGTTTTTGCTTATTGCAAAACGGAGGTGACGCCGATATTATGATTAATTTGTATCCTGTAATTGCTGAAAAATTGCATATCCCTGTTGGCAAGGAATTTAAGCTCAAGCCTAAGCGTGGCGGAGCGTATCCGGCGCAGTACCGTTTCAGCGCCGACGATTTGGAGTACCGTCCAAGCCAGTGCTGCCATTGGTCAAGCATTACTAATCAGCCCATGCAGATGCGTATTTTTCTGGCTGTACTGCGTGGCGTGGTGGAGGTAGTAGAGGAGTAAAGGCGTGGAGTGGAATGAAGAATTAGAGAAAAAACTGCAACGCCGTGGCGAAATCTGGCACGCGGAAAAACTTGCATCACGTCTTATATTCGACGGCCGCCGTGCTCTTGAACACTATACTGCAGATGAAATGCGTGCGAAATTTGAGCCTATAGCAAAGCAGTACAGAAAGAGCGGGCGTATGTGCCTGGATTCTGATGCCTTGATTATGTACTGCAAGGAGCAGGGCTATAAATGGGAGTGGTACCCACCTAGTCCATTGGGAGAGTATTGGTTCGTGCTGCCGAAAGAGGATTTATTTTAGGAGGTGCTAAAAGATGAGCAAAAATCTTATCCCCGAAATCGCCCAAATGTTGGGCGTGGAGCTGGGCGAGGAGTTTAAGATTGATACAAGCGGCGACGATATTTTTCAAATCACCGAGTCCGGAGTTTGGATGAGAAAAGGCATCGACAAAGGAGAATGGGTAGAGAAACCGTTTGAATTTGTGATGCTGTGCAATGGCGATGCAGAAATTATAAGGTTGCCTTGGAAACCCAAAATGTACGAGGAATACTGGACGTTCGGAAAATTGGGGAAACAATGGACTGTGGGAACTCTCTCGTGGAAAGAACTCCCATATGAAATTCTTTTATTAGGCAAAGGCTGGGTATACCGTACTCGTGCTGAAGCGAAAACGGCATTGCCTGCTGTGGCGAAAGAAATGGGCGTGGAGTTTATAGTTTAGGAGGATTGTTATGATTACATATAGAGAATTTACATCGTTTATTGATGATGAACTTAATCGCGTAGGGAATTTGTTTACAGAAAAACAGCAGCAGTATTCTGCTGGCGCTGATCCGCTGTCAAACTTCCGCACCGGTGCATTGCTGAAGCATCATGATGGTGGCTATGCCATGATGTATGATGTGGCTAAGGGATATCTGAATAAGCACATTGCTTTCCTCTACGACCATGGTATTGCTGACAAAACGGAAGAATCCTTGCGCGACATGGTGGTCTATGGTCTGATTATGTTGTACATGGTCAAGAAGCACAAGGAATGGATTGCACAAGTGAAGGAGTGACCTTGATGAGCAGTAAACGTAAACTTAAGCGCCGCAATCCTGCGCCGGTGGCAGGCTTTAAATACGAGCGCATGTGCCAGGCTGTGTCCGAGCAGGCAATCTATCGCGTGCTGGCTGTTGCGATTGATATCCTCTGGAATAACTTTGGTGGCCTGCAGCCTAAACATACACGTCTGAAGTTCTTTGTAGAGACATTCCGCGAACGTCTGGAAGTTGTAGACCAGGGCTTTACGCCGAAGCAGCAGGCGGCTATGGACGAGCTGCAGCGTCAGGCTGGTTACAGCGTGATTTGCAATTCGAAGTAAAAAAAGCGGTAAAAAAGCAGGATTTTTTATTTCTCAGGTAGAATAAGATAAATATCTTATTCTACCTGTAATTTTTGTGGGTGTTGACGAATTTAGATAATGATTGTACAATATAGCAAGCTATAGCTAAATATAGCAAGATATAGGACGTGGTATACTTATGGTTAACATCAAGGGCTTTCATGGCACGTTGGATGAAAAAGCTAATAAAATTTTAAATAGCAAATTTATCCACAGTAGCAAAAATAGTGAGTGGCTTGGTTCTGGTGTATACTTTTTTGCAGAGAGAAAAGATGCTGAATGGTGGGCAAAATTGGAAGCTGGAAAGCCACAGAATCAAGGGAATTTGCCAACAGTTTTGTCAGCTGATATTATAACTGAAGATGAATTTTTCTATGATTTGGATTTTCGCTTCAATATGAATAAGATGATTGAAGAATCAAGGGATCTTCTAGAAGGCTTAGAAGGAAATCTTAATATGAATGAAGCAGAGATAAGATGTGTTGCGTGTAATTTTTTTGCTAAATTATATGGAATAAAAGTATTTGCTTATACATTTCCATCTATAGCTCGAAATGTAATAGGATTTCCGTACACAAGAAAACAACGGCAAATTTGCGTGAATGATGATGATTGCATAAAAAATATACAAAAAGTTCAAGAAAGGGGGAGCTGAGTATGTCTTACACTGAAAAAGAATTGTTGTTCATAGAAGTTCTAAAAGAAATGGGCTTGGATTTTAAAGAAGGACCTGGAAGAATTACTATCGAAGGTATTCCTGCTGCCCAGTATCTTGATGAACACGATATTTTTGCAGTACCCGAAGAAGTATTTATTCAAGTAGGTTTTTCTGCTGAAGAAGAGTATCAAGAGGAGTTATTTGGCGATCGTGAGAGTAACTTGCGAAACGCAGCTTAGAAGGTGAGAAAATGGAAATACGAGGAAATAGCCAAAGTGCTTTGCGCTTAAAAAAAATATTTTTCCAAGATATTCATATGGAAAACAGTGGGGAAAAAACTAAAAATGTTGATGATGCACAAGCAGGATTCAGATTAGAGAAGCCGATCATTGACGAAAAATCTTTAAAAGTAGGTTTGCGATGCAAAGTAGAGATTGAAGGAGTTTTATATCTTCAACTATTGTTGATTGGTGAATTTGAAGGAGAAAATGAAGAGTTTCTAAAGCGTATGGTTCCTAATGCCATTGCTATAATTTTCCCATATATGCGTAGTCAAGTTACACTGATGACAGCGCAGCCGAATTTGCCGCCGATTGTTCTTCCTCCAATCAATATCAACTCATTATTAAAAACTGACCAGATAAAATTCTAAAACAATAATTTAATCGACCGTTCCGTTTTGGAGCGGTCGATTTTTTTGAAAAAATGACTTGAAGCCGTGAAAAAAATGCGATATAATATAACTACAGAGAAGTGTCGGTAAAAACGGCATTTGTTATTGTCAAAGAGCGGTGCGCATTATTCAGATGTGCTCCGCTTTATTATATTACATACTTAGCGTCTGGCTTTTATAGCTAGGCGCTTTTTTATGCCCGGAAGCCGTAACCTAAGGGACGGGACATCCCTTTCTATTCTCAAATCCTCAACGGTAGCCCGGGCACCAAACTTGCGAATATTTACAAGGAGTGTTATCATGCATATAAGCCCATTGATTATGGCAGTGCGCATCTTAGATGCTACTTATCCGAAAGATCAGAATCCTGAAAATTGGCGTACCATGAGTGGTGCTAAAGTGCATCTTGATGGTAATGGTGACATCGATGGTGGTGCTGGTGGAAAGTTTACAGGGGAGAGTTTTACTGGTAAGAGCAGTAAAGCTGAGAATTATTCAGCTTCAGCTAGTTATGGCACTCAAACAGTACCACAGAATTCAGTGGAGGGTGTACTTCCCAAGAAGAAGTCATCGTTACTACAGGCGGCAAAAGTTTTTACAGAAGCGGAGACGGTTGGGTTAAGTAGTTTATCTAAAGCGTCAGACTATTGCCGTAATCTTGTACAATATGCTAAGGACAATAATGTTACGTCAGTTAAAGTTAGTAGACTAAAAAAGCCGTTAAAGGAAAAAGAGATTATGATATGTACCCCCAATACTGGACACCCAGTATTGGGGGTATTTTAATGAAAT
>OLSP01000358.1_pt1 | contig 45343 bp, 40 predicted proteins | sample 1672941 | NCBI WGS metagenome assembly OLSP01 (sample SAMEA3136739, study PRJEB25190) | human gut metagenome | reverse complement strand
AGTTTTACGCCCGCGACACCTCAAAGAAAATCCGGGCTGTCAAACAGGCAAAGGCGCAGAAAGGCGAGCGCGTCAACGGGCAAGTGCCTTATGGGTACATAGCTGACCCCAACGACCGCAATCATCTATTGCCCGACCCGGAAACGGCGCACATTGTAAAACAGATTTTCGCTATGTATGTGCGCGGCGACCGTATCTGCGAAATCCAGAACTGGCTACGGGAACATGAGGTATTGACTGTTGCAGAATTGCAGTACAGGCGCACAGGAAGCCACAGGCACCCCCGCCCACACCCGAATTGTATTTACAACTGGCCGGATAAGACGCTCTATGACATTCTGGCGCGTAAAGAGTATTTGGGGCATACCATTACAGGCAAGAGCTATAAGGTATCTTACAAATCGAAAAAGACGAAGAAGAACCCGGAGGAAAAGCGTTACTTCTTCCCCAACACACACGAACCCTTGATTGATGAAGAAACCTTTGAGCTTGCACAGAAACGGATTGCCACCAAACACCGCCCTACAAAGGTTGATGAAATTGACATTTTTTCGGGGCTTCTCTTTTGCGGGGACTGCGGCTATAAAATGTATCTGCAACAGGGAGCCGGGACACTGGAACGCAAACACGCCTACACTTGCGGCAAGTATCGAAACAGGATAAGGACTGGCGAGCTTTGCACTACCCATTATATCCGAAAGAGCGTCCTTAAAGAACTTGTCCTTGCCGATTTACAAAGGGTATTGTCCTATGTGAAAGAGCATGAACAGGAGTTTATCGAAACCGCCAACGAGTGCAGCGCAAAGGCAGTACAAAAGACGCTGACGCAGCAACGGAAAGAGCTTGACAAGGCGCAGAGCCGGATTAGCGAGCTGAATATCTTGTTCCGCAAGCTCTATGAGGACAACGCTTTAGGGAAACTTTCAGATGAACAATTTGCTTTTCTGACTTCCGGCTATGACGAAGAAAAAAAGACGCTGACCCGGAGGATTGCGGAACTGTCACAGGAAATTGACAACGCCACCGAGCGCAGCGCGGACGTGAAAAGGTTTGTCGCACTGGTACGCAAATACACCGCCATTACCGAACTGACCTACGAAAACGTCCATGAATTTATTGACCGCATTCTTATTCACGAACTGGATAAGGAAACGAACACCCGCAAAATCGAAATCTTTTATAGCTTTGTCGGCAGAGTTGATACAGGCGACAAGCCTACTGAAAGTATCTCCTATTTCAGACAGATTGGAGCCGACGTAAAGAGTTATGCTATCTAACATACATCAAAAAGAGGTAAGATAACACCCTCTGCAAAAAAGGTTACGTTATCTTACCTCAACAAAGTTAGCCCCGGAGTAGCCATCGTCCACGAAAAACTGGATATTGCGGAAACCTTGTTCTTTAGCGTATCTTTTGAGAATAGCCTTTTGATTTACAATGCTGTTGCTATCACCAGTAAGTTCATCGTCACGACTTAACCTGCAGTAGATAGCGGTAATTTTGTCAGACTGCCTATTCATATCTTGTTCCTCCTTGTTAGGCGGGCAGTCTGCCAATACAGGATTGCTTGTGGTCATTATATCATACATTTTTGAATTTTTCTCCTTTGCTATTAAACTTTTTCAGAATCATTTGTCATGTGGTCAAGAAGCTTGGAAGGCAAGCTGCGGGTTCCGTCATAGCTGCCATTAAAGCGGTAGGTGGTCTGCCCGGACTTAATGGTAACAGTGATTTTGGGAAGTGCCGCCGCACAGTGGTTGTGGACAGTAAGATGACCATCCTTACCAAACCAACGGTTGCTGCGCTGTTCGTCGGACTTTTGTTCCAATTTGAAATAAGGGTCTGCATCGGGAACATGAGGACAATCGTCCTCCTCCGGTGCGGGTAAAGAAGCGAGCCATTTGTCCAGCTCCTCCGGTGTCATGTCGATTGCTTTTTTATTTTCACTCATATCAAAAGTCCTTTCTTTTGTTTGATAGAGGCAAAGTGCCAACTTGGCACTTTGCCGGATGGGAATAGAATCGAAGGGATAGGAAGGGATTAAATTTCCTGTTTCTGCGATTTCTTTTTCTGTTCCTGCTTTCTGGTAAGTTCGCCGTTCAGAATCTGATCGATGTTGTGGCGAACCGTACCCAGCTCCTTGTCCTTATCCTTGGCCTCGTGGTACTCGTTGTACAGAGCATTTTTCTCCTTGATAAGCTGCTCAATTTGCGCCTGTAATGCCTTGTAGCTTGGCAGCTTCTTCAATCCCTTGGAATCAAAATATCGCTTGGCGGCATCCAGAATGATAAAGTCACTGTCGTGTTCTTCCCGATAGGCACAGCGGGCTTTTTCATTTTTACAGGCTTTCAGTCCCTCACGAATATCCTTGGTTTTGAAATAGCTCAAGACATGAGTTCTCAGTTCTTTTTTCTCTGCAATCGCCGCTTCAATGGATTTCAGTTTTGCGAGTGTTGCGGTCATTTTCTCATGTGCTTCCTGATAGGCTGCGTCCAATTCTTCGGGAGATTCAAAGCCCATATCCTTGTACATCATAAACGCCTTGCTTCCGTTTTTCAGATTGTGGAGCTTCGCCCAGTGGATATATCCCTGCCCCTTGCCCTCGGCTCGTTTGGCTTCAATATCCACCATACGGCTGACAGTATTCTGCTGCTGAACACGATTTTGAGTGGACGGTGATGTGTGTTTCGGTGCGATTGGCATTTTTGTCCTCTGTGCATTTTTATCAAGTGCGGCAAGAACAGCAACCTTGTCAAAATCGTCACCCAGCTTTCGTGCGGTGATAGGTTTGGTTCGGTCGGGCGTAAGGTAGGACAAACGCCCTCGGCTTTCTTTGACGGTGATACCACGGTGCAGAAGTCTTTCTGTAAAATCTTCAAAGTTGGTTGCATCAGAAAGTGCCGAGTGGATTTCCTGTCGGAGCTTGTCCTTATCCGTTTCAAATTTGCTCTGCTTGACAGGTAAGCCCTGTTCAACAAGAGCAGCATTTTTGTCATCCAGCACAAGCTGTCCTTTTTTCTTCACCCAATACTCACGCTCGGTCACTCTGGTCTTGCTGCCGTTGAGCAAATCAATCTGATACAGTCCAGCGCTGTGGCACATCTCCATGACCTCGGAGCGAAAATATTCCATAGCGGCATTGGTGCATCGGTGCTTCATTCCCGGCTGGGTGTCGCAAGGTCTGTCCATATAGGGCATGAACGGAACTTCGGCAATTCGCAGGGAATTGATAACGATGTGTACATGAATGTTTCCACTATGGCTGTGCCCGCCCGGATGGGTACAGACAAGAGCCTGATGTCCGGGGAAATGCTCGGCACAGAATTTTTCTCCCAATTCCTGTGCCATGTCCACAGTCAAACCATGATCCGGCACATCCTTCGGGTCGAAGCTGATAATATAGTGGTGACTTTTCACATCCTCCCGTTTTTGATTTTTTCCGTAGCGGAGATTTGCCTGCATACAGGAAATCGCAAAATCTTCATCGCCGCAGTTCAGCGTAGAAATGCGATAGTCCTCTCTGGAAATGAGCCTGCCGTTTTCGTCCAGCGTTGCTCTCATGGTGAACTCGTCGTGCTCAAAAGTCAGGTAGGCTTCGGCGGCGGAGTAATCAGCGTTTTTAGAGCTGATATGTTTGAATGTTGCCAAGAGCGTCACCTACTTTCTGCAAGACTTCATATTTGAGAGCAGCAAGGTCGGCGGAAGAATCACGCAACTCCTTCGCCATCTCAGGATAGGGCGAGTGCCATTCGTTCAGACTGCGGGCAATCTGATTGAGGTTGTTTCCGATACGCCCATACTCCGCTGTCAGCTTTCCAATGACGGATAGCAGTTGGTCGTTTACGGGATGAACGGTAATGATTGGTTTGACGGGTGCACCGGAAACTGCTTGTCGGATAAACTCGGATTGACTCATTCCGTACAGCTCCATGCGGCGTAAAAATTCGGTGTGCTCGTCATCATCCAGACGGGTTTTGATGATGTGGTTACGCTTCGGTGTGTTGTAAGTTTTGGGCATATGATTACATCTCCTTTGTAAAAATTGAGAGCGGCGACAGCCGCAACGCTTCCGATTTATCGGAACAGGGCAGGGGTTGGGGAAGGCACTCCCCAACAAGATTCCCGTGTGCAAAATGAGCGAAAGGCGAAATTTGGACCAATGGTAGAATCTTGCTCTGTGCTACCTCCACGGTGTTGCTCTCTGTCGGGCATTCCGTTTCGGAAAAGTTCAATCGGCTGCACTGCTGATTTTTTCTTTACACAGGAAATGGATTTTGAAAAAAGACAACAAAACAGCCGATTACACAGACATCAAAAATCGGCGGGAGCGTGGCTCTCGCTTCAAAATGATGTTCTATGTAATCGGCTTTGAGATTCAAAGACGGGTTCTGTCTCAATGTCTGCTCCTGCCAACAGAACCAAAGGCGTATGGAGCAACTCGATACTTCCGGTGTACCGATACCGTGTCGGGTTGTCCCGACTAATTTCTAAATCAAATGAACATATATCTCTATTCAGTTGTAGGCTATGGAGAGATTTTCCACGCCATCATTATACAAAATCCGACACCGAAAGTCAATCTGTACTACCTTGAATTTTGAAAAGTGCAGAGAAATAAAAAGAAAGGCGACCAGCTTTTTGGGGTCACTTCAGGCTGGTCGCTTTTAATAAAAACTAAAATAGGATCTGACGGATAGCAGTATCGTTATATTTCTCCATTTTTAGCTTGTTCCAGAATCTTCATTATGCGGGCTTTGGTTTTTGCTTTGATTTCGACAGAATCTTCGATTTTGTCATAGGAAAAATGATTAACATCAAACGGGACATTTTTGCAGGAATCAGTTTCTTGAAAGTAGAAAACCATCCGTCCTGTATCAATGTGTTTTAGTGCATACCCTACCTCTATCATCACATTGTGTCTTGCCCCTGTAAGATCCGCAATAAAAATATCACACTCCCTAATGTAGTGATACATAACTTCTCGTATGTCAAAAGTACCGGTGTCTCGAGTTCCCAAATCAGTAAGCTGCAAGCCTAATTCATCGATAACTTCTTTTATTGCATCTATTCTATAGACAGACTGTTTGTATTCCGCATCAGTTTCCGCAGGATACCATCTTGCAAGAAAAACTTTTTTAGGAACATACTTATAGATTTCATCATACAAGTTTATAACATCATCAATATGCAGTTTTTCAACATTACCGATGTTATTCTTCTTTATCCACGAAAGAAATCCACGATATTTAGATTCGTTTGTGAGTCTGTAGTAAGCCAATGCTCCAATAACCGCAATGTTTGTTGTAGTTGCAGTTATTTCAGATTCTATCAATGCCCGCTCTACTTCAACAAGCTGTGTCCTGACTTTAGAAATTGCAGAATCGTTTTCTTCTACACTTTGATTCTTTAACAAAAATCCGAACAGATCAACAAAGAAACTACATTTTGCTTGGCTTATGTAGGAGCTGATAGCGGGGAAATAGGAAAAATCAACGCTCTGCAATGTCTTTCTTGCCAAATAGTATTTCCATCCAAAAGAAGGGTCTCTTATCAATGTGTCATCAGAAAATACTTGAGGACTTTCCAAAATGACTTTTAGGTTTTCTTCCAATTTCAACGGAATTTGCTTCGCATTGATATTGTGAAAAATCGCTCGAGTAAATTGATCGCTTTCACTCGGATTGCGGAAAAGCAGCAAGCAGAACGGCAATGTGAAATCTATTGCCACGTCATCAGCCGCACTCAGTCTATGATTTCCGTCAATTCGCATCAGCTCACAAACAGATTCATCGAATTTTATGTGAGCCAAATAAATCCTTTCAATTCTGGGCAGCCTGTCATATTGGTTCAGCACATTTTTGCTGGCATGACGTGAAATGTTGAATTGAAAATTACCGATACTCTTATTCCAAGTTTGTCCTGATTGCAACGATTCGTGAAACAAGGTAAGCTCATCAAAATCTTTTGTGCCATCAGTCAAGTTGGCTGCAAGAATTACTTCTGGAAAAAACTTGTATTCTCCGGCATTTAAGAATCTTGCCATGTCTCCTTTGTGCTCGTCAATTAAGCCCCTCTGTACTTCTGCATTCGGCTCAGAAATAGCGCTCAGCATTTTGTAGGACGCAAAACCACGCAGGCAAAGAAAACCACCCATAGAGTATTCTAAAATTCCACTTAATTTAATCATAATTTATTCTCCCAATAGTTCTCTTTCAAACTGCTCTTTTGCAGCTCGCCATTCTTGTTCGGCTTGTTTTCGTGTGATCCTATTTATTTCAAGTGCGTCGATGACATCATCTGCCAGTTTTTTTTGTCTTTCGATCGGCGGCAAGATCATCGGGAATTTTTTCAAAAACGCATCTGAAACACGCTGCTGTCCAGCAGAACCACTAAACATGCCTTGAGCAGCTTCAAGTATGTGAGAATCAGATAAAAGCACCCACAAATAAGGCATATAAATACGCTCATCTTTTTTTCGTAAAACATGGAACTCCGTTGAGCCAAAACCTATTTGTGTTGGCATATTTGATGCAATGAAAGATTTTCCGTTCTGCATACAAGGTGTAATTTTAGCCCAAAGTAGATCATCCTTTTGAAAAATTGTGAATCCGGTTTTTACTTTCTTGTACTGTTTAACTTCATAAATAACATTATTTGTTTTTTCTTCCACAGCGGGCATTGGAACAAAGGATACGGAAGTACTATCATGCAATCCTTCTCTGCTTGTAGTTGGGTTGATCTCAACAAAATCTTCCAAAGCCCCCGCATAAAATTCATTTTCACGCAAATGCGAGAATGCAGAATTCAGATAATCGCTATGCGGATTACAGTAGATTCCTATTTCAAGTAAATTCTTGAGCTTGGTAAAACTATATAAGGTTGGAACATACTCCTCAAAATGTATGCCAAATGTTTCAAACACATTATTCTTTGTCTGATCCAATATATCATCTGCATGATATAACTTGTCTTTCCGTGAAAAATCCGCAGCATCCATATAATCAACCAGTTTTTGTTGGATCGTAATACTCGGCAATATGATCTCAAAAGATTTGTATTCTTCCTTATTGATGTTTGGCTGACCTACAGGGCGTTGTATGCCATTTACCCATTTTTGATAGGTATCCGTTTTAGTATACCAATATACAAATTTAGGAATAACCTTGCTTTTGTCAAATCTGAAGCGAATACAATAGCCTGCAAATACAGCTTCACCAATTTTTCCGTCATAGAAGTAAGTTTTTCCCACTGTTCCGCCTGTACGTGCGAACAAAATATCGTTAGGGCAGAGTAAATGTTTACTCGAATAGCTCTCAGCTGCCATATATTCGTGGTCTTCTTCGATACCAAAATCATCAAAATCTGTAATTCTGATGTACTTTGGTTGACTGTCATCTGTGCGTTTGATAGCAGTAGCCGAAGTCCCATAACAGGGCTCTTCAAGGCATAAGGAACCCAGAGATACCGTAATTGCATCAGTACCAATTAGAGAAATATTAAAAAGTGTGTTTTTTACATCGATTCGATTTTGTAGATACCCCCGTTTGACAGCGAATACGCAAAGGCCATCCGCATCGGGGGTTATGCGAAAAAAGGTGTTGCGTCCTTTCTGAACTCCTCATACTTTGAAACAATCTCATCAAGCTGTGATTCTGTCTTTCTTCCAGTAGCATCATAGCCAATCAATTCCGGTGCTGCCATAAAGATAGCTTCGTCTCCATTCGGTTTTTCACTATCTTTGCGCTTGCGAACGAAAATAACTGATGCCTTTACACCTGCACCAAAATGTGCAAAGGCACACTGAGGCAAGCTCACAACCGCAAGGAGTTGGAACTTTTCAAGTATGAAACCACGAACATACTGCATGGAACTGTTTGTTAGGATACCATCGGGCAGTACAATTGCGGCCTTACCTGTCCCAGGTTTCAAGAACTGCCAAATACGCTCGATGAACAGAACTTCGGAACTTTGGTTTTTGCGTGGCTTTTTCTTGCCCTTGGCATCAACATTATTGCCAAGCTCGTATGTTGATAAATAAGGCTTTTCCGCAAGGTTGATGGTAGAACCGAACGGAGGATTGGTAAGAATTAAATCAAAACGATTCTCGGCAAAACCTCTATTATGATCGTGCATTTTATCAATGCTTTCAAGGGCGTCATGACTGATAACATTAGTATGACCATCATCGTGGACGATCATATTCATCTTTGCGACACGGGCAATTTCATCATTGATTTCAATACCGAAAAGGTGTTTTGCGGCAAAATCGTGCCAATAGTTGAAATAGTCAACCGTACCTTTTTCGTAATAATCGCCTGCTTGATTACGCATATAGTCAAGAGCGTGCAGGAGGAAACCTCCAGAGCCACAAGAAGGGTCAAGAACATCCCAATCTTGCTCTGGCTTCATCATTTTTACGCAGAATTCAATAATGGGACGAGGAGTAAAATACTGCCCAAAATCGCCCTTAAAGAAACCATCCATAAACTGTTCAAAGGCAACACCTTTAACATCCAGATCGGTTTTATTAAGATTGATAGCTTCCAAATGCGAAACGACAGTGCGAAGTACACGGTCATCTACCTTGATAGATTCTGTGAATATTTCGGGGTCTTTAACTTTTTGCTCATTATAAAGTGCATTGATACGTTCTGCCAGTTTAGATGACGGTTCATGGGTCTTGATCTGAAATTGATAAGGCTCGCCATTTTTACGAGGCTTCTGTTCATCGCTAATTTTAACAAAAATGAGCTTGCAAAGTTCACCAAAAGCAGTAGGGGGAGAGAGACGACCACCGCCCCACAAGGTCTGATGGCATTTTTTAATTGCCGCAATTAAGTCTTCTCTTGACACAGGTTTAATATCGTTATCAGTTCCTTTGTAAAACCTGAATTCTTGAGGTTTGCCGTATGCCCGAGGAAGGTCAGCAATGATGTTTTGCTCACGTTCAAATGCCCCGTATTTATCGGAAACATCTAATACCCGACGAGTACCGCCAGCGATGATAACAACATACTCTGCACGAAGTTTCACCCAGGTAGCATTACCGACACCCTGCTCAATAGCCTGATTAAACTCGGCATCAGTAACGCCTTCTTTTTTGCACTCAACGATTGCATAAGGGCGTTTGCAGTCATTGTCACTGAAAACAACAATATCGGCACGGTCAGTGGGCAATCTGTCCGGAACAACTACTTCAACCTTGATGCGGTTTGCAGGATATTCGTATTTATATATCAGCTCAGCAAAAAACTCGGCACGAACTTTTTCTTCTGGATCTTCATAGTTCTCCACATGCTTTTCCGAGGTTATATACTCAATTTTCTTTTTGCCGTCAACACCTGTAATGTTAATATATCCATCTTTTTGGGCTCTTTGTAACGGCGTAAACAGCACTGGTTCAAATGCTGTTTTAGCTATATCATTGATATCAAACATTTTTATTCTCCTTGTCTGGAATTTTAAGCTCTGATAGAAAGTAAAATTACTCGCCAAAGATAAAACTAACGATTCTATCACTTGCTTTGTCAGTGGTGCTCATAATATCATCTTTCTTCCAATAAGGCTTATTAGCACTCTGATATTTGGAAACCAAGGCACGAGCTATAGGATATTTGCTATCGATATATCCTGTCTTGTTCTCGAGTTTAGTTGAAACCTTAGTTCTAAACCATTCGTTTCCGATTGCTCGATTAATCTTTTCTTCAAGAAGAATCTTGTTGCCTAATTTGTTTACGACGCCGTAGAATTCTTCTTCACTGTCAATCTCGGCATCTTTTCTAATTTCCTGAAGGTTGTTGCCGCTATATGGCATAATGTGTTCAATGTCATATTTTGTTCCAAGTGTAAAACTCAGACCTTTTTCTTTTGCAAAAAGAAACTCGTTCAGATATACCAGCACATTGCCATCATAGTCATGTAAAGCTGCCCAAATAGTTTCTTTATCCCAATTAGAACGGATATGTTCATTAAAATCCTGTGTGATTGCATCGACAGTGGTGCTTTTACTAACGAGCTTGACTTCTGCCCCAAACAAAAATGTCTTAAAATATTTACTGGAATAACCAACATCGACAAGTTCGAGAAGAGAAAACAGACGAAGCAAGCACTCAAGAATCGGTTCAACAAGTTCTTCTGTAATATTATCCTCATCGAATCTAAAGAAGTAGCTTGCCAAGAACAGTTTTGTGTTCTCGTTGAACTTTAGCAGAACTTTCATTTGAGGATATTCAGAAACCTTTTTCCAAACCTTAACCAGTTTAACCATATCAGAACACATACCGATAGGATCAGTAATTGGCATTTTATTAACCTCAGTAAAATACCTTCTCAAGCCAGGTGTAGTCACATTGATTGCACCTGTTTCACTTATCGTTTCTTTGTTAACCGTTCGTATGTAATACATATACTGCATCAAAATCGAATTGATATCTGCTATACGAGTGCTTTCCAATTCGTTTATGCAGTTGTTCAACTGTTTCCACAAATCCGCAAACTCTTTTTCTTTTCCTCTTTTTTCTGCTTCCGCATATAGTTTCGCAGAGATGATATCCGAGTCGTAAAGAGGAAGCCCATCAGAGTTGAGAGAATTAAACATAGTGATAGCTTGCTCAACTTGCCAACTTTTAATTTCAATTACTTCACAGTTGTCCGTAATGGATTTTGCAATACTGTTCAATTGAGAATCTGACAGTTCACTTATCTTTCCATAGAAGAATTTGAAATTCCTAAAAAAGTTAGTATATCTGTTGTCTTTTTGCTTGTATTTGATTTTAATTACTCTTGCTTCTGCTGAAGCGTAATCCGTAGCTTGAAGAATTGTTGACAATTCTGTCTTGTATTGCTCGTTTATAGAAAAATTCTCAAGGATGATTCCACGACGGCATATTTCAGCATCTTTAGCTGCATCGGGCTTGTCTGAAATATCTTCTGTTTCTGCTTTGTACAGAATACCCATTATTCTTCTTCTGCGTTCCTGTAAACCACGACAGAGGCTTGCAGAGTCCTCGTCACTTGCGGTCCTCTCAATTGCAATATTGATTCTGACCAGCAAAGCTTTTAATAACAACAAAAATGTGGTAGTTCTCTGCTGACCGTCAATAAGTCCATACTTTGTGTCATTATCCTGACAGTTGATAATAATTGTTCCGAAGAAGTATCTATCCTTGCTTTCGCTTTCAACAAAGTCATTGATGTCTTGCCAAAGCTTATCACAATTATCAATGCCCCAAGAATACGCACGCTGGTATTCCGGTATGGTAAAAACAGTATCTTCTTCGAGTTTCAGATAATCACCAATCTTTTTAAGTTTGGGTTCAATATTCTTTGCCATAATCAGGCCTCCATAACCGTTCTAAATATTTCATTGAGCTACCGTTCGTCTAACAATAATATTTATCCATTGTCACACATTACTCAGCTTGGCGCTGTAATGAGAATAACATTTAACTTAGCTCATCTATTGTTTTATCAATCTTCTCAATTGCATAGAGCGGCAAATTTATAAGCCAATCTTCCTTTTTGAAATCTGCCATCGAAGTACGAACAGATATATCAGGTAAAAACTTCTCCTGATATGTTTTCAAGCTCTTTGCTCTAAGGTTAACTTCTGCCTTCACTTCAACCGGAATAATTTGCTCACCTGTATCAATAACAAAGTCAACCTCACAAGAACCCCTATCGTTGGTATAATAATAAATACCTAAATCTTCGATGGTTTTTAATTGCTGACAAACATACTGTTCAGTAAGAGCGCCTTTGAATTCGACAAAAAGATCGTTCCCATCAAGCAAAGTACGTTGACGAAGCCCCGTCATGCATCCGAGCAATCCCACATCTACCAAAAATAACTTAAATGCTTTTAAGTCCTCATACGCCCGTAGCGGGATGCCCGTTGCATTTACACGGCTGACCTTATGAACGAGACCGCAATCACTGAGCCACATAATTGCGGTTTCATAGTCTTTCGCACGGGCACCTTCACGGACGAGCCCGTAAATGAATTTTTTGTTTTCTTTGGCTAACTGAGAAGGAATACTGTTCCACAACATACGAAGTCTTGGTACAATCTCATTTGGAGCATGTTTAGAGAAGTCTTGTTCGTAGGCTGCAAGGATTCGCTTTTGAATTTCACGGACCTCGTTAAAGTCTTTGTTCTCTGCGAAGCTTTGCACAGCTTCAGGCATACCACCGACAAAGTAGTATTGCTTTAAGGAATCGATATATGTTTGCTTAAAGCATGTAATCATCCCAAAGTCTTGCTTATCAAGAAGTTCGGCAAAACGTTCCTTATCGGTTGCCATCAAAAACTCTTTGAACGAAAGAGGATAAAGCTTTAAGAAATCTACCTTGCCAACGGGAAAAGATGTGCCTTGATGCAAAGCGATACCAAGCAAAGAACCGGCACATACAATGTGGTACTGCGGGGCGTTTTCATAAAAATACTTAAGAGATGCCAGCGCTCTCGGAACTTCCTGTACTTCATCAAAAATCAATAAAGAATTGTCCGGATCAATTTTGCGACCAGCATACAACTCTAATCCCATAATTAAGCGGTCAGTATCCAAGTCAGAAGCAAATAACTCTGCCATTCTGGAATTAGAGTCAAAATTGATATATATGGCATCTGTATACGCCTGCTTGCCGAATTCTTTCATTAGCCAGGTCTTGCCAACTTGACGTGCCCCTTCAATAATTAAGGGTTTGCGGCGTTTACTTTGTTTCCATTTTAATAGCTTTTCAATAGCAATTCGGTACATACATGCACCTCCGTCATCATAGTGTAAGTATAGTATATCACACAGTTACAAAAATTACAACGATTTTTAGGATGTTAAACACATTTTTACAGTGATTAAAGTTGATAAGTTTCACAATATTCTGACAAATATTAAAATACAAGCGATGCTTGGTAGGTTTACCGAGCACCGCTTGCGTGTAACTTTATTTAGTTAGCAATAAATCAATTCACATTTGATGATTCCTTCTGCTCGATTACGAATGCTGTTCATAGCTCCGACCCATGTCATTTGGTTAGTTGCTTTTAACTCCCCTGTCACGCCCTCAGAAGCCTTCAATTGCTCAATAATAAGTTCCAGACGGTTCTGTGCCTGCTCATTCAAATCAGCGAGATATGTTCATAGCTCCCCGGTCAAGCAAAGGTCATCAAAGCGGATGGGATTGGATTCTCTCAAATATTCTCTGTGTATCCGTCCCCATCGACCAATAGATCTTGTTTCCTCTTGTAATTTAATATCAGGTATGAAGTAATCTCCACAACGAATATAGTTCAATTCTTGCATCATGTACGCCTCCTACTAAAGTTGAATAAATATATTAGTGATGAAAAAAGCGATACCTGGTTGTTAAAACCAAGTATCGCCAATTTTTCTTGTCGCACCCTGTACGGTAGCTACCCTATGTCAGTAATGTTCTCATGCTGTCTTATTGGAAGCTGCCGTCCGGTATCCTCTTTTATGCAAAAAGTTTTCTCCACACTCTCAAAAATCCGGATCGGATCTGATAATCATCTTCCCGCCAGTCAAACAGACTTTCGTATTCTTCTTCGGTGAGGATGTTTTTCAGTTCCTGTTTTTTCTCATCCGGCACGATGACATTTACACTGTCAGCAAAGCAGAGGCCAGGGTAGAGTACACACCACCAGTTTCTGCCTTTTGCTTTCCCGATGCAGACTCGCAGTGCCTCATAAATTCCTGCCGGAAAGGTGCAATCCCCATAGGTTTTCATTGGAAAATAGCACTTTTCCAGATTTACACTCACCGGATAAGTATAGCCCTGTTTCTGGATTTCCTGTTCTGCCACAAGACAGATCGTTTCCCGATTTTCTGTGATACGTTTTTTTGTTTCCTTAACATCTTCTGCTCCGTCCAGAATGTCTTTCATATAATCTACCAGCCGGTCTTTGACTTCCAGTTTCAGTTTCTGGTCTTCTTCGCTGTCGCTGTTTGCCAGCACATGAAAACGCAGGATTTCCTTTGCGATCCCCTGTTGGATCTGATCTGCTGTCTCTTTTGTTGTCTGTTTCTCTATTCCATGGATTGTTTTTGTTGTTTTTGTTTTCTTTGCCGTACTTTCGTTTTCTGTTTTCTTTAAAACATTGAGATAGTTTTGCGGCACAAGTTTGCCATCCTCTTCTTTGAGCTTTAAAATTTTATGTTCCCCGCTTCCGTTGTGCAGACGGTACAGAAGGCTTCCCAGTGTGGCAGCTTCTCTTTTATGGTCTGTGCTTTTCTGATAAAATCCGGTTAAATCCTGCGATTCTTCTTTCTGTTTCTCCTGCTGTTCCAGTGCTTTGCCATCTGCTGTGAAAAAATAGATATTTCTCGAAAAAGCCGGGCGTTTTTCCAGTGCCAGCAATACTTCTCCCAGTTTTTCATCATCCTCTGCCAGATCATCTTCCAGCAGGACACAGCGTACCTGTCCATAATCCAGGTATTTGCTGCTTTTATCCTGCTCTGTCTGCAAAGATTTTTCAAACGGGAGTGCACTGTCCCGGATCACTAGTGTATCCGGAAATTCCCGCTCCTCCAGCTCTCTTCCGCAGCTATTAAGACAAAGGAGCACTAAAACACTCAGAATACCCAGGATTGCTTTCCGGGTTCTGTTTCCGTGCTTCCGGTCTGTTTTTTTGTCTTCTTTTTGTTTTATCCTCTTTTTCTTCATACTCTTTCCCTTCTTTCTTGCTCAAAACGCTATCTGCAACAAAGAGCAATGGTCCTAGATATTATTTTTTACTTTTTTATTTGCAGTGTATTTTTCTTATAATTTTCAATAACGCCACCAGCATAGTGATCCCAAGAAATCCCAGGCTCACCAGCTCATACAGCTGTACACTTTTTTCATAAGACGGGCTTACGCACGCCGCCGCACTTGCTGCCGCTGCCATCAGCCACCACTTCCACTTCTTCTTTTTTCCGGGCAGAAGTCGTTCACTGCAAGTCCCAAGAACGGTGAATCCTGATACCAATGCCCCACAGACCATGCCAAGAAAGAACACTGCAAATAAAACATCCCACCGCTGCAAAAAAATCCCCTTAATTTTGGAATTGCTCATCGCAGTAATGACAGAAAATGGCAGGGCACGGATGCCGCCGGCTCCAAAAACAGCCTGTAAAAGAAACAAAAGCAACAGACTTCCGATCAGCATGCTACCTGTTGTTTTCTCGAAAACACTTCTGCTTTGCTGCTCTTTGGTTGCTCTTTGCAGAAATACATCAGACCCTAGACCTGCAAAAACAGACAGCATGGCGATACCTGCGATCCATATGCTACCCGGAGCAGATGGCCGCATCATTTCTCCAAGTGTCCCAAACTGTCCGCCTCGGATCGTAAGCACCGCCAGAACCAGAAGAAGCAGCATTACCGGAAAGGTCAGGATCGGACAGAGCACTTCCAGAAATTTTGCCCGGACTTCCAGTCTGTGATCTGCCGCAAAACTGCAGACGGCTGCCGCCGGCAAAATCAGCATCCATATTTTCTGTTCCGGCAGAAGGAAACACTGTGCCACTTCAGCAAACAGACAAAGTAAAAAAAATACATCTGCCAAACCGTAGATCCCATATACAACGGTCAGGATTGTGATTTCCGCCTGGCCTGTGCCATCCTTTCTGTTTTCTGCTGCTTTGTTCTCCATTCCTTTTTTTCTGTCTGTGGCAGGATACTCCGGCAGTTTTTTACTAAAATCCAGCATGATCTTCAGATAGAGAAAGGTCAAAGCCGCCGTCAGAATCCATGACCAGATGGAAAATCCGCCCTCCGGGATCTGTGCCGGCAAAGGCAGCAGTAAACCAATCTTCGCAGCCTGCTCCAGGATCAGGATTCTTCTGATCTGTCTTTTTGAAATTTTTCCATTTCTGCCAAACATAATCCCTTCCCCTTCTGACATTTTCTATATTTTGCATCCGGATATTTTACAGCCAAAATGCCAGTGACATTCTTGAATTTCTGTATTTCAGGATTTCCTGCGAAACCGGATGCGATTTCCCCATTTTGCAAAGATCGGTCTGCGTTTCCGTTTCCTCGCTGCTGCCAGAAACATGGAATCTTTTTCATCTGCCCTTTCATTGAGATTGCCGCCCACATAAGGATAAAGCCAGGGAATTCCGTAACTTTCCTGCTCTGCCATCAGCATCAGCAGAAGAAAACAGCCAAGCATCACGCCCAGAATCCCAAAGCAGCTGCCCAAAAGCAGGATTCCATATTTCCAGAGCCGGAATACTTCGGAGAGTTCTTCGTTTGGTATGGAAAAGGAGCCAAGTGCCGTCAGAGCCGCCACCGTCACCGTGATCGGACTGACCAGATTGGCACTGACCGCCGCCTGTCCGACGATCAGACCGCCTACGATGCCGATCGTATTGCCCGCCGGTCCCGGCATGCGAAGCCCGGCTTCCCGCAGAAGTTCAAAGGACAGTTCCATCAGAAGGACTTCCGCTGCCGTCGGAAACGGCACGCCGCTTCTTGCCTCCGCCATGGAGCGGATCAAATTGCCCGGCAGAAGCTGCGGATGAAATGTTGCCGCCGCCACATAAAGCCCCGGAAGAGCAAGTGCCAGAAAAGCCGCCACGTAACGGATCAGCCGCAGAAAAGTGACGATCCGTTCATTACGGTAGTAATCGTCCGCCGTCTGAAACAGGCTGTTTAACGTTGCCGGAAAGATCAGGGCTTCCGGCGAATTGTCCGTCAGCAGTACCACGCGTCCTTCCAGAATTGCCTGAGCTGCCCTGTCCGGGCGTTCTGTTGTCTGATAAACCGGAAATCTCCCTTCTTTCTTTTTCCTTGTCAGATATTCGATCATTCCGCCATCCTCGATACCATCCACCTCAAATGCATCCAGCCGCTTTCTCATCTCTTCACAGATTGGCAGATAAACGACACCGTCCAGATACAAAAGTGCCGTTGTAGTGGCAGAGTAACGCCCCACCTGTTTTTCTTCCGCTTTCATTTTTGCATTGCGTATTCGTTTTCTTATCAGTGCCGTATTCATCTTTACAGACTCAGAAAATGCTTCTTTGGAGCCTCGCAGACCTTTTTCTGAATCCGTTTTCTGGACACCGCTTCCCGGATAGCCTTTGCTTCCGATCTTGATCGCCCGGTCGTAACCATCCACAAACAGTACTGCATTCCCGGCAAACATGGCCGCCATCGCTTCTTCCAGCGTAAAAAGCTCTTTTGTATCAGAAATCCCGAGGCTGTTGTTTTCCAGCGTGCCGTAGATTTCTTTTGTATCCATCGAAAGCAGTCGGTTTAAAAGTTTTCCGATGACCGAATCCTCCAGCATCAGATTGCTGACCGCCACCTCGATGTAAATCAGAAAGGCTTCTGTTTTCTCCTTTTCTCCAATCAGCAAAGGGCGGAAAAGGATGTCGGCACAGTTTTCAATCTGCTTTTGCACCTCATTTTGATTTTCCGAAAGATGTAGTGAAATTCGCATCCGCCTATCCTCCTGGCTCATGTTTGTGCGGGGCACTAAGCCATAAAACCACTCCTGTGCAAGCACATCGTGGTTTCAGGCTTTTGCCCCTGGTATCAAAAAAATAGGAAAGAGTGTTTTCCTGTTCACTCTTTCCTATTATTTACCAGTTTTCTTTTTTTATACCTGTTCTGTGATTCTTCCCGCATCTCGAAGGCTGCTGATGATCGAACGTCTCTGGTTTTCGATATGAATACGGATCGCACTGCCCGCTTCTGCCTTGTCGTGCTTTTTAAGTGCACTGTAAATCGCCTCGTGCTCTTTTAAAAGCAATTTATGTGTGCCTGGCTCTTTGAGATATTCCATGCGGTAACGATACATCTGCTCCCTTAAATTATTCAGGATCTGCAAAAGACGTTTGTTGTTGGTCGCACTGTAAATGATCTCATGGAATGCCATATCGGTTTCCGCACATTTTACCAGGTCATCGGATTCCAGAGCTGCCTGAAAGTTATCTGCTGCTTCTTTTAATGCCAGTATCTGCTCTTCTGTGATATTCTCACAGGCATCGCAGACTGCCAGTTCTTCCAGTGCGGCACGCACTTCCAGTACATCTTCCAGATCTTTGATCGTGATCTCTGCAACTTCCGCACCTTTTCGCGGAATCATCAGCACCAGACCTTCCAGCTCCAGCTTGCGGATTGCCTCTCGCACCGGAGTGCGGCTCACGCCCAGTTTCTGTGCCAGCTGGATCTCCATCAGTCGCTCGCCCGGTTTTAGTTCTCCTTTTAAAATCGCCTGCCGCAAAGTCTGGAACACAACATCCCGAAGTGGAAGGTATTCATTCATCTCCAGTTGAAAATCACCTGTCATTTATTTTCCTCCGTATCTTTCTGATTTTTCCATATCTTTTATCTGGATACCCTGCGAATTGTTTCCTGTGCCCACAATCCAGCCATCTTTACATAGCTGTGGTTACGAACATCTGTCGGATCTTGTCTTCTTCACGCAGAAGTTCGGCCGCCTTTTCTGCCTGCTCACGCTCGTTAAAAATGCCGAATACTGTCGGACCGCTGCCGCTCATCATGGCGTTTACCGCACCGCACTGCATCATTTTATCTTTGATTGTCTGGATGATCGGATAAGCCGGTATGGTAACCGTTTCCAGCACATTTCCCATTTTTTTACAGACTGCTTCTAGGTCTCCATCCTGCAAAGCCCGGATCTGTCCGTCGATATCCGGATGACAGGTAAGCTCGTTGGCTCTCAGGTTGGTGTAAACAAACTTCGTGGACACGTTGATCGGCGGTTTTGCGATCAGAACAAAACATTTCGGCAGAGACGGAAGCGGGGTTAAAATCTCACCGATTCCTTCCGCAAGTGCCGTTCCACGCAGCACACAGAACGGTACATCCGCACCGATCGCCACAGAACGCTCCATCAGTTCCCGTTTGGTCAGTCCAAGCTGAAACATACGGTTCACACCGACCAGAACCGCTGCCGCATCCGAACTTCCGCCACCCATTCCGGCTGCAGTCGGAATGAATTTTCGAAGGTCGATCTCCACACCGGAAGTGACTTGAAATTCATCCATCAGAAGCTTCGCTGCTTTATAAACCAGATTGTCTTCATTGACCGGCAGAAAACTGACATTGGTCTTCACACGAATCTGCGGTTCTTCCAAAAGACTGAGCCTGATCTGGTCATACATGTTAATGCTCTGCATGATCATGCGGACTTCATGGTAGCCATCTTCCCTTTTTCTTGTGACATCCAGTCCAAGATTGATTTTTGCCATTGCTTTCAGTTTGATTTCTTTCATTTGCACCTCTGTATCTCTCTGAATTACTTTTATTTTCATGATGCCAGATTCAAAGGAATGTTCTGTTTTTCCATAAAATGCGTATCTGAATTTGATTCTTAGCATCATTTTTTGCATTTTGTATACAATTTCCTCTATATTGTATCACTAAAAATACAAAATCGTCAATAGGATGTTTTGCTGTTCTTTTCTCAGGAGGCCGTATGAATGACCGCTGATTTCACGATCAGTAGTTTCTGTCCTGCCCGGATTTCTTCTGTCAGATGGTTCATGTTTCTGATATGTTCGGATGTGGTGTAATACTTTTTCGCAATGTCCCACAGGGTATCCTCCGGCTGTACCACATAGCAGATGATCCCAGGGCGTTCCTGCAGTTTTTTCAGATCCAGCTCTTTCTCTTCGATATCCAGAATACAGTTCTGGTGCATGATCCGAACAGCAAACAGATTCAGGCTCAGGGTTCCTTTGATCTCCACTTCTTCCCCTGACATGGATGCGGAAAGCTGCTCGATCTGCGGATGCAGATGGAAACGGCATTCACTGGTAATGCCTTCTGCTTCCATCAGATGTGAAAACGGGATCATACCGGTCACGAGTGCAAAGGGATGCTCGTCGTCCGCTGTGATATACAGAACGGAAATCTCGATGGCTCCCTCCATTTTGATGCCCTGTTCAGTCTTTGCGATTTCATCCACTTTGACCTCTCCGCGGCAATGGCAGATCTGCAGCAGACGTGGACTGTTCTCTGAAATACGGATTCGATCTGAAATTCTGCTCTTTGCATAATTTCGGATCAGCAGGCTTTCATAAGATTCTTCCCCGAAGACCGGCGTCAGCTCTTTTGACGGTGCATAGACATCTTCTAAAATCTGCACAGTATCTTCTTCATAAATGCGGATGTCAAGCTCCAGAACGGCATCGAGCTGCAGGATTCTTTCCTCTCCATCATAATCCGGCCGCACTTCCAGCGTCCGTTCTGCAAGCGTCACCTCGATATCCGGCACCATCTCCGGCCGACAGCCGGTACAATCAATCTGTCCCTGAAACGGAAGGGCGGATTCGATCCACTGTCTGCTTCCATTTTCATCATCCGCAGCATAAAGTACGAACACAAACAGTTCTCCCCGGATATCCAGCACGCCGTCTCCCGGTCTTACATCCCACGATCGAAGCTGCACGCTGTCCCATAAAATCTCACCGATGTTCGGTTTGTTGGAAGATAAGCTGATCTCTTCTTTGATCCGGAAAATGTCTTTTTTCTGTACTGCCATGGAGAGCGGCTCAATCTTCTTTTTACGCACACTGACATCCGGCATCTCTTTCACTTCCACGGCCGCCTGCGTATCATAAAGCTCCTCAACGGATGCTTCAAACGTCACGAGTGCCTGGATACTGATCTTTCTGGAATTGATCAGACTGATCCGAATATCCTCGGTTTTCCATTTCAGACTGACATTATCTCCCGGCTTTGCCCCTTCCAGATTCAGCTTTTCCGAAAACGGCAGTTTTGCCTGAAGACGGTAAACGGGATGCTGTTCTCCTTCCGCCAGGCAGAGCATCCACACTTCCAGATTTCCGCTTACCAGAATCTGATTTTCCATGATCTTGCTCTCTTCTACCCGGACTTTTGCACGGTGCTGGATGATCCCTGTGACATCTGCTTTACTGTCCGGGACATTCAGATCTTCTTCCAGCGTGATCTGATTCATTGCCTGACTTCTCTGACGGCTCATCCGAATTTTCTTTTTGACGATTTCCATAAAAAACTCCTCTCGCATCATCTCAAATCAATGTATGCGAAAGGAGTTCCCCTTATTACGCTTTATGGTTCAAACGTGACCTCCTGATCCATGTTCTCGATCAACAGGATGATGCATGGATACGATGCCTCCGCTGCCGCCTGCTCTTTCTGTGGCGGGATCAGTGTGGTCGTCACATGCAGCCCGTCGCCCATAAGCTCCACGGCATCGGCACGGATGCTGTATCCGCCGGTCGGCTGCTCGCCGTATCCCCGGATGATGTATCTGCCTTCATCGCCCTCCCAGGTCATTTTGATCTCTTCTTTTTTATGCTCTTCGATGATCTCCTGTAACTTCTGCGGTGCTTTGTCAAAAGCAACCACCTGAAATGCAACGGAAATCCGCTCTTCCTGTGCTCCACCCGAGAGGCATCCGCTCATCCCGGCAAAAAGAAGTATCCAGCATAACAATACGATGACCTTTTTTGCTGTTCTGATCATTTTTGTCCCTTTTCGCTTCCTTGGAACAGTATACGGTCTGTCTTTTTTATTTATGCCTGAACGAAATATTTCCGCTTTGATCTGCCCGGAATATTATTTGCATGCCTCAACTTCGATGGATTCACCGAAAATCTCGATCGCCTTTACCTGACTGATGTCGATCGGCACGCGAAAGTCAAAATCGAGTTCTCTGGAAACTTTCACAGCATCTGCTGCTTCGTCATCACCGGAAAGTTCACAGTCCGCAATCCCCATTTCATAGTATTCTTCGGATAACAGACTGCCGTTTTTCAGGCGGATATGGACGTTGTCAAAATACTTGCCGGAATCTTTCTGCGACTGTGGCAGTGTCATATAAATCGAACATCCCATCGGAGAAAGCACTATGCGATTAATCTTGACGTCATCTTCTCCATCAGAGACGGTCTGATCACAGACCTTCTTATAGGAAATATCCTTTGCCTGATCCATATCCACAGTAAACTTCCAGGTTCCGGAACAGATGGAAATCGGATTCTCCAATATCCCGGAATCTTCCGAAGCGGAATAAGCAGATACTTCATCATCGGTACTTTCTGCCTCGTCTTCTGTCCCATCCTCCTGATAGTAACCGAAATCCTCGAAGGTAAATTCATACTGATCGCTGTCAAACCCGGCTTCTGCCGAATAATTCGTCACATAAACAAACTGGTTTGAGGCAAGACTCTTATCGTCCTCCTGATAATAATAAGTGCCACTTGCCATCAGATCCTGCTCTGCATTCACATCGGTATTCAGAAAGCTGTAAGCATGTTCCTCCTGCGGTCCGCCTGCTGTCACAATCTGATCCTGCTGCTTTAACGTCCCCTCCACGATCATGGAAAAACGGTTGCCGCTCTTGATCAGCCCTTTCAGATCCAGACGGATATTATCGTCCTCGTAGACTGTACCTGCGGTTGTCACAGCCATGTCTGTCAGCTGTTCCAGATCCATCACCGCACTGTCTGCGACATGGTATTCTTTTGCATGTTTTTTAAAGAATGCTTTGAAATTCTCCGCTCCCATAAGTGCATAAGCAGCCGCTCCGACCGTACCGAAGGTAAACAGCAGAAAGCTTGCCGCAACTGCCCCATAGCGTACAAAGCGATATTGCCACCGGCGTTTCTGTTTTTTAACCAGCCCGTCCATTTTCCGGTAAAAATCATCGGACAGCTGAATATCCTGTAACTCTTCTTCTGAAGGCAGAGCATCCATCTCCTCTTTATGGTAGCTGCAAACTGCTTCTTTTAATAATTTCTCAAATTCCCTGTCGCTCTCTTTCATATTGCAGCACCTCCTTCATTTTCTTTTTGGCACGATACAGGCGAATCTCCACGTTCTTTTTGCTGATATCCAGAATCTTTGCAATCTCGCCGTTGCTGTATTCATGAAAATAGCGAAGCTCCAGCACCAGACGAAGCTTCTCCGGCAGAATCTTCATTGCCTCTAAAAGCTCCTTTTCTCCCTCTTCCTGTATCACATTTTCCAGCGGCTGATCCTTCTCGCCATGGAGTGAATAATCCACTTTCTCCAAATCGGACTTGAGACCGCTTTTGGATACACGCAGCATATCCAGACATTTGTTTTTTACAATGATCACACACAAGCTTGTCATCTCCTGCGATGTCAGATGCCGATAAGTGTCATATTTCTCTGCGAGTTTTACAAATGCACCGTGAACAGCATCCTCCGCTTCTTCTTTGTTTTTCAGAATTTTCAGAGCTACATAATACATGGTGCGGTAATTCTTCTCATAAATCTGCCCAAACTCCAGTTTTGTATTTTCGTCACCAAGCCCGCTTATCAGTAGTAACATTTTTTCTCCCCTTGCAGCCATGCTGCTTCTTATTATTCAAGAGTGCCTCTGGCATTCTTACTGCGAGGTGCACGTCATGCATCGCATGAGATATTCTTCTGTGCACCTCTGCAATCCGCCGGAGGCTATATCAGATGGGAGATGGATTCCCGTTACTGATACAAGCTTGCTACCCGCCGCCGACAGAAACGGGAGTCATCTTTCATCTGATATAACGATCCCTGTTCTTATTTTGCTACAAAATTTGTTCTATAAAGTGTAAAACTTTCGCTGTGTCAAACTTTTGTTCTCCAAAACTTGCTGCCGGCATCATGCCAAGCAGTGAATTTGTCACAAAGCATCCGTTAAACTTACTGATATCCTCCGGATACAGTTCTTTTTCTTCCAGAAGTACTCCCCTTCTTCCGGCTTCTTTTATAACATATCTCCGCATCACTCCCGGCAGCATCCCGCTGCTGACGGGCGGTGTGACCAGTTTATCATCCTGAATAAAAAAGATGTTTGTCGTACAGCCCTCGCTGATCTGCCCTTTCTGATTGAGAAAAATCTTTTCATCCAGCCCGCTTTTTTTTGCATTTCGCTTTTCCATAATGTTGTCTGCAATCCCAAGCGTCTTATGGTATGTGAGCGGTGAAGTCTCATTTCGTCTGATTTCGGAAAATCCAAGCCGAAATCCTTTCTGATACTGTTCTTCTGAGTAAGTGTTTTTTCTCAGTCCAAACAACTTATTCTGTGCCGTCACTGTGATCTTGAGTGCTCCGTGCTGCTTTTCTTCCGACTGTGGACAGGCACTCAGATAAGCAAGCACTTCCTGCTCCTCTACGCTCTGGTCAATTCCGAAAAATGCAAGGCTGTCACGCAGCCGCTCCAGATGCCAGGCAAGAAGCTGCGGTATTCCTTCTTCCACAGCGATCGTCTCAAAGGCTCCGATGCCAAAGTAAAACCCGTCATCCGCCAGAACCGTTGATCCGCTGCTTTTCTTTTCTTCTGTTTTATTCTGCATTTCCTGCCCCTTTCAGATACGCTCCAGAAAAGCTTCGAGGTCTTCGACCGTATCCACGATCCATTTTGCACCGCACGTTTCCAGTTCTTCCCTGCTGCCGTATCCATAGAGTACACCGACACAGGAAATCCCGAATTTGCCGGAGCCGAGGACATCGTGTTTGCGATCCCCGATCATCAGCACTTCCTGCATATCCGTGATCTGATTGTCCGAAAGTGCCGACTGTATCACATCTTCTTTGTGGATTTTGCTTCCATCCATGGAACTTCCCTGAATATCATCAAAATACTCTGCCAGTTCAAAATGCTTAAGTATCTGTTTTGCGTAAATCTGCGGCTTGGAGGTCGCCAGGATCACTTTTTTGCCCTGTTCTCTGCATTTTTTCAGCAAATGCGTGATTCCCGGATAAACTTTATTTTCGAAAATACCTTTCACGGCATAATATTCACGGTAAAGACGCACGCCTTCCTCTGCTTTTTTTTCATCAAACCCGTAAAATTCTTTAAAAGAATCTACAAGAGGAGGACCCACGAAACGGTAAAGATTGCTCTTTTCTTCGGAAATCCCCAGATTTCCAAGTGCATAGGAAACGGAATTCGTGATCCCGTCTGCGGAGTCCGTGATCGTTCCGTCCAGGTCAAACAACAGATATTTTATCACTTTCTTTTCTCCCTTCCAACGCCTGCAGAACAGCTTTTGCTTTCTGAAGCGTCTCTTCGTATTCAAACTCTGTCTCCGATTCGCAGGTGATGCCGCCTCCGACTCCGAGATAGTACTTTCCGTTTTTATGTACTGCTGTGCGGATCACAATATTGAAATCGCAGTCACCGTCGAGCGTCAGATAACCGATCGAGCCGGTATAAAGATTGCGTCGGCTGTGCTCCAGTTCTTCAATGATCTCCATCGCACGCAGTTTCGGTGCCCCGGTGATGGATCCGCCCGGAAAGGCTGCTTCCAGAAGATCCACAACATTTTTATCTTCCGCAAGTCTTCCCTGAACTTCCGATACCAGATGAAAGACCGTCGCATACGTCTCGATGCTGTACATTTCCGTCACTTTGACGCTGCCCGGCATACAGACACGGTTCAGATCATTTCGCTCCAGATCAACGATCATAAGAAGTTCGCTCTTATCCTTATCGGACTCTTCCAGTTCTTTTCTCATCGCTGCATCTTCTTCTCTGGTGGCTCCGCGTTTTCTGGTACCTTTGATTGGCCTGGTCGCCACAACACCGTCACGCATCTGCAAGAAACGCTCCGGAGATGCACTGACGATCTGCAGATCCCCATAATTTAAATAGCCGCCAAACGGAGAAGGATTGTCTCTGCGAAGTGAGCAGAAAACATCGTAAGGTGTACGAGTACTTTCCACAGTAAGATGCTGCGTCATATTTGCAATATAGATATCACCCTCGACGATATAGTCGATCATATCCTGCACCGCCTGCTTATAGTCTTCTTTTGTGAAATTTGGCGTGACTCTGATCTTACTGTGATCATCCTTTCTTCCCGGAATCTGACCGTTTTTCCACAGAGTATACGTTTCTGCGACTGTGTTTTCCACATCGTCAAGCAGCGTATCCACCTCTTTGGTCTGACCGTTTGCCACAAGATAAAAACGTTTTTCCTGATGATCCTCAATGATAAAATTATCATAAAAACAGAGGATCACATCTGGCATATCCACCTCTTTTGGATGTCTGGCCGCTACGTTTTCTTTCTCTCTTCCGTAATCATATGAAACATAGCCCATCGCACCGGAAACGATCGGCAGGTCACTCTCATTGCTGTCCGGATGTTCCTTCAAATAAGTGCGAAGATAATTCTCAAAAGTCATTTTCTGCTTTTCGTCATTCACACAAAAGCTATCTCCGTCCTGTACCAGCTTCTGATATGGCAGACGCCCGATGATGGAGTAGCGCCCCAGCCTATTTTCCAGAGAAGAATCCAAAAAAACGATGTCCTTTTCCTCTTTCCATCTGGAAAATAAAACATGGATCGGCGGATATTCTCTGATTTCCCGGATCTTATGCATAACACACCTCCGTTCTTTCCTGCTGCCACTGCTGACAGATGCAGTGGAAATTCTCCAGAAGTTCGTGACCGTACTGTGTCAGCACCGCCTCCGGATGAAACTGCACGCCGTAGATCGGATACGTGCGGTGAGAAATCGCCATCACAGCCTGATCTTCTGTCCTTGCATCCACCTGGTACTCCTGCGGCAGCGTCGCCTCATCGATCACCAGCGAATGATATCTTGTCACCAGGAAATCCTGCGGCAGTCCCCGAAAAAGCCTCTCCCCTGAGTGTGTCAGAGGGCTTAATTTGCCGTGCATCGGGCGTGTCCCCTTTTTCACAGTCGCACCTGCCACGTAGCCGATCGTCTGATGACCGAGACAGACGCCAAGGATCGGGATCTCACCTGCAAACTTTCGGATCACCTCTGCTGAAATGCCCGCATCCTTCGGTGTTTTCGGTCCCGGGGAGATGATGATCCCCTCCGGTTTCATCTGACGGATCTGACCGGTCGTAATGCCGTCATTTTCCACAACAAGAATCTCATGTCCAGCCTCCTCAAAATAGGCTCTGAGATTGTACACAAAAGAATCATAATTATCAATCATTAAGTACATAGACCTTACCTGCTTTCCGCGCAGTCGTTATCCCCGCCGAAAAGGAGAGGTCCGTAACTCGCTGTTAATTTTTATTTTCTATATTTCTGATGTCCGTCCAGTATATCATATCTCCCCCTAAAAGAAAAGAATCCTTTGTGCATTTTCACAAATTCTACCTTGCACTTCTCTATACCATACGGTATACTGGATACATAGGTCTGCAAGCACAGCCACTGTTCCTGCTTGCAGGATAAAGTGGCTGTATTGGCAGACCGCAAAAACATGAGGAAGTAACGATTTACGCAGTAAATCCGTGGATTCCGAATGTTTGCAGGATTGCGAAAGCTGCATGGCATCTTTTTATAAAAAACTATTATATCTTAAAGAGAGGGCATACCAATGAATACACTGCACACAAGACTTTCGGGTGTACTTGTTCACCCGACTTCCTTCCCTTCCCCATATGGTATCGGAGATCTCGGCCAGGGGGCTTATGACTTTATCGACTTTCTGAAAGCTTCTGGTCAGAGTTTATGGCAGGTTCTGCCGCTTGGACCGACCGGTTTCGGCGATTCTCCTTATCAGAGCTTTTCTGCCTTTGCCGGACAGTCTCTGCTGATCAGCCCGGATGACCTGGTTGATCTGGAACTGATCACAAAGGACGATCTCTATCCGATCCCGGAGTTTGATGCAGCGAAAGTCGATTACGGTGCTGTACTGAACTACAAGAACGGTCTGTTTAAAAAGGCTTTCCAGACCTTCCATCACACACCGAACAAATTCCTGCTGGAAGAGTTCGATGATTTCTGTCTGGAAAACAAAAAATGGCTGAGCGATTATGCCGTATTTATGGCATGTAAAGATGCTCATGAGGGAAAATCATGGCAGGAATGGGATGACGAGATGACCACTCCGACCGCAAAGGTGCGTCTTGCTTTTGAGACAGAATACAAAGAACAGATCAAATACTATAAATTCATCCAGTTCCTGTTCTTCCGTGAATGGATGAAACTGAAAAAATATGCAAATGAAGCTGACATCGAGATCATCGGCGATATTCCGTTTTTCGTATCTTTCGACAGTGCCGATGTCTGGGCAAATAAAGAGCTCTATCAGCTCGATACGAAAGGTCATCCGCTTCAGGTTGCCGGAGTTCCGCCAGACTATTTCAGTGCAACCGGACAGCTCTGGGGCAATCCGCTCTACGACTGGAAACACCATGAAGCTGACGGCTATTCCTGGTGGATCGACCGTATCAAAATGCAGATGAAGCTGACTGACTACCTGCGTATCGACCATTTCCGCGGCTTCGAAGCTTACTGGTCCGTACCGGCTGATGAAGAGACTGCTGTAAACGGTAAATGGAAAAAAGGCCCGGGCAAAAAACTGTTCGAGGCTATCCAGAAAGAGCTCGGCGAGGATCTTCCGATCTGGGCAGAAGATCTTGGTGTGATCACTCCGGAAGTGGAAGAACTGCGTGATGAGTTTGCTTTCCCTGGTATGAAGATCCTTCAGTTTGCTTTTGAGGGACTGGATGAGAGTGATTATCATCCGCACAATCTTACAACAACCAACTGTATCTGCTACACCGGAACACATGACAATGACACGACAACCGGCTGGTACCAGAATCTTCCAGAACCGCAGAAAGACAAAATCCGCCGCTACTGCAACTGCGACGGCGGCATCATCAGTCTGGATTTCATCCGGATGTGCATGGGCAGCATTGCAAAATATGCGATCTTCCCAATCCAGGATCTGTTTATGCAGGATTCTTCCTGCCGCATGAACACACCGGGTTCTGCTTTCGCAAACTGGGCTTATCGCTATGAAGCATCCGCTCTTACGCAGGATCGTGTGGACTGGCTGAAGAGTACTACTGAATTATTCGGTCGCGGAAGGAGCAAAAGTTTATGATCCGTTCTCTGCTCATTGTAATTCTGATCGTTGCCTTTCTGATCCTGTCCATCCCGATTCTGATCGTTGAGTGGATCATCGGAAAGTTCAACCCTTACGCCCGTGATATTTCTTCACTGCGTATTGTTCAGTTTATGTTTAAACTGATCTTATTTATTGCCGGTACGAAAGTAACTGTGATCGGCGAAGATCGTATTCCAAAAGATACACCTGTTCTGTACGTTGGCAACCACAGAAGCTATTTTGACGTGGTTCTGACTTACGCAAGATGCCCGGGACTGACCGGTTACGTTGCAAAAGACAGTATGAAAAAAATCCCGCTTCTTTCCAGCTGGATGAAACGGCTGCATTGTTTATTCCTGAACAGATCTGATATCAAAGAAGGGCTGAAGACGATCTTACAAGGAATCGATCAGATGAAAAATGGTGTTTCCATGTGTATCTTCCCGGAAGGCACACGCAACGAAGCATCGGATGATACACTGCTTCTTCCATTTAAAGAAGGAAGTCTGAAAATGGCAGAAAAGACCGGATATCCGATCATTCCAATGTCAATCAACAATACGAGAAATATTTTCGAAGCCCATAGACCATTTATCCGTTCTGCACATGTGGTTCTGGAATACGGCGAGCCGATCTATCCGAATGATCTGCCAAAGGAACAGAAAAAATTCCTCGGTGCCCACTGTCAGGAGATCATTCAGAATACCATATCCAAAAATCAGTCACTGGTATAAAAATATGATGAAAAAAGTTTCTCAGATTTCTTTTTACACCGGGAGCAGAGAAGAACTGCTCCCGGGATTTACTTCAAAATTCCCTTATATTTCTTCCTGTTCCGATATCACAAAACATCCGGGACACTTCTGCCCATGGCACTGGCATCCGGCCATGGAGCTTTTTTATCTTAAACAGGGATCTCTTGAATACAACACACCTGGCAGCAGAATCCTTTTGGCGGAGGGCTGTGGCGGTCTGATCAATTCCAATGTCCCGCACATGACAAGACCAGGTCCGGATTTTGCTTCCTCGACACAGTTGCTGCATCTTTTCGACCCTTCTTTTATTTCCGGCGTCCATGGCAGCCTGATCGATGAGAAATATGTCACACCGCTGACCACCGCATCCCAGATCGAGATCATCCCTCTTTATCCGGATCATCCGGAACATAAACAAGTGCTCTCTGCTATCCGCGATTCCTTTTTGATTTCAGAAAACACCCCTGGCTACGAACTAAAACTGCGTTCTGCCCTCTCAGATATCTGGTTTCAGATTTTTGAACTTGCACTGCCGCTGATGCAGACCAAAGACCGGTTTGACAAACGAAACAAACGCCTGAGACTGATGATGGTCTACATTCATGAACATTACGCCGAAAAGATTTCCGTAAAAGATATTGCCGGTACCGCTTTTGCCAGTGAACGCGAATGTTTCCGACTCTTTCACGACTGTCTGCATATGAGCCCTGCCGAATATATCAAAAACTACCGTCTTCAGGCAGCCTGCGATATGCTCGCAAATACAAGAGAACATATCACTTTTATCAGCCAGAGCTGCGGCTTTGGAAGCAGCAGTTATATGGGGAAAATTTTCCGTGAATCGATGGGATGTACACCGAACGAATACCGCACAAAGCTGCGTGGCTGATATAAAATGATAGTCAGGCGGATATTCGCAATCCGCTTTGCTATTTGGTTAAAATGCTGCATTTCATGCATCATCGGCAGCATATCTTCGATTCCGCACATAAGATTGGCAGTATTCTGCTATAAAAAGGCAGAAATAAGATATTTTTTTGCCTTTTTATGCACTATAATCATAATCGAAATGAATCATATCCCTCAAAATCCTGGTCGCACACACGATTGCTTACCACTTTGCAGAAGTGGCGGCCTTCTCCGACTGAATGATTCATTGCAGCTGGAAATGCCCACATACATTTACCTTGCTGTATTCATTTCATCACACTACTTTCGGATCAGGGCGTGATTCGGCCATCATGCCCGAGTTCCCTTTTCGTTTTTTCGATAAATTTGAGAGGAGATTCTATGAGTGCAATTAAAATTGTTTTTTTTGACATTGACGGAACTTTAATTGATATGAATAAGAAACGTATTTCTGAAAAAATGCTGGAGACACTCCGCAGGCTGAAAGAAAACGGCACGATTATTTGTATTGCGACCGGCAGAAGTCCGATAGCACTTCCGCATTTTGAAGGTGTTGAATTTGATGCTTTTCTGACTTTTAACGGTTCTTACTGTTTCACAGAAGATGCGGATATCTTTTCCAATCCAATCCCGACTGAAGATGTACATATGATCATCCAAAACGCCACGGCTCTTGGTCGTCCTCTGACGGTTGCCACAAAAAACAGACTGGCATCAAACGGCAAGGATGAGGATCTGATCGAATATTATTCTTTTGCCAAACAGGAGATTGATGTGGCTGATGATTTTGAGCAGGTTGCTAATGAAAAAGTCTATCAACTGATGGCCGGAAGCTCACTTGCAGAACATCCGGCACTGATGAAGGATGTTTCCCATGCACGTATCACCTTCTGGTGGAACCGTGCCGTTGACATTATCCCGACAGACGGCGGAAAAGGCCGCGGCATCGAAAAAATGTTAGAATATTATCACTTCGATAAATCGCAGGCAATGGCGTTCGGAGACGGAAACAATGACATCGAAATGTTGAAGAGTGTCGGCCACGGCGTTGCCATGGCAAATGCTTCTGATGAATTAAAAGCGATTGCCGACGATGTGTGCGGTGATGTGGCAGAGGATGGTATTTACTACTACTGTCTGGAACATGGTATGATCTGAACTCTGCACACCGCCTGCAAAGGTTGAAGTCCCTCACATCTGAAGTATAACAAAAAGCTCCGGCAGGAATACAGTTACATTCCGCCGGAGCCTTTTTGTACACCTCCAGAATCCGCCAGAGGTTGTTATATCCGAGACGAATCATCTTACAGCTGACATAATTTTTCCACTACTTTTTCAAAATGCATGAAATGCGATGCCTTTACCAGCACGGTATCCCCGCTCTGGATCAGAGACGGCAGACAGGTCAGCAGTGCCTCCATCGTCGGAACCTGCAGCACTTCGCCACAGCCGCCGTTTGCCATGGCTGCTTCTGCCATATGGCTGCTGATTTTTCCGGTGCAGATCAGAAGGTCGATCTTGTTCTTTGCCGCATGGTATCCGACTTCTGCATGCATCTGTTCTTCGTTTTCTCCAAGCTCTCCCATGTCACCAAGGATCGCCACTTTACGGCCTTTTGCATCTCGCAGCACGTCCAGAGATGCTTTCATGGAAACCGGATTTGCATTGTAGCAGTCATCGATGATCTGGATATCTCCATGGTTAATGATATGGAATCTTCCGCCAACCGGCTCCAGTGCCTCGATGCCGGCTTTGATCTCCTGCATGGTCAGTCCCAGTGCCCTGCCGACAGCCGTCGCTGCCAGTGCATTGAGTACCATGTGCCATCCCGGGATCGGAACGGTAACACGGATGCTCTCTCCGTCTGCATGGATCGTGCAGGCAATACCGGAAAGCCCCAGGCTCTCGATCTCATCGGCATAGACCGGCTTCTGTCCTTCCACACCGAAAAATATCGGTTTGATGCCTTTTACTTCCTCGATCGTATCCAGCTTGTCATCGTCCCCATTTAAAATGATGCAGCCGTCTTCTTTCAGGAAATCAAAGATTTCCGTCTTTGCTCTTAAAATACCGTCGCGGTCTTTTAAAAACTCCAGATGACACTGTCCGATATTGGTGATCACGCAGATATCCGGTCTGGCTACTTTGGCAAGACGATGCATCTCTCCAAAATGGCTGATGCCCATCTCAAGGACTGCGATCTGATGTTCATCTCGCAGACGGAAAACGGTAAGCGGCAGCCCCAGCTCGTTATTGAAATTGCCAAGGGTCTTCAGCACATTGTATTTCTGAGCTAAAACCGATGCGATCACTTCTTTTGTGCTGGTCTTTCCGACACTTCCGGTGATACCGACTACTTTGATATCGAGCTGCTGCCGGTAGTACTCGGCGATCCCTTTGACTGCCTCCAGAGAAGATGCAACCTGAATGTACGGTCCTGCCGGGTTTTCCAGCTCTTTTTCACTTAAAACAGCCAGTGCACCTTTCTCAAAAACAGACGGGATAAAGTCGTGTCCGTCTACACGCTCTCCCGGAATTGCCACAAACAGGCAGCCCTTTGCTGCCTGCCTGCTGTCTGTGGTAATACTCTCTACAATACTCTGTTTCATCTCTTCGCTTCCGTGGTAAACACCTCCGCAAGCCTGAGCTATTTTTTCAAGGGACATATTTTTCATGTTAAAAATACCTCTCTGTTCTTTTATTTTGCTGATACAGCGATCAGTTTCTCGCAGAGGTCTGCAAAATCCATGCCAAGTGCCTGTGCTTCCTGCGGCAGAAGGCTGGTCGGTGTCATGCCCGGAAGTGTATTGGCTTCCAGACAGTACATTTTGCCGTCCTCGGACATCATAAAGTCCAGTCTTCCGTAATTGTCAAGCTGCAGTGCCTTAAACCCTTTCACCGCATATGCCTGCATCTGCTCTGTCTGTTCTTTCGTCAAAACGGCCGGACAGGTCTCAACGGTACTTCCGGCTTTGTATTTGTTCGTGTAATCATAAAAGCCTTCAATCGGTGCGATCTCAATGATCGGATAAGCTATTCCGTCCACGACACCGACTGAAAATTCACGACCTTTGATATATTCTTCCACAACGATCACATCTTCATAAGAAAATGCATCTGCAACTGCTGCTTCGTATTCTTCCTGTGTTTTCGGAATCGTAACACCGACGCTGGAACCTCCGCAACACGGTTTTACAACACATGGAAGTGTCATGCCATGTGCCTCAAGCGAAATATCCTCGCCTTTTCTCAGGATAAATCCTGCCGGTGTCGGAACTTCATTCTGCCAGAAAAGCTGTTTGGAAAGTCCCTTATCCATGGCAATCGCACTTCCCAGATAACCACTTCCCGTATAACGGATACCAAGCAGGTCAAAAGCTGCCTGTACTTTTCCGTTCTCACCGTTCTCGCCGTGCAGTGCCAGGAACACAACATCTGCTGCCTGACACAGTGCGATCACATTGGTGCCAAAGAATGCTTTTCCTTCCTGAATGCTCTTCTCTACCTGACCGTCAAAACTTCTCGCATAAGCGGCTGCGGCATCGACATCGTACTCATCGGTAAATGCCTGCATCGGATCTGCATCTTCTCTTCCGAAATAGACATCCACCAGGATAGCCTGATGACCTCTGCTTCGAAGTGCCTTGCATACCTGTGTACCGGATACGATCGATATCTCACGCTCGGTACTGATACCTCCTGCTAAAACAACAATTTTCATAATTTTCCTCCTCATGCCGCAGTTCTGCGGTCTTTTTCTTTCTATATAGCTCATCACTGCCCATCTATGGCTGTATACGACGTCGGATCACTCAGGGTATCGGTTGTGGTGCCTGTCGTTGTATCAGCCGCACTGCTCTCCGGGGTGACTTCCACTCCCTGCTCGTTGATCACACGGGTCTCAGCCGGCTGTGAGATTGCCACAGAGCCGGTGCCCTGATTGATCGAAGACTTATAAACAACGATCGGTGTTCCGATCTCGATATTGTCAAAAATAATACCTGCCTGATCCCACGGTGTATTGACACATCCATGCGAACCATTTCCCTGATAAAGCGTTCCGCCAAAGCTTGCACGCCATTTTGCATCGTGGATACCGACACCGCCGTTGAACGGCATCCAGTAATCAACCGGTGTATTGTAGCTCTTGCCGGTCAGGTTGTCGGCTCCCCGAAGGATCGCCTTTGCTTCCTTGTCAAACAGGCAATAAAGCCCTAGCGGAGTCTCGTAACCGTCTTTTGTCGCATCGCCGGTAACGACCGGAGTATCAACCAGACACTGTCCGTCTTTGTAGAACCACATACGCTGGTTGGTGATATCAATCTCCACATAGGTATCGCCGATATCGTTTTCTTCCCCTCTTGCCATGGCACTTTCCAGCCACTGTGGCTGTCTTGTCGCAGATTCGCCTGATTTAAGTGTCTCATCCAGCCATGCCGCCTCGGTCTCCTCATCCATCTTCCAGCCGTAATTCATGCTGGTTACGGTCACGGTCTCTCCAAGTGAGGTATGGAATGTCTCATCGGTACCGAATGTATCGTACTTGTCTGCCAGCTGTCCGATCCAGTCTGCGATATGATTCCAGTCAAAAGAAACATTTCCGCTGGAATCTACTGTCATCCAGTCTTTGAATGTCTGGTAATCCAGCACATCGGAAGCATCTCCGATCTCATATGTAACCGTCATATCCCAGTATTTCTGCAAAGATGCCAGTTTCTTTTTCAGTTTTTTATTGTCACTGGTCTTCTTTGGTTTCAGATAGCAGTCGCTCTCTTCCAGATTTACTTCGGTCTTGCCGTCCGTCACTGCCTGACAGAGCAGCTCATAGACTTTATCTTCATCCAGCTGATTGCCTTCCACTTCCTCCACAATCTCAAATCCGGAAGACGTTTCATCAATATAGGCATCTTTCGGTTCGGTAACTTTATCGCTGTCAAAAGCATCCAGTTTTTCCATCGCTTCTTTGAGCTTTGCCTTATTGTAAACCGTCGGAGTCGTCATCGTATACTCCTGCGGATGGAAGTATGCATTGATCCATAAAAAAGAGTTCTGTGAATATTTCAGCTGCTGTGCCGCACCGTCTGATACATACTCAAACTGAATATCCGCACCGTCGATCTGTTCGGTCTTGTTGTCTTTTTCATGCACCCGCAGTACATAATCCTGCACCTGGTTTGCAACCAGATTTTCTACTTCTTTTACGTTCTTGCCGGACACATCAATGCCGTTTACCGTCGTCCCCGGAAAGAAACGGTCCATATAGTAAACGCCAAATCCCAGATAAACAGCAACCATGATCAGGACAACAATGCCGGCCACGATAAGAGGTGTTCTGGAATGTTTCTTTTTCGGCAGTTCCGGTTTTACCGGCTGCTGCTCATATCTTCCTGGTCTTCCCTGGCTTCCTTCTCTCCGGCTTCTTTCTGATCCCGGTGTTCTCTGCGGCTGTTCCAGTCCTTCGGCTCTTCTGTGCCGTTCTTCTCTTGAGCCTTCCCGTCTTGAACCTTCTGTTCTTGAACGGTCTCTTCTTCTTTTTCTTTTTGGTCCATCGTTTAATGTGATTTCCTTCATATGCTTTTCCTTTGCCTCTTAAAAATACTGTTATCATCCCCGGTATTTTGCAGCAGAGCAGACATTTGCGTTCCGCTTTCAAAATACATTCCTATTTTAGCACGTATCCAAAAAAAGTAAACACCTACCTGTCAAGAAAAACAGACCGAAATTACAACATTTTAAATGCAATCAGTACAATCCCAAGAATCACAAGTACCACTCCGGTTGCACGGTTTAACGTTTCCGGTTTTGCCCTGTTTGCAAAACGTGCCGCAATCCTTGCCCACAGGAACGTGAACAACACGCACAGCACCAGACAGGTGATATCCGGCATGCCGCCGATCGCAAAATGAGAAGCCGCACCAGTAAATGCCGTAAACGCCATGATAAACACGCTCGTTCCGACTGCGGTCTTCAATTCATAGCCAAGCACACTTGTCAGGATCAGAAGCATCATCAGTCCGCCGCCCGCTCCGACAAAGCCGCAGATAAATCCGATCAGCATGCCGCAGATCACAGACTGGATAAAACGCTTCTTTTTTGAGACTGCCTGCATGGCTTCTTTGGTCGTCATAACCGGTTTTACGATAAATTTGACACCAAGCAGCAGTGTCATGACCATCGAAAATCCGCCCATGGTCGTACTCGGGAGCAGACTTGCGATATAGCTGCCCAGCAGCGTAAATAAAAGTACCGTGACCATCATCACGATTCCGTTTGCCACATCCAGGTTTTTGTTTTTGCCGTAAGTATAAGCTGAGACCGCACTGGCGAGCACATCGCTGGCAAGTGCGATACCGACTGCCTGATACGGATCCATGCCAAGAAAAGTGATCAGCATCGGACTGATCACAGCTGCCGCACTCATGCCGGCAAACCCGGTTCCGATGCCGGCTCCCATTCCGGCAAAGAAACAGACTAAAATCGTAAAAATCATATTTTGCCCTCTTTTCTTTTTTGTGTTAAAGCCCATTATAAAACATCTTCTCCACAAAAATCAATACCGCAGGAAACGCTTCTTTCGCTTCCTGCGGTATTTTATCTTTTCTTTCAATATCTTTTATGGCAGTCCGGAAAAAAACAGATCAGACTGATCCGTTTTGCCGTGTCGTTACGGTAACTGTGCTGCCGGTCCATCTCCAGGCAAAACACATCCTCTTTTCCGACCAGGTATGCTTCCTCGCCGCACCGGATCTTTACTTCGCCTTCCAGCACAGAAATGTATGCTCTTGTCTTTTTCCCCTGACTGCTGCCGGTATATTCTGCCCCCGGTTCCATATCAATCCGGTAAATCTTTGCCACACAGTTATTTTCATAAGGAAAACAGTTCCATATTTTATATTCGCCCCTTACTTCCTTTGTCGGCTCCATTTCTTTTATATGCACCAGTCTGGACCCTGGAGACACATCCTCTATCAGCTCCTGAAATTCAATGTGAAGTCCGCCGATAATCTTTCCGATCACACCAAGAGAAGGGTTTGCAATCCCTTTTTCGATCTGAGCCAGCATACTTTTGCTCACCCCGGTCTGTTCAGCCATTCCCTCAAGACTCATCCCTTTTTCCCTGCGGATCCGCTTTAAATTAACTGCAACGTTATAATTCAGATCGTCCATAACTGCTCCCTAGTCCTCCGATATACTGATCACGCTCAGTTCTTTCCGGTACTTTTTTTTATGTTCTTTTTTCTGGAGGTACATTTCATGATCTGCCTGTTTTATAATATCCCTGACCTGCAGCTCCTCATTTCCGCCCTCTACTTCTACGATACCGCAGCTGAAACTCTTCGGATATTCCTTTGTCTACCCGGATGAAAATTCTTTCTGTATTTTCCTTATTTTCCGCTCTGCCATCTCGTAGGGACAGTTATACAGAATCACGCAGAACTCATCTCCTCCAATCCTTGCAAACACATCTTCTTTTCGGATGTGTTTTTGGATCGTCTCAACAAAAAACGTGATATACCAGTCCCCTTCTGTGTGTCCGTATTGATCATTGATATATTTCAGATGATCCAGATCGCAGTAACAGAAAGTCAGACTGCTCTCTTCTTTCAGCATATCCCCTGCCTTCTCCAGGAAATAGTGACGGTTTCCGATCTGTGTCAGCCCATCTCGGTTCGCTTCCATCCTCAGACGTTCTTCCCGCAGCTTCTCTTTCGTCACATCCCGGATAATATAAAGAAAGGCCTGTTCTCCCTGCCACTGCATATATCCGGTAATGATCCTATAAAAATGATGTCTTGAATCCTCTGCTTCCCATATCCATTCAAAAGAATCTCTGCTCTCTTCCGACCGGTGTTTTTGTGCGAACCGAATACACATCTGGTAAACTTCATTCCGGTCAATACTTCTGTCATTCCTCTTTTTACAGTACAGAATCCTCCTGCCGTCGGCACTGGTCACGAAAATCTCCTCTTCGCTGCGGTCGATCATCTCTACCAGAAGCTGATTGTAAGTTTCTACCATCCCGGCATGTATTTTTTCCCGCTCTGCTTCCTGTTTCAGTTTTAATTCCCGCTCCTTCAGCTGCTGCGTCATCGTATTGAATGCCTCTGAAAATTCCCCGAGATAAGATACTGTCTGAGAATAGTCACCCTTTGCCACCTGTTTTGCCTGCCAGGTCAGATGATTTAGATTTGCATGGATATTTTTTAAATTTTCGCACAAAAAATTCTCCCGCGGAGGCGGCTGCACCGACAGATTTCCTCTCGAAAGGGCTGCTGCGTACTGTTTTGTTTCTGTAAACGTCTTTGCAAAATACTGCAGTCCCCTGCCAAGCTTCCGAAAAGGCTCATCGAGTTGTTCAACATCAAGCGGCTGAATTTTTTTATCATACAGGATGCTTCTGAGGTATTCAAACAATAATTCGCTGTTTTTATCCTCCATGACTATGCTCCTATTTTTCGTCTTCTATATTTGCATGAAATCTGCACACGCGGTCACCGGTTGCCCAGCAGTCTACCTCTACTGCCGTATAGAATTTTCCGGAATACATGCTTAAAATACCGCCGATAAATCCTTCGTCGTAATTGCATACCGTCTCGCCAAGGATCGGAAGTCCGGAACAGTCCGCATCCTCTGACACATTGAGAATGATCTTTCCGCTCTCCTCATCTACCTTTTCGATACGCAGCACACCGATCTTTAATTCCTGCATTTTACTCTGAAGCTCACTTACAAACTGATCCAGCGGCTGATCCAAATTCAGCATTTTCTTTGCAAAATATTCTCCCGCCTTGCGTCCGGCATTGCGGAAAATCTCAATCTGCTTTTCCTTTCCAAACTGTCCGATCAGCTCCTCTTTCAGGGAATATTCCAGCAGACGGTAAACCATCACCGGAAGCTCTTCTCAGAGATTGTCTCTGCTGCCCGCATCATACTGCAGATAATCCTCCAGTGTAAGAGTTTTCCCTCCCGTCATAAAAACATTTTCTTCCATTGTATTCTCCTCTGCCCGTGTCCATTTATTCCTTGACTCATCATTCTATGTATTTCAGTATAACATCTCTTTTTTCTCAGTTCAACCAATTTTCCGATAAAAAGAGCCATAACCAACTTCATTTAAAGTCAGCCATGGCTCTGTTTTCTCAAATTTTTATTTATCTTCCAGAATCTTATCGATACTTACCAGTTTTACGCTCAGTACAAAGATTTCTGTTGCCGTTTTCAGCTCTTCCGGTGTCGGGTAAGACGGTGCAATACGAATATTGGAATCCTGCGGATCTTTTCCATACGGGAATGTTGCACCGGCATCGGTCATAACAACACCCGCTTCTTTTGCTTTGGCTACGATTGCTTTTGCACAGCCAGGCAGTGAATCAAAGGAAATGAAGTATCCTCCGCGCGGTTCAAGCCAGCTTCCGATCTCCAGTCCGCCCAGCTCATTTTTCAGTCCGCTCAATACAGTTTCAAATTTCGGACGCAGGATGTCTGCATGCTTTCTCATATGCAGCACCATGCCGTGGATATCTTTGAAGAATCTTACGTGACGCAGCTGGTTCAGCTTGTCATGACCGATGGTCTGGATGGTCATCTGCTTTTTAATATCTGCAATATTTGCTTTGGAAGTACCGATTGCAGCTACACCGGAACCCGGGAAGCTTACTTTGGATGTAGAGCAGAATTTGTAAACCATGTCCGGATTACCTTCTTTTTTACATTCCATCAGGATCTCAACCAGGTTGTCCTGTTTATCCTCATATAAATGATGGATACCATATGCATTGTCCCAGTAAATACGGAAGTCTTCTGCTGCCGGTTTCAGTCTTGCGAAACGACGTACTGTCTCATCAGAATAGGTGATACCCTGTGGGTTGGAATATTTCGGCACACACCAGATACCTTTGACTGCCGGATCGTTGTTGACATATTCTTCAACCATATCCATATCCGGTCCATCTTCATGCATCGGAATGTTGATCATCTCAATACCAAAGTGCTCTGTAATCTTGAAGTGACGGTCATATCCAGGAACCGGGCACAGGAATTTTACTTTATCCAGTTTGCACCACGGAGTGCTGCCCATTACACCATGAGTCATGGAACGTGCCACCGTATCGTACATAACGTTCAGACTTGAGTTTCCATAAATAATAATATTGTCCGGAGATACCTCTGTCATATCAGCCAGAAGCTCTTTTGCTTCTTTAATACCATCAAGTACACCATAGTTTCTGCAGTCAACGCCTTCTTCACATACCAGATCTGCATTGCTGTCCAGTACATCCATCATTCCCATTGACAGATTCAGCTGTGCGGTAGAAGGTTTTCCTCTGGACATATCCAGCTTCAATCCTTTGGCCTTTATCTCTGCGAACTGCTGTTCCAGGTTCTCTTTTTCCTTAAGCAGCTCTTCTCTGCTCAAATCCTTGTACGGTGTCATAGTAATCCTCCTCATCTTTCATGTCCATACGCAAAATACACTTGTTTGCCCTGCACGTATCCTGCTCTATCAGCTATTTTATTACGCACCTTGGGTTTCGTCAAGCTTTTTTCGATTTTAGTGATGGAACAGACGGATTCCTGTAAATGCCATTGCCATATTATATTTATCGCATGTCTCGATCACCAGGTCATCTCTTACGGATCCGCCCGGCTCTGCAATATATTTTACACCGCTCTTATGAGCACGCTCGATGTTGTCGCTGAACGGGAAGAATGCATCAGAACCAAGTGTTACGTCCTGCATCTGATCCAACCATGCACGTTTCTCTTCTTTTGTGAATACTTCCGGTTTTTCGGTAAATACTTTCTGCCATGCTCCGTCAGCCAGTACATCCATATACTCGTCTCCGATGTAAACGTCGATCGCATTGTCACGGTCTGCACGACGGATGCCTTCGATGAACGGCAGGTTCAGAACTTTCGGGCACTGACGCAGCCACCAGTTGTCAGCCTTCTGTCCGGCAAGGCGTGTGCAGTGTACACGGGACTGCTGTCCGGCACCGATACCGATCGCCTGTCCGTCTTTTACATAGCATACGGAGTTGGACTGTGTGTATTTCAGTGTGATCAGAGAAATCTTCAGGTCATTTAATGCATTCTGCGGAATGTCTTTGTTTTTTGTCACGATGTTGGAGAGCAGCTCATCATCAATCTTCAGATCCTGACGTCCCTGCTCAAAGGTAACACCAAATACCTGTTTGTGCTCCAGTTTTGCCGGCACATAATTTTCGTCGATCTGGATTACGTTGTAATTTCCTTTTTTCTTCTGTGCCAGGATCTCCAGTGCTTCTTCGCTATAACCCGGAGCGATCACGCCGTCGGATACTTCACGTTTGATCAGCATGGCAGTGTCTTTGTCGCAGACATCGGACAGTGCAATAAAATCTCCGAAAGAAGACATACGGTCTGCACCCCTTGCTCTTGCATAAGCACATGCCAGCGGTGAAAGATCACCCATGTCATCTACCCAGTAGATTTTTTTCAGGACATCAGACATCGGCAGACCGATCGCTGCACCTGCCGGTGAAACATGTTTAAAAGAAGTCGCTGCCGGCAGTCCGGTTGCCTCTTTTAATTCTCTTACCAGCTGCCAGCCGTTAAATGCATCCAGGAAATTGATGTATCCAGGTCTTCCCATCAGCACTTTGATCGGAAGGTCACTGCCGTCTGCCATGTAGATCTTAGATGGTTTCTGATTCGGGTTACAGCCATATTTCAGTTCTAATTCTTTCATTCTGATTTCCTCCTGACGTTTCATAATATACGTTAATTCATAAGATGCCATACGAATTGTTCCGTACTTCGTACTCTCACAATTCTTATCTGTTTTTATTTACGATCTTTGTCTCATATTTTCCGGTTGCGATGTCGATGTAACGCACAAACAGGGAGACTTTGTTATCCTCATTCAGACTGTTCCACAGGGTTTCGGTAAATGCTTCCATATCATCCGGAATTGCGATCAGTTTCGGTTCTCCTTCGAAACTTGGCAACGGATTGCCGTCGCACTTGTAGGTATGGATGAAATGTCCTTCGCCTGCCACACAGTTTTCATATGCAAACGTGTAGCGGTTGCAGGAATCCGGATTTCCGTTATTGCTCTTTAAAATCGACATTGCATAGCTGTATTTTCCGTTTTCGATGTGCATGATACCGGAGATACGCGGTGTATAGTTCGGTGCATCCGGCTCAAACTCACGGCTTCGAAGAGACTGTTCAAACGTAAGCTGACGATCCATGCCTTCGTAGATGGTATCGGTCTGATCTCCGTTTGTAACGATCGTCTTGTTTCCCAGCACACGTACCGGTGCGTAGATGATCAGGCTCGGGTCAACCAGCTTGGAAGGATCAAATGCCTGTGTTCGGATGCCTTCTCCATCCTCCACAAAGATACGGTTGCGGCTGTTCTCGCTTCTTCCCATGATAAAATAAGCGGTCACTGCCTTTGTACCATCCTTGGATCTTCCAATGATGATACCTCTTCCCGGATAAGAATTTTCCTGAAGTTCTTTTTCAATCGATAACATTTCCATGTTTGCATTCTCCTTTTCTTTTCACTCTCAACCTGCTTTGAAGCACTGTGCCAATCCACAGAACATTTCATTTTGCCAAAAATCCGAATTCAGACCAAGGCAAAAAAAATGTGCCGCACACTCCAAGCAAGATCTGCCCAGACGGTCGACACTTTTACCCTTATACTCCCTGTGGTCTATTCCACTTCCGTCAGTCGTATAATTATTTAAACCTTACCATTTCCCTGAAAAAAAGTCAACCTTGATTTTCGGTTTTCATCCTTTTTCCATCCAGCACTGCCTCGGTCAGCACATCGCCCCGGTATTTCAGTTTCAGAGAAAAAAACGGATGCTCTTCTTTTAAAAGTTTAAAAAAGATTTTATCGCCTTCCCAGAGGTTCAGCCTTTCAAGCTCACTTTTCTTTACCCACTCCAGCGTTCCTTCATCGCAGGTGATCATATCCCCTTCAAAGCCATCCGCCGTGTAAAGACACATATATTCCGTTTCCCATGCATCTGAAAGAAACGTGACCAGTCCCCGGAAACGCCAGGAAGTGAGCGTAAGCCCTGTCTCTTCCTTTACTTCACGGAGCAGACATTCTTCCGGCGTCTCGTCCTTTTCAAAATGCCCGCCGACCCCGATCCACTTGTCTTTATTGACATCCACCTCTTTTTTGATGCGGTGCAGCATCAGATAGCGGTCATCCTTTTCCAGATAACAAAGTGTTGTAAGTCCCATTTTCTGTCTTTTCCTCCCTTTCCCGGTGCATGACGTGCACCTCGCAGCAAGAATGCCAGAGGCATTCTTGAATTAAGTTTCATACCTGCATATTTCCCTACATCTGCCTGCGGACAACTGCATATTCATCATCCAGCCGATAATATGGGCAACAATAGTGGCTGTCCTCCATAAAACGCACCAGCTCATCCTCATCAAGATTCACTGTACAGATGGATTCTTCACAGTCCTCGTCATATACATAATTCACACAGGTTTCACAGTCATTACGCATCGCTTTCTCCCTTTCTCAATTTCCGTAAAACTGATACAGGCATCCCGTCTGATTTTTTTATACTTTCTGTTCTCGGTTCTGGAATTTCCTGCTCTGTGTTCATCTTATCTTTTTTTCTTTTTTCTGTCAATGCCAGGAATCCAGGGTATCATGTTTCTGCTTTTTGGCTCTTTTACGACATATTTTGTCCTGTAAAGGCACATGCTGTCCTTTAACGGGACAGCCCTTTTTCAATTTTCGTTTACCATGTGTTTGACCAAACAATTTCCGCATGAATTCAAGTCGAACGCACGTGAGACTTGGCACGCGATTCTGGTCAGCCTGGCTGACATTTGCCTGACAGGATCGCTGTGCAATAAAGGGTTCAAGGAGACCTTATGAATTGTTTTACCAAAAAGGAGGACTTATATGCCGCGAATTATAGAAGGAAAAGAAATGAACCTGATCGGCGACCGGCTCCGGGTTCTGCGAAAAAAACATCACTTAAGCCAGCAACAGCTTTCCGAACGTCTGGAAACACAGGCTGTTTATATCTGCCGCGGTTCCATTTCAAGAATTGAGGACAAAAGTCGAACCGTCACTGACATTGAACTAATGGGACTTGCAAAAGTACTTGGCGTAAAAATTCAGGATCTGTTTGAATAGTGTTATTTTTCCACTGCAAAGCATTAACTTATTGACTTATTGTGCAGAAACTCTTACAATGGATAGATGAGCAGGATGCGAATTTTTCTTTACTCGAGAGCCATTCGCATACATCAAAACTACGATATATTCATTTATTCTTGAATCAGGAGGATTTTTATTATGCAGCAAGTATCTGTATTTGCAGAAAACCAAAGAGGTATGATGGAAAAGATCACAGGTGTTCTTCGCAGTGAAGATATCAATATCCTGGGATCGGTAACAAATGACAGTGCCGAATACGGTATCGTCCGCATGGTCGTATCCAATCCGTCAGCAGCCGTAGATGCTCTGACAAAAGCCGGTCTTCTGTGCCATCTTACGGAAGTAGTCGGCGTGGAACTGATGGATGAAGTCGGAAATCTGAACCAGCTGCTCCAGGCACTTTCCGAGAGCAATATCAATGTAAATTACCTGTACCTTTCCTTTAACCGCGAGACAGGTATGCCGATCATGGTATTCCATTCCGAGGATATTATGGAAGTGAAAGCCTGTATCGAACGCAAAGGGTATACAGTATTGTAAATGTGCAAATGAACGCCATAAAATAGTTTTGTAAAAATAGTACGCCATGATGATTCGAAAACAATCTCCTGACACGCATCGTTTCCT
>OLSP01000352.1_pt1 | contig 45873 bp, 36 predicted proteins | sample 1672941 | NCBI WGS metagenome assembly OLSP01 (sample SAMEA3136739, study PRJEB25190) | human gut metagenome | reverse complement strand
ACATTAAAAAGCCGCTGGAGTGAATTGACGGATTCCCGATCTGCATGGCCATCTTGCCGGTCTTGGCGGCGTAGCCGGTGAGCTCCCACATCTCCTCCACCATGTGGGGGGCGAAGGGAGAGAGCATCAGCATCAGCTGCTGCAGGTCGCCACGGGTCAGGCCGGAGGAGTAGAACTCGTTAACCATGGCCATGAGGGCGGCAATAGCGGTGTTCATCTTCAGGTCGTCGATATCGGTGGTGACCTTCTTGATGGTCTTGTGGATGATGGAGGCGTTCTTCCCGGAGATCTCATCGCTTTCCTGCGCCAGCTCCATGAGGTTCCAGCAGCGATCCAGGAAGCGCTTGGAGCCCTTGACGGCCTCGTTGGACCATGTGACGGCCTTCTCGAAGTCACCGATGAACATGATGTGCAGGCGCATGGTGTCGGCGCCGTACTGGGCCACGATATCGTTGGGATTGACTACGTTGCCGCGGGACTTGGACATCTTCTCGCCGCCCTCGCCAAGGATCATGCCGTGGCTGGTGCGCTTGGCGTAGGGTTCCTTGGTGGGGACCACACCGATGTCATAGAGGAACTTATGCCAGAAGCGGGAGTACAGCAGATGCAGAGTGGTATGCTCCATGCCGCCGTTGTACCAGTCCACGGGGCTCCAATAATCCAGCGCCTCCTTGCTGGCCAGTGCCTTGTCATTGTGGGGGTCCATATAGCGCAGGAAGTACCAGCTGGAGCCGGCCCACTGGGGCATGGTGTCCGTCTCCCGCTTGGCGGGACCGCCGCAGCATGGGCAGGTGGTGTTGACCCAATCGGTCATCTTGCTGAGGGGGCTTTCGCCGTCGTCGGTGGGCTCGTAGCTCTCCACCTGCGGCAGTACCACAGGCAGCTGCTCCTCCGGCACCGGAACCCAGCCGCACTTTTCGCAGTTCACCAGAGGGATGGGCTCGCCCCAGTAGCGCTGGCGGGAGAACACCCAGTCACGGAGCTTGAAGTTCACCTTCTCCTTGCCGAAGCCCTGCTCCACCACGTACTTCTTCATGGCGGGGATGGCCTCCTTGACGGTCATGCCGTTGAGGAAACCGGAGTTGACCATGATGGCGCTGTCATCCTTGGCCACGAAGGCCTCCTTGGTGACGTCGCCGCCCTGCACCACCTCGATGATGGGCAGGCCGAACTTCTTGGCGAACTCCCAGTCACGCTGATCGTGGCCGGGGACACCCATGACCACGCCGGTGCCGTAGCCCATGAGGACGTAGTCTGAGACGAACAGGGGCAGGGGCTTGTGGGTGACGGGGTTGATGGCCTCGATGCCCTCCAGCCGGACGCCAGTCTTTTCCTTGTTCAGTTCACCACGCTCGAAGTCGGACTTGCGGGCGGCCTCCTCCTGATAGGCGGCCACGGCATCCCAGTTCTTGATGTGGGGCTGCCAGCTCTTCAGCAGGGGATGCTCCGGGGAGATGACCATATAGGAGGTGCCGAACAGGGTATCGGCACGGGTGGTATAGACGGTGACCTCGTCACCGATGTTGGTCTGGAAGGTGATCTCGGCTCCGGTGGAACGGCCGATCCAGTTGCGCTGCTGGATCTTGACACGCTCGATGTAGTCCACGTCCTCCAGATCGTCCAGCAGACGCTGGGCGTAGGCGGTGATCTTCAGCATCCACTGGCTCTTCTCCTTACGGATGACCTCGCTGCCGCAGCGCTCGCAGACGCCGTTGACCACCTCCTCGTTGGCCAGCACGCACTTACAGCTGGTACACCAGTTGACGGGCATGGTGGCCTTATAGGCAAGGCCACGCTTGAACATCTGCTGGAAGATCCACTGGGTCCACTTGTAGTAGCTGGGGTCGGTGGTGTCGATGCAGCGGTCCCAATCGAAACCGTAGCCCAGCATTTTCAGCTGGCTGGTGAAGTTGGCGATGTTCTGCTTGGTGACGATGGCGGGGTGGATATGGTTCTTGATGGCGTAGTTCTCCGTGGGCAGGCCGAAGGCATCAAAACCGATGGGGTACAGGACGTTGTAGCCCTCCATGCGCTTTTTACGGGTGACGATGTCCATGGCCGTGAAGGGCCGGGGGTGGCCCACATGGAGGCCCTGACCGGAGGGGTAGGGGAACTCGATGAGGCCGTAGAACTTGGGGCGCTTGTCCCCGGTGACGGCGGCGTAGGGCTTGGTCTCCTCCCACCGCTTCTGCCACTTCTTTTCAATGGCGGCAAAATCATACTTCATGCTGCTTTCTCTCCTTATTATGATAATGTATAACTGAGCGGTAAAAAAACGCCCCCGGCCGCTGCTGCGGTCAGGGGCGAAGCAACTCGCTGTACCACCCTGCTTCCGTGATGGGACTCCTCCCCTCACGCTCAGGCGGCTTTAACGCAGGCCATACGTCCCGCCCTGTTCAGGCGGGAGGCTCCGGGGCCAGTACAGCAAGGCACCTCCGCCGGTTCGCACCACATGCCGGCTCTCTTGGGGCAGGTCTACCTTGCCTTTTTCCCTTCATCGCTTTTGACAATACAGTTCTATGATAATATCCTTCGATGGATTTGTCAAGCGTTTAGCCGGGAGTTGTTTTATTCCTTGGCATCCACCACGCCCGTCAGATCCACTGGTGTACCGTCACGCCACAGGCGCTCCAGCCCGTAGAACTCACGGGCCTCGGCGTTAAAGACATGGACGGCGATGCAGCCGTAGTCCAGCAGCACCCACGTGCCGCCACGGTAGCCCTCCCGGTGCAGGGGATCCTCCTCCGCCTCCTCCAGCAGGACCTTCTCCACGTTGTCCACCAGTGCGTTGATCTGGGTGTTGGAGGAGCCGGTGGCGATGACAAAGTAGTCCGCCAGCGTGGTCAGCTCCCCGATCTCCAGCACCTGAATTTCCTTTCCCTTTTTATCCGACAGCGCACGGGCTGCCAACAGCGCCAGCTCCTTGGCATTTTTCATTTTGCTTCACCTCTTAACAGAAAATCTCTCGCTTCCAGCGTATCATGATGCACGGGATTGCCCATGCGCTCCATCTCGTCGATGGTGTCGGACAGGCCCATCAGGAGGCCCTTGTCCAGATCGTCGTATACCGCACGGCGCAGCTCGTCCACCCCCGGAAAGTCCCGATTGGGCTCGATGTAGTCCGCCAGATAGATGACCTTTTCCAGCAGGGTCATATCCGGCTTGCCGGTCGTGTGCCAGCGGATGGCCTCGTAAACGGCGTCCTTCACGCCGAAGATGTCACGGGCCACGGCGGCGCCGGTCTTGGCGTGCAGCAGCTTCAGGGCGTGCTGCTCCAGCTCGTCCAGCCGGATATCGTACCTGTGGCACAGGGCCAGCTGCTGCTCCATATCCAGCTTCTTGGTGCAGTCGTGGAGGAGGGCGGCGATGCGGGCATCCGTCTCGTCGGCCCCGTAGCGCCGGGCCAGCCGGATGGCCTCCTGCTCCGTCCCCAGCACATGGGGCATCCGCTTGGGCTTTAAGAAGCTCAGGGCGATGGGCCGCAGCTCCTCCGGCGTCAGGTGCTTCAGCTCCGCATGGGTGCCGTAGAGCCGCTGGCGCAGGATGTAGCCGTACACCGCCTCCGGCAGGTACTCCCTGCCCTCCGGCAGCAGCTGCCGCAGACGGGTGGAGGAGATATCCACCACATGGGGGTTCTCCACCACCGTCACCTGCGCCCCGAAGGTCTCCTCCAGATATGCCCTCTGCCGTGCAAAGCGCTGCTGCTCCGGGTCCCCGGTGCGGCTGAAGGCCGCCACACGGGCAAGGCGCAGGATCTCCTGCGGCTCACGCCAGTCCTGCAAGGACAGGAACATATCCGTTCCCATCAGCAGCCACAGCTCATCCTCCGGGTACTGCCGGCGCAGGGTGCGGAGGGTATCCGCCGTGTAGCTCTTCCCCCGCCGCTTCACCTCCACGTCCAGCACCTGTGCAGGGCAGGACAGCTCCGCCGTGGCCAGCGTGGCCATCTCCAGACGCTGGGCGGCATCGGCGCCACCCTCCGGCAGCGCCTTATGAGGCGGGATGCTGGCGGGGATCAGCAGCAGAAGGTCCAGCCCCAACTGCTGCACCGCCGCCTGTGCCGCCGTGATATGGCCCCGGTGAATGGGGTCAAAGGTCCCGCCGTAAATACCGATCTTCATATCACACGCTCTTCTTCCGGTCCTTGACCAGCTCGATCTTCCGCTTGGCCTTGTCATGCTGCATCCGATAGAGGACGAATTTGCTGCCGATGACCTGCACCACCTCGCACCGGGCGGCTACCTTCAGCTCCTCCGCCGCCTCACGGGCGGTGAGCATGGAGTTCTCCAGCACCCGGCCCTTAATGAGCTCCCGTGCCTCCAGAGCGTCGTTGACCTGCTTGATGAGGTTCTCCCCGATGCCGTCCTTGCCCACATGGACGATGGTATCCAGCGTGGACGCCATCCCACGCAGCTGGGCTCGCTGCTTGCTTGTCAGTTCCATATCAATGATTCTCCATATATTCTTTCAGTTTTTCACCAAAGGCCCGCAGGGCCACGCCCCGATGACTGATGGCATTCTTCTCCTCCGGCGTCAGCTGGGCGAAGGTCTTTCGCAGCTCCGGCACGAAGAACACCGGGTCGTAGCCGAAGCCGTTCTCCCCCTGCGGGGCATAGGCGATCGTGCCGTGGCAGTCGCCCTCGGCCTCCAGCACGTCCCCGTTGGGGAAGCAGCAAACCACCGACGTGTGGAAGTGGGCGGCACGGGTCCCGGCTCCTCGGAGGTTTTCCAGCAGCAGCCGATAGCGGGCCACATCGTCGTCCAAGCCGCCATAGCGGGCGGAGTACACACCGGGGGCGCCGTTGAGGGCGTCCACGCACAGGCCGGAGTCGTCGGCAATGGCGGGCAGGCCGCTGGCCTGCATGACGGCCTCGGCCTTGATGCGGGCGTTTTCCGTGAAGGTGGTGCCGGTTTCCTCCGGCTCCAGCGCCAGCCCCAATTCGGACTGGAGCACTACCTCCACCCCCAGCTGGCCCAAAATGCGCTGCATCTCCGCCAGCTTGCCCTGATTATGAGAAGCCAATACGAATTTCATCACAGTACCTCCCCCAGAATATCCTTCTCCTTACGGATCAGCTCCCGGCAACCCTTGGCGCACAGCTCCACCAGCTCCTGCTGCTCTCTGGCGGTGAAGGCCCGGCCCTCGCCGGTGCCCTGCAGCTCGATGATCTCCCCCAGCTCGTTCATGACGCAGTTCAGGTCCACCATGGCCCGGCTGTCCTCGCTGTACGGCAGATCCAGCATGGGCGCATCGTCGATGATGCCGGCGGAGATGCCCGCCACGAAGTGCTTCACCGGCGTCCGGGGCAGCACCCCCTCCTCCACCAGCTTGCGGCAGGCCAGTGCCAGAGCGATGAAGCCGCCGGTAACGGAGGCGGTACGGGTGCCGCCGTCGCCCTGCAGCACGTCGCAGTCCACGGTGATGGTGCGCTCGCCCAGCAGGCGGCGGTCTACCGCCGCACGGAGGCTGCGGCCGATAAGGCGCTGGATCTCGGCGCTGCGGCCGGAGAGCTTCAGCTTGTCGATGTCCCGGCGGGAGCGCTGGCGATTGGCACGGGGCAGCATGGAGTACTCCGCCGTCACCCAGCCGCAGCCGGGGGCCACATGGGGCGGCACCCGCTCCTCTACGCTGGCGTTGCACAGCACCACCGTGTCGCCACAGCGGATCAGCACACTGCCCTCAGCGAATTTGATGAAGCCCGTGGTAATCTCCACCGGGCGTAGCTCATTATATTTTCGTCCATCTGCACGGGTCATATGCCTTCCTCCTCAGATAAGATCGTTGACGAATTCCCTCGCGTCAAAGGGGCGCAGGTCATCGATGCCCTCGCCAAGGCCCACGAACTTCACCGGCACCTGCAGCTCCTGTGCGATGGCAATGACGATGCCACCCTTGGCGGTGCCGTCCAGCTTGGTGAGGATGATGCCCGTCAGACCCGCCGTCTCCTTGAACTGCCGGGCCTGAATGAGGCCATTCTGGCCGGTGGTGGCGTCCAACACCAGCAGCGTCTCCTTGGCGGCGTTGGGGGCCTCCCGGTCGATGATCTTGCGGAGCTTCGCCAGCTCCTTCATCAGGTTATCCTTGTTGTGCAGGCGGCCTGCCGTGTCGCACAGCACCACGTCCGCATTCCGGGCCTTAGCCGCCGCCAGCGAGTCAAACAGCACGGCACCGGGGTCGGCTCCCTCGTTCTGGCGCACGATGTCCACACCGGCCCGCTCCGCCCAAATCTCCAGCTGATCGGCGGCGGCAGCACGGAAGGTATCTCCGGCGCACAGCAGCACCTTCTTGCCCTCATTCTTCAGCCGGTGGGCCAGCTTGCCGATGGACGTGGTCTTACCCACGCCGTTGACTCCGATGATGAGGGCCACGCTGGGCCGGGTAGAGAGGTCCAGCGCGGGATCGCCCACCGACAGCTTTTCCGCCAGAATGTCCCGCAGGGCGTTTTTCACGTCCTCCTCGTGGGTCAGCAGCTTGGCATAGGCCCGCTTTTTCAGCTGGGCCACGGCGTCCACCGCCGTATCCATGCCCACGTCCGCCAGGATGAGAGCCTCCTCCAGATCGTCGTAGAATCCCTCGTTGAGGGAGTCGAAGGACATGGGCTTGAGCCACGCCTCCTTGAATTTTGCAAACAGTCCCATGGCTGCTTCCTCCTTGCATCGGGCTGCCGCCCGGTTATTTGATCTTCAGCTCCTTGGCCATATCATTGAGGTTGATGGTGAGGATGCGGCTGACGCCACGCTCCTGCATGGTGACGCCGTACAGCACGTCGGCCTCCTCCATAGTGCCACGGCGGTGTGTGATGACGATGAACTGCGTCTTACCGGCGATGCGGCGCATATACCGGGCGTAGCGCACCACGTTGGCCTCATCCAGTGCCGCCTCGATCTCGTCCATGACACAGAAGGGCGTGGGATGTACCTTCATGATAGCGAAGTACAGGGCAATGGCCACGAAGGCCTTTTCGCCGCCGGACAGCAGTGTGATGGTTTTCAGCTGCTTGCCGGGGGGCTGCACCTTGATCTCGATGCCGCAGCCCAGAATGTCATTCTCGTCCTCCAGCTCCAGCCGGGCCTTGCCGCCGCCGAACAGCTCCAGAAATGTCTCCTGAAAGCTCTCGTTGAGCAGCCGGAACTGCTGGGCGAAGATCTCCGTCATCTGGCGGGTGATCTCGTCAATGACCCCCGTCAGCTCCTCCTTGGCCTTCTCCACGTCCGTCCGCTGCTCGGAGAGGTAGGTATAGCGGGTATTCACCCGCTCAAACTCCTCGATGGCCCCGATGTTGGGAGTGCCAAGGCTCTTGATCTCCCGGTTCAGCTCCCCGATGCGGCGGGTGGCCTTGGGGATACTCTCCAGCTCCATGCGTTGGCTCTGGGCTTCGGAATGGCTCAGCTCATACCTCTCCCACAGCTTATCCAGAATATTCTTCTCCTCCATGGCAGCGGCGTTTTTCTGCTGCTCCAGCCGGGCCACCTCACGCTCCGTGTGGAGAACCTCCTCATTGCAGCGCTGCATCTCCTGATTCTGCTGGGTGCGGCGGCGCTCCAGCTCCAGCTTCTCCGTCGCCAGCGATGCCAGCTGCTCCTTCAGCTGGCTGCACTGGGTCCGCAGCTCTTCCGCCTTCTGCCGATGGACATCCATCTCCCGGCCAGCTTCCTCATTGGACCGACGGAACCGCTCCAGCAGCGCCTCCCGTCCGACCCGGTCGGTATGCATCTGGACCTGCAGACGCTCCAACTCCTGACGGCTGTGGAGTGAGGTCTCCCGCTCCGCCGCCAGCGCCGCCAGCGCCGTTTTATGCTCGGTGATCTGGCCGGAGATCTCATCTGTCCGGGTCTGTAGGTCGCTCTGCCCGGCCCGGCTCTCCTCCGCCTGACGGGACAGGCGCTCCGCCTCGCCCTCGTGGGCGGCGATCTCCTGACGCACCGCCTGCATCTGCGTCTCCTGCTCCTGTAGGCGCCGGGTCAAAGTCTCCCGCTCCTGCTGCAGGCCGTCCTGAGACAGGCGCAAATTCTCCAGCAGGATCTCATGGTGCTCCTGCCGGCCCTCCAGTGTCAGCACCTGTTGGGCTGCCGCCCGCTGCTGCTCCTTGGCCACATCCAGCTCATACTGGGCCTTTTGCAGCTCACGGCCCGTCTCCTGCGCCCGGCGGTCGGCATCCGCCAGCTGCCCACGCAGCTGCTCCAGCTGACCTGCCAGCCGCTGCAGCTCGTTGGCACGGGACAGTACACCGGCGCTGCGGCTGACGCTGCCGCCGGTCATGGAGCCGCCCCGGTTGATGACCTGCCCGTCCAGCGTCACGATGCGGAAGCGGTTCTGGTACCGCCGGGCCATGGTGACGCCGCAGTCCAGATCCTCCACCACCACCGTGCGCCCCAGCAGGTTCTGGAACACGCCGTCGTAGCGCTTTTCATACTGCACCAGCTCCGAGGCAACGCCCACGAAGCCGTACTCCTCCTCGATGCGGCTCTCCCGCAGCTTCTCCCCCCGGACAGCGTCCAGAGGCAGGAAGGTGGCTCGTCCGCCGTCCCGCTGCTTCAGGTAGCCGATGGCGGACTTAGCATCGTTCTGCGTGTCCACCACGATATTTTGCAGGGCGCCGCCCAAGGCGATCTCGATGGCCACGGTGTATTGCTCCTGCGTGGTCATGAGGCTGGCCACCGGGCCGTGTACGCCCCGCAGGCCGCCCTTGTCCGCCGCCTGCATCACCAGCTTCACCGCACGGGAAAAGCCCTCGTACTCCTTCTCCATCTCCGTCAGCAGGCGGATGCGATCCTCCATGGCCGCCGCCTGACGGCTCAGCTGCTCCCGCTGCTGGGCGCTTTCCTGCGCCCGGCGCTGTCGCCCGCCCATTTTTAGGCCGTGGCCCTGAATGACATTCTCCGCCGCTGCGGCCTCCTCACGGGCCTCCTCCAGCGCCTTACGGTTCTCCGCTGCTGCGCTCTCCTCGGTTTGGCGGTGCTCCTGCAGCTGCTCCAGCTCACGGCCCACCTCCTCCAGTCGGGTGCGGGCCGCCTGAGACTGGGCCTCCAGTCCTGACAGCTGCACCCTTCCATCGGCGGCAGCCGCCGTGGCCAGCGCCTCTCTGGCCCGCAGGGCCTCCGCCTCGCGGACGGCGCTGCCGGCACGCTGAGTCATGGACTGCAGCTGCTGCATCCAGTCCTCCAGCTCGCCGGTCAGCTCCTGCGTCCGGCGGTCGATCTCCTCCGTGCGCCGGGTGAGAGCATCCATCTGCCCCTGCAGATCCTCCGTGCGGCTGCTGCTGTCGGCCATCTCCCGCTCCAGCCGGGTCATGGACTCCTGATTATGATCCACCCCCGTCTGCAGCACGGCGATGGCGGCGTCCTCCTCCCCGGCAGCCGTCTCCAGTCCGGACATCCGGCCCCGGAGGGCCTCGGCCTGCATATCGTTCTGCTGCACCTGCTCCACGGAGGTCTCTGCGGCGGCATACACCTCATCCAGCGCCGCCTGCGCCCGCTGCTTATCCTGGCAGGCGGACTGGTGATCCGCCTCCAGCTTCCGGGCCTTGACCTTCAGGGCCTGAAGATTTTCCAGCCACACGCTGATCTCCAGCACCCGCAGCTCGTCCCGCAGCACCAGATACTTCTTCGCCGTCTCCGCCTGCTTCCGCAGGGGCTCCACCTGCAGCTCCAGCTCAGCGATCTTGTCGTTGATGCGGACCAGATTCTCCTCCGTCCGCTGGAGCTTGCGCTCCGACTCCTCCTTGCGGTGGCGGTACTTGCTGATGCCCGCCGCCTCCTCGAACACCTCACGGCGCTCACCGCTTTTGACGGACAGGATCTCGTCGATCTTGCCCTGTCCGATGATGGAGTAGCCCTCCCTGCCCATGCCGGTATCCATAAACAGCTCGTTGACATCCTTGAGACGCACGGACTGGCGGTTGATGTAATATTCCGACTCCCCGCTGCGGTAGTAGCGGCGAGTGACGGCCACCTCCGCCTCGTCCCGGCCGGGGAAGATGTGCTCCGTGTTGTCGATGACCAGCGTCACCTGTGCAAAGCCCATCTGGCTGCGCTTCTCCGTGCCGCCGAAGATCACGTCCTCCATCTTGGCTCCCCGCAGCTGGCGGCTGTTCTGCTCGCCCATGACCCAGCGGATGGCGTCGGAGATATTGGACTTGCCGGAGCCGTTTGGCCCCACGATGGCCGTGATGTCCTCACCGAAGTTCAGCACCGTCTTATCAGGGAAGCTCTTGAAGCCCTGGATTTCCAAAGCCCTTAAGTACATAGGTGTCTCACCTCCTACTATATCTTCTCATATCTTTACGGTTGCCGCATTTGCTTAAACTTTTTACCTCATAACTTCTCATATCTTCTCACTTCTTCTCCGCCAAGTGGTGTAAATTTTGGTGTAAAATGCGGTCCAAATACCAATGTGGTGTAAATTGGTGCAGAAAGTTCTATGAACGATATGTACCATCTTCCTGTAGGTTCATATTTTAATACGAAAAGCCGTGCCAAGGGTGCTTCATGCCAATTTGAACTTTCCCTCGATGCCTTTGAAGCTCTTCGAAAGAGTTTCTTTCGTTGCCTCATTATAGATATTCATGGTTGTTTTAATATTTTTATGTCCCATGACTTCTTGAATAACTTTCAAGTTTGACTCATTCTCACAGAGTCGTGTACAAAAAGTATGCCGGAAGAGATGTGCGCTAAGCTTAGGCAAAAGTTCTGGCTGAGTTTTGTTCTTCCTTGCTCTGAGTTGCTCCTCACGATTGTAATCGAATACGATATTTTGAATCACCCCATATATGAATGACGGCTCGTACACATTTCCCTTTGGATTTATAAAAACAAACTCGCCATATCCATCGACTTCCATTGACTTGCACCACATTTCTTTCTGTGCTCTTTTCACTTTTTTGAACGCATTACGAACATCTTCAAACATAGGGATATCCCGAATTCCTGCCAAAGTCTTAGGAGACGTAATCTTATAGATATACTTTCTATTTCCAACAGGTTTATAGATAATAGCATGATTGACAGACACAAATCCCTTTGAAAAGTCTATGTCGTTCCAAGTAAGACCAAGAGCTTCGCCAATACGCATTCCAGTTCCGAGCAGTACCGTAAAAAGAGGACCATACTTTTTATATTTTTCATTACCGTACACATAGTTGATAAACGCAGTTTGCTGTTCTACTGTAAGCGCTGCACGCTTTTTCTCCCTTTTACCGTAGGCACTTATCGCATTTTTCAGAACGTCATCAGCAGGATTTCTCCTTATAATATCATCTCTAACCGCAAGTTCAAACACGGACCATACGATAATATGGATTGCCCTCACAGTACTTGTACTCAGCCCTTTTTTCTCAAAAAGCTTGGCGTACAAAGTAAAAAGCCGAGAATACTTTATAGATCCCAATGTATGCATACCGATATCATTCCGGATATGCGTATCGTACAACAACCTGTAATTATAACGTGTACTCTCAGCAAGAGATGACTTCGCTGCCATATATGCCTCAAACTCCTGGTTTAAGGTAATTGTCTGAGCTGCTCCGGAGCATATCCCATCTTCTAAGTCACGGCGAATGCGCTGTTCCATTGTTCGCAGTGCTTCGCCGTTTCTTTTCCCATCTGGAAGCTTATCCGTTTCTACAAGCCTCCAACTATACACCGCCCTTCGCTTTCCTTCTTGATCAGTATAGCGGAACATATACTGTCCATCGTCACGCTGGCTTTCTCCATTCCGCAAAACTCTGTTTTTTGAATCTCTCCTTTTTTGACTTGCCATATTCGTTTTCCTTTCTCTTTTGGCATAAGAAAAAGGAACCTGACATGATTTTGAGTATATCACATCAGGTTCCTCGTTTCAACTTCAAATACATTGACAAGAGTCGATATATTTTTCAAATTTTTTCCTCTTGATCTGCGCTCTACTTCCATTCCAGAGAATGAAGTCTGCATCAGGATCTTCCGAAATTAAAGTCCTCAGTTTCCCCTCTCCAATGCGGAAGTAAGTTGCAGCTTCCTTAATAGTGAGTGTGTATTTCTCCCAAATAGGGACACCACGTTCTGGCCTTATCGATTGTTTAGTCTCCTCACTCTCCTCGAAGATATCATCCATAATAAATTTCACCCCTCCTTCACAAAGCATAAGCCTTACCAGGAATAAGATTGCTGTAAGAAACCTCATCTACCAGTTTGACTTCCTCCATCGGATCAACAGTTTTCTTCCCGTCTTCGTCTGTCAGGGTCGTTCCGATCTTGGGAATGTAGATGGTCTGATCTTCATCCTCAATATCGGCGTGTGTCGCCACGATCTGACTCTCCATGAACATCTGTTCAAATGCCACCATAGTCTTTCCTGCCAGCGTTACACCGGAGAATACGAAAGTCACATCTACGGATCCATTAGGCGTCTCAGCAACGAATGTCGTCTCTGCGGTGATCTCCTTCCCGCTATCATCAAGCATTGCTTCACCGGTAGCCTTATTCATCAGGGTACCACGGACCGTATACTCCTTCCCTGCAATGAGATTGGCATATACGACGGTATCGACAACTGTGATATCCTTAGTAGCCTCTACGATATGGGTACCGGCCTTAGATGCTGCCGTGGTGTGGATCTCAGGAATGCACACTGTCTGATTAGACTCCACATTCGGAATTTTCTTCTTCCTGCAAAAAGTAGACAGGTTTAAGATAGACACCACAATCACAACAAGTCCCATAACGACTTACATTGGAAATGCTTTTCCTATTCACTCTGACCACTCCTCCTTACTCGGGGCGTGAGCAATTGCCCACGCCCCATAGTACATCTCGTTTACACCATGGCCGGCAGCATCGTCATATCCCCCGAGTCAGTCAGATACAGTCCAGGATCAACCATGACCTTGTTGTACGCATCTGCGCCCTGGAAATCATCAATGACGGCCTTTTCATCAGCGTTCATATCCTGATATGTTTTTTTGCCGTAGCAGGGCGGCAGCCATGCCTTTTCCTTACCAGCAAAGATATTCAGCCGGTCAATGATCCGCTGCGCATCCTTGTGAAAAGTAATATGGCAGGTTCCCTTTTTGTAGAAATTGCAGGAGAAATAGGTGAACTCCACATTTTTTGTCTGCTGCGCTGCGTTTGCTTGCTTAAGCTGTACGAACGTGGGATCCCGGAATGCTGTTTCTCCCCGATCCAGGAAGTTAAGTGCCCGCTCCAGGTCTGAAATGACAGACACGATTCGATAAGTGTCCAGCGTTTCTCGGCTCCATTCTTCGGCAAAGGCGCCATTCAGGGGAATGATAACCTTACTTCCAACTTTGTGAGCCTTGTTCGTTGCCCAGCCGTTGTAATAATGAATATTCTTACCGGTTTCCGGCAGCCACGAATACTTCGTCGTCAGCGTGTCAAAGAGCTTCATGATGCTGTCTTTTACTCCAGTTGTCAGCTGTGCCTGGATCTCTTGGAATACGGTCTGAATGTTGAAAATGGAAAAATCATATTCCCGCAGCGTACTGATTTTCGCCTGATACTCCGATTTCATATCAGAGGTCATCAGAGAAGTCAACTCTTCACGAGCCAAAAGCTTGGACCAGTAGAGTGAACGCATTTTTTCAAGAAAAGCATTCGGATCAGCCGCATTTTTCCCGACTTCCAATTTCAGGATTGGGTCCGAATACGGGGTCTCGTCTTTAGGCATCTGACTCTTGAGTGCGAAATATTCGTCAATGAGAGCCAGACCTGCACGAGTGTTTAGTTCAAAGTCCGCAACCATTTCCTCCATCCAGTTGTTGGGTGCTACAATGAGTCCTTGTGCCACCGCCGCATCTCTTTTTTCCTTCTGCGCTTTTTTCAAGCGGTTAAAAATTTCGCTCTCCTTTCCTGCGCTGCGAATATGCACATAGACGATTGCAACATCCACGTCTGTTTTTCGGGCAGCGTGCTTAAATCCGTCCTTTACATAGCGAATCTGCGCATCGTACTCGTTCAGCAACTGCATCAACATCTTTCTGGAATTAGTACAAGGATTTCGCAGCGTTTCCGCATTTAATAGACAAACAACCTGTCCACCATCCTGAATCAAATCCAGTGCTTTCAGCAAATGCTTGTCTCCATTGGAAAAAGGCGGATTCATGATGATCGTGTCATATCGTTTCATCGTCGTAAAGGGCAAAAAATCATCTGAAACGACATGAATGCCCTTTCCTTTCAGGCAGGCCCGCAGTTCTGGAGATGCCTCGATGGTATCCATTTGAAATCTTTCATCGTCATACCTGTCATACTTCCGCTCTGCAAAGCTCTGAAAGCTCTCCACCAGGCTGCCAGTGCCAGCAGAAGGCTCCAGCACATTCGAAATGATGGTCTTGTCCAGCATGGCAAACATTTTGCCAGCCAGATTATCTGGTGTGGGGTAGAACTCCTGGTTTTCGCCATTTCTCCAAAACGCTTGGAGCATCGGGTCTTGTAGCCGCTTCTGACTGCAGGGCTTGACGTCCATCTTCGCTGCTGCCAGTTTTGCTTCTGCCACACAGCGGTAGCGATCCACATATCCCCATCGCCCATCATCCGGGTCAACCATATCCAAAGTCACTTGCTCAACGGCCTTGTATGTCTGTCGCCCATCAGGCAAGACCTTATCAAACTTGTTGATCATGCTGGTCACTATGGCAAATGTCAAGTGCCCATCCACATAACCCAGCAGGCGATACTTATACGGCACATTTTGCACCTTTCCTCCACCAAATTCTTTTGCATTAGTTGTCCAATAGATGTTCATTTGTTACCTCCATAATGTATATTTGTTTTGTGTATTAAAAAAAGAGACACCCTGCGCCGTAACGCAAAGTGTCTCTGATTTTTCTATGCTCTCCAACAGCAGAGATTGCCCCACTGTATGACTATCTTTTCATATTATCATTATGGCTGGCATACAAGACTTTTTCAACACAAAACAGCTATACATTTTATTTATCTCCCTGATTCACAGATATTTTTCGCCCGAACAGTTGTTTGAAACTCGCCTATCAGATATAATATAATTAAGTAGAAAATCATCTGAAGGGTGGTGAATTCCATTGGCAACTCTGGATAAAATTGGCGTGGCAACGGCAAAAGCAAACCAGTTTCGCAGCCGCAATATCAACTCCATCGAGGATCTGGTATACTTCCTGCCTCGTAAATATAAAGACTTCACCCACATTACCGGCGTACAGAGTGATACTGAGGAAGTAGCCTGTGTGGTGCGGGTCAATCAGGTAACAGTCCATGAGCGGCCCGGCAAGATACCCACTCTCATTGCACGCTGCACAGAGGTCTCCACCGGCATTCCTGTGACTGTGCTGTGGTTCCGGCAGAACTTCTTGTATGAGAAAATTTACGCTCTGCGCAGCAAGCAGGCATTTGTCGCCGGGAAAGCCACCCGCAACACACGAGAGCTACTGGCCTACGACATCATCATGCCCACCATCTTTGAGCAGAACCAAGACGGCAGTCGCCGCATCGTACCGGTCTACCCCTCCATTCCCCGTATGAGTGCAGAATACCTCACCGGAAAAATCGAGAAGGCTATGGCCTACATGGAAGCCAATACCCAACAGGCACAAATATGCGAAACACTCCCACAGCACATTTTGGAGGAGAACCACCAGATCAATATGTGGGATGCCCTATGTAAGTTGCACTTCCCCAAAAGTATGGAGGATGTAACGCGGGGACAGGCCCGCCTCACCTTCGATTCTCTTCTGTATTTCGCCCTTGCCAACGAGTGGGCCGGACGGAAGGAGACCGTGGGTAGTCCCTTTGGCCTGTTCACATTGAAGGATTTCTTTGCCGTTCAGGAAAAGCTCCCTTACGCCCTCACTGACGACCAGAAAAACGCCGTAACAGAGATGGTGGATATGATCCGAAGCGGAAAACGCCTTAATGCACTGCTGCAAGGCGATGTAGGATGCGGCAAGACCATTGTGGCTATCCTTATGATGATCGCCATGGCAGAGAATGGGTATCAAGCCGTGCTCATGGCTCCTACGCAGATCCTCGCCGGTCAGCACTATGAGGACCTGAAAGCGATTGCAGAACCACTGGGATATCAGGTGGCGTATTTGCGGGCGGATATGAAGGCAAAGGAGAAGAAAGGCATGCTGGAGCTTATCGTCTCCGGAGAAGCCCGCCTCGTTGTCGGCACTCATTCCGTCATCGGCAGCTCTGTGCAGTATAAAAATCTGGCCCTGACCGTGGTAGATGAGGAGCATAAGTTCGGCGTGCAGCAGCGAGCGGATATCGTGGAGAAGGGTGCTGCCGGCGTGCATTCCATCACCATGTCCGCAACGCCCATCCCCCGCACGCTGGCAAAAGCCATCTTCGGGGACCGGAAGCAGATCTTCACCATCAAGACCATGCCCAACGGGCGCAAGCCCGTCATTACCGGGATCAGCAAGGACCTGAACAAGACCCTGCGCTTTCTGGTGAAGGAAGTGCAGCAGGGACACCATGCCTATGTGGTATGCCCCATGATTGAGGCATCCGCAGATGATAAAATGGCAGATGTGGATTCCGTTGAGGCCATCAGTGAAAAGTTTCACCGACTTCTGGACCCGCACGGAGTACGGATAGAGACCGTCACAGGGAAGATGAAAAAAGCGGAAGTAGACGAGATCGTGGAACGGTTCAAGAGAGGCGAGCTGGATGTGCTGATCTCCACCACGGTCATTGAGGTTGGCGTCAATGTACCGGAAGCCACCATGATGATCATTACCAACGCCGAGCGCTTCGGTCTTTCAAGTCTCCACCAGCTGCGTGGTCGTGTAGGGCGCAGCGATCTGCAATCCTACTGCGTTCTTATGAGCCCGCAAGGCGAGGACAACGAACGGCTCAATGCCATGGTGCATTGCAGCAGCGGCTTTGACATTGCCGAGCAGGATCTGCGCATTCGTGGCGCCGGCGACTTCATCGGCACCACACAGGCCGGGGACAACAAATTCGTCTCCCTGATGCTGGCCTATCCGGAGGAGTACGAGCAGGCAAAGAAAATTGCAAGAGACATGATGGAGAGAGGCGAGGATTGCCCGCTGTATGAGCAGGTGCGTCAGTTGGATACAGCGGGGGATTGAGACGCAAACTCTACCGACTTTATAAAGGCTCTCCATTGTCAAAAATAAGCATGAGCCCACCACGGCAGTTGCTACTGTGGTGGGCTCATTACTATTCATGATTTAAGATCAATTTGGATGTTAGCCTACTACGTTGTAATAAGCATTGCCCTTCTGTATACCACAAAATGGCTTGCTATCGCTTATCCGCTCTTGCATATTTGGAAGCGGTGGAGAACCCGGTATTAAATGCCGCAAAGTGCATATATACCGTGAAGGTTATCTTGCAGACTCCCAGCACTGCACACAGTAAGAAGATTTTTGTATCTGATAAAGAGTGAAACGCCCACAACAATATCGTAGATTCCGGAAGCAATATCACGAGGTTCGCATAATACCGTCTAAGCCATCGTTTATAATCCTCTTGGTACTGTTTCAGGTAGGGCTGAATATAACTGAGCAGAACTTTTTGCCGCAGTGACTGCCCCTTATATATTCGCCTCTCGCTTTTTAGATTGCGATTTCCTACTACCATATCTCTGAGTATTCTACGCATATCAATAATATTTATACAATCCACATACAGCACGCATAGGATAAAAAAACCACTTCCTTGCAAAAAAGCAATCATTGCGTCATCCTCCTCATCCCATAATTCTTTCCTACAATCACCAGATTTCCCACCCCTGTTTTGCCGAGTGAACTTGCAAGCGACTTTAGCACAAACTGGCCTGCACCGTTATGAGCATTTTTGGCATAATAAGTCCATGCACTTTTTATATTTTTCCCTATATTTTTACCTTCTTTCAGTGTCTTCCCGATTCGCTTGTTGAGTTGCTTTGTTACTCCCCTAATGCCGGCCTCGTTACCATAACTTGCTCCATTATTTCCAAGCCACCCAGCAGCAAATCCAACCGCTCCGTCAAAGAGCATGCTTGTTACACTGAACTTTTGGGAGGGGTTGCTTCTACTATCACGAATTTGGCCCACAACATTCGATGCCATAGATAACAGTGAGCTTCCTACAGCCTGTACCACTCTGCCGGCACCGGTTGCAGCTAATGCACCTCCTGCTGCGCCTGCAACTGCATCCAATAAAACACCAACGCCTCTGTTCCCACTCGCATATGATGTGACTGCACCCATAAGTCCACCAATAACCGCTCCTGCAATTATGTGCCACAACTCGCCGCCGGCGTCCTTGCGGTTCACGGAGTCATTGTCGCAATAAGCAAAGAGGTTCTTGTCCCAGTTGTCCTTTTCAGGAGACGCCGCTATTACAGCGACATTATCCGCATTGACAAACCGGCAGGTTGCGGGGTCATAGTATCTGCTCTGCAGATAGTACAGCCCACTCTCGGTGTCATAGTAGTACCCACGGTAGCGGAGAGGATTCGTCTCCGCCATGGTGCCCTCGGCGGAGAGCACCTTCCCATAAGGATCGTAGGCATAACTGGCTACGGCGTTTCCGCTGGCATCCAGCAGGGACTCACTTCAGTAGCCACGGCATATAGCGCTGAATGTATTGCATATTAAACTCACGGGAGTGCTTCGCAAAATCCGCCAGCGGCTGGAGACTGTCCTTCGCAAGGCACTCTCTCGCCGCAAACGCCTGCAGCGGCATCCATGAGCGCCAATAGTCCCGCTTCAGCTTTTCCGGAGGAACGTCCTCCTTATACAAGTAAGATGTGGGACAAGTAGAATTTTCTATTGCTTTCCAAGTTCCCTCGATATCTCCCGCCTCATACCAGAGACAGGGTCGTCTATGGTACAATCTCTCATTTTCATCGTGCCGAGCCAAGATATCCTTTGGTTCATGTATACCATTCAGCGCCTCCAGCGCATACCCCACTTGTACATGGAGGTTCTCCTCACGGCCTATATAATGAAAATTGTCATCATACCGCGTCCCCGCCTCTGTATAGAAGTTTACCGCATAATAAGTCATATCTACCTGATTTCGGTAGTTGCACCACATATACTCGGAAAGAGTTTGAGAGTAAAACAAAATTTCAGGTGAAGCAAAGCCAGAGCACAGGATGATCTGCATCACATTACCATCCTGTATACGAACAAATTCCGTACAATCACGCAATGGGGAAAAACCATTGGCTTCCAGTTTATCTTTCCAATACATCTCCATAAAAGTATTCATTTCTTTTGCATATGGATTTCGCATACATCACACTCCTTTTATCTGTATGCAGCAAAGCAAGCGCCTAAGCCACTGCCGCCGATCCCTCCTCCGGTTCTGGGGATGTATTGCATAAACGCATACTGGAATTTGCTTTCACGCTTAGTCGTCTGCTCTTTGCGAGCAGCGAAAGAAATACTCCCTTTCCTCTGGTGAAGAAATGTAGAAGCACAATACCGTGAGCGGATGCCTCACAATCCAACCTCCATCAACACAGCCATCTTCTCGCTTTTTAATTGGTTTTGTTGCACATATCATTTGTACCTCGTCTGTATGCCAATCCACGATTCGGCACATTTCTAACGCAGAAAAATCACTCCACTTATATTTCTTTTGTATTCTTCTATACCAAATCGCTGTAACTCCTTCGTTCCCAATGTGGTATTTCCGGCAATTCAATCCATGCTCGTAAATCTGATTTATCACGCAAAGCAGAACCGCCAGACCAAGGACGCACCTCTCTACAAGTGTTTGATCTGGAGCGCAGACCAGATAGTAAATGTATGTCCCTATCAGCACAAGCGTAATAATAATGCGCTTTGACATATCTTCCTTCGGGTTTCCATCTTGCAGATAAATACCAAGTCCCTCCCATCATCTCATCAAGTTAACATTCTTTTCGGCATGCTTCGATATCGAGAATAATTATTCGCTGGTGTAGTATATGTTTGCCTGTGAGAATTTTGGGCTGACCGATAAATACCCCGACCAGCGGATGCAAGCCCCTCGATTCCACCAGAAGTAAAAAATGACACAATACCTTTGGCCGCTTCAGCTCCCTTGCCAGTCATGCTTTTCCCCAATTTGGATGATAAATATGTAGAAGTTGCTGCTGTCATTGCAGATAGCAACGATTCTCTTACACTTGCACCAGAGGTCTTTGCCGTTACAAAAGCGCTTATGCCACTCCCAATTGTTGAAACCGCCGTGAAAATTTTTTTAGTCGGAAGCATATTAGATATTGCTCCGGTAAGAAAACCGGATACTGCCCCTTTTGCAACGGACGCAAGTGTTACCGGTCGGCCCATGATATAATCATTAACCGCAGAGGATACCCCGCCGATAATTCCTCCAACGATTCCACCAATAAGCGCACTCGCCCACAACTCGCCCCCGTCGTCCTTGCGGTTCACGGGGTCATTGTCGCAATAGGCGAACAGATTCTTGTCCCAGTTGGCCTTTTCAGGAGACACCGCTATTACGGCGGCATTATCCGCATTGACAAACCGGCAGACTGCAGGGTCATAGTACCGGCTTTGCAGATAGTACAGCCCGCTCTCGGTGTCATAGTAGTACCCACGATAGCGGAGAGGATTCGTCTCCACCATGGTTCCCTCGGCGGACAAAATCTTTCCGTAGGGATCATAGGTATAGCTGGCTACGGTGCTGCCGCTGGCATCCAGCAGGGCCAGCGGCAGCAATCGCCATCACTCAGTCGTCATCCAGCCAAGGACATTCTTCGAAACCACGGAGCTTTTCTTGTGGAACTTCATCCAATATTTTTTCTCGCAAGCGATGATAGCCAACCTCCGTTGTGTTGTCAAAACTGAACTTCCGCCGTCTACCATTGTGCCGCAAATATACAGTAAGCACCTCCGTCGGCATTCCGGGACTGTGCCAATAGCATTTTACCGATGTGATGTCATGAACCGTAAATGTGTACGGCCTTGCGAACGTCGGGTAAAAAGTCATCTCATTTCGCTGTACGATCAATCTTCTTCGAATGGCTCGCAAAATCATATAAAAAGCGAGTGAAATAAACACGGCAAACAAAGAACAAAAAATCACAAGGAACAGAATCGTGATATCACTCATAAGTGTTTGCATAATTACCACACCCCCGTACACCGGCATACCTAAAGTGCCGATCCACATTATCGTGCTGGACTCTGATACAGTAAATGTATACTTTCCATGAATTCGTTTGTTGCGTCGTTCGACCTCCTTTCGATTGCAAAGCACTAAAATCAAAGAAATGACTTCTAAAACTCCGGTTATTGTGCAAATAGCAATTTTCCACATAGCTTCATTCGTAATGGCTGCATTGAGATTCATGTTGTCACCTCCTCTGTCCTTCGGCGGTTAAACAAGCATCCGCCTGACAGTCCCCCACGCAGTGCGTTGGGTCGAGACTACCGTGCTGGATACAACACCTTTCGCCATCACTTTTATCGCCATACGTTTTGTGGTTCTATTCCGTAATTTTGTAAGTCCACTTTTGTAAACAGATGCCATGCTGTTGCGCCCGGCAGTTATCTTGCTGGCCTTTACGGGGATAAGCTTTTCCAAAACTCCACCGACTGCAAAATCCACAAAGGCATTCATTGCAATGTCTGTTGCTTCTCGATTTGCTTTCCCGGTCCAATTTTGCAGCGTTTGCGTTACCAGTGTTCCTACCCCGGAACCAATTCCAGCCGCAGCAACTGGGCCGACGGAAGCCGTTACCATTCCTTCAACTGCGCCTCCAATTGCAGCGCCTGCATATGCCTCCCAGCCGGAAAAAGCATTTGTCCCCGTCACAATACTGGTGGCTACATCACTGATAAACTGCGATGCTAAGCCTGCTATCCCTCCAACAATTGCCGCCGCTGCAATATGCCACAACTCTCCGCCATCATCCTTGCGGTTCACGGGGTCATTGTCACAGTAAGCAAACAGGTTCTTATCCCAGTTGGCCTTTTCAGGAGACGCCGCTATTACGGCGGCATTATCCGCATTGACAAACCGGCAGGTTGTGGGATCATAGTACCGGCTCTGCAGGTAATACAGCCCGCTCTCGGTATCGTAGTAGTACCCACGGTAGCGGAGAGGGTTCGTCTCCGCCATGGTGCCCTCTGCGGACAAAATCTTCCCATAGGGGTCGTAGGTATAACTTGCCACGGCGCTGCCGCTGGCATCCAGCAGGGCCACTACGTCGCCTTGCAGGTTGGTGACGTAATAGTAGGTGGTTCCTCCCGTCTGCATGGCATAGGGCTTACCGGTGTTGTCGTAGAAGAAATTGTGCGTCTCCGTGGTGTCCCCGGTGGTGACAGTCTCCTGCAGCAGCTTGCCCCCGGCGTAGAGGTAGCTGTAGGTGGTCGCCTTACTTCTTCATGTAGACGGACATAACTCCGAGAAAGATAGTATTAACGATAATCAGTCCAATGTGCAATAGTACTAATATGCCAGCGGTCATTGACTTCCAGCCTGTAATTCCATAAATCAAAAAATTGATCGGTCCTAAAACCACATACAGTATCGATAAAAGCAATTCAAAATACAGATACTTTGGAATAACGGTCTGCGTGATGCCAAAATATTTCCTTACCCACTTGGGAGTGGTCAGAAAACATTTGGGATAGTGGCTGGGATTAGTTTTTCCTTCCTTAATCAAACCAGTTGCAGAGTTTTTGCACACTATGCTGGACAACACAGATATTACGAAAAACAGGAATATAACTTCAAGCTTCATGCAGCTACCTCCTTGTGTCACCAAAAAGCATAGGTTGGAGCGTTAGGAAGCAACCCAGCTTTTGTCCACATCCCTGTGGCAATATTTGTCACTCCTGCGCCTGCTGCAAACTTGAAACCAGCACTCCACGCCGTGCTACTAAGTACATTATTGCGATACTTAATAGCAGAAGCAACTACCTTTTGAGCATACTTTTGGTTATTTCTTCGAGCCTCTCGTAAAAAAGTTCTCCTTGTATCTTTAATCGTATTACTAAGCGTCATTTTTCTGTTGGCGCCGGGACCTCCCATGCGACCAGAAAGGACGCCCATTCCCACAGAAAATACAGCTTCATCCAATTTCATTGCACGTTTATTGGCATAACAGTCTACCGCATAAGAAAGGCCGCCAATAATTCCACCCGCAATTTGCTGTCCCACGATACCCAATGGGCTGGCTGCTACAGCACCGCTTACAAATCCAGATACAGCTGCAACACCAACAGATTTCCAATTAACTGTTCCAGTCAGCACTTGTTGAGTAACTGCCGAACTAACTGCACTGACTGCTGCACCAATTATTCCTCCAACAGCCATTATGCCGATAGTGACCCAAAAGCCTCCGTTTGAATCCTCTCTTGAAAGCGGATTGTTTCCACAATATGCAAATAGATTTAGGCTTGCAAAGTCCCCATTTGCAGCAACTAAATTAGCATTATCCGCATTGACAAACCGGCAGGTTGCGGGGTCATAGTACCGGCTCTGCAGGTAGTACAGCCCGGTTTCGGCGTCGTAGTAGTACCCACGATAGCGGAGGGGATTTGTCTCCGCCATGGTTCCCTCGGCGGAGAGCACCTTCCCGTAGGGATCATAGGCATAACTGGCCACGGTGCTGCCGCTGGCGTCCAGCAGGGCCACTACGTCGCCTTGCAGGTTGGTGACGTAATAGTAGGTGGTTCCTCCCGTCTGCATGGCATAGGGCTTACCGGTGTTGTCGTAGAAGAAATTGTGCGTCTCCGTGGTGTCCCCGGTGGTGACAGTCTCCTGCAGCAGCTTGCCCCCGGCGTAGAGGTAGCTGTAAGTGGTCGTTACCTCCGACTCTACGATACGTTCTTCCTCGGCCTGAACGACAGTCTCGTCAGAAGCCGCTTCCTCCACCGGCACCAGCGGTTCCTCCGGGGTTTCGATGGGGTCATATTCAGAAATAGGCGGCTTGGGCGGTGAAATGCTGGAAATATTTTCTGTTTTCTTGCATCGGCTACAAGTTCTTTGGGTCTCCGTATCATTTACTACCCAATCATGCCCAAGAGCTGGTGTATAAACTGTTTTCTCTTCCGTGCCGCATACATCGCAAATGCGGCATTTATATCCCGGATCTACACAGGTAGGGTGAAAGCGAATCGTCCGTCCATAACTATGCTCCCCTGTTCCCGGCACAATATTCGTTTTTCTCGTAGCCCCACAGGAGCAGGTCTCCAGCGTATATCCATCCAAACAGCTGGGCTCCACCGTCTCCGTGGCCACATATGCATGGGTGTGGTACTTGCGCACGGTGACGGTCTTTTTCGCCCGCTGGCCGTCCAGATCGTAGACGTAGGCCACCGTGGTCTCCCGGTCGCCGTCGGTGCTGTCGGCCCCGCTGAGGGTCCGCCCGCCGGTCCATGAAAAGCTCCACTCCCGCCCGTTGTAGTAGGTGGTGGGGTTGCCGCTGCCGTCGTAGGTGATGGCGTGTCCGTCATAGGCGGTCAGCAGGTCCTTCCAGTCGGCGTCGCCGTAGGTGTAGGTATGGCTCTCGCTGCCGTCGGAGGCCGTCAGCAGATTGCCCGCCCCGTCATAGGTGAAGGTATAGGCGGTCGTTCCGTCGATGGCCCCCGTCAGCTGGCCCAGCGCATCATAGGTGTAGCGCCATGTCCTGCCGCCGGTGGTCTCCTCCGTGATGTTCCCGGCGGCGTTGTAGGTGAAGCTGCTGCTGACCTGCTCCTTGCCCCCGAAGGAGCTGCTGTATTGGGCGATCTGCGTGGTGGCGCCGCCTGTCCCGTCTGCATAAGCGTAGGACCGGCCGGCCTTACCGCCGACTCCTGTCAGGCGGCCCAGCGCATCATAGGAGAAGCTGAGCGTGTCTCCCATTCCGGTGGTCATGGAGGTCAGCAGTCCGTCGGGGATGGCGTTTTTCGCCGTGTCGTAGGTGTACTTCTGGGCATAGGTGGTGCCGTCCAGCACCCACGACTGTCCCGTGGTCTGGCCGTAGGTGTTGTAGCTCTGGGTGGTGTGCAGCACCTGCACACCGTCCTGCGTCACCGTGCAGTCCGTCAGCCGGTCCAGCCCGTCATAGACGTAGCGGACCCTCCGCCCGTCGCTGTCCGTTACGGCGCTGAGATGGCTGTCCGGGTCATAGGCGTAGGTACGGGTGCGGCCCTCCGAATCCGTCTGCTGTGTGACCCGGTTCCGGCTGTCGTAGCCGTAGCCCACCCAGGACCCATTGCCGTAGGCCTGCCGGGTCAGATTTCCGTTCCCGGCGGCGTAGGTATACCCCGCCAGCGTCCGGTCTCCCACCTGCAGAGCCGTCAGGTTGCCGAAGGCATTGTAGGCAAAGGCGTAGACCTGTTCACTCTCCCCGGCGGTGCGGTGCAGGGCCGACAGCTGGCCTTTGCTGTAAGTATACCGCACCCCCGCCTGTTCTGCAACCTCCGTTTCCGTCAGGCGGCCCAGCGCATCGTAGCGGCTGCTGCTGACGGTCCCCAGCGCATCGGTGGTGGAGGTGGGCAGCCCCAGCATCTCGCTGACGCCGCTGCTGTACCCATAGCGCACGGTGGCGCCGCTGCTGTCCGTGACGGAGGTGAGCCGGTTGCCCCCGGCGTCATAGGCGGCGCTGCTGGTCATGGTCAGGCTGCCGCCGGTGAGGGCGGTCCTGGTGACGTTGCCCTGCCCGGAGTAGGTCATGGTCTGCGTCACCGTGCCGTCCGTCACGGAGGTGAGGTTGTGCTTGCTGTCATACTGATAGCTGTATGTCCCGTATCCGCCGGTGACGGACTGGATGAGGTTCCCCTTGTCGTAGGTGTTGGTCTCCGCCTTCAAACCCGTGGTGGTCACGGACACCAGATTGCCGTTCTCGTCATACTTCATGGTCTGGGCCGTCTCCCGGATCAGGGAGATGTTATCGAAGTAGGCGGTGTTGGCGTTCTTCTCATAGGCCAGCAGCACCTTGATGGTGGTGACCTTCAGCCCGCTCTGCCCACTCTTCCTGGGCACCAGCGCCATGCTGGCAAACTGCCATGTGCTCAAGTCCGGGCAGAAGGGGACATAGTGCCACTCGTGGGTGCCGTCCGAATAGTCGATGCGCACCCGCAGGCCGAACTGCTTGAACTGGTCCAGCTCCTTGCTGGAAGCCTTGGTCTCGGTATCCGTGATGGCGTCCGCCCTGGCCCAGCCGGAGAGCATATAGGTATCCGATGCCGGGGCGTTGACGGTGATGCTCTGATAGGCGTTGCCGTCCTTATTCTGCCAGCTGCCCTTGATCCGGATGGAACCACCGCTGCCGTCCCGGCTGACACCGGAGACGACGCTGGCCCCCTGACCCATGCTCCAGCCGGTGGAGCCGGAGATGGTGCTGTTTTTCAGCAGTTCCGTGCCGCTCTCGCCCATGGAGGCCGTCCGCTGGGTGCGGTTGTTCTTCTTATCCGTGCTGCCGCTGCCGGTATAGACGCGTTGGTGGCCCCCAGCAGCTTGCCGGAGGCGTCGGTGGTATAGGCGTTCACCGTCCGGCCTGCGTAGTCGAAAAGATAGCTGGTCAGCAGGTCGTCCCCGGTGTTGGCGGTGCGGTCCGTGCCGTAGTCCCGATACACCGTCTGACTGACATTGGAATAGCTGACGCCCACCCGGACGCCGCTGCTGCCCCCGGCAGACTCCGTGTAGGAGCTGACTCTTCCGCCGGAATAGGTGAAGCTCAGGCTGTAATCCGCCTCCGCATCCGTCAGCTTCGTCAGCCGCTGGCCGGAGTAGGCATACCGTGCCAGCGCCGTGCCGTCTCTGTCGATGCCGGTGAGCTTTCCGTCCGTGTAGGACAGCGTCACCGTGCTGCCGGCGGCGTCCCGGATGGCGGTGAGCCGGTGGTCGGTATAGGTCAGCGCCGCCACGGTGATGCTGTCGGCGCCGCTGTTCTTCTGGGTCACGGCGGTTAGCTTGCCGCCGGAGTAGGTCATGGAGACGCTGTTGCCGTTGGCGTCCGTGATGGTTTTCAGATAGCCTCCGCTGAAGAGATACTTGTTGTCCTTGTCATCGGACATCTCATAGCCGCCGCTGACGGACCGAATCTTCAGCCCCAGACCGTCCTCGTCGTAATAGTAGGTGGAGCCCCGGCTGCTGTCCTTGTGGAAGTAGTGCTCCGTTCCGTCTCCGTCGGTATAACGCAGGTATGCCGTCCCGCCGATGGTCTGGGCGGCCAGCTTCTGCACGCAGTCCAGCGTCCAGCCGGAGCCGAAGCTCATGCCGCTGCCGTGGGGCAGATACGCCGTCGTCCGGCGCAGGAAATAGTCGGAGTTATAGACCAGACTGACAGAGAAGGGGTTCACCGTGGAGGCGTAGGATGCCGCCTCCTTCACCACCTTCACCTGCCCAGTGGCGTCCGCCAGCCAGACGCTTCCGGCATGGCCTGCGCCCATGGTGTTATAGGTGTAGTACGGCTCGATGCCGGTGGTATTGCGGTAGGCCACGGCGAATATGGGGGTGTAGGTCTGGCTGTAAGCGATGCCCTTGGCCAGAGCGCAGTGGGTGCTGTTGTACGTCCCACGGTCCGCCGGCAGCACGGCCACCGTCCGGTTCTCCGTCCCCTCTGCGTACCACTTCTTCACGGCTCGGGTCATATCCCAGCTGACGTAGCTGCCCTGCGAATCGGCGGAAACCAGCGTATAGTCCAGCACATGGCCGGTATCCACGGCGGGCTTGTTGTTCCACGTCATGTAATACAGCCAGTCGTAGTAGTCGTTGTCCGAATCCGTGTTGGCCCCTGTCACCTCGCACATCTCCAGCGGCAGCTCCGGGCATCCCACGCTGGAGTAGCCCCAATCGCTGTCGCTCTCCACCCAGATGAAGAGGTTCAGCGCAGCACCGGTGACTACGCTGCCCTCCGGCACGGTGGGCAGTGTCCTGAAGTGGAAGAAGCCCCACTGCTCCCCGCCGGTGATGCCGTAGCCCAGATACAGGTCCTGATAGTTGCTGTGGGTAGTATTGGGCTCCTTCTGCGCCACATAGGTGGCGTGGATGGCAGCGCTGCGGCTCATCTCCGGCCGCCGGGCCTCGGCGATGAGGGTAGGGTCAATGGTCACGGGAAAGGATGCCCTGTCCATCCACGCCCTGTCCGCCTCTACCGACAGCACCGTCCCCTCCGCCGTCTCCTGCAGCAGGTATTCTGCGGCGTTGGAGGTGTTGCCCTCAGCATCCACCATATACGGCGCCGGGATGCGGTAGACGGCAGCATCCTGAGCATCGTTCAGCAGCACGCTGCCGTCCTCCTGCAAATGGGCCGTCAGGCCATCCAGCGTCAGCAGAAAATCGTAGCGATAGCGCTCCTGCTTCTCCCGCAGGATGATCTGCTCCTTCAGGTCATAGCTGTGGGCCGTATAGCGCAGATCCACGCCGGGATACACCTCCCGGTAGAGCACGCTGGACGACAGCGACGCAGGCACCAGCTCCTCCGCCCGCCAGCCCTCTCCGGCGGACAGGCTCATAACCGCCGGCTCCGCCTCCACCTCCGCCGTGACGCTGCGGTCATAGTCCGGCTGCCCTGCCGGCAGGGACTGCACCTGCGTCGGGTGCAGCAGCCCCATGGAGACGGACACGTCTCCGCAGGCCGCCGCTGCCAGCTGCCCATGGGACAGGCCCTTGGCAAAGGACACGGCTGTGCCGCCGTTGTCCCCCGTGTGATAGCTCCGGGCGTCCGGGGTCAGGGTGTTGTCGATGTCCTGCCACCGGCCCTCTTCATCCTGATAATGCACCGGCGTGCCGTAGGAGACCGACAGATAGCTGCCGTCCGTGAGGCGGAAGTGCTTTCCCTCCTCCGTGCGCAGCTCCTCCACCTCGCCCTCCAGCGCCGCCGGGGACGCAGACTCCTCCAGCTCAGAAAGCAAAGCACCACTGCCGCCGTCTGCGCCCTCTGTGGCCGCAAACGCTGGCAGTGGTGCCAATTGTACAAGGATCACCAGCGCCAACAGCGCTGAGATGACTTTTTCCCACATCTTTTTCATGCCATTTTTCTCTCTTCTCTCTCTTTTTTTGGTGCGTCTCTTTTCGTCCGTGCAGAATTGCCAATTCAGAGTATTTTTTAAGTCAAATTATGTACTCTCTATCTAAAATTTACCATGTAGTAAACAACCTGTCAAGGCTTACTTTACTATGATAAAAATATTTTTCCAACCCGCCTCTCCTTCTCATCTACACGTCTTCGCTCAGCACCTTCTCCTTGATTCTCCACTCAGCCCAAGCCAATATCCCTGCAACGCAAAAAGGAACCTCCCCGTAGGAAAGTTCCCCAATCGGCTTATACCCAGCCTATGTTTCGTTGAGTAAAGCCGGCTTCCGTACTGTCCATTTACCTTTCTATCTTTTCTCATCCCATAAGATTTTCCCTATGCACCCCCATACAGGTATCCATGTGCAAAACAGCACATATCAAAAACAGCACATATTTTGTATAGAAGACAAAAGGCCACACCATTCTGGTGTGGCCTTTTGCTCAATGATAAAGTCAAGGTCAATAAAAAAACAAAATCAATTTCAAATGCATCATCAGTGATAATAGTATATCTAATATGTTAAATTATAAACGCAATTTAGGAAGAAGTCGATCACTATTTAAGGGTTTAACCATGCGCTGTCCGGCCTCGCTATAAGACGCGCATTATTGTATGCCATGTCAAGCGTCAAGCAGGTATGCCCTAAATACTGATTTCCCGCCGCATTTTTACTAACCACCAACGCCAAATCCGGAACGCTCTCACTTACAAGGCAAATCGGTATCAAAAGTTGGATTTTTCCTCTATAGTATTGTGGTACTGCTGTTTTATAGAACAGTAGAAATGGCTTGTTCTATTTTTCTATTTTGAAAGTTGTTCTTTGCACTTGCAGCATCTGCTGCAAGGTCCTCTGTCAGATCTGCAATCAGGTCCCCCTTCACCGCCATGGAGGCGGCGTTCCACGGGAAGCCGGAGGCGGCAGTGGGATAGACCCCGGCGGTATGATCCACGAAGTACGCTTCATAGCCGGCGTCCTTCACCTCCTGCTCCGTCATGCTCCTGGTCAGCTGGTGAACGATGGCCCCCACCATCTCCAGATGCCCCAGCTCCTCCACACCAATATCCGTCAGCAGCGCCTTCAGCTCCGGGTATGGCATGGTGTAGCGCTGGCTGAGATACCGCAGGGAGGCTCCCAGCTCTCCGTCCGGTCCGCCGTACTGACTGATGATGAAGGCCGCCAGTTTGGGATTGGGGTTGGCGATGCGTACCGGGTATTGCAGCTTCTTCTCATAGACAAACATCAGTCCGAACCTCCTTCATCCCAGGGCCACGGGTCCTTGAGCCACCGGTAGCCGCCCTCGGTAACGGTGGTCTGGGTCAAGGGGCCGTACTGCGCCTCATAGCGGGCTCTCCCCTCCTGCGCCAACCGGATATATTCCCAGTAGAGGGCCAGCACCTCCTGATCCTCGGCATGGGTCACCAGATACAACCCCAGCTCGTCGATGGCGAAATCCAGTGCCATCAGCTCTGACAGCGCCGTGTTGGCCGCCGGGAACCGGCTTTTCAGCTCCTTATGAAACGGCAGGTCCAGTCCGGGGAACAGCGTCCCCTGCTGCAAGGCCTCCCGCTGATCGTAGCGCTTGGGGTCCTGCCCCTGCATGGCCACAAAGGGAAACGCCATAGCGGCGCACCGTCCCGGCAGCTGCCCCTTCCCCTCCGGGCACTCATTCTCCGCCGTAGCGTTGGTGATTTCTGTGTACAAGAGTCCTTCCTCCTCACAGGTCATGTGTGAGCCAAGCGGCTCATCCCATTCTATGCCACCGCCGTGAAACTGGGGACTTCCCTTTTCGGAAACTTATGGTATAATGTCTCTAACGTATCTTTATCATAGGAGGAATCAGATATGGCAAACCAGACCATCCCCCAGCGCAGTGAGGTTCCGGAGGAATACACATGGAACCTGAAGGACCTGTATGAAAGCGATCAGGCGTGGAATGAGGAATATAATGCTCTGAAGGCCCTCCCGGAGCAGATCACTGCCTTCCGTGGCACGCTGGGCCGCAGTGCCGAGGACCTGCTGGCATGGTTCCGGCTCCAGGATCAGGTGGAGGAGCGGTTGAGCCGCCTGTATGGCTACGCCAGCTGCAAGGGCGACGAGGACACCGGCAACAGCTTCTATCAGGATATGCGCGGCAAAGCCATGAGCACGCTGGTGACCATCTCCAGCGCTGCTGCCTTTGCCACCCCGGAGATCATGGAGATCCCGGAGGATACCCTGAATCTGTTCTACACCGCCCAGCCGGAGCTGGAGACCTACCGCCGCAGCCTGTATCAGATCCGCCGCCGCAAGGCCCACATCCTCTCCCCTGCCGAGGAGAAGCTGCTGGCCTCCGCCGGCGAGATGGCCAACGCCTCTGAAAACGTAGCCAGCGTGTTCCGCAACGCCGATATGGTCTATCCCGACGTGGTGGACGAGGCCGGCAATGCCCATCAGCTGACGGACGCCACCTTCGTCCCCATGCTGATGAGCCCCGACCGGGAGCTGCGCCGCCGTGCCTTCGAGACCTACTACAAGGCGCTGGGCCAGTATAAGAACACCGTGGCCGCCACGCTGGACGGCCAGTTCAAGCAGCTGTGCTTCTTCGCCAACGCCCGCCACTACGACAGCACCCTTCAGGCATCTCTGGACGCCACTGAGGTGCCGGTGCCGGTGTATCTGAACCTCATTGAGGCAGTCCACGGCAATCTGGATAAGATGTACCGCTATGTGGCCCTGCGAAAAAAGGTCATGGGCGTGGACGAGCTGCATATGTACGACGTCTATACCCCCATTGTGGCGGACGCCGACAAGGAGATCACCTATGAGCAGGCCAAGGAGACCGTGCTGGAGGCCCTCCATGTGCTGGGCGATGACTATGTGGCTCTGCTGAAGGAGGGCTTCAACAACCGCTGGATCGACGTCTACGAGAACGTGGGCAAGCGAGGCGGCGCCTATTCCTCCGGCATCAGCCGTCCCCACCCCTATGTGCTGCTGAACCACAAGAACAATCTGGACTGCCAGTTCACGCTGGCCCATGAGATGGGCCACGCCCTGCACAGCTATCACAGCTGCAAGTATCAGCCCATCAGCACCAGCGACTATGTCATCTTCGTAGCCGAGGTGGCCTCCACCTGCAACGAGGTACTGCTGATGCGCCACCTGCTGAGCAAGACCACCGACAAGAAGCAGCGTGCCTATCTCATCAACCACTTCCTGGATCAGTTCAAGGGTACCGTGTACCGCCAGACCATGTTCGCTGAGTTCGAACTGGCCATGGGCAAGATGGCTGAAAACGGCGAGGCCCTGACGGCGGACGCCCTGTGCAGAAAGTATCATGAACTCAATAAGCTCTACTTCGGCCCGGATATGATCTCCGATGACCAGATCGCTCTGGAGTGGGCCAGAATCCCCCACTTCTTCTATAACTACTATGTGTTCCAGTACGCCACCGGCTTCTCCGCCGCCGTGGCGATCGCCAACCGCATCCTCAAGGAAGGTGCGCCCGCCGTGGCGGACTATAAGAAGTTCCTCTCCGGCGGCTGCAGCACCGACCCCATCAGCCTGCTGAAAATCGCCGGCGTGGATATGAGCTCTCCGGAGCCCGTCAACAGCGCTCTGGCCCTGTTCGGTGAGCTGGTAGACGAGCTGGCAGAGCTGCTGTAAATCAGTTTTCCTGCACAGCTATCCCGACCTATGACCATCCCCCATTCCGCCGCCCCGGCAGAATGGGGGGATGCCTTTCGGAATGATCTCATCCAAGCCTCATACTAAAACTCCCCCTGCGCCATATGGCGCAGGGGGAGTTTCACACGATTTGACGGGATGTGCCTTCCCTTTAGTCTACAATATCCACCGAAGCCTTCACGCCGGTGCGCTGTGCGTAGGAGCGGATCAGGGTACGGATCTCCTTGGCGATGCGGCCCTGACGGCCGATGACCCGGCCCATATCCTCCGGGGCCACACGCAGCTCCAGCGTCAGCTCATCGCCGGTTTCCACCTCCGTCACAGTGACCTGATCGGGATGCTGGACAAGGCTTCTGGCGATGTAGAGCAGCAGCTCCTTCATGCCTCTGCCTCCGCTTTACTGAACGTCGACCTTCTTCAGCAGAGCACGAACGGTCTCAGTGGGCTGAGCACCGGTCTTGATCCACTCACGGGCCCGGTCAGCGTCGATCTTGATCTCAGCGGGAGACACGCAGGGGTTGTAGGTGCCGATCTCCTCGATAAAACGACCGTCACGGGGATAGCGGGAATCCGCCACTACCACACGATAGTAAGGAGCCTTCTTAGCGCCCATTCTTCTCAGTCTGATCTTAACCATGTTGTTTTTCCTCCAATAATGTAAAATAGAATTGTATTTGATAAATGCTCCTGCACTTATTTACGGTCTTTGCGCCGGTCACTTCAGCCGCTTCTTACGCCCGAAGCCCTTCATTTTTCCACGGCCACCCATACCGGGCATCCCGCCCATGCCGGGGAGCCCCCGGAAGCGTCCCTTGCTCATGGACTTGGTAAGCTGCTGGAGCATCTCGAAGGACTTCAGCAGCCGGTTCACATCCACCACCTGCAAGCCGCAGCCTGCGGCAATGCGCCGTTTGCGGCTGGCGTTGAGGATCTGTGGATTCTCCCGCTCCAGCGGCGTCATGGATAGGATGATGGCCTTGGTGTGAGCCATCTGCTTTTCATCGATCTGGCTGGCATCCAGCTGCTTGCCCAGATTCCCCGGCAGCATCCCGGCGATCTGGCTCAGGTCGCCCATGTTCTGCAGCTGCTCCATCTGATCCAGATAGTCCGTCAGCGTCAAGCGGTTCTTGCGGAGCTTCTCCTCCAGCTTTTTGGCCTGCTTCTCGTCATACTGCTGCTCCGCCTTCTCGATGAAGGTCAGCATATCGCCCATGCCCAGGATCCGGGAGGCCATGCGCTCCGGGTGGAACAGCTCGATCATGTCCAGCTTCTCGCCGGTACCCACGAACTTGATGGGCTTGCCGGTGGCCGCCCGAATGGAGAGCGCTGCACCGCCACGGGCGTCGCCGTCCAGCTTGGTGAGCAGCACACCGTCGATGCCCAGCGCCTCGTCAAAGGCGGAGGCGGCGTTCACCGCATCCTGACCGGTCATGGCATCCACCACCAGCAGGATCTCTGTGGGCTTCACCGCCGCCTTGATGGCCTTCAGCTCGTCCATCAGGGCCTCATCGATGTGCAGCCGTCCTGCGGTATCCAGAAAGACCATGTCGTTGCCGTGGTCCCTGGCGTACTTGACGGCCTCCTCGGCAATGTGTACCGGGTCCGCCTGACCCATTTCAAACACCGGGATATCCAACTGTTTGCCCACTACCTGCAGCTGGTTGATGGCGGCCGGACGGTACACATCGCAGGCCACCAGCAACGGCCGCTTGCCGAACTGTCGGCGCATCAGGCCCGCCAGCTTGGCGCCGTTGGTGGTTTTACCGGCGCCCTGCAGACCCACCATCATCACAATGGTGGGTCCCTTGGAGGCAAAGGTCAACCGAGCATTGGAGCCGCCCATCAAGGCCGTCAGCTCCTCATTGACGATCTTGACGATCTGCTGACCGGGGGTCAGGCTGTCCAGCACATCTGCACCGACACAGCGCTCTGTGACCTGCGCCACAAAATCCTTGACCACCTTATAGCTGACGTCCGCCTCCAGCAGCGCCAGCCGCACCTCACGCATCCCCTCCCGGACGTCCGCCTCGGTGAGGCGGCCCTTGCCACGGAGCTTTTTGAATGCGGCGTTGAGTTTTTCGGAAAGTCCTTCAAATGCCATAGCTTACTCCCTCAGAGCGGCGGCATATTCGCAGATCTGCGCCGTCAGCCGTTCCAGCTCCGGATTCTCATACTGCCGGTAGTTGATGGTCCTGATCTCCTTGGCGGCGTCCTCAATGCCCTGCACCTTCTTCTGCATCTGCATGAAGCGCCGGATGAGGCCCGTCTTATCCTCCAGCTCTGTCATGGCGGCCTCCGCCCGGACAATGACGTCCCGGACGCCCTGCCGGGAGATGCCGTAGTTCTCAGCGATCTCCGCCAGTGACAGATCCTCATTGTAGTAAAGATCAAAGAACTCCTTCTGCCGGTCCGTGAGGATCTCCCCATAAAAATCGAACAGCATCGTCATGCGATAGGTCTGGTTTTTCACGAAGATCCCTCCTATGTAAAGTCGATTTGCTTTACAAGCATGACTATCATACCCCATTCCGCCCCGGTTGTCAAGGTGAATTTTGCGGCAAATGAAAGTTTTTCATGGCTGCGGGCATCATTTTTCATGGAATAATTCCTCATTTCGCTTGCACAATCCCGGTGATTTGGCTATAATAGGCTGTATGCTAATGTGAAGGAATGAATCCATGAGTACTGTTATCGCCTCTGTGGATCACCGCAGCCCTGCCCAGCGGGCGGGGATCCGGCCCGGCGAGAAGCTGCTGACCATCAACGGCCACGAGATCGTGGACGTGCTGGACTACCGCTTCTACGGCTATGATGCCAAGTGCCGGCTGGAGCTGCTGGAGCCCAACGGTTCCGTGCGGAATGTACAGATCAAAAAAGAAGAGGGCCTGGATCTTGGGCTGAATTTCGACACCTATCTGATGGACGAAATGCGCTGCTGCGCCAACCACTGCGTGTTCTGCTTTGTGGACCAGATGCCCCCCGGAATGCGCCAGACCCTCTATTTTAAGGACGACGATGCCCGGCTGAGCTTTCTGCAGGGCAACTATATCACCCTCACCAATCTGACGGAGCGGGAGGCTCAGCGCATCATTGATCTGCGCATCAGCCCCATCAACGTCTCCGTCCACACCACGGACCCCCAGCTCCACTGCACCATGCTGGGCAACAAGAACGCCGTGCGCTCTCTGGAGTATATGCGCCGGTTCTGTGAGGCCGGCATCGTCATGAACGGGCAGATCGTCATCTGCCCCGGCTGGAACGACGGCGACCAGCTGCGCCGCACCCTGCGGGACCTGACGGAGATGGAGTTCTCCAGCTGCTCGCTGGTGCCGGTGGGCATCACCAAGTATCGCAAGGGCCTTGCCAAGCTGCGCCCCGTGGACGCCGCCAACGCCGCCGAGATCATCGATATCGCAGACGAATTCGGCCGGGAGAATCTGGAGCGCTTCGGCACCCGGCGCTTTTTCTGCGCCGACGAGCTGTTCCTGCGGGCGGGCCGCCCCCTGCCGGAGGAGGACTACTACGAGGGCTACCGCCAGCTGGAAAACGGCGTGGGGATGCTGCGCTCGCTGGGGGACGATTTTCTGGCAGCGCTGGATACGGTGGATGTACCGGAGGAATTTTCCTCCTTCACCATCGCCACCGGCACAGCGGCGGCCCCCTTCCTGACGGGACTGGTGCAGCAGGCACAGGCCCGCTTTCCCGACCTCCGGGGCGAGGTGGTGGCCATCGACAACGACTTCTTCGGCCACACCATCGACGTGGCGGGCCTGCTGACGGGACAGGACATCTCCGCCCAGCTGCAAAAGCGGCCGCTGGGAGACCGGGTGCTGATCCCGCTGCATATGCTGCGGCACGGTGAAACGGTATTTCTGGATGATTATACAGTAGAGCGTCTGTCTCAGGAGCTGGGCCGCCCCGTACAGGTGGTGGGTCTGGACGGCTTCGATCTGGCCGACGCCCTCTTTGCCCCGGCGGAAAGCCGGCAGGACAACGGAAGGAGCTGATACCCATGTCCAAACCCTTGATCGCCATCGTCGGACGGCCCAACGTGGGCAAGTCCATGCTGTTCAACAAGATCATCGGCCGGCGCCTCTCCATCGTGGAGGATACTCCCGGTGTCACCCGTGACCGCATTTATGGGGAGTCCGATTGGAATGGCCGCAAGTTCCGCCTGGTGGATACCGGCGGTATCGAACCCAATACCGACAACCAGATCCTTGCCTTCATGCGGGAGCAGGCTCAGATCGCCATCGACAACGCCAACGTCATCATCTTCGTCACCGATATCAAGACCGGCATGACCGCCGCCGACCAGGAGGTGGCCGGGATGCTCCAGCGCTCTAAAAAGCCCATTGTGCTGGCGGTGAACAAGATGGACTCCACCGGCGCCGTGGACCCGGACTTCTATGAGTTCTACAATCTGGGTCTGGGCGACCCCATCGCCGTGTCCGCCGTCCACGGCCACGGCACCGGCGACCTGCTGGATGCCTGCCTGCAATACTTCCCCCCGGAGGACGAGGAGGAAGAGGACAGCGATGTCATTCAGGTGGCCATCATCGGCAAGCCCAATGTGGGCAAGTCCTCCCTCACCAACCGCATTCTGGGCCAGCAGCGGGTCATCGTCAGCAACGTGGCCGGCACCACACGGGACGCCATCGACAGCTACTTTGAAAACGAGACCGGCAAGTATAACTTCATTGACACCGCCGGTATGCGGAAAAAGTCCAAGGTGGACGACAACATCGAAAAATACAGTGTCCTGCGGGCCACCATGGCCATCGAGCGCAGCGATGTGTGCCTCATCATGATCGACGCACAGGACGGTGTCACGGAGCAGGATACCAAGGTGGCGGGTCTGGCCCACGAGGCCGGCAAGGCCTGTATCATCGTGGTGAACAAGTGGGATCTGGTGGAAAAGGACGACAAGACCATGGACCGGATGCGGGAGGATATCCGCCGGGACCTGAGCTATATGACCTACGCCCCCATCGTGTTCATCTCCGCCCTGACCGGCCAGCGTGTCACCCGGCTCTTCGAGCTCATCAACTACGTCCGGGAGCAGTCCTCCATGCGGATCACCACCGGGATGCTCAACTCCGTTCTGGCGGACGCACAGACCCGTGTCCAGCCCCCCACGGATAAGGGCCGCCGCCTGAAGATCTATTATATGACGCAGGTGGGCATCCGCCCGCCCCACTTTGTGGTGTTCTGCAACGATAAAAAGCTCTTCCACTTCTCCTATCGCCGGTATCTGGAAAATCAGATCCGCAGCGTGTTCGGGCTGGAGGGTACGCCCATCATCATGAGCATCCGCCAGAAAGGGGAAGAAGATGCATAACGTGACCGTGGCTTTCGCCGCATTGCTGGTGATGCTGCTGTCCTACTTCTTCGGCTGCTTCAACGGCTCTTTCATGGTATCTCACTTCATCATCCGGGACGACGTCCGCAAGCACGGCAGCGGCAACGCCGGTCTCACCAACTTCTACCGCACCTACGGTGCCAAATACGCCCTGCTGGTCATCGCCTGCGACATGGGCAAGACCGTGGCGGCGTGCCTGCTGGGCAGCTTCTTCTTCCGCTGTCTGGGCTGGGACGGCACCTTGGGGACGCTTCTGGCGGGCCTCGGCTGTGAGCTGGGCCACATCTTTCCGGTGTTCTACGGCTTCCGGGGCGGCAAGGGCATCCTCTCCGGCGGCACGCTGGTGCTGCTGCTGAACTGGCGGGTGGCCGCCGTGGCATGGGCGCTGTTCCTGCTGCTGTGGCTCACCACACGATATGTCTCGCTGGCCTCCATCACCGCCACCTGCAGCGCCCCCATTACCGTGTACTTCGTCTATGCGCACAACCCGATCTACACAGGACTGTGTCTGGCGGTGGCGGCTCTGGCGCTCTGGTGCCACCGGAAAAATATCCAGCGCCTTCTCCACGGAACGGAGAAAAAATTCAAGTGGCACGTCAACCCCACGGAGGGCAAGGAGCCGCCTAAATAAGAGAGAGAAAATAAACAGAAAGGAACCAAGCACATGAAACACAACCAAATGCGTCAGGTGGTATTCCCCATTCTGGCGGCCTTTATCTGGGGTACTTCCTTCGTGTCGCAGGATATCTGCGCCGACTCCATGGGGGCCTTCACCTTCAACGGCACCCGTTACTTCATCGCCGTACTGTCTCTGCTGGTGGTGATCGCCGTCATGAACACCACTCGGAAGGACCGGCCCCAGCCCACGGCGGAGGAAAAGAAGGCCTCCCGCAAGCAGCTGTGGCTGGGCGGTCTCTGCTGCGGCACCGCTCTGGCTATCGCCTCCAACTTCCAGCAGGCGGGTCTGGTGGCCGGCACCGACGCCGGCAAGGCTGGCTTCATCACGGCGCTGTATGTGGTGCTGGTCCCCCTGTTCGGCCTGTTCTTCCGCCGGAAAGTCAGCGGCCCGGTGTGGATCGCCGTGGTGCTGAGCGTGGTATCCCTGTACCTGCTGTGTATCAAGGGCGGCTTCTCTCTGGCCCCCGGCGACCTGCTGGTGCTGGTGTGTGCCGTGTGCTTTGCCGTACACATTCTCCTCATTGACCACTTCACCGCCCGCTGCGACGGCGTGAAGCTCTCCTGCCTGCAGTTCCTGTTCGCCGCTATCTGGTCCACCATTCTGGCCCTGATCTTCGACACCATTGACTTCCACGTCCTTTGGGAGTGCATCCTGCCCCTGCTGTACGTGGGCGTGTTCTCCTGCGGCGTGGGCTACACCCTGCAAATTCTGGCCCAGAAGGATTCCAACCCCACGGTGGTCACCATCCTGCTGAGTCTGGAGAGCGTGTTCGCCGTCATCGCCGGTGCCATCATCCTGCACCAGCAGATGTCCCTGCGGGAGTATATCGGCTGTGCTCTGATGTTCATTGCCGTGGTGCTGGCGCAGGTCCAGTTCCCCGCCAAAAAGGCCAAGCAGCTCCAGTAAGCCCTTTACAAATCAACAAAAGACGCCCTCCGGCATGGCCGGAGGGCGTTTCTCTATTCACTTCTTCCCTTTCAGGGCTTCATGCGGCGCAGCAGCTCCACCAGCATCTTCCAGACCCGCTGCACGGAGGAGATGGACATTTTCTCCCGGAAGGTGTGGATCTCCTTCAGATCCGGTCCGAAGGACACGCAATCCAGCCCCGGCAGCTTGGCGGAGAACAGCCCACACTCCAGACCGGCATGGATGGCCTCCACCTTGGGTTCATAGCCGTACTGATCGGTGAACACCTCCACCATCAGATCCCGCAGCGGAGAATCCGGCAGATAGGCCCAGCCGGGGTACTCCCCACGGGTGGAGGTCTCCCCGCCCAGCTCCGCCGTCAGGCAGGCGATGCGCTGGAGCAGCATCTGCTTCTGGCTCTCCACGCTGCTGCGAACGCTGCTGGACAGATGCACCGCCGTCTCGCCGGTGGTGAGGATGCCCATGTTCAGGGAGGTCTGCACCAGACCGGGGATGTCGGCACTCATGACCTGTACGCCGTTGGGGTGGCACACCAGCAGGCACACCGCCCGGCGGGTGGACACTGCGTCCATAGGCAGCATGGCCGTCTCGGCAGGCTCCACCGTTACCTCTACGTTGGGATCCGTCACCCGGTACTCCTCCCGCAGGGACTGCGTCATGCGGCGGCAGACCTCGGCGGTGACCTCGGCGTTGGCGGAAATCAGCGCCTGTGCGCCGGTGGGAATGGCGTTGTCCTTCAGACCGCCGCAGACCTCCACCAGCCGCAGCTCCGTCTCCTCCGCCACAGAGGCCAGCACACGACCCATCAGCTGAACGCCGTTGCCCCGGCCCTTGTCGATCTCCGTGCCGGAGTGGCCGCCTACCAGCCCCTGAACGGTAATGCGCTGCACGGGAGCCGCAAATACCTCCCGCCGCACCGGCAGCACGCAGTCCATCCGAGCGCCTCCGGCGCAGCTGACGGTGAACACGCCCTCGTCCTCAGAGTCAATGTTCAGCATCCGGCGTCCCTTCAGGCCGGACACGTCAATGCCCATGGCCCCGTCCATGCCCGTCTCCTCGTCCACGGTGATGACCGCCTCAATGGGAGGATGGGGCAGGCTCTCGTCGTCCAGCACCGCCAGCGCCATGGCCACGGCGATGCCGTCGTCGCCGCCCAGCGTGGTCCCCTTGGCATAGACAAAATCCCCGTCGATGGCCAGATCCAGCCCCTCACGGGTCATGTCCTTGCCGCAGTCCGGCGCCTTCTCGCACACCATGTCCATGTGGCCCTGCAAAATCACCGGCTCCGCCCCCTCGTACCCGGCGGAGGCGTCCTTAAAGATGATGATGTTGTTCAGCGCATCCTGCTGATACCGCAGGCCCCTCTCCCTGGCAAACTCCGCCAGCCAGTCGCTGACGGCCTTGGTGTTGCCCGAACCGCGGGGAATAGCGCTCATCTGCTCAAAAAAGTGAAATACCCGTCCCGGCTCCAGATGCTCCAGAACTGCCATATACATCGCTCCTTTTCTCTGTATGGGATATCGCCTTTAGTATACCCCCTGCCGCCGGATTTGACAAGAGAAAAACTGCCGGGACTCTCCTCCCGGCAGCTTTCACGCTGAAGCATCCAAATTTTTTTGCTGCGGGACTCTCGCAGGCGGCACGTCCCTGCGCCGCTTGGTCGGAGATTGCCCCTCGCCGCCTCTTATTCGTCGGCGTTGATGTGGTACAGCCCCGCCACATCCTCCAGCGCCACCGAGAAGGTCACGGCCTGCGCCTCGGTATGCGCCCCCGCTTGGGCCATGATGGCCTGCATCACGGTGTTCTTGTCGCCGGTAGGCACCACCATGAGGATGATCTCCCGCTCCTCGGCAATGGACATTCCAAAGAACTTCCCGGCATCCTCGGCGCCGGTGCTCTTGGCGTGCAGAATGGTGCCGCCGTGGGCTCCTGCGCTGCGAGCGGCTCCCATCACCGTGTCGGTGTAGCCCTGATTGGCAATGGCCACGATCAGCTGATACGCTGCATCCTTCATGTTCTCATCCTCCTTCACTTCCACATCCGGCTCCGCCTCCGGGTTGCCGGTAATCAAATAGTTCATGGCCGTCCGCCCGCCGATGCTGCTCAAAGGCAGGCACATGGCAATGCCGGTGCCGGGGTTGCTCAGGTGCATGGTGGTGACCAACTCCTTCATCAGCACCTCCTTGCACGCCGGTGTCACCACCGACAGCATCACGGACTTCTCCGTGGCCTCCAGACCCAGATAGCTCAGCACCTCATCGCTGGCGGTCCCCCGGCCCAGCGCCGTAAACACCACCGGTGCGCCGAAGGCCCGGTAAAAATCCACAAATCGCTTGGAGCCAATCACCCGGTTGGTAATGGTGATCATCAAATACAGTCGCTTCATATGCCCTCCTATGCCAGCTCGATGATCTCCTCCACCTGCCCAACGGCCGGTACAGGAGTGCGCTTGCTGAGCTTTCGCTGATAGCTGACGCCCAGCAGCTGGATGGTCACCAGCGGCGTCATAGCCACCATGGCCACCACGCCGAAGGCGTCCGTCACCACATTGCCCCCCAGCGCATCGCAGGCCCCCATGGCAAAGGGCAGCAGGAACGTGGCCGTCATCGGACCGGAGGCCACGCCGCCGGAGTCGAAAGCGATGGAGGTAAAGATCTTCGGCACCACAAAGGACAGCGCCAGACTCAGCACATAGCCGGGGATCAAAAACCACATGATGGAGATACCCGTCAGCACCCGGATCATGGCCAGCGCCAGCGACACCGACACGCCGATGGAGAGTGCCGCATTCATGGCGCTGGCGGGAATGGCTCCGGCGGTGATCTCCTCCACCTGCCGGTTCAGCACATGGACCGCCGGTTCCGCCGACACGATGAAGTAACCGATGAGCATGGCAATGGGGATCAGCAGCCAGCTGTAGCTCTCATGGGCGGCGATGCTCTCCCCCAGGAAGCTGCCCACGGGCATGAAGCCCACGTTGACACCGGTAAGGAACAGCACCAGCCCGATGTAGGTGTACAGCAGACCAAAGAGCATACTCATGACCTCCCGCCGGTGCATCCGCCGGGTGACCAGCTGGAACAGGACGAAAAACGCCAGAATGGGCGCCAGAGAAAGGAAGATCTCCTTGAAATACTCCGGCAACGCATGGGTATACGACCGGAACATCTCCGCCGTGTCCTTGGCATCCGGCACGCTCACCGGGGTATAGGTGCTGCCGTCGGGCTTATACAGCAGACCCAGCAGCAATACCGTGATGATGGGGCCGATGGAACACAGGGCCACCAGACCGAAGCTGTCGCCCCCCGCCTCCCTGTCGTTACGCACGGCGCTGACGCCCACGCCCAGCGCCATGATAAAGGGTACCGTCATGGGGCCGGTGGTGACGCCGCCGGAGTCGAAGGCGACGGCCCAGAAGTCCGGGGACACGAAGCCCGCTAGCACGAACACGATGGCGTAAAACCAGATCAGCAGATACGACAGCTGGATGGCAAACAAAATACGCAGCAGGGCGATCACCAGAAAAACCCCCACGCCCAGCGCCACGGACCAGATGATGACCCGATCCGGGATAGACGGCACCTGCCCTGCCAGCACCTGCAGATCCGGCTCCGCCACGGTGATGATGACGCCGATCAAAAAGCTGATGGCCACGATGACCCACACCTTTTTGGATCGGGTGATCTCCTTACCTACCGCCTCACCCAGTGGGATCATGGACATCTCCGAACCCAGAGTAAACAACCCCATACCCACGATCAGCAGCAGACTCCCCAGCAAAAACGCCATCATGGCGTTGTTGGAGATAGGGGTAATAGTAAAGCACAGCACCAGCACAATGGCGGTGATGGGCAGCACCGAGGTCAGCGATTCCTTCAGGGGCTTGCGGAAAATGGTCAGCACCTCTCCGGCCTCCCGCCGCTTGCGCCGCAGGCGATCCTGCTGCGCCTGTACGCTCAATGGCTTACGAGACAAATATCTTCCTCCTTTTCCAATTTTCTCCTGACAAAACGAGAGCGCACCTGTCCGTACATTGGGCAGATGCGCCTCGCATCTCTACTTACAATATCATTTTATCATGAAAAGCCCCCTCAGGGCAAGGGATTTTCCGTAAAGAATCCGTGAACAAATGGCAAGGCTTACTCCTTGTCAGCACCTGCTGCATCCTGTTTCTTGGCTTTCTCCTCCCGTTCCTTGCGGATGTGATCCACCAGCAGCAGCACGCCCATCAGCAAGCAGGCAATGCCCAGCACCAGATAGATGGCGCCGCCCCGCTCCAGGATCCCCACCAGCGCAAACAGCACGCCGAGGATAAAGACGATGACCGTGATCTGCTGCCGCTTGCGCCGGTCCCGCTGACGCTTGATCTCCTGGATCTGTTCGTCGGTGTATTCCGTGTACTTCATTCCTTCTTCTCCTTTTCCGTTATAACTCCTCCCGTGGGCCGGGCCGGTAGCTCTCCTCCATCAGCGCCAAGGTCAGCCCTCCGGCGGACAGCTCCGTCAGCCGCCCCTGCAGGGTCTCCCGCCTCTCCGACGGCAGAGATACCGTCAGCGTCACATCAGCGCCGTAGTCCATATCGTCCAGAATACCGTCCGCAGCGGCGATCTCCAGCTTCACCCGCTCAAACAGCGGATAGGGGCAGCTGAGCCGCACACGGGCCCACAGACCCATGGTGGCCACGCCTGCCGCCGCCAAGGCGTCCCGTGCGCCCTTGGAGTAGGCACGGGTCAGCCCTCCGGCCCCCAGCAGGATACCGCCGAAATACCGGGTCACCACGCACACCGCTCCGGTGACGTTCTCCCGCTGGAATACGTTCAGCATGGGCTGTCCCGCCGTTCCCTGAGGCTCTCCGTCGTCGGAGTAGCGCACCAGATTCGGCCCCAGCAGATAGCACCAGCAGTTGTGCCGTGCGTCATAATACTTCTTCTTCGTCTCCTGGATCCGGGCTTGGGCCTCCTCCTCCGTCTCCACCCGCCACACGTGGCTGATGAACCGGGAGCGCTTCTCCACAAACTCGCTCTCCGCCTCCTGAAAGGGGATACGAAAGCCGTCAGCCATGGCGCACCTCCCACTCCTGCCTCGTAATGGCCTGACACACGCCGGGACGCTCCGTTCCGTCGGGCCACGGCGACGGCGGCGTGTCGCAGATGTGTCGGAAGCCGCACTTCTCCTGCACCCGCCGGGATCGTTCATTCCCCGGAAAATGGGCGCACCACACACGCTCCGCACCCATCTCCCGAAACTGCCGGCGCAGCATCGCCTCCACAGCCTCCGGGATCAGTCCCTGCCCCCAGTAGGGGCGGGCGATCCAGTAGCCGAGCTCCGGCTCACCCCTCCCCTCCGGTATCTCCGTGGGGAATACGCCGATGGCGCCGATGGGGCCGCCGTTCCCGCCCTTTGGCACCACGGCAAAGGTTCCCTCCTTGGCCAGCACCGTCCGGATGATGTCCCGGCTGTTCTCCACAGAGGTGTGGGGCGACCATCCGGCGGCGGGGCCTACCTCCGGGTCCCTGGCCCAGCGGTACAGCGCCTCGGCATCGCTCTCCTGCCACGGCCGCAGCAGCAGCCGTTCCGTCTCCATCATTCCCAGTCCTCCTTCGGCTCCGTCCAGCCCTCGATATAGTCCTTCAGCTGGCCCAGCACCTTGGGGGGACACACCGCCGTCACATCAATGCTCTCCTGATAGGCCACATCCTCCACCTTGGCCTCCCGATAGAGGCTGTCCAGCATCCCCGCCTTGTCATAGGGCAGATGGATCACCACCCGGCGGGTACCCTTGTCCAGCCTCCGGTCGATGGCCTCCATCAGCGCCGGGATGCCCTCCCCGGTCTTGGCGGAGATGGACACGGCGTCCTCCTCATGGCTCCGCTCCCCGGAGAAGGCCACGTCGCACTTATTGTATACCCGGATGCAGGGGATCTGATCCGCCTTCAGCTCGTGGATCAGGTCCTCCACAATGGCGGCCTGCTGCTGCCACTGGGGATTGGACACGTCGATGACGTGCAGCAGCAGGTCTGCGTACTCCAGCTCCTCCAGCGTGGCCTTGAAGGCCTCCACCAGCTGGTGGGGCAGCTTGCGGATAAAGCCCACGGTGTCGGAGATCAGCACCGTGCAGGTGTCGGAGATCTCCAAGGTGCGGGTGGTGGTATCCAACGTATCAAACAGCCGGTTGCGGGCGGGGATCCCCGCGTCGGTGAGGGCGTTGAGCAGGGTGGACTTGCCCGCGTTGGTGTAGCCCACAATGGCCACCACAGGCACCTCGTTCTTCTCCCGCCGG
>OLSP01000331.1_pt1 | contig 47119 bp, 46 predicted proteins | sample 1672941 | NCBI WGS metagenome assembly OLSP01 (sample SAMEA3136739, study PRJEB25190) | human gut metagenome | reverse complement strand
TAAAACAGCTGGGGCTGTCGGATAAGGCGGACGCCTATCCCTATCAGCTTTCCGGTGGACAGCAGCAGAGAGTATCGATTGCCAGAGCGCTTGCCCTGCAGCCAAAGGTTTTATTTTTTGACGAGCCGACCTCGGCGCTTGACCCGGAGCTGACCGGAGAGGTGCTGCGCGTCATCCGGCAGCTGGCGGACGAGCACATGACCATGGTGATCGTTACACACGAGATGCAGTTTGCCAAAGAGCTTTCGGATCGCGTGATCTTCATGGAAAAAGGTCTGGTCTGCCAGGAGGGTACTCCGGAGGAAGTGTTTGGAAACCCGAATGCCCGTGTGAAGGAGTTCATCGGTCGTGTCATGCAGGTCTGAAAATTTTTGTGTGTGTCAAGATTTTTTACTTGACACACCTTTTTTTTTCGGGTATGATAGCACAGGTGAGGACGCAATATGGAAAAAATCGTAGAACAGGGTATGCTGTATGACTTTTACGGCGAACTGCTAACCGAGCATCAGCGAAAGATCTATGAGGATGTGGTATTAAACGACATGTCCCTGAGTGAGATCGCAGAGGGACAGGGGATCAGCAGACAGGGCGTACACGATCTTGTCCGCAGATGCGATCGGACGCTTCAGAGCTATGAAGAGCGGCTGCACCTGATTGCGAGATTTCAGAAAGTCAAGCACACCGTAGAGAAGATCGAACAGATCAGCACGGAGACGCAGGTCAGAGAACTGGCGGGACAGATTTTAGAAGAACTGTAACGGATCGCGGGAGAGGATTTGAATGGCATTTGAGAGCTTAACCGATAAACTGCAGGATGTGTTTAAGGATCTGCGCAGCAAAGGCAGACTGACAGAAGCGGACGTCAAAGTTGCGCTCAAGGAAGTCAAGATGGCACTGCTGGAAGCGGATGTAAACTTCAAGGTTGTCAAGCAGTTCGTCAAGTCTGTGGAAGAACGGGCGATCGGTCAGGACGTCATGAACGGATTAAATCCCGGTCAGATGGTCATCAAGATCGTAAACGAAGAGATGACTTCCCTGATGGGTTCCGAGACACAGGAATTACAGTTCCAGCCCGGCAAAGCGACAAGCGTGATTATGATGTGCGGTCTGCAGGGTGCAGGTAAGACGACAACGACTGCGAAGCTGGCAGGCAAGTTTAAATTAAAAGGCAAAAAGCCACTGCTTGTAGCCTGTGACATTTACCGTCCGGCAGCGATTGAACAGCTGCAGATCAACGGCGAGAAACAGCAGGTGGAAGTCTTTTCCATGGGCACGAGCCACAGCCCGGTTGACATCGCAAAAGCGGCGATGGAGCATGCAGAGAAAAACGGCAATAATGTCGTGATTCTGGATACTGCAGGCCGTCTGCATATCGATGAGGGCATGATGGAGGAGCTGCAGAAGATCAAGCAGGCAGTAACGGTCCATCAGACACTTCTGGTAGTGGATGCCATGACCGGTCAGGATGCGGTCAATGTGGCAAAGGAATTTGATGAAAAAGTAGGAATCGACGGCGTGATCCTGTCCAAGATGGACGGCGACACAAGAGGCGGTGCGGCACTTTCCATTAAAGCCGTTACCGGCAAGCCGATTTTATATGTTGGTATGGGAGAGAAGCTTTCCGATCTGGAACAGTTTTATCCCGACCGTATGGCGAGCCGAATCCTGGGCATGGGCGATGTGCTCACCCTGATTGAAAAAGCTTCGGCGAACCTCGATATTGACGCTGGCAAGGAAAAAGAGATGGCGGCGCGCATGAAGAAGGGCAAGTTCGATTTTGAGGACTACCTGGAAAGCATGAAGCAGATGCGCAACATGGGCGGGCTGTCCGGTATCCTGAGCATGATGCCCGGCATGGGTTCGAAGATGGGCGATATCGAATCGATGATCGATGAAAAACAGCTGGCAAGAATGGAAGCGATCGTGCTGAGCATGACACCCCAGGAACGCCGCAATCCCAAACTCTTAAACCCCAGCCGCAAGCACCGTATCGCACGCGGCGCAGGGGTGGACATCAGCGTAGTCAATCGATTTATCAAACAATTTGAGCAGAGTCAGAAAATGATGAAGCAGTTCCCGGGAATGCTGGGAGGCAAAGGTGCAAGAAAAGGTAAGTTCAGACTTCCTTTCTGATAAATAGTGCAGATCGCACACAAGAAAACTTATTCATATTTCATTTGGAGGTAAGAAAAATGGCAGTAAAGATCAGATTAAGAAGAATGGGATACAAGAAGAACCCGATTTACAGAATCATCGTAGCAGATTCCAGATCTCCCAGAGATGGTCGTTTCATCGAAGAGATCGGCACATATGATCCGAACACAGATCCCAGCACTTTCAAGGTAAACGAAGAGCTGGCTAAGAAGTGGCTCAACAACGGCGCACAGCCCACCGAAATCGTAGGCAAGATCTTCAAGGCAGCAGGAATCGAGAAATAAGACAGCTCTGTAAAGCAGACGGTTACGCAAAAGAGCAGTAGCTGTGGGGCTGACTGTAGCAGGCTTATGGAGGTGGATTATGAAAGATTTGGTGGAAGTGATCGCAAAGGCACTTGTGGATCATCCGGATGAAGTGAGCGTCTCCGAAAAGGAAAACGGCAGAAGCCTGACGGTTGAACTTCATGTTGCACCCTCCGATATGGGCAAGGTAATCGGTAAACAGGGCCGTATTGCTAAGGCAATTCGCACTGTGGTAAAGGCTGCGGCGATGGAAGATAATAAAAAAGTGGATGTGGATATCATCTGACATCTGAAATGGACAGCGTCTTGCAAAAGCAAGGCGCTGTTTGTGAAATGAGAGGTTATATGGAAGAAAGACTGCAGGTGGGAGTGATCGCTTCCACACACGGTGTACGCGGGGAGGTCAAGGTATTTCCGACGACAGATGATGTGCGCCGTTTTAAGAAGTTAAAAGAAGTGATTCTGGATACGGGAAAGGAAAACCGGATTCTGGAAATCGAGAGCGTGAAATTTTTCAAGCAGTTCGCCATTTTGAAATTCCGCGGAATTGACACCATGGATGAGGCGGAAAAATACCGGAGAAAGAGCCTGTATGTGACGCGGGAAAATGCGGTGCGCCTGCAGAAGGACGAGTATTTTATCGCAGATCTGATCGGCGTGAAGGTATTGGATGAACAGGAGCAGGAGCTTGGAACCTTAGAGGATGTCATTGAAACCGGCGCAAATGATGTTTATCAGATTCGGTTAAAGGATGGCAGACAGCTGCTTTTACCCGCAATCAAGGAATGTGTGCTGGATGTCGATGTGGAAGCAGGACGGATGAAAATCCATATCCTGGACGGATTGCTGGAGGACTGACGAAAAGATGCAGTTTCATATTTTGACATTGTTCCCGGAAATGGTGGAAAACGGACTGCAGACGAGCATTTTGGGACGGGCGATCCAGAAAGGGCTGATCGGAATCCATGCGGTCAATATCCGCGATTACACGCAGGATAAGCACAATAAGGTGGACGATTATCCTTACGGCGGCGGTGCGGGCATGCTGATGCAGGCGCAGCCGGTTTATGATGCCTGGAAAGCCGTCGCAAAGCCTGCAGAGGGCAAAAAGCCGGTGCGGGTGCTGTTTATGAGCCCCCAGGGCAAAACCTTTTCCCAGGAGATGGCAAGGGAGCTTGCGCAGGAGGAAGAGCTGATTTTTCTGTGTGGGCATTATGAAGGAATCGACGAGCGTGTGATCGAAGAGATCGTGACAGACCCTGTTTCCATCGGAGATTATGTGCTGACCGGAGGAGAGCTTCCGGCGATGGTGATGATCGACGCGATTTCCCGGATGGTTCCCGGTGTTTTGAAAAATGAGGATTCCGGCGTGACAGAAAGCTTTCAGGAAAATCTGCTGGAATATCCCCAGTACACCCGACCGGAGGTCTGGGAGGGCAAAAAGGTTCCGGATATCCTGCTTTCCGGCGACCATGCAAGGATAGACAAATGGCGCCTGGAAAAGTCCAAGGAGCGGACGAAAGCTCGGCGACCGGATTTATATGAAAAGTACGATTTGCCCGGACGTGCGCTGGAATATTTGTTAAAAGATAAAATGCTTCACATGGACATGATTGAGGATATCCGGAGAGGCAAAGCTGACATCCTGGCAGTCCGGGAGGACGGCGTGCTGACAAAGGACAGGTCAGGCGGTGTGTATCGGATCACTGCCAAAACAAAGGACGCAGGAGAACGGCTGCTGTCTTTGACGGACCCGACCGGTGCGGTCTATGTCTGTCATCAGAAATTTGTGCTGACGAGCATTTTAGAGCGTTTCGGGTTAAAAAATTTCAATGAATGCTATCAGGTGATTTATCCGAAAAAAAAAGCGCCTGACCTTCCGGAGCCGGACGAAGCCGTTGAAATCCGGGAGCTGGACGAAACGTATGCGGCAAACGTAGAGGCACATTATCATCTTTATCATGATGAAGCCTACATCAGAGAGCGGATCGCATCGCGTCAGATGATCGGCGCATTTCTGGATGGGGAGTTGGCAGGCTTTGCAGGCGTGCACAACGACGGCGGCATGGGAATGCTGGAAGTACTGGAGCCCTTCCGGAAAAGAGGAATCGGGAGCCTCCTGGAGGCTGAAATGATCCGGCGGGAGCTTGCGGCAGGTCATGTGCCCTATGCGCATGTATTCGTGGAAAACGAAATTTCCGTTGCACTGCAGAAAAAATCCGGCATGCGCTTTGCACCGGGGAGCGTTTTCTGGGTATCCTAGGCGCGGCGGTAAAACCGGGTGGTATTTTTCCTATTAGGAAGAAAAACCTTGCATATTTGAGAAAGCTATGTTATACTGCAAATGTTGCGAAAAAAGGAGATGGTCCTCTGTTACGGGAATCGTATTAAGAACATCCAGAAATCAGGAGGAAAAGCAATGAACGAAATTATCAGAGAGATCGAAGCTGCTCAGCTGAAAGCTGAAGTACCTGCATTTGAGACAGGCGATACCGTAAGAGTATATGGTAAGATCAAGGAAGGCAACCGTGAGAGAGTTCAGGTATTCGAAGGTGTTGTTTTAAAGAAACAGGGCGGCAGCAACCGTGCAACCTTTACCGTAAGAAAGAGCTCCAACGGCGTCGGCGTTGAAAAGACCTGGCCTTTACATTCTCCCAACGTTGAGAAGGTAGAAGTTGTTCGTAAGGGTAAAGTAAGAAGAGCAAAGCTGAACTACTTAAGAGACAGAGTCGGCAAGAGCGCAAAGGTCAAAGAAGTTGTAAAATAAGAATTGCGAAGAGAGGGGCACCAGTAACGGCAGCCCCTTTTTTGCTTTTTAGGATGTCTGCAGGACGAAACGGCGGCTGCGGAATGGAGATTTGTATGAGAAGAAGACAGCGTGGACTGCAGTTTTACCGGAAGAAAAAAGGGCTCAGCATGCAGGCGGTCAAAGAGGTGTTCAGTTGGATTGTGCTGTCTGTACTGGCAGTTTTTCTGGCGTTTATGGTGATCTGGGCGGTCGGACTGCGCACGAACATGATCGGCGTTTCCATGGAGCCGGGGCTGACGAACGGACAGGGAATTTTGGTTAACCGCTTAAAGTACCGTTTCTTTTCTCCGCAGACAGGGGATGTGGTGGTATTTTTGCCAAACGGTAATCAGAATGCCCACTATTATGTGAAGCGTGTTGTAGCGGTTCCGGGGCAGACCGTCCTGATTCAGGACGGCATTTTATATATAGACGGTAAGGCGCAGGAAAATGAAGAGATGGATCTGATCGCGTCAGCCGGTATTGCAGAGAATGAAATCAAGCTGGGCAGGGACGAATATTTCGTGCTCGGCGATAATTGTAATAACAGTGAGGACAGTCGTTCCGCCAATGTCGGTCCGGTGCTGCGCAGCACGATCGTCGGCGAGGCGTGGTTCCATTTCGGAAACGGCACGGATGGCTGGGGACTGATTCACTGAAAATCACACAGAATATTATAAAGAAAAGGGTAACTGTTCAGTACCCTCACAGTTACAGAAAAGGAAAGAAAACTATGGTATACCAGTGGTATCCCGGACATATGACGAAAGCGCGCCGCGCGATGCAGGAAGATATCAAGCTGATCGACTTGATTATCGAATTGGTGGACGCCAGATGTCCGCAATCGAGCCGCAATCCTGATATCGACGAGATGGGGAAAAACAAGGCACGCCTGATTTTATTGAATAAATCCGATCTGTCCGATCCGGCTGCAAACCGCGCCTGGACGGCATATTTTGAAAGTCTTGGCTTTGCTGTACTGGAAATCAACGCCAGAAGCGGCGCCGGGATGAAAGCGATTCAGGGCAAGGTTCAGGAAGCCTGCCGGGAAAAGATCGAGCGCGACCGCAAACGCGGTATTTTGAACCGTCCGGTGCGTGCGATGGTGGCAGGAATTCCAAACGTAGGAAAATCGACGTTTATCAATAGCTTCGCAGGAAAGGCGTGCGCAAAAACCGGCAACAAGCCCGGCGTAACGAAGGGCAAGCAGTGGATTCGCCTGAACAAGGGTCTGGAGCTTTTGGATACGCCCGGCATCCTGTGGCCGAAATTCGAAGATCAGGCGGTGGGAGAACGCCTCGCACTGATCGGCTCGATGAACGATGAAATCTTAAACCGCGAAGAAATGGCACTTTCCCTGCTTGTGTTTATCGGGGAGAATTACCCGGAGGCGTTGGAAAAGCGGTATCAGCTGACACTGGATACAGCGGGCGCAGATGGCGACGCACAGACGTCCCTCCATTCGGCCCTCGCCCTTCTGGAAGCAGTCTGCAAGTCCCGCGGTTGTCTGAAAAAGGGCGGCGAGCCGGAATATGAAAAGGGCGCGGCTCTCGTTCTGGATGATTTTCGCAGCGGCAGGCTCGGCCGCATGACGCTGGAATTGCCGAAAAAGGAGGCGTAAGCCATGAGTGGAAAAGCAATCCTGAAAGAAATCGGAAGCACGCTTTTATATATCGTAGTTGTCCTGGGTATCACCTGGCTGGTGATCACATTTGTCGGACAGCGCACGGAGGTCAACGGAAGCTCGATGGAGCCGACACTGAGCAATAACGATAACCTGATCGTAGACAAGATTTCGTATCGTTTCAAGGATCCGCAGCGCTTTGACATTATCGTGTTCCCATTCCAGTACGATGAAAATGTTTACTATATTAAGCGGATTATTGGTCTGCCCGGCGAAACGGTTCAGATCGGCACGGACGGAACGATATACATTGACGGACAGGTGCTGGAGGAAGGCTACGGCAAGGAAGTGATGCTGTCACCGGGGCGCGCAGGCGAGCCGATTACCCTCGGCGAGGACGAATATTTTGTGCTGGGCGATAATCGAAACAACAGCTCGGACAGCCGGGAGCCGAGCGTCGGAAATATCCACCGGGATCAGATTATCGGAAAAGCGTGGGTCAGAATCTGGCCGTTTCACAAATTTGGAGTGTTAAAACACCAGTAAGGGACATCTGATATGGAAAAAATCGGTGAAATCAAAGCGCGGTTTGCAGAAGCCGGAGAGCGCTTGAAGAAAGCCTCCATGCGGACAGAGGCAGAGTCTGTGGCAGGCCTGTTGGAGAATCTGGAACAAACCTATCGGGAAGACACAAGAAGCGGTGTGCAGGCGCTGATCCGTCGTTCGGAAAAGCAGCGGGAGGCGCTGGAAAAGGAAACGGCGAGGATTTATCAGCTGCAGCAGTATGAACGGGACTATGAAAACGAAGGCCTGATCTGCGGCATTGACGAGGTTGGCCGGGGACCGCTGGCGGGACCGGTTGTTGCAGGCGCGGTTATTTTGCCGAAGAACTGCGAAATTTTGTATCTGAACGATTCCAAGCAGCTTTCTGCAGAAAAAAGGGAACAGTTATATGACGTCATTTTGGAGCACGCAGTGGCGGTCGGAATCGGGATTGTCAGCCCACAGCGAATCGATGAGATCAACATCCTGCAGGCGACCTACGAAGCGATGCGTCAGGCGATTGAAAAGCTGAATCCTCAGCCTGCAGTTCTGCTAAACGATGCGGTAAGGATTCCGCAGGTGGCAATTCAACAGGTTCCGATCATCAAGGGAGATGCAAAAAGCGTATCCATTGCTGCAGCGAGCATTGTAGCGAAGGTGACGAGGGACCGGATGATGGAGCAGTATGAGGAAGTTTTTCCGGGCTACGGATTTGCACGCAATAAAGGGTATGGATCAAAAGAGCATATCGAGACGCTGCAGACCATGGGACCGACGGCGATTCACCGCAGAAGCTTCATCGGTCATTTTGTGAAAGAAGGTTAAATGAATAAAAGACAGGTGGGCGCTTTCTGGGAGGAAGCAGTGACAGCTTATCTGATGCGCAGCGGAGTAAACATTCTGGAGCGTAATTACAGGTGCAGCAGGGGAGAAATCGATATCATCGGGTTTCACCGGGGCTGCCTTGTTTTTTTTGAAGTAAAATATCGGAACGACGACCGATTTGGGACAGCGTTGGAGGCGGTTGGGAGCGCAAAGCAGGAAAAAATCTGCCGTTGCGCAGACTGGTATCTGTGGAAGCATCCTGCAGAGGGGGATGTACAGATCCGCTTTGACGTGGTGGCGGTCTGCAGGAAAGAGATCCAGTGGATTCAAAATGCATTTGAATACAGGAGGTCAGGGACGTGGAACAGCAGGAGACGAAGATAGCAAAAAAAGATCTGATCCGGAAAAAGACGGGTTATCCGGGGATGGAAATTCACAAAAGCGGAGAGGTGGAATATCTCACCTTTCCGGCGTTAGAACGGTTAAATATAGTGACTCATATGGTCACCAGCAGGTTCGGCGGTGTCAGTACCGGGGACTGTGCTTCTTTCAATTTCAGCTATGCGCGGGATACGAGCCGGGAGGCGGTGGATGAAAATTTCCGGCGGGCGGCAGGCGTGTTCGGGACAACTTCGGACGCGTTCGTCTGCTCCGATCAGACCCATACGACAAACATCCGCCGTGTGGAAAAAGAGGATGCAGGAAAGGGCGTGACGAAAGAAAAAGATTATCGGGATGTGGACGGACTGATCACAAACGTGCCCGGGTTGATACTTGGCACGTTTTATGCGGACTGTGTGCCGCTTTTGTTTGTCGATCCGGTGCATCATGCGATCGGCTGTTCTCATTCCGGGTGGCGGGGGACAGTCGGTGAGATGGGAAAAAAGACAGTCGAAGCGATGCGCGAGGCGTATGGAAGCTGTCCGGAGGATATTTTTGCGGCGATTGGGCCGTCGATCTGTCAGGACTGCTATGAAGTCGGAAAAGATGTGGCAGAACCTTTTGAAAAGCTCTTTTCTCAGGAGAGATATCAGGACGTTTCCATGAAAAATATACTGACCGAAAAGGTCAATGGAAAATATCAGCTGGACCTGTGGCGTGCCAATGAAGCAATTTTGCTTGGCGCAGGGATTTTAAAGGAGCATCTGTCGATGACGGATATCTGTACCTGCTGCAATCCGGGCTATCTGTTTTCTCATCGGGCGAGCAAGGGAAAACGCGGAAATCTGGCGGCGTTTCTGATGCTGAAGCAATAGAATGCGCGTAAAAACGGCTGCTGCCGGTAAATCTTTATAAAATATTAAGAATATCCCGGACAGCAGATTCAGATTTTTCTGATTTAATAGAGAGAAAGCAGGAAACGGAGGGTATTATGACAAATATTCTGGTATGTGACGATGATAAAGAGATTGTGGAAGCAATCGAAATTTATCTGGCTCAGGAGGGTTACAATGTCATCAAGGCATATGACGGGGAGCAGGCGATCCGGGCGTTAAAAGAAAACGACATTCAGCTTCTGATTATCGATATTATGATGCCGAAGCTGGACGGAATCCATGCGACGCTCAAAATTCGGGAATACAGCAGCATTCCGATCATTATCCTGTCGGCAAAATCCGAGGACGCGGACAAGATTCTGGGGCTGAACATCGGCGCGGATGACTATGTGACAAAACCGTTTAATCCGCTTGAGCTCGTTGCGCGGGTGAAGTCGCAGCTGCGCCGCTACACGAAGCTGGGAAATTTAAACACGGACAATAATGCAGTGTTCCGCGCTGGCGGACTCGTGATCAACGACGAGACCAAAGAGGTTACGGTGGACGGAGAGCCAGTCAAGCTGACACCGATTGAATACAATATTCTGTTGCTTCTGGTGCGCAATCAGGGGCGTGTTTTTTCGATTAATCAGATCTATGAAAGCATCTGGGAAGAAGAGGCAATCGGTGCGGACAATACAGTGGCTGTCCATATCCGACACATCCGGGAAAAGATTGAGATTAATCCGAAGGAGCCCCGTTATCTGAAGGTTGTCTGGGGTGTCGGATACAAGATCGAGAAGCAGCCGTGACGAAAAAAGCCGGAAAGGAGTACGGGCTCATGAAAAAGAAATGGGTCATTGGAAAGAAGGACAGAAGAGTGCTGCTCATTTTTCAGAAAGTGCTGGCAGCGGCTTTTGCGGCAATTTTTGTCGGGCTTGCCTGCAATAGTTCGGTCAGTGTGGAGAGAAACGGCAGGCTGTATGAACAGCAGATCAATCTGCTTGAAAACAGTAATTCGTTTGAAAATTCCGATCTGTTCACGGATATTCTGTCCGAAGAAATTCGGGGAGTGACGCGGCTTTCTGTCATCCGAAGCCAGTTGGAAACGGACGGAACTTATAATGGACAAAAGCAGATCGATATCGCGGAATTTGCCCACAGGCAGGAAGATGTCCGTGACACGACGGCAACGGCGTCTTTTTATCTGGATGATCTGATCAAATGGGGAAATTATGGCTTCGTGACGGAAAAGGTTTTTGCGACGAAGGCACAGCTGGACGCTTATTTTAAAGGGGATTCCAGCGTTTTTTCCGGTCAGGAGGGGCTGAGCGGGAACGACTGGAACGGGGAAACGGCAACCCTGAATGTGTTGCAGAAGCTGGATCAGAAACGGCAGAAGCAGTCGCTTTCGATGCAGATGATTCAGGAGCTTCCCTCCAGCCGGGAAGAATATCAGAAAAAGTGCGAGGAGCTGGGACTGAATTATTCGGATGCAGATGGGATGGAGCTGGATCTTTTGGTGCCCCGGTATCTGTCTGCGGAGGGAAAGGACCTGGCACAATATGCGTCCGACACAGACGAATACATTCAGCTGCGGGATGATTTAAAGACGACGTCGAAGGAACTTTTTTATAATTTTTCCGAATATTCGGCGTACAAAGACAGTTACGGTCTGGACGCGTCAAATATCCGATATTGTTACCGGATGGATCAGGATGGCGAAGTCCATTATTATACGAATCTGAATGACGATTTTACAGATAAAAAATTAGACGAAATCACAAGGCAGTTCGAAGAATATGGCAGATATCTGTGCTATAACGCGGATCGGGCAGAGCTTTTGACGAATACAGAGATTGCTGCGGATAAACTTAGACAGGAGCTGTCCTCCTATCAGTATGCCTTTGGCGATAATACGCGGGTATGGCTGGCAGTTGATACGACGTATCCGGCACGGGACAGTTTTGCAACCGCGCGTGCGGCGTATCACCGAGTCGTTCCTTATTACGGTTATCTGGCTGCAGCCGGCATGTTATTTCTTGTGGTTTCTGTCTGGCTGCTGCTTCGGGTAACTCGGTATGAAGGGCGTGTCCGCAAAGAGGGCGGCGGTTATCAGATTGAATTAAGGATTCGGGACACGGTGCTGACGGAGCCGTTTGTGGCGGCAGGAATTTTGATGATGGGTATGATCCTCGGCGTCAGCTGGCTTTTGTATCTGCTTGCGCAGACGACGTTGACGGATGTGACGCATGCGGTGTGGTTCCCGTTTGCAGTGGGCGTTGTTGCCTTTTTACTGGACGATGTGTTTTTGTTTTTCTATTTGAGTCTTGTCAGACGGGCGAGGGCGCATACACTGTGGAGCAATTCCATGCTGCGGCTGATTTTCAGTCGGATTGGAAACGGCGTGCTGCGGCTTTATGACAACGGGCACATTCTGGTCAGAAGTCTGCTTCCGTTTTTGCTGTTGCTTGCGGGCAACCTGATTCTGGGCGGCTGCGGTGTTGTAGGAATTTTGATTGCGGCTGTAATCGATATCATTGCGATTCTGGTGCTGTACAGTTCGAAAAAGGATCTGCAGCAGATTGTGGACACTGCGGTTCGATTGGGGCGCGGCGATCTGGATCTGAAGGTCGATCTTTCCGACATGCACGGAGAAAACCGGGAGCTGGCAGAAGCGGTCAACGGTATCGGAGACGGCATCAAGACGGCGGTTGAAAAGAGCATGAAGGACGAACGGTTAAAAGCCGATCTGATTACGAATGTTTCTCATGATATCAAAACGCCGCTGACGTCAATTATCAATTTTGTGAACCTGTTAAAGCGCGAGCAGATCGACAACGAGCGCGCGAAAGGCTATATACAGGTGTTGGATGCGAAGTCCCAGCGCCTGAAGCAGCTGACGGACGATCTGGTGGAAGCGTCCAAGATCACGTCCGGCAATATTTCTTTGCAGATGGAGCGACTGGATTTCAAGGAACTCGTCAAGCAGACCTGCGGGGAGTTCGATGACAAATTAAAGGAAAAATGCCTGGAAATGATCGTCAGTTTGCCGCCGGAGCCGGTTTATATCGAAGCCGATCCGAGAAGAATCTGGCGCGTGGTGGAGAATTTGTTTTCCAATGTTTGCAAGTATGCGCTGGAAGGCACGCGGGTCTATCTGGAAATCCGCAGAGTCAGACAGGATGATAGGGAAATCGCAGTATTTACGATGAAAAATATTTCCGCGCAGGCGTTGAACATCCGTGCCGAGGAGCTGACGGAACGGTTTATCCGCGGCGATATTTCCAGAAGTACGGAGGGCAGCGGACTGGGACTGTCGATTGCACAGAACCTGACGACGCTGCAGAAGGGAACGTTTGAAATCTATCTGGACGGCGACCTGTTCAAGGTACAGATCGGATTTTCCTGTCTGGACGTACCGCAGCCGGAGATAGAAATACAGATGAGGTAAGCCTTACAGGATGAATACAGAAAACGTATGGAAGTCCGGTTTGCAGGCGGCGAAGCTTTTGAGCGGCAGCCGCCTGCAGATCGTATTTTTATTAAAAAAAGAGCCGATGTCCGAAAAACAGTTAGCGGGATATATGGACGAAGACGAGCAGGGCGTGGGGGCAGAGCTTTGTGTGCTGCAGGCTGTCGGGCTGGTGTCCGCAGAAAAAGAGGGCACGGCTGCAATCGTTGTGTCCGCAGACGAAAAGCCGGGAGGAATGGAAGACCTGTCGGATACCGATGTATTCGGGATGCTTCAGGAGAGAGCCCATCGGACAGACGATGTTCGTTTCCATTTGACAGAGCTCGGCGAGGAGCTGCTGCCGCTGTGCAGGGAACTGGAACGTTTTGGACGTTTGTATGAGGCTGCGAAAGATCTGGTCCCGGAGCTTATGGGTGGGAACGATATCCCCTGGGCAGAATCTGACGGAACTGCAGCAGGCAGCACAGATGCAGGTTCACCGCAAAATACGGAAGACGATTTTAACAATCCGCCTGCGAAAAAAGCTTCTGCAAAGGACAGGCACGGTTTTTATCAGGCGGACAATGCGTTTGTTTTTTTCAATCCGCACTGTGAATTTGAAGACTGGTATTTTTATGGCGAAACCGCAGGGGAGATGACAGAGCTGTACCTGATTACGGATCCGGAATATCAGCTGTTTTTGGCGGCATTGAAAAACGCCGGTTCTGCGCCAAAAGATCAGGCGATGTTAAAGCTCCATTTTTCACAAAAAACAGCTGATTTAAACTGGGAAGAGGAGATTGCCTATCAGTTGGCGGAGGACACGCTGATCGGGATTGCAGTTCCGATGGAGTGAAGGGAAAGAGACGGCAGTTCATGCTCTGGAAGCGGAGAAGGTTTCATGCAGAGTTGACGTGCTATGTCAAATTGTCCAGAAGAATGTTAAGAGAACTGGAAAGATGCCGAATTTTGATTGAATTTATTGTGCAAAGTATCAATTATGCTTCCTCGAAAAATGCATTATAATGTCAAAAGAGAATATGAGAGGAGGGAACGAAAATGGCACCGCATATATTGGCAGTTCTGATTTTCGTTGTGATGTTTGTCCTGATTGTCCTGGACAAAATCGAGCGGCAGTATGTCTCCCTTGGCTGCGGACTTTTGATGATCGTACTGGTGTTTGGACTGGGCATGCACAGTAAGGATGCGATTGTGGAAACGCTGAATGTGAAAAGCATCTTTCAGGCAAGCTTCTGGTACACGGCAGCGGAAGGAGAGGCATCTTCATCCGGAATTAACTGGTCTACCATCATTTTCATTTTGGGTATGATGATCATGGTAGAGGGAATGGGAAAGGCAGGATTTTTCCGCTGGCTCTGTCTGGAGATCGCAAAGCTGGTAAAATATCGCACGATTCCGGTATTTATCACGTTTATGCTGATGTCTTTTGTACTGGCGATGTTCATCGACAGTATTACAGTCATCCTGTTTTTGGCGGCAGTTACGCTGGAGCTGGCGCAGACGCTCAAGTGTAATCCGGTTCCGATTATTCTGTCGGAAATTTTCTGTGCGAACCTTGGCGGTTCGGCAACGATGTGTGGAGACCCGCCCAACATTATCATCGGCACATCCCTGGGATATACCTTCGGTGAATTTATTTCCAACACCGGCTTTATCGCTCTGATTTCGCTGGTTGTCATCGTGATTTATTTTTACTTATGCTTTCATAAGGAACTGGCCGGACAGGGTGCAGTGGTTCAGATTACTTCTTATCCTGATCCGAAGGAAGCGATTACAGATAAAGGTGAGTTTGCAAAGAGCTGTGTCATTTTCCTGCTGGCAGTTGTCCTTTTGGTAACCCATGCGCAGACGGGGCTGACCGTTGCGTTTATCGGTACGTTTATTGCGATTTTGACACTTGTGACACAGTATAAGGATGCAAAAGAGCTGCTTGCCAAAGTAGACTATAAGACGCTTTTATTCTTTATTGGTCTGTTTGTTGTAGTCGGCGGATTGGAGCAGACGGGCGTACTGGAAGAAATCGCCGGTCTGATCAGTAAATTGAGCGGCTCCAACGGCATGCTGATGTGCGCGATTATTCTCTGGATATCCGCAATTGCAAGTGCATTTGTTGACAATATTCCGTTTGCTGCGACGATGATTCCGGTCATCCAGACGCTGTCGGCGATGCAGGGCATAGATTTGAGTACGCTGGCGTGGACACTCTCCATGGGAACCGATATCGGCGGCAGCGCAACACCGATTGGCGCATCTGCAAACGTTGTTGGAATTTCCGTCGCGACCAAGCAAGGCTATCCGATTGGATGGGGATATTACTGTAAATATGCGGCACCTGCGACGATCATTGTCATTTCGATTTCGATGGTTTGCATTTTCCTGAGATATTTCTAAAAGCAGAATCCTGTTTTGCCGGAGGGAGTTTTTTGCCTGCGGAAAACGGAATTCTCCGAAACGAAAAATATAAGGGGTAACGGAGGGGTATGTGTATGAAGAAACAGCTGATTATTTCTGTAGGACGGGAATTTGGAAGCGGCGGACATGTGATTGCGGAGACTCTGGCAAAAAGGTTTGATCTGCCTTTGTACGACAGCAATATTCTGGAATCTATTGCGCAGGAGAGAAACGTAGACGCCAAAACGCTGCACCGTTATGATGAAGTGCCCAGAAACATCCTGTTTTCCAGAAGGGTAAGGGAGTATTCGACCTCTGCAGAAGAAAATATCGCGCAGATGCAGTTCGAGTATCTGAAGAAAAAAGCAGATGAGGGAGAATCCTTTGTCGTTGTAGGACGCTGCTCGGAAACAAAACTTGCAGGAACCCCAGGATTGATCACGATTTTTGTGCTGGGCGATATTCCGGTCAAGACTGCGCGTATTATGAAGCTTCACAACCTGACGGAGAAAGAAGCGAAGAATATGATCGAAAAGCAGGATCGCCAGCGTAAGATGTACCACAACTATTACGTAAAGGGAAAATGGGGAGATTCCCGTAATTATGATCTGAGCATCAACAGCAGCCGGATGGGGATTGAAAAGACGGCGGATTTCCTGGAAAGTTATATTAAAGAGCGGATCGCAGAATCCGTTCAAGAAGCCTGAGACGATCTGAAAAACGTCCGGTAGAATGCAGATGGGAAAAATCCCAGGGCATTTTGCCGGACGTTTTTATTTACGCGTGCAACGAGCCAAAGTCCGTGCTTGCACGAGACCTTGGCGACTGCCGCGATAACTTGAGAAACTCGCGGAGCGTGTTTCTCATAGTTCATGACAATAGAAGATTTGCGAAATGTGCATTCTATTGTTTTGTTTTTTTTCGAGTCTTTTGCTTTGCCGCATCCTTTAGGGTAACAGCGTTTCCACGGACGGAAATATTGCCCATGCTGCGTAAAAAGCTGGACAGGCGGCTGTAGCCGTAATCCTTTAGGTCAAAGTCCGGATGCTTCTTTTTCAGGCAGTCGTAGATGACAGAGAGATTATCTACACTGCCGCCGCTTTTCTCAATGAGATCCGTTACTTCCTTCTGCATTTCGGAAACATTGTTTATTTCGCGGACTTTCACATAATAAGAGGAATTTTCTTTCACCAGCTCGAGCTTGGCGCATTTGTCCTGAATAAATGTTAAGAGCTTGGTATATCCGTAGTTGCGGACATCGAAATCGGTGAATTTGCTGTTTAAACGGCTGCCGATTTCTCCCATATAGGTGAGTTTCCCTTTGTTTTCATTATCGTTGATGACAGAAATGATGGCTTCTTCGATATCAGCGATCGGGGTGACTGCATTCGCTTTGACGCTGCGGTCGGAGGAAAAGTCTTCATGCAGTTCGGCGGTCTGACTTTCGGAAAGGGTAACACTTGCTTCAAAAATCAGATTCAGATGGATAAATTTGTTGCACGCTTTTGTGAGGGCGGCAGGGGTTTTGGATTCTCCCATACCAATCACGTACATATTGGCTTCCCGCAGGCGCATGGCGAGCCGGGTAAAATCGCTGTCGCTGGTGACGAGACAGAAACCGTCTACATTGCCGGAATAGAGGATGTCCATCGCGTCGATGACCATCGTCATGTCGGAAGAATTTTTGCCCGAGGTATAGTTAAACTGCTGAATCGGCGTGATGGAATTCTCCAGAAGAATATTTTCACTCCAGCCGTTATTTTTTGTCCAGTTACCGTAGATGCGGCGATAAGTGGCAAAGCCGTAGGTTTCGATTTCATTAAAAATGATAGATGCATATCTGGAACTGACGTTTTCTGAATCGATCAGTACTGCGATCTGCATTTTGGATTCATTCTGGTCCATGTATGACACTCCCGTTTTTCTTTCAGTATAACTCGTCCGGAGGTGTTTTGCAAAGGAGTTTTCTGTGTCCTTTTTAAAACTATAGATTTTGCTGTTTTCCTGCTAATTTCCGATTTTGAAATGCAAGTTATCCCTTTTCAGATAAGAGCAAATCAGATATAATAAGCATAAGCTGTAAAACGGAAAAGGAATACAAAAGAGCAGCGAAAGGGAGATTTTGATATGGAGACATCACTTTTTCAGATCAGGCAGAGAGAGAGTTTTGGGTTTTCCGCAGAGAATCCAACAGGAACCAGAGAAGGCGGCACGCATGCAAAGGACTGCGAAAAATTGCGTCCCTGTATCGATATTGAGCCGGGAGAAACGGTTGTTTTATGCGATACCGACGGACCGGGTATGATTACGCATATCTGGTTTACCGGCTATGTGGGACATTCCTTTGTGATGAGAATCTATTGGGATAATGAGGAGTTCCCTTCGGTAGAAGCACCGATTTCCGCATTTTTCGGATGTGCTTATGATGAGAATTTCAAGGACAGGGATGGAAAGTATGTTGTATTGAACGCTGCGACGATGCTGACTGCACCGGGACGCGGCTATAACAGCTACTGGGAGATGCCTTTTTACAAGCATTGTAAAATTACAATGGAAAACAGAGGAGAGCAGAAGCAGACGCTGTTTTATATGATTTCCGGCTGGCACGGGGAAATTCCGGAGGACAGCGGATATTTCCATGCAGTTTACAGACAGGAGCATCCGGTGCAGAAAGGACGTTCCTATACTGTGCTGGACAACGTTGAGGGTCCCGGAATGTTTGCCGGTGTATGTTTTTCCTCCGGTATGAATGGCAACAACACCTGCTGGGTAGAGGGCGAGATCAAGATGTATATTGATGGTGCGAAATACCCTTCCATGAATTATACCGGTACGGAGGATTATTTCTGCGGATCTTACGGGTTCGGAAATGATATTATTTTGAACAAATATCAGACCTTCTCCGGATTGTATACCGGATTATATGCGATCCTTGGCGATAACGAAGAGTTTTACAACCAGCAGCAGCGCTTTTTGCTTTACCGCTTCCATGTAAAAGATCCGGTTTATTTTTCGAAGAATTTTAAGATGACAATGGACAACCTTGGCTGGACAGGACCGAGATACGATGATTATACCTCTGTGGCATTCTGGTATCAGCAAAAGCCCGGAAAACTGCCGTTTGAGCTTCCGGCAGATGCAGAGATGGTGATGAAGTAAACTCTGACTGATTTTGGAACGTAGTTGACAGCAAACAATAGAATGCACGTTCTGTGCGCATTCTATTGTCATGAACAAAAAAGAGCGAACCATTCTGCACCTTGCAGTGGTTCGCTCTTTTTTTACACTTTTTTATAAAGACACCGGACAGTATAGCTGTCTGATAACGGAATTTATAAATAAGACTCGCGCTTGTTGTATTTTTCCAGAATTGTACGGATCTTTTCGGTAGGAGTCAGGACGTTGGACATGGAAACATCGTGGTTCATGAAGTCGATGATGGATGCCAGGAACTTGCTCATGTCCGCTTCGATGTAGTAAGGGCGGGAGAGCAGTTCGGGAATCTGGTAGGTGAGGTTGGTGGTGATTACCTTGTCGAACCATCCCTTTTCATAGGCTTCGTCGAATGCAGCCATGCCGTCTGTGAACAGACCGAAGGTCGTACAGATGAAGACACGTCTTGCGTTCATCTCCTTTAACTGACGGGCGGTATCAAGCATACTTCCGCCGGAGGAAATCATATCATCGACGATCACAATATCCTTGCCGTCAATATTATCTCCTAAGAATTCATGCGCAACGATGGGATTTTTGCCATTTACGATCACGGAGTAATCGCGGCGCTTATAAAACATACCGATGTTGACGCCGAGCACATTTGCAAAATAAGTGGTACGGTCGAGTGCGCCTTCATCCGGGCTGATAACCATCATATGATCCTTGTCGATGATGAGATCCGGCACGTTGTCGAGCAGGGCACGCATGAACTGATACGGAGGGGTAAAGTTATCGAAGCCGCACAGAGGGGTTGCGTTCTGTACTCTGGGGTCGTGCGCATCGAAGGTGATAAAGTTGGTAACGCCCATTTCAGCGAGCTCTGTCAGTGCATAGGCGCAGTCCAAAGATTCACGGCCGCTTCTTTTGTGCTGACGGCCTTCGTACAGGAAGGGCATAATGACATTGATTCTCTTTGCCTTACCTTCTACGGCGGCAATCATTCTTTTTAAGTCCTGATAATGGTCATCGGGAGACATATGGTTGGTATAGCCGTTTAAAGAATAGGTCAGGCTATGGTTGCAGACATCGACCAGAAGATAGAGGTCGGTACCGCGGACGGATTCGTGTAGTTCACCCTTGCCTTCCCCACTGCCGAAACGGGGGCAGCTGGCGTCAACCAGATAGTTGTTTTCAATATAGCCGCGGAATGCAGGATCGTCATGTACGGTCTTGCGCATATTTCTGCGGAATGTTACGAGATAATCATTGACATTTCTGCCGAGCTTCTCTGCGGAGTTTAACGCAATGATTTTCAGAGGGCCAACGGGAAGTGCATTTTCCAGTTCGCGTAAATTAGGCATTTGATTTTCCTCCATTATATCCTGATGGAATTCATCAGACAGTACATTTACCTTTCATTTATATCATCCGCCTGTTGGCGCGTCAAGAAATTTCTCGTGACAGAGCGGGATTTTTCTAGTAAAATAGGAAGGTACAGGAATTGGATTCAAAAAAAGAAGAATTTCCGATCAGAAAGCATGCAGGAGTAGGATAGTTCATGAAGAAGCAAAAAGGGCATTTGATTAAAACTGTAAAACCGGACAGCATCGCAGAGGAGATGGGGATAGAACCCGGAGATCGCCTGCTGGAGATCAACGGTGAAACGGTAGAAGATATTTTTGATTATCAATATATGATCGAGGAAGAGTATGTGGAGGTGCTGATCGCCAAGCCGTCCGGGGAAGAATGGCTGTTGGAGATCGATAAGGATTACGCGGAGGATCTGGGAGTCGAGTTTGAAAACGGACTGATGGACGATTACCGTTCCTGCAGCAACAAATGTATTTTCTGTTTCATCGACCAGATGCCGAAGGGAATGCGGGAAACACTGTATTTTAAAGATGACGATTCGCGTCTTTCCTTTTTGCAGGGCAACTATGTGACTCTGACAAACATGTCTGACAAGGATGTGGAACGTGTGATCAAATATCATATGTCTCCGATCAATATTTCCTTTCAGACCACAAATCCGGAGCTGCGCTGCATGATGCTGCACAACCGTTTTGCAGGCGACGCGCTCAAAAAGGTCGATCGCTTTTACGAGGCGGGCATCGAGATGAACGGTCAGATCGTTTTATGCAAGGGAGTCAACGACGGTGCAGAGCTGGAACGCAGCATTTCCGACATGTCGAAATATTTGCCGCATCTGCGCAGCGTGTCGGTTGTGCCGGTTGGACTGTCGAAATACCGGGAGGGACTGTATCCTCTGGAGCCCTTTACAAAAGAAGACGCGCAGCAGGTGCTTGCGACGATCCACAAATGGCAGGAAAAGCTTTTTCCCGAGTACGGTCTGCACTTTATCCACGCCAGCGACGAATGGTATATCCTGGCGGAAGAGGAGATTCCGGACGAGGATAACTACGATGGGTATCTGCAGCTGGAAAACGGTGTCGGCATGATACGGCTTTTGCTGGAAGAATTTGAAGATTCCCTGCGGCAGCTTCGAAAAAGCGGCGCGATGGAGCGCTGGAATCACAGAAAGCGGGAAATTTCTACAGTAACCGGCAGAATTGTCGCACCCTACATCGAACGGATGGCGAGACGGATGGAGGAAGAATTTCCGGGGCTCTGTGTCCATGTGCATCCGATCCGCAACGACTTTTTTGGGGAACGGATTACGGTAACAGGGCTTTTAACCGGACAGGATATCATGGCGCAGTTAAAGGGCGAGCATCTGGGCGAAGAGCTGCTGTTGCCGATCAACGTCCTTCGAAGCGGCGAAAGGGTGCTGTTGGACGACTATACGGTTGAGGATATTTCCAGCGCTTTACAAGTACCCGTGAATATTGTAAAATCAAGCGGATATGATTTTACGGAAAGTTTGCTGGGCAAATTTTAACCCCAGTCCGGAAATTGCAGCTGTGCAGTTTAGAAAAATCAGCGCATTGCCAAAGGACAGGCGGGAGAAATGTTGTCCGTTATAAGGAAAGGAGCATATATGGCAAGAAAAAGAAAGCCAATCGTTGCAGTAGTTGGCAGACCCAATGTCGGAAAATCGACACTGTTCAACGCACTGGCGGGAGAGATGATCTCTATCGTAAAGGATACACCGGGCATTACAAGAGACCGTATTTATGCGGACATTTCGTGGTTGGATAAAAATTTTACCCTGATTGATACCGGCGGTATCGAGCCGGATTCCGGGGACATCATTTTGTCCCAGATGCGGGAGCAGGCACAGATCGCCATCGACACGGCGGACGTGATTCTGTTTATGGTAGATGTCAAGCAGGGATTGGTGGATGCAGATTCCAAGGTAGCGGATATGCTGCGCCGTTCCCACAAGCCGGTGGTTTTGGTGGTCAACAAAGTAGACAGCTTCCAGAAATACATGGCGGATGTCTATGAGTTTTATAATTTGGGGATCGGTGATCCGTGGCCGATCTCTGCGGCAAACCGGATGGGGATCGGCGATATGCTGGACGAAGTTGTACGTCATTTTCCTGAAGATGCAGAGATGGAAGAGGAGGATGATCGTCCGAAAATTGCGATTGTCGGAAAACCGAATGTCGGCAAATCGTCCATTATTAACCGTTTGATCGGTGAAAACCGGGTGATCGTTTCCAATATTGCAGGTACAACGCGGGATGCGGTGGATACCGAGGTAATGCATAACGGAAAAGAGTACATCTTCATTGATACGGCAGGTCTTCGACGCAAAAATAAAATTAAAGAAGAGCTGGAGCGTTATATGATCGTCCGCACCGTCAGCGCGGTAGAGCGCGCCGATGTCGTCGTGCTTGTCATCGATGCGGAAGAGGGCGTGACCGAGCAGGATGCCAAGATTGCAGGAATTGCTCATGAGCGGGGCAAGGGCATGATCATTGCGGTCAACAAGTGGGACGCCATCGAGAAAAATGATAAGACGATTTATCGTTTCCAGGAAAAGATCCGAAACACCCTTTCCTTTATGCCGTATGCAGAGATTATTTTCATTTCTGCACTGACCGGGCAGCGTCTGCCCAAGCTGTTTGAGACGATCGATGCAGTCATTGAGAACCATGCGCTGAGGGTTGCAACGGGCGTATTGAATGAAATTATGGCGGAAGCGGTTGCATTGCAGCAGCCTCCGACGGACAAGGGAAAGCGTCTGCGGCTGTATTACATTACGCAGGTATCGGTAAAGCCTCCGACATTTGTTATTTTCGTCAACGATAAAGGGCTGATGCACTTCTCGTATACGAGATATATAGAAAATAAAATCCGCGAGGCGTTTGGATTCCGCGGAACACCTCTGAAATTCATTATCAGAGAGAGGAAGGAGAATAACGAATGATGGAACGTCTGGTCTGTGTAGCCATCGGCTATCTGTTCGGTCTGTTTCAGACTGCCTATATTTATGGAAAGCTGCATGGAATCGATATCCGCAATTACGGAAGCGGCAATGCGGGAACGACAAATACGCTGCGCGTGCTCGGTACAAAGGCAGGACTGATCGTACTGGCAGGAGATATTTTAAAATGTATCCTGGCAATCGCAGCAGTGCGCTTGTTGTTTGCAGGCGGCGTACATGAGGATATGTATTATCTGCTTGCGATGTATGCGGCACTCGGTGCAATTCTGGGACACGACTATCCGTTTTATTTAGGCTTTAAGGGCGGCAAGGGCATTGCTGCGACAGCAGGCCTGATCCTGGCGATCCATCCGGCATTTATCCCAATGGGTGTGATCCTGTTTTTCGGTACCTTCCTGCTGACGCATTATGTTTCCCTCGGTTCCCTGTTGGTTTATGCAGGATTCCTGATCGAAATGGTGATTATGGGACAGATGGATCTGTTTTCCATGCCGGTCGGACACCGGATTGAGATGTATGTGATCGCGGCGTTTCTGACGGCAATGGCGTATTGGAAGCACCGGGAGAATATCAAACGTCTGCTTTCCGGTACAGAACGCAAGACCTATCTTTTTAAGAAAAATAAAGAAGCGCTGAACTAAGAAACAAAGCAGATATAAATTAGAGTAGGATGGTAAAATAACTATGGCAAAAATCGGTATGATCGGTGCCGGCAGCTGGGGCACTGCGTTGACCTGGCTTTTGACAAATAACGGACATCAGGTAACGGTATGGAGCGCACTTGCGGATGAGATTACGATGCTGCAGGAAAAGCATGAACAGACCTCCAAGCTGCCGGGAGTCATTCTGGATGACAGTGTGGTATTCACAACAGATTTAAAGGCTGCTGTGGAGGGTATGGATCTACTCGTTTTGGCAGTTCCGTCCCCGTTTACCAGAAGCACGGCCCATCAGTTAAAGGATGTGGCAGCACAGGGACAGATCATCGTAAACGTTGCAAAGGGCGTGGAAGAAAACACGCTGATGACGCTTTCTCAGATCATTGAAGAAGAGGTTCTGCAGGCGGAGGTGGCAGTGCTTTCCGGTCCGTCCCATGCGGAAGAGGTGGGCAAGGGAATCCCTACGACGATCGTTGTCGGTTCTAAGAAAAAAGAAATTGCGGAAAAAATCCAGGGCATTTTTATGAGCCCGGTATTCCGCGTGTATACAAGCCCGGATGTGCTTGGTATCGAGCTGGGTGCAGCGCTTAAAAATGTCGTTGCGCTGGCAGCGGGCGTTGCAGACGGCTTAGGATACGGCGATAACACCAAGGCTGCACTGATTACGCGAGGTATCACGGAAATTGCACGCCTGGGCACTGCGATGGGCGGACGCCGTGAGACGTTCTTTGGACTGAGCGGAATCGGCGACCTGATTGTAACCTGTGCCAGCATGCATTCGAGAAACCGTCGCGCAGGCATCCTGATCGGAAAAGGATACACGATGGAAGAGGCCATGAACGAAGTCAAGATGGTCGTTGAGGGCGTGTATTCTGCAAAGGCAGCCCTGGGTCTGGCACACAAGTACGAAACATCGATGCCGATCATCGAGCAGGTCAATCTGGTGCTGTTCGGCGGAAAGCCCGCAAAAGAAGCAGTGGCAGATTTGATGCTGCGGGATAAAAAAGTAGAAATCTCCGATACAGAGTGGGAATGAAGCAAAAAAGAGAACCGCGAGGTTCTCTTTTTTGCGCTACTTTCGAATTTCCGCAGGAAATTTGAAAGGTTCTATCTAAAAGAGAGCCGGGAGGCTCTCTTTTTTGCGCTACTTCTGAATTCCCGTTAGGGAATTTAGAAGGTTCTATTTAAAAGAGAGCCGGGAGGCTCTCTTTTTTTGCGCTACTTTCGAATTTCCGCAGGAAATTTGAAAGGTTCGTTCTTACCGGATCGCTTCCACGATCATGCGGGTTGTCTTAGGCTTGTTCATGGAATAAATATGGATGCCGTCTACGCCGTGCTGTTTTAAATCAAGAATCTGGCGGATTGCATAATCGATACCGGCTTTTCTCATATCTTCCGGGTTTTCTCCGTAAGTCGCAATGATGTCGGCCAGCTCTTTCGGAACGGAAGAGCCGGAGAGGGTTACCGTCGTGCCGAGCTGCTTTGCGGAAGTGATCGGCATGATGCCTGCACAGACCGGAAGCGTAATGCCTGCATGGTTTTTCTTTTCCAGGAAACGGTAGAAGCTGTCATTTTCAAAGAACAGCTGAGTGATGAAAAACGCTGCGCCTGCTTCCTGCTTTTCTTTCAGGTAAGCAATATCGTTGTCAAGGCTTTCTGCTTCAAAATGCTTTTCAGGATAGCATGCGCCTGCGATTTCCAGATCCGTGTGCTCCTTTAAGAAGCGGGTCAGGTCGGAAGCATGGGCAAAGGCACGGTTTTCAAACTGTGCATCATCCATCCAGGTCGGGCGGTCACCGCGAAGTGCCAGTACATGGGAAAGACCCGCCTGCTTCATGTCATCGGTAACGGCGAGAATGTCCTCTTTGGAGGAGCCAACGCAGGTCATATGGGCAACTGCCGGGATGTGAAGACTGTTCTGGATGAAGGAAGCCAGCTCCACCGTGCGTTTGGAACGGCTGCCGCCTGCACCGTAGGTTACGCTGATAAAATCCGGCTGTAGCTCGGAAAGCTGATGCAGGACGTTCTGCGCATTTGTAAATTCGTCGTCCTTCTTGGGAGGAAATACCTCAAAAGAAAGGGTCTGTTTCTGGGAAAATAAATCTTTAATCATAGGTAAGAAATCCTTTTCTGTAGTGTGCATCAAACAAACCCGGGTTCAGGAACTGCTTGATTTTGAATCTTAAATATCGTACCATGAACTTAGCTGTAATTCAAGCTTGGCATGAGTAAAAAGAAATGGAGGATAGTGAGAAAAATAAGCGTGATCGCTTATTTTCTCACAGCTATTTGTGCCGCAGGCGTCACAAAGTAGCTAGGATCGCAGAGCAGAACTGGAAATTCTGCTCGCGATTCCTTCGGCGCAAAGCGCCTGCGGAATGGAGGATCGTATGAAACTGGAAACACTGATGAGTATCAAAGAACGCAGAAGCGTGCGTTCTTATCGGAAAGAACAAATTTCGAAGGAAGAGCTGGATGCAGTTCTGGAGGCTGGAACTTATGCGGCGTCCGGGATGGGACGTCAGCCCGCGAAGATGGTTGTGGTTCAGGAGCCTGAATTGATTGCGAAGCTTTCCAAAATGAACGGGGCGGTTATGGGAGCAGATTCTGATCCATTTTATGGAGCGCCTACTGTAGTGATCGTTTTTGCAGATACCAATGCCGGAACATGGCTGCAGGACGGTTCGCTCGTGATGGGCAACCTGATGCTTGCTGCTTATGCAGTCGGGCTTGGCTCCTGCTGGATCAACCGCGCAAAGGAGATGTTTGAAAGCGCAGAAGGCAAAGCACTGATGAAAGAATGGGGAATTGCAGATACCTATGCTGGCGTTGCCTGCTGTATCTTAGGCTATGCGGACGGTCCGCTGCCGGAGGCAAAGCCGAGAAAGAACGATTACATCGTAAGAGTGTAAGGAGAGAACAGCCCCGGTTCTTATCTGGAACGATAGGAACTGGGGCTGATTTTGTAATAATTGCGGGAGCAGGTGCCGCAGTTGATACGGCTCCTGTTTTGAGAGAGGGGAAAGTCTGTGGCATCGGACGGATGGAAATCTTTTTAGAAAAAGACAGTACACAAAGGTCAAACAGCCTGTATAATAGAGCAGAAGTGAATGAAACATAAAATTACAGAGGGAGAAACGGAATGGTAAAATTTTTACAGGAGGCGGCCCATGTTGTGCCGTCGAAGCGCCAGCTGGACTGGTATGAGCTGGAAAGCTATGCGTTTATTCATTTTGGAGTAAATACCTTTACGAATCGGGAATGGGGAGAGGGAACCGAGCCGGAATCTGTTTTTAATCCTGAAAATCTGGACTGCGATCAGTGGGTGGAAGCTATCAAGGCAGCAGGCATGAAGGGAATGGTGCTGACTGCAAAGCATCACGACGGTTTCTGTCTTTGGCCTTCCAAATATACGGAGCATTCTGTGAAAAACAGCCCGTGCAAAAAAGACGTTGTCCGGGAAGCTGCCGAAGCATGTAAAAGGGGCGGCATCAAGTTCGGATTTTATCTGTCTCCGTGGGATCGGAACGCTTCCTGCTACGGGACACCGGAATATAACGACTATTTCTGCAACCAGCTGACGGAGCTTCTGACAGAGTACGGCGACATCTTTTATGTCTGGTTTGACAACGCCTGCGGAGAAGGTCTAAACGGCAGAAAACAGGTATACGATTTTCCTCGTTATATTGAGCTGATCCGGAAATATCAGCCCAATGCGGTTATTTTTAACGATTTCGGACCGGATATCCGGTGGTGTGGCAACGAAGCCGGTAAACCGAGACATTCCGAATGGGCGGTCATCCCGTCCGAACTGTGTCATTTGGGCAGGGTGCAGACGGGTCCCGGACCGATGGCGGAGGAAGGAAGCCTTTCCTGGATTTACAATACCGAACAGGAGTTAGGAACGATGCCGAATATTCTCTACACGAAGGGGCTGACCTTTACGCCTACGGAGATCAATATGTCTATCCGTCCGGGCTGGTTCTGGCATCTGGAAGAGGAGCCTCACTCCCTGGAACGCCTGTTTACTACCTATTTGGGAAGCGTCGGGTCGAATGCGTGTATGCACCTGAATTTGCCGCCTAACACAGACGGACGGATTGATGAGCGGGACGTAAAGCGTCTCAAAGAGTTCGGCGCGCTGCTGCAAGAAGAGTTCGGCACTGAGCTGGATGTCAAAATCCGGGAAGAGGAAAGTCCCAAAACGCAGAAGGTCTATACGATTTCTTTAAAGCAACCCACCGCCCAGATCCGCTATGTTTCGCTGCGGGAAGATCTGACCAAGGGTCAGCGCGTAGAGGGCTTTCGGATTACGGCGCAGTCCGGCAGCGGCAATCAGTATCCGCTGTATCAGGGCACTGTCATCGGAAACCGCAAAATCTGCCAGCTGCAGAATCCCTTCGGCGAGCAGAACCCGCTGATCAACGACATGGAAGACCGCATCTGTCAGATTCAGGTACAGATCACTGCGGCGAGGGATGAAGTATTCTTAAAAGACATTAAAATCTATTAAGAAAACTGCAGATAGACTTCGCCAGATCAAGAGGAATACAGGTTTAATTCTGTGAGATAAGATGCCACGAAAAAGAGCTGCCGTATGGGCAGCTCTTTGATGTTATCCCAGCACCTTCTGGAATGCCTCCCAGGCAACGCAGAACGCCTTTTCCGTGTTGCTTTCGGTGCGAATCGCAGCGTTGTGTTCTAACGCTGCAAGACCGCTGAAATTGGCTAAATGCGGCTCGAGGCTCAAAAAGCCGTGATAGCCGGAAGCGTCGAGCTTTTGGAAAATTTTCGGCAGATGTCCGTCGCCTGTGCCTGCCGGAACGACTTCGCCGGTAGCAAAGAGCGCGTCCTTGACGTGGACATAGGAAATATAGGGGGAGAGCATTTCATAAGCCTCTGACGGATCCTGACCGCACTGGATAAAGTTCGCAAAGTCGAACGTGCAGGAGAAGTGCTTTCCTGCAAATTGTTGCATCAGGTCGAGGCAGCGGGACGCGTTGTCGCCGTAAATACCTTTTTCATTTTCATGCAGCAGGGTGATATTGTTATGCGCAGCCTCTGCAACCATCGCCTCCATCCGGAAAAGCACCTCGGAGCGGCAGTCTGCCGCAGCATAGTTTTCCGGGATATAGAAGCTGAACATACGGATATAGGGCGTTTCGAAGATGTCTGCCATCTGTTCCGTATGGGAAAGCTTCTGCAGGTGCGCATCGAAATCATCGTCAATTCCGATTTTGCCGATCGGAGAGCCGATGGCGGAAATGCGGATATTTGCCTGATCGAGCTTTTTCTTTACCTCTTTTGCAAAATTCATCGTAAAATCGGATACATTTATGCCGTCCGCGCTGCGCAGCTCGACGTAGGAAATGCCGAGCCGGGAAAGCACTTCGATCTGGCGGTCTAAGGATTCCGCGATTTCGTCGGCAAAGCAGCTGACCGGGCAGGAAGAGAGCAGTTTATGTTGTGTGTTCATGACGGGTTACCTCGTTGTGTTATGTGTGGGGAGTGGCAGCAGTTGCCTGGCTGAGTCTGTTTTGAATGCACGCTGCATCTGGCGGCCTGTACCGTCGGACGCCGGAATGCATGCCGCCTCCGTTTTTATCCGATCAGCGTCACGCTGTGTCCGCTGCGGGCGGACTCATACGTTCCAAGCATCAGGCGGATGCTCGGCTCCATTGTTTCCAGGTTTAAGCTAAAGCGTCGGTTGGCGTGCAGTGACTGATAGAAATCCGAAATGCATGCGGTGTGTCCGGTGCCCCAGTAACTCTTGCCGATCGGGGTCAGCGTTTCGATGGAAAGCTGATAAGGCGCAGCGTCTTTGGGATATACCGTGATGTGCGGGTCTTCCACCCGGATTGTCATATTTTCGCAGGCAATTTCGATCAGCGGTGCGACATCTGCGCAGTAGGAGGTCGTCGCATAGAAGCTTGCATGGACGCCGTTAAAGTCAATATAGGATTCGAGCGTATCCTCGACTTCTATTACGTCTTTTAAATGGTGGTTGGTCATCGTCGCATCGACCGCAGTCGGGTCGCCGAGCAAAAAGCAGAGCAGATCCTGTGTGTGGACGGACTGGTTGATCAAAACGCCGCCGCCCTCGGTTTTTAAGCTGCCTCTCCAGCCGCTTTCGGTATAATAAGCTGCGCCTCTGCACCAGGTTACGAACGCGCGTGCGCCGAGGACTTTTCCGGATTTGCCGGAGTCGATCAGATCCTTTGCCGCGCGGATGCTGGCGTTATAGCGGTTCTGATAACAGAAGCCAAGTTGGGCGTCAGATTTTGCAGCAGCTTTTTTCAGCTCTTCGAGCTGGTCAAAAGAGATCGCAGGCGGTTTTTCCATAAAGACATTGATATTTCGTTCCAGGGAATAAATCGCCATCGGAACGTGCAGATAGTGCGGCGTGCAGATATGCAGGACATCCGGTTTTTCTGCTTCAAGCATGCTTTCGAGGGACGGATAGGGCTTGGTATGGAAATTTTCCGCATAGCTCTGTGCTTTTTCCAGTTTGATATCGGCGGCAGCGACAAATTCCGTATCAATGCCGGAGGTCAGGACGCTGCCGTGTACGGCGGCGATACCACCGCAGCCAACCAGACAGGTTTTCATGCCTTTACGCCTCCTTTGTCGGTATTGTCTGAAACCTTGCTTCCATAGCTGTCAGAGGTATCGAACGTCGCTTCGGTCACTTCGGTTTTGACTTTGGAGGCTTTGCGGTGTTCATTTAATTTTTCAAGGAAAAGCGCTTCGTCGATCGGCAGGGTAACCGTTTGGTCTGTCCAGGAGGAAAGATGCATCGCATTGGAAAGCTCCAGACCTCGGATTCCCTCGGTTCCGTTTGCAACGAGCGGTTCGCCGCGCAGGATCGCGCCTGCAAAAGCGTTCAATACGCCGACATGCTGCGGATTTTTGCCGTCCAGTTCGATTGTGACCTCATGTCCGGCGGGCTGTTCGAAGCCGCCTGTTGCCGTAAAGCAGAAGTCACGTTCGCTCTGTTCGAGCTCGAAGAACGTCAGTTTGTCATGCTCTGCTACGAGTTTGCCGCGTTCCAAAGTAATTTCAAAGCGGTTCGTGCCGGGAGCGTCTGCTGTGGTCGTGACAAAAACGCCGGTTGCGCCATTCGGAAATTCGAGATAAGCGGTTACGTCGTCCTCGACCTCGATCTGGTGCCATTTTCCGTTGTGGCAGAAGGCACGGACGCGGCAGGGGAGTCCACAGATCCACTGCAGGAGGTCTAAGTTGTGCGGGCACTGGTTTAACAGCACGCCGCCGCCTTCGCCGTCCCAGGTTGCGCGCCAGCCGCCGGAGTTATAGTAAGCCTGTGTGCGGTACCAGTCGGTGATGATCCAGTTGACGCGCTTGATCTGACCGTATTTGCCGCTCTGTACCATTTCATGCATCTTTCTGTAAACGCAGTTGGTACGCTGGTTGAACATCATACCGAACACTTTGCCGGAGCGGATGGCAGCTTCATTCATTTCGCGAACCTGCTTGGTATAAACGCCTGCGGGCTTTTCACTCATGACATGAAGCCCGTGTTCGAATGCGAGGATCGCAAGACGCGGATGCTCGTAGTGGGGCGTTGCGATGATAACGGCGTCGCACAGACCGGATTCGATCAGCTGGTCGCCGTTTTCAAAAAGAACGACGTCATCGGGCAGTGTCTCCTTTGCCCAGTCGCGTCTGGACTGCCGCAGGTCTGCAGCGGCGGTCAGTTTGATTTCGGGCGTCAGTCCGGCGAGGATGTTGTTGCAGTGGCCACTGCCCATATTTCCAAGTCCGATGATGCCAAGTTTTACCTGATTCATAAGTACCTCCTCTTGATACAGAAATTTCGGTAATGCAAAATTCGCCTGTGTCGATTCAGTTCCGGCAGTAGGCATTTGCTGCCGGAGGAAAGTCTGATTTAGCGGTAGCCAGCCTTTGACAGATTTTCATAGCTGGTCTTTAAGCAGTCAAAGGGGCTTTCCCCATAGCAGTCGTCCTGTTCAACGAGCAGATATTTGCAGTTGGAAGCTTCCAGTGCGTGGAAGATAGCGGAGAAGTTTAAGTTGCCTTCCATAACCGGAGCCATGACCGGCTGCCAGTTTTTTACCTTCATATCTTTTAAGTGGACGCAGGGAATCCGGTCGCTCATCTGCGAGATCCAGTCACAGACGTCCGCGCCTGCTGCCGCAACCCAGTAAGTATCGAGCGTGACTCCCATTTCATCCGGTGCAAAGCCCTCGAGGAGATATTCCAAAATCCGGCGGTTGGGCGCAGCATTTGGAAGATTTTCCGCGGCAAAAGTTTCGAACTCGAGGTTATGGTTGTGGTACATGAAAAGCTTTCCTGCCGCCGCGATTTTTTTCGCAGGCTCTTTAAAATCGGAAATAAAGTGGGAAAGCCACTCTTTGGTGCGGTATTTGTCCGGCATGCAGCCAAGACCGATATAGCTGCAGCCGAGGATATCGTGCTCTTTGATGAGCGCGTCGGTATCGTGCAGAATCCGTTCGGGATCGCTGTGGGTCAGGACAATGGAAATGCCCGCGCGGTCGCAAATTTCACGGATCTGCTCCGGCTTAATCTGTTTGGAAACGGCGGAAAGCTGGACGGTTTTATAACCGATGTCAGCGATTTTTTGAATGGTACAGATAAAGTCTTCGATCGTCTGTGTGTAGCTGCGGACGGTGTAGAGCTGTGCTCCTGTCTGTAACATGAGAAAGTTCCCCCTTTCAATTGGTGCTGTCTGAATATCATGCATTCCTATGATAGCCTCATTATAGCAGAAAGACGATTGTAAGAGAAGTTGGCTATATTGTAAAAGTTGCGATTTCATGCTAGTTTTGTGGTAAGAAAATCCTATGTATTACAGAAAGGACGCCTCATGAAAAAAGAATTAGAGAGCAGATTTGTCACGCGCCAATACATGCTGGCGCAGGATTTTGAAATAGGGCTACCGCAATCCCACTGGTTAAGGTAGCCCAAAGTGGTGGATTGTGCTATACTTGCGTTATGGGAACATGGAAATCAAAAAACAGACACAAGTATTTGTTACAGTATCATATTATTTTCGGATGCAAGTTTGGAAAGAACATACTTTTTGGACGGACGGATATTTTGTCTGCAGTGCAGGAAATGTATCAGAAGAGATGTTGAGAAAATATATAGAAAATCAAGGGTAGGAAGGTGGCGACAGTGGGTGTTAAAAGCATATAAATACAGGATATATCCTAATAGCGAACAAAGAATTCAGATTGCAAAAACATTTGGCTGTTGCCGTTTTGTTTACAATCAGACATTGGCATATCGGAAAGAAATATACGAGAAAGAGAAAAAGTCAGTTAGTAAAACAGATTGTAATAATTACTGTAACAGAGAATTAAAGAAAGACTATGAATGGTTAAAGGAAGTAGATAAATTTGCTCTGACCAACGCAATCTATAACATGGATACTGCATATCAAAAGTTCTTTAAGGAACATGCAGGATTCCCAAAATTCAAGAGCAAACATGATAACCATAAATCATATAAAACAAATTATACAAATGGAAATATAACAGTAAATTATGAGAAGGGTAAGATAAAACTGCCTAAATTAAAAGAGGTAAAAGCAAGGCTGCATAGGAATTATAGTGGACAGATTAAGTCAGCGACCGTTTCGCAGATGCCCAGTGGAAAATATTATGTGTCCATACTTGTGGAAACTGAGCATAAGGAGCTGGTACATACAACTGGTAGTATAGGAATAGACTTGGGAATTAAAGATTTATGTATTACTTCCGATGGGAAGATATATGAGAATCAAAAAATTATAAGGAAATATGAGAAACAGCTTGTAAAGCTGCAAAGGCAACTGTCACATAAAGAAAAGAGAAGTAAAAATTATTATAAAACAAAGAAAAAGATAGCACTATGTCATGAGAAAATAAGGAATACCAGAAAAGATTATCTGCATAAAGTTTCCCATGAGATGATCAGCGAAAACCAAGTGATAGTTTCAGAAAATCTGCAGATAAAAAACATGGTAAAAAATCACTATCTGGCAAAAGCCATAAGTGATGTATCATGGTATGAGCTGACAAGACAGTTAGAGTATAAGGCAAAATGGAATGGCAGGAAATACATCAAAATAGATACATTTTATGCCAGCAGTCAATTATGTTCTGTTTGTGGGTATCAGAATCCAGATACAAAAGATTTGTCAGTGAGGACATGGATATGTCCGAAATGTGGAGCGGAACATGACAGGGATATCAATGCGGCAAAGAATATACTGGCAGAAGGACTAAGACAAATAGCATAAGAAAAAATAATAAATAGGGCAGGGACTGCCCGAATTAACGCCTGTGGAGATAGTAGATTACGAGGTCGATTGAAGCAGGAAGCCCATTGGCTTTAGACAATGGGTAGTTCACCTTTATTATTACAGCGATAGCGGGATGGCAGAGGTGCGGACGCATTCCCACGATTATTATGAGTTTTATTTTTTCCTGGAAGGGGACGTCTGTATGAAGATCGGAGAGCGTTCCTATTTGCTCAAGTACGGAGATATCATCCTGATTCCGCCTCAGATTCCGCACTGTGCGATCATCCAGAATCCCCATAAGCCATACCGACGGTTCGTGTTCTGGATCAGCTATAGTTATGCAGATCAGCTGCAAAAACAGTCAGACAGCTATGGGTATCTGATCGAGCGGGCGACAAAGCGTCAGGAATATGTGCTGCATCAGGAGGAGATCGCATTTCGGGAAACGCAGGCAAAGGTGCTCCGACTTTTAGAAGAGATGCGGCAGGACAGGTTTGGAAAGGATGCGAAGATTCCGCTCTGTATTGGTGAACTTGTGCTGCATTTAAATCGCGAGGCATACGCACAGGAGCACCCGATCCGGGAGCGGGCGATGCAGGGACTGTATGAAATGATGATGGATTATATAGAAGAGCATTTAAAAGAAAACCTTGATCTGAACGAGCTTTCGCGCATCTTTCATGTGAGCAAATATCATATTTCCCATGTGTTCAAGGATGAGACGGGGATTTCCGTACATCAGTATATTCTGAAAAAAAGGCTTGATGCCTGCAAAAGCGCCATCCGCAGCGGCGATAAGATCACGAGCGTCTACCCGGTGTTTGGATTTCGGGATTATTCCGCTTTTTACCGGGCATTTCGGAAGGAATATGGGATTTCCCCGAAAGAATATCGGGAGATGTTGGAGAAGCTGGAAGCGATGCCCGGAAGTGATTGAATTTCCGCAGGAAATTTAGAAGTAGCGTCCCAAAGTGGAACCTTTCAAATTTCCGCAGGAAATTTAGAAGTAGCGCCCCAAAGTGGAACCTTTCAGATTTCCTGCGGAAATTTAGAAGTAGCGCAAAAAAGAGAGCCTTAGGCGTGTGCCGATAAGACAGTAATTTGAGAAAACTACAAAATCGGCATCTGCCAAGCAAGATTGGACAACAAAACAGGCGGCACTCAACTTCGGTTGGGTGCCGCCTGTTTTTGTACAGCTAAGGGCTGAAAATCGCCTATTTTCTGTTCTGTAAGGTAAGGACAGTAAAAAGGGTGAAATAGTTATCGCCTCTGCGTGGTTCTTTTGTGAAACAGCGAATCGCTGCATAGCAGATACCGTTCGCTGGGGAGTGCGTATATTTGCGGTCAAGCAAAATACCCCTCAAAACTGTAAAGTCGATAGATAGGTATTTCGATGCAGAGTATGATTGACACTGTAAGAATCGAAAAATCAGATTTTAGCACAAAATAATATTGCTAAATAGCGATAACTTCCGTCGCGCCTATTGAAAATAGAATGATTGCTATGTTATACTGTGTGTACACACGAACGGTTGGGCACGTTTGATGATCTGATCCGCAATGCCCCATTGGCGCATGCTGATTTCGTTTTGAACGGCAGCACAAAGATGTATTCTAAAACAGTTACTGAGTACAGTCTTTTGGATCAGATTACATGAGAAGTGAAAGTTTGGTACACCGAATACCGAGTTGAGAAAGATATAGAGGAAATAACACAGAGGTGAACGATTTATGGAAGTTACATTTATAAATCCCGGTGTCGATTATATGATTCAGAGTATCATGCATTTTCAGACCGAAGGAGAAGCTGAATTCTGGTCCGAACCCTTATACTATTTCTATCCGCAGCTTGACAGGACATTCGCTGCAAGTTTGCCAGTTGCAGAAAGAAGAGACTACATTGAACGTACCATGAGGGTCGCGTATGCTGAGTTGAAGAACACAATCGACGAGAAGGTAATCTCATATTCTCATCACTGGAACGCTTGCAAAGCGCAGATTACAGCTGCTTTATCAGAGGCTTTCGGCATAGATTGCACAGGCTTGTTTAATGACCTGCGTTGCAATTTGAGTTTGAACCCTATTGAGCCGCGTTTTCTAAAAGAACACTGCTATGACACATTTTATTTGAACAGCGCAAAGGGTGCCATTGGCGATGGAATACATGAGATCATACACTTTATTTGGTTCTATGTATGGAACCAGCTGTTTGGAGATAACTACGACGAATATGAGCGTCCCTCGCTCAAATGGATATTGAGCGAAATGGTGGTCGAATCCGTGATGAGAGATGAGCGGCTCAGCTCCATCAACCCGTATTTCCCGAGAGAAAACGGTGGATGTGTCTATCCGTATTTCTTCGATATGATGGTAGATGGGAAACCTATTCTTGACACATTGGACGCTATGTACAGAAGCCAGAATATTGAAGATTTTATGCGAAGCAGCTACGCCTATTGTCAAGAGCATGAAGCAGTAATTCGAGAACATATTCTAAAGTCAGAGGGGTAAGTTATGCCTGACAACAGGAACTGGAATCGGCCGATACGGATCATTTTTTTTCGTAGATGAAAAGGACTTTTCTTGATAAAAGCAAAAATAACAGCACTGAAACCGTGTGCAGAGGCAGAAAAACCATGAACAAAGATATGTGCGTAGCCTGTGACGATGGGAGCAAGTATACATTCCCGTGGACGAACCGCTAAAAGCGGAACAGGCGTGGCCGAAATCACGCCTGTTCTCAAAAACTTGAATTTTGCTTTTTGTCTACAATCTGTAAGAGGCCTTTCGGTCTCTTTTTCTTTTGCCCTTACATCGCGAACATCGTCATGCCCTGCAAACCCTTGATCTTCACGCTGAACGCGCCGCTTCGGGCGGTGAAAATCTGCCCGTCGTCGGAAACGAGCGTCTGCGCGCCGGAGACGTCCGCGCTCGTCAGGTAGACGACGACCTCTCTGGCGCTGCGGTTGATGAGCGTCACGGCACAGGCGTTTTCGGCCTTTTTGCCGAACGCATCCTTCCCGTTTTCGTTTTTGCGGATCACGCCCAGCACAGCCGAGCAGGGCGCGATATACGCACATTCGCCGGTTTTCAGCACGGGATGGCCGTTTCGCATGGCGGCCATGGCTTTGTAGCGCGCCAGCATATCCTGATCCTCGCGCCCCCACGGATAGGTACGGCGGCAGAACGGGTCGGCGCAGCCCTCCACGCCCGCCTCGTCGCCGTAGTAGATGCACGGCATGCCCGGCACGCTGAACACAAACCGCAGCATCAGCTGTTCGCGCAGCGCGCCGATCATGCGCTCCTCCTGAGAGAGGCGGTGATCCGCGCGCTGGCTGCGTGGAATATCGCTGCCGTCGTTTCCGGCCAGCACGTTGAGGATGCGCGGCCTGTCGTGGCTGCCCATCAGGTTCATCAGCGCGTAAAGAAACGGCTTGGGATAATTCTGCGCCAGCGAGGAAAGCTCCTTGGCGACGGCCGCCGCGTCCTTCTGCGCCATCAGAAACGCGATCAGCGCGTCGCGGAGCGGGTAATTCATCACGCTGTCCAGCGTGTCGCCGAGCACATAGGAGCGCATCTGCCCGTAGGCGACCTTGTGGCTCGCATCCTCCCAGACCTCGCCGAGCACCGCCGCGTCCCCGGATACGTCCTTGACCTGCCTGCGCAGCTCGCGCAGAAACGGCATCGGCAGCTCGTCGGCCACATCCAGCCGCCAGCCGCTCGTGCCCTTTCTGACCCAGTGGCGCACGACGGAATCATCGTCCTCCAGAATGAAGCGGCGATAATCCTCGTCCATTTCGTTGACGTTCGGCAGGGTTTTGAAGCCCCACCAGCACTCGTAATCATCCGGCCAACGGCGGAAGGTGAACCATTTGTAATACGGCGAATCGGGGTCGCGATACGCGCCGACGTGCTCGCCGTAGGTGCCGCGGCGGTTGAAATACAGGCTGTCGTCGCCGACGTGGGAGAATACGCCGTCGAGCATCACGCGCATGCCCAGCGCCTCGGCCTCTTTGCACAGGCGCGCCAGCGCCTGCTCGTCGCCGAACATCGGATCGACCCTGCGATAGTCGCTCGTGTCGTATTTGTGGTTGGTGCGCGCGCAGAAAATCGGGTTGAAGTACAGCACGCTCACGCCGAGCTGCTTGAGGTACGGCAGCTTCTGCCGCACGCCCTCCAAATTGCCGCCGAAGAAATCGTTGGCAAAGTTGTCGCCGTTTTCGGCGATGTTGAGGAAGGGCATTTCATTCCAATCCTCGTGCAGGATGATATTCTGCCCGTCCTTGGCGTGCATGAGCGCGTCCGTGCCTTCGCCATGGCAGAAGCGATCCACCATGATCTGATACATGACGCCATCTCGCATCCACGCGGGGGTGTCGTAGGCCGCGTCGTAAACGGTGAGCTGGAAGCTCTCTTCGCTCCCCATCACGCCCTCGCCGCAGCCGGTGTGATCCCCCGGCGCGCCGAGCACCACATGCTCGCCCTTGTATTCGCACTCGAACCGATACCAGAGCAGCCGGGGCTTATCGCCCACGCCGATCTGCGCCTCATAGATCATTCTGCCGTCCTTCAATCCCAGCGGGCGCATGGGATAACGGCGCTCATCGCCATTCCAGACACGCAAAAAAAGCTCAACCGGCGCCTGTTCATCTTCCACCGTCAGACGCAGCCGAACCTGTCCGCCCGTCGCCACCGCGCCCTGCGGCTTGCGATCAAACGGGTTGAGGGTATGATGCTTCAAAACCATGCTCTCGAAACACTCCGTCTTTTCAAAGTTCTGCCCCGCCGTTCCGCGCGGGGGCTTTCTGCGCTCCATTGTAACGTACTTGCCCCGCGCCTGTCAAGCGGCTTTGCTCCGCCCGCCGCGGCGGGAAGAATTCGGTGGAAAGAGTTCACATTTTTGTTTCATTTTCATTGCTTCCCTGCTACATCCGCGCGCTATAATATTCCCCACGCAAGGCTGGAAAGGGGGCGCGCCGCATGGCGAAGCGAATTTTTTCTCTGACGGCGGTTTGTCTCCTGGGTTTCATGCTGCTGCCCGCCGGAAACAAATCGACGCAGACGCTCTCCGCGCCCGACGCGCCGGCGCGCGAGGCGACGAGCGGCGAGGTGCCGGACGAGCGCCTGCTCTTTCCTGAATTGACCGATTCGGACATTTCGGAAATTCACATCCGCGCCGGGGACGACTGCGCGTTTGATTTCAGCGTGCGCGGCGAGTTGAGCGTCAACGGGCAGAAGGCCGACGGCGAGGTTTTTTCCACGCTGCTCGACCAGCTGACGGCGGATTGCTTCGTCCCCTGCGAGGATTTTGAGCCGCGCGGCGAACCGCTGCTGACGGTGACGGTCTCCACCGATACGCAGGATTTTTCCGCCCGTTTTTATCAGGACAGCGAGGACGGCAAATACGCCTACGTCGTCGCCGGGGCTGACAAGGCGCGCTGCTTAAAGACGGACGCATGGCGCGTGGGCACGCTGCTGCTGACATGCGAGGGCACGCGCATTTTCGACGCCAGCGGGCAGGAAACGCCCGTGGATTAGCCCTTCAGCCATTCTTCCCAGATTTCCGGGCAGTATCCGACGGTGGCGCGGCGGCCGTCGCGGACGATGGGCAGCCGAAGGAGCTGCGGTTTTTCCATCAGCCCCGCGAGAATCGAATCGCGGTTTTGGGTGTAGGCGATCACGCTTTCGCGATACGCCTTGCTCTCCTTGTCGCAGAGCGCGTCCAGCCCGACCGCGGCGGCGACGCTCTCCAGTTCCCGCCTGCCGATACCGTATTTGAGCACGTCCACGCGCTGATACGCGACGCGGCGCTCCTTGAAAAAGCGCTCGGCCTTCTGGGTGTCAAAGCCTTTTCCGCAATAAATCTGATAAGCCATCTTGATTCCTCCGTTCTTTTCCTTATAATAGAGCATGACGGCTGATTCCGTCAAGCCGATAAGCAATAGGGAAAACCACGGAGGTTTTGCATATGAAGAAAAAAATCGCGCTCGTCACCGGCGCATCCGGCGGCATTGGCGGCGCGTGCGCCGAAAAGCTGGCGCGGGAGGGCTACACGGTTCTGGTTCACGGCTGCCGCGGGCTTCGGCAGGCCGAGTCGCTGGCCGACCGCCTTTGCGCAAAGGGGTACGACGCGCACGCGGTCTTCTGCGATCTGGCCGACAGCGAGAGCGTGCAGGCGATGTGCCGCGACGTGCTCGCGCTGTATCACCGCGTCGATGCGCTGGCGCTCTGCGCGGGCATATCGCACACCGGGCTTCTGTGCGACATGACGGACGCGCAGTGGCGCGCGGTGATGGATGTGAACGTCTCCGGCATGTTTTACCTCATCCGCGCGCTTGCGCCGGGCATGGTTTCCCGAAACGAGGGCGCGATTGTGACGGTTTCCAGCATGTGGGGGCGCGTCGGCGCGTCGTGCGAGGTCGCGTATTCCGCCAGCAAGGCCGCTGTGATCGGCCTGACCCGCGCGCTGGCCAAGGAGCTGGGGCCCAGCGGCGTACGCGTCAACTGCATCGCCCCCGGCGTGATCGACACGCGCATGATGGATGAGCACAGCGACGAAACCAAGGCCGCGCTGGCGGAGGAAACGCCGCTTTGCCGCCTCGGCACGCCGCAGGACGTGGCGCAGGCCTGCGCGTTTCTGCTCTCGGACGCGGCCTCCTTCATCACCGGGCAGGTGCTCGGCGTAGACGGCGGCTACATTTAACAAATTTTTTTCAAACTTTTTCCGACAGGATTTCACACAAAAATGACGGAATCCGCCCATCTGCGCACGAAAATTGTGGTCAGTTATCGACAGCGACCACATCATATTGTGGATAACCCGCGATGAACCGGCAGAGCAGGCGGATGAAAGCTGCATTTTCTTTCTTTTCGCCGCCTGCCAAAAAAGCCTTGAAAACAGGGCTTTTTTTTGATATGATAGGAAAGCTGTCATAAGAAGTTATCCACAGGTGGAGTCTATCTTTCCACAAGCTGTGGAAAGTATTGTGGATATCCACAGTATATCCACAGGGATATGTGTACAGATTGTGGGAAAGCGGCCGTCATGCGCCGCAGAAGATACGGAGGTTTCCGCCATGGATCATATCGAATTATGGGATAAGGCCAAGGCACTGATGCGCGAGGAGCTGGCCAACGTTTCCTATACCACATGGATCGAGCAGCCGCTCAAGCCCGTGTATGTGGTGGACGACAAGCTCGCGCTGGAGGTCATCAGCGATTTCAACGAGAAGACCATCCGCGCGCGCTATCTGCCGATGATTACCGAAGCGGTGAGCCAGGCCGCCGGGCGCGAAATGACCATCGAGCTGATGAGCGTCAAAGAGCGCATCGAGTGGCAGGAGCGCCAGAAGAAGGAAGACGCCCCGGCGATGCAGGGCATCAACATGTTCAACCCGAAATCGACGTTTGACACGTTCGTCGTCGGCTCGTCCAACCGCTTCGCGCATGCCGCTGCGCTGGCCGTCGCCGAGCAGCCGGGCATGGCCTATAACCCGCTGTTCCTCTACGGCGGCGTCGGTCTGGGCAAGACGCACCTGATGCACGCCATCGGTCACTTCATTCAGGATCATTTCCCGAACATGCGCATGCTCTATCTGCCCAGCGAAATGTTCACCAACGAGCTGGTCGCCGCCATCAAAAACAACAAGAACGTGGAATTTCGCAACCGCTTCCGCAACGTCGATGTGCTGATGCTGGACGACATTCAGTTTATCGCCGGCCGCGATTCCACGCAGGAGGAGTTTTTCCACACCTTCAACGCCCTGCACAGCGCGGGCAAGCAGATCATCATCTCCTCCGATAAGCCGCCGCGCGAAATCGCCCGTCTGGAAGAGCGCCTGCGCAGCCGCTTCGAGTGGGGCCTGATCGCCGACATTCAGAAGCCAGATTTCGATACCCGAATCGCCATCCTGCGCAAGAAGGCCGAAAACGAGGGCATTGAGATCAGCGACGAGATGCTGGAGCTCATCGCCGGACGCATCGAAAGCAACATCCGTGAGCTGGAAGGCTCGCTGACCCGCGTCAACGCCTACGCCAAGCTGAACCACTGCGAAATCAACGAGGAGGTCATCTCCCACGCGCTGCACGATATCGCCGTCGTGCGCGACCCAAAGCGCATCACGCCGGAGCTGATTATCGACTGCGTGGCCGATTATTACAGCCTGAGCGCGGATATGCTGCGCGGCGATTCCCGCAAGAAGGAAATCGCGCTGGCGCGCCACGTCGCCGTCTATCTGACGCGCGAGATGACCGGGCTGAGCCTGCCGCGCATCGGCGACGCTTTCGGCCGCGATCACTCGACGATCATCAATTCCTGCGACAAGGTGACCAAGATGCTCGATACCTCTTCGGATATGAAGAGCTCGATTGCCGATCTGAAAAAGATCATCACCGAGAAATAAATACGTTGGGGTCCTGCCCCAACCCCGGCAGAAAACTGAGTTTTCTGCGCCTTCCAACCGACGCTGTTTCGCAGCGTCGTTTTTTTTCCACAGTTTATCCTTGAATGTTGAAAACCGGCTCGATTTTCGTAATCCTTCGGATTTATAACTCCGGGTCCAGGGTCGCAACCCTGGTCGTTTCAATGGGGGTTATGGGGTTCTTAGGGGATTTAAGGGGGAGAAATCGAAATCTCCCCCCAATCCCCTAAGCCCAGCGGAGCGTCGTGCATCGTCCGCAGACGATGCTTCCCCGTTCTTCTCCACTCAAAACGTAAACTTTTCGGACGCGCGATGCGCGCCCGTTATTGGAATTTGTGCAGAATTTGCTTTTTGCTCAATTATTGTTTTTTTCAAAAAACTTCAAAACCCCGTTGACAAACCATTTTTCGCGTGGTATACTTCATCACATTAAAGCGCTAACACATTAAAGCAAACAGCCGGTAAATCCACGCCGGTCATTCGGAAAGGAGCAACCCCTTATGAAAAAGATGCTTGCCGCTCTGCTGGCCGCCGTCCTCACCCTCTGCTTCGCCGCCGCGCTGGCGGAAGATACCGGCCTTGCGGATGTCAAGGCGAAGGGCACCCTCGTGATGGGCTTTGACGAGGAATACCCGCCGATGGGCTTTGTCGATGAAAACGGCGAATACGTCGGCTTTGACATTGATCTGGCCAAGGAAGTCACCGACCGCCTCGGCGTGGAGCTCGTCCTCCAGCCGATCTCGTGGGATTCCAAGGAGCTGGAGCTTTCCGGCAAAAACATCGACTGCATCTGGTCGGGTCTGACAATGACCCCGGAGCGCATCGAGCAGATGACCTTCTCCATCCCGTATCTGGCCAACGAGCAGATTCTCGTCGTTCGTTCCGATTCCGGCATCGCCTCTGAGGCGGATCTTTCCGGCAAGGTGCTCGGCACGCAGGCCGGTTCCAGCTCCGTGGACGTGCTGAACGCGAACCCCGATCTGATGGCGGCCATCGGCGAGCCGCAGCTGTACGATGATTTCGTGACCGCGCTGATGGATCTCAAGCTCGGCGGCATCGACGTGCTGCTGATCGACTCCGTGGTCGGCAATTACTACATCGCCCAGCAGGACGATCCGACCCAGTTCACCGTGCTGCCCGAGGTGCTGGAAGCCGAGGAATACGGCATTGCCTTCCGCAAGGGCGAACAGACCCTCGCCGACGCGGTGAGCCAGCAGCTCATCGACATGTTCAAAGACGGCACGCTGGATACCATCCGCGCCAAGTGGTTCGCCAACGACATCACGCTGGTTGCCCAATACGCGAACTGACAAATAGCCATTTTCTCCCCGAAGGGGGAGAAAATGGCCCTTTCCGTCCATATCACCTTTTCGGAGGCCTTCATGCGATACTTCAACAATTTCGATGCGTTTATGAAGCTCGTGCTTTCCATGACGGGCGGCTTTTATAACACGCTGATTATTTTCTTCTTCACGCTGCTGTTTTCCCTGCCGCTCGGTCTGGCCGTGGCGCTGCTGCGCATGAGCAGGCGCAAGATCGTCAGCGTGCCGACGTCGCTGTATATTCTGGTGATGCGCGGCACGCCGCTGATGCTGCAAATCTTCGCCATCTATTTCGCCATTCCGACACTGACGGGCGTGAACCTCGACCGCATGAACGCCACCATTCTCGCCTTTTCCATCAACTATGCCGCCTATTTCGCCGAAATCTTCCGCGGTGGGATTCAGTCCATCCCCGTCGGGCAGCGCGAGGCCGGTCAGGTGCTGGGCATGACGCGCGGACAGACGTTTTTTCACGTCATCCTGCCGCAGATGGCAAAGCGCGTGCTGCTGCCTGTCAGCAACGAGGTGATTACGCTGGTCAAGGATACGTCGCTGGCGAACGTGATCGCCGTCGCCGAGCTGTTCCGCGCGGCGAAGAACGAGGCCAGCCGCACCGCTTCCGTCGAGCCGCTCTTTGTCGCGGGGCTTTTCTATCTGCTGATGAACGGCGCGGTCTCGCTCGTGTTCGGCTGCCTCAATCGCCGCATGGCGTATTACAAGGATTGACAAGCGCTCCGGCGCGGAAACGGAAAGGGAGAACGAAGGTCATGCTTCAGGCGATTGACATCAGAAAAAAATACGGCGACAACGAAATTTTGAAGGGCGTGACCGTGCGCGTGGACAAGGGCGAGGTCGTCGCCGTCATCGGCCGCAGCGGCTCGGGCAAGAGCACCCTCCTGCGCTGCCTCAACCACCTTGAAACCATCGACAGCGGCGAAATCCGCATCGACGGTCTGGCGATGGTCACCACCGACGCAGACGGCGCGGCGCGCTATCGGACGGAAAAAGACTTGCGTGGGCTCTGCCTCAAGATGGGGCTCGTCTTTCAGGATTACAACCTCTTTCCGCATTACACGGTGCTGCGCAACATCGTCGCGCCGCAGCAGCTGGTGCTCCATCGAAGCCGTCAGGAGGCCGAGCAGAAGGCCATGCTCCTGCTGGAAAAGGTCGGCCTCGCGGATAAGGCGGGCGCGTATCCCTGCAATCTTTCCGGCGGGCAGTGTCAGCGCGTCGCCATCGCCCGCGCGCTGGCCATGGATCCGGAAATTCTCTGCTTTGACGAGCCGACCAGCGCGCTTGACCCGCAACTCACGCAGGAGGTGCTCTGCGTCATCCGTCAGCTGGCCGCCGAAAAGCGCACGATGATCGTCGTCACCCACGAAATGAACTTCGCCCGCGACGTGGCGGATCGCGTGATTTATATGGAAAACGGCCTCGTCGCGGAGGATGGCCCCGCCAAAGAGGTGCTCGGCAGCGCCCGCAGCGCGGCCATCCGCGCGTTCGCCGGGGAATGTGGCGATTGAGCCACACAAAAACAGAGACGGAGCTTGATTTCCGTCTCTGCTTGTTTATTCCAGAAATTGCCTCGCTCATCGCAAAAAGCGTTATACAATAAATGAGCAAATCCGAAATTTTGTACAAATTCCGATAACAGGCGCGCATTGCGCGCCTACCTGACTCCCTCAGTCACGGCTACGCCGTGCCAGCTCCCTCGAAGAGGGAGCTCTTTATCAGGTTATTTTCTGTCTAAGCAATAAGTTGTGCCGTACCCTTAGGGGCGCGCATTGTGCAGCATTTGCTTTTTGCTCAATATTGCAAAAAAGTCCCGGAGGCGAGATGACCTTCGGGTTTTTCTGCTTTCCAATAGGGGTTTGTAGAGTTTGTAGAGTAAAAAAGCAGAGTAATTTGAAAATAAAAATTTTTGTTTTTTCTGAACACTATAGATTTACACTCTACAAACTCTACATAGACCGCAGACAAAAAGGCGCTGCCTCTCATGGCCTGCTTTAGCCATTTTGAGACAGCGCCTTTCTTTATGCTTTTTTCTCGATGACCTTCAGGTGCTTCATCACCATCTGCGCCACCACGCCGGTCAGCACGCCCGTCGCCACGCCGGAAACCATCAGCACCGGCAGGTAGGTCACGATCAGCTGCGGCGTGTGGAGCATCGCCACCGCCATGAGAATCTGGCCGATGTTGAAGCCGACCGCGCCCAGCGCGCTCACGCCGATGACGCTCACGCCCTTGATGCGGCTGAGCGCGATCATCGCCAGCAGCGACAGCACGCCGCCCGCCAGCGAATAGAACATCGCCTGCATGTTGGTGTAAATCAGCCAGCTCATCATCGCCTTGAGCAGCATCAGCACGATGGATTGCTTCACGCCCAGCATATACAGCGCGTAAATCAGCACCGAGTTTGCCAGCCCGAGCTTGATTCCGGGGATGGCCGCCGTCAGCGGGAACTGGCGCTCAATCAGCCCCAGCACGAGCATCAGGCTGGTCAGCAGGCCGGAGATGCGGTATTGCATCGCGAGCGCGAGACGGCCACCCGCCGCGCGCTTCCGTTTCGCATGATGTTTCCTTCTTTCCTATCGCCTTATTCGTCGGCCGGCACCATTTCAATCGTCACCTGATTGGGCAGGCAGATGATATAGGTGCTCAGGATACGATCCTTATACGTATTCACGTTGACCTCACCCTCACCGATGCAATCCTGATTTTCGCAGGTGGAGGACTCCATCTCGACGTATTCCGGCGTGATGTGAATCCGGTTGATCGCGCCGTTTTCCTGCTTGACGGTGATGATCTTGTCGCGATCCATCGGGATCGGGTCACCGTACTGCCGCCCCGCCACGGTGATGACGACGTGGCCGCGCACCTTCTCTGTCTGCTTCGGCATCATCGGGCCGACCATGTTCGCGCTCTGCGGCGCATCCGTCGCCTCGGGGGCTTCCGTCGCAGCCGGCGCTTCCGTCGCGGCCGGTTCAGCCGTCGCTTCGGGGGTCTGCGCCGTCTCCGGCGCGTCCGTCGCGGTCGGCGCGGGCGTTTCGTCGAGGTATTCAATCGCGTCCGGCGCGAGCGTCACATCCGCCGTCTTGGTGGAAAGGTCGGTCTTGGGCAGCATCTTCGAACCGGCAAACAGCGCGACCGCCGCCAGCAGCACGACCGCGATGATGAGAAGATCCTTCTTTTTCAGCATGGATTACGCCTCCGCCGCCGCGCCTGCGCCGTCCAGCGCCACCTCAACCTCGTTGGTGCCGTTGCTCCACAGGCGTTCGAGCTGATAGTATTCGCGATCCTGCTCGTGGAAGATATGCACCATCACGTCGCCGTAATCGAGGATGCACCAATGCCCCTCGTTCACGCCCTCGCGGCGGCGGGCAAACAGGTCGAGCTTCGCCAGCTCCTCCTCCACGTTTTCCGCCAGCGCCTTCACCTGCGGAACGGAGCGGCCGGTTGCGATCACCATATAATCGGTGATGACCGTCATCTCGTCCACCTTGAGCACCACAATATCCTTGCCGCGCTTCGCATCCAGCGCCTTAGCCGCAGCCAGCGC
>OLSP01000322.1_pt1 | contig 47412 bp, 60 predicted proteins | sample 1672941 | NCBI WGS metagenome assembly OLSP01 (sample SAMEA3136739, study PRJEB25190) | human gut metagenome | reverse complement strand
GTAGAAGAATATATAAAATTTATTGATTTTCAAAAATGAAAATTCGAATATTATAAAAATATTTTTGAATTTTCGATAACAAAATGTATAACAAAACCATAACAAAATCACATTTCTAAAGTTTGGTTTTGTTATTCTTAAAAATCGTTTTTGTTATGGTCTTAGTTTTTGTTATACATTTTGTTATGGTTTTTGTTAATCGTGCAACTCGAATATTACGCGACGTCTTAAAGCGAAATTATCCATATTCCAATCAATTAACGGTATATCGTTGGATAGGTTAAGATTGCCTTGTAATAATTGCAATGCGAACGCGTTAGCTTCTAATTCTATAGTACCAGGTTCTACCAGCGGACTATCTAAAAATACACTGTCAATATCATGATGTAAGACCATGTGTCCTAGCTCGTGAGCACATACGATAATTTGTTCTTCATCGGTTAAATCATCGTTGATATAAATTAGATTCTGATCTAAATATGTGTGATAAAATCCGTTAATTCCTTTTAATGGGACTTTTAATATTATCGCGTTCATTTCTTTAGCGATCCTAAATGGGTCCCTGGTATTATATTTCTGTACTAAATCTTTTACAATTTTATAAAAATCAAATATTTTAAACACCCCTTTATTTCTTTTCGGATTTACGTCTTGCGATTTCCATACCTACTTCCATCGCGTCCAGTATGGATTGAATACTTTCCTCATCTGCTGGTTTTCCATTAAACATTAACGCATGATCAGTTAATAATTGTTTTTTGGTCCTAGCTAAAATATCGTTGACTTCATGTGTTTCAATTTCTTTTTTAATAGGTTCGTTATTAGTAATATATTCAATAGTGCCATTGGCTAATGCGTCAGCGCTAATATGTAACGCGTCACATATTTTTAAAACATTAGATAAAGTAGCTTTATTAATTCCTCTTGTAAAAATACTATTTAATGTAGAATAAGGTATATTATTAGTAATAGTAAATTCACGTATTGAACTATATTGTTGCAGTATAAGATTTTTTAATTTATTTTCAATTGTCATATAATCACCTCAACTATATTATAATATCATGTTTGTGAAAATTCAATAACTATTTTCGAAAATTCGAAAATGATTTTATACAAAACTTAAGAAGATAACGAAAATTCGAAAATAACATTGACATTAACGAAAATTCGGGTATACTTGTAAATGTGATTAACGAAAATTCGAAAATGAGTTTCGAAAAATCATTAAGGGTTTTTATTAATTATACAGATTAAATTTATAGCTGATAAATCGGGTTGCAACCGAAATATAGAACTAGGAGGTGATAGTATGTATCCGAATGTTGAAGCTGAAAAAGCCAGGACAAAAACTACATTGGCTATTATGGCTAGCGATCCTCGCATCAACTGTACTGTTAGTACACTTAGTCTTAAATTAAACGGTAAGGCTCCGCTTACATTTAAAGAAGCTGTGACTATTAAGAATATTCTGAAAAGCGATTTACCGCTCGAAGAATTATTTAAGGAGGCGAGATAATGAATGTAATTCATGTGTTAGCAGACGGAACAATAAAAAAAGATTTAACAGGTTATGAGATAAACTCATGTATTGACGATTTTTATCATGTACTTACAAAGATATATAGGAGTAGCCTAAATGAAGAGAAAAACCAAAACGAAAATTAAAAATGTTACTTTAAAAATCTTAGCGAGTATATCCGGAGCTAATATATTATTGTTCGCATCATTACTCGATAGTGATATGATCTATAGAAACTTAATCCCGTGGATCATTGTTAATTGTATTAGTGCTTTATATTTATGTTTATTGATATACGCTAACGGTTGAATCTATAATACAGATTTTTACTATTAATAAAAAAAGGAGGCTTAAAAATGATTAAAAAAAAAATGAAACCAGGTGACGCTGTCGCTATAATCGAAGAAGGAGTAATTAAGAAAGGTATTATCACAAAGGAATTTTATTTTAAAAGTGATCAGGTTATCGTAAACTTCAATGGTACTCTTAAAAAAGTACTTATTAAGGACTTAGCAAAAATTGAGAATGACAGTGTTGAAAAAGAAAGTGATACAATCGAGAAAGAGGACGATTGTAAAGAAACTCCTAAACATAGATTAAAACCTGAGATTAGCATTTCACGTAAAGATTATGAAGAAAAAACATCTGAAATCATAGCTGAAACATTAGTGTCTATGGGAATATCAGGATCTAAATATATAACTGTTGTAGCATTAATCATGGCTACGATTGTAACTGAATTATTTAAAAATGAGGTTGACGAATGATAAAACTATATCATCATCAAGAAGTGGCGCTGTCGTATATGAGATCTAATAATTACTTCGCACTCTTTATGGAACAAGGTACAGGTAAGACATTAGTCGGACTGTTTAGAATCCTAGACCTACTAAAAGCTGGATACATAGAAACGGCTTTAATAGTTGCTCCTAAATCTGCTCTTGGAGCTTGGGAGAGAGATATTGACCTATTCGATGAATTAGATCGGGAAATCTTAAAAAATGGTATTACTCTTATCAACTACGACAAGGTTTGGAGAGGAGATAAGCAGAGTCCTTATAATAAAAAATGGGGATGTATCATATTAGATGAGGCACATTGTATAAAGAATCGTACAAGCCGTAGATCGAAGTTTTTACTTAAAGTTGCAACATTATCCGATTATAGATATATCTTAACAGGTACACCGATCGGGAATGGACAGCTCGAAAATATCTGGTCTTTGTATTGTTTCTTAGATCCTTATATTGAGCGTGGTTATCCATATTCCAGGATATTCGGTGGATCATACCGAACGTTCCAGGATCGATACTGTATTCTTAATATGTATCATAAACCAAGTAGTTATATACACGTGAAAGAATTACAAGATATCATCAATGAACATAGTTATCGAGTAAAAAAATTAGATTGCTTGGATTTACCGGACAAGCTACCGGATGAAATAATCAAGGTTGATCAGTCTGAAAAAATGCTTTATAAAAAGTTGGCTACTGAGTCCGCCTTATTGGAGTTGGACGTACTGGCAGAAAATCCTTTAAGTCGTCTTGTTAAATTACGTCAATTATGTTCAGGCTGTATTAAATTAGATACGGGAGAACTAAAAGAAGTAAAAACCGAAAAATTAAGTATCTTACAAGAATTACTAGAGGGATACGAGGACGACAAAAAGATCGTTATTTTTGCGGAGTTTAAATATTCAATCGGTAAAATAGGAACATTACTTAAGAAAATGAAAATTAAGTATGTAACATTAGACGGTGATCAAAAAGATAAAACGATATGGAGAAAATTTCAGACTGATAAAAAGATCCGTGTTATCGTTTGTCAATACCAGACCGCCAGCGCCGGTATCGATCTTTTCGCAAGTGATACGATCATATATTATGAACCAACATTAAGATCGAATACACTTGAACAGAGTCGCGATCGTATACATAGGACGGGACAGACTAATAAATGTAGCTATATCCACTTGCTCACAAAAGGGACAGTTGAAGTAGATATATACCGAGCGTTAGCTGGTTATTCAGATTTTAGCGAAGCTCTTTTTACGCGATATATGGAGGGTTACAGAAGATCATACAATAATTAAGGAGGATAACTGATGAAACATATTAGTATTAACGGAGCGAAGAAGCTCAACAATTTAGAAAGACAATTGCACTTAAAAAATGGTGCTTTGATTTTCCAAAAAAATAATGGAGAAGTAGTAAACGTATACATGGTCGTATCTTTTAGAGATAACAAAAATAGATACAGAGGTGATGCTACAGCTAAATATTGTAGCCTGGTAAATCTTGATACTGGTTATTTCGCATTTGAAGAGCGTTGTAGTCGTAATACAACAGTAAGACGTGTATTAAATCATCTGTTAAATATTGGTTGTGCTGACTACGTTTATAACGCATCTATTTCTACAGAGAAATACGGATCTTATGATATTGAATTATATTATGTTGGAGAATATTCTTTAGATATTTCTTATACCAAAGTTAACGAAAATTCGTAAATTGGAGGTGACGATATGAAATATTGTGAATTATGCGGTTGTATTATGGATGATAATCACGACGGCGATATTTGCGAGTGTTGCCTCGATGATATGACGGGAGAGGATCCGCTGTAATGAATATTTATATATATGATATTGAGGTTTTCGCTTACGATTGGATTGTAGTAGCTAGGAGACCAGAGGAGGGATCACCGTATACAGTAATACATAATGATAATTACCATTTACGAGAGTTCATTAATAACGCTCCGGATATTCTTGGAGGTTTTAATAATAAGCATTATGACGACTACGTAGTTATGGTAATGATTAACGGCGGAGATCCGATAGAGGTTAAAAGGTGTAACGATTTTATTATCGGAGGTGGTAAGCCGTGGGAGTATTCTTTTATTCAATATAAGAAAAAACCGTTTAAATCGTTTGATTTAAGGGATGATATCGCTGATCCTGGTATAAGTCTTAAGGCAATCGAGGGAAATCTTAAATTACCTATAGTAGAATCATCTGTACCGTTTGATATTGATCGACCTTTAACACCTGAGGAATTAGAGGAAGTTATACGGTACTGTAAATACGACGTAGACTCTACAGTTCGTCTTTACTGGGAACGTAAAAAGAATTATCTGGATGCTAAGATTTTAGCGGGTGGTATTTACGATATTGCACCGATGGATGCACTTGGTTATACAAATGCAAGGCTATCAGCCGAAGCACTAAAAGCTACTTATAAAGAGCGATCAGACGAACGAGATTATACGTTACCGTCTAATTTAGATCCCGATAGGATACCTAAAATCGTACTTGATTTTTTTATGCAAATTAGAGATAAGACTATTCCTGACGCTAAGTTATTCGGAGCTGGTAAAGGATCTAAGGGAATGACATTAGATTTAATGCTAAAGTGTTCCGGCGGAGAGTGTCCAGTTACTTACGCCTGGGGTGGTGTGCATGGAGCAAAACCATGTGTAACCATTCAGGAAACAGAAGATCGGGTTATTATAAATCAAGATGTTGGTTCACTATACCCTAACAGTATGATTAATTTCGGCTATACATCCAGGTCAATGAAAGATCCTGACGCTTATAAAAAGCTAGTACAATTACGACTAAAGTACAAGGGACAGGCGAAAGCTGTAAATAATATGATCAAAAAAAAATTAGGTGGTTCATGGTATCATGAGTTTTCGGATGAAGACGCTGACGGTAATAGATTTCTTAACATGGATAAACTTAAAGCGAATACAGATGAAGAGACATATAAATACATTCTTGAATACTTGGATTATGACGCTAAACAATCAAGTCTTAAATTAATTATTAATACGTGTTACGGAGCTATGTTATCAAACGGAAACGGTCTTAATGATCGCCTCGGAGGGCGTAGCGTATGTATTACTAACCAGTTAGCTATGAGTATATTGATAGCTGATCTTTGTAAGCAATGTAAGACAATTGATTTTGTAAACATTAATACAGACGGTATTATGTTTACGATCGATCGTAAAGAAGTCGATCTATCAGAAAAAATTGTTTCCGCCTGGTGTGATCTGACAGGATTTACAATGGAACGTGATGATTTTTATAAGGTAATACAAAAGGATGTAAATAATTATATTGGTATTTATAAAGATGGACACTTTAAAACAAAAGGTGGTTATGTCTCGCTGTACGATGGAGGTACATTTAAGACCAACTCATTACAGATAATACATAAAGCGATTGTAGATTATCTTGTAAAAGGAATAGATCCAGAAACAACGATTAAAGAATGTGAAGATATTACAGCTTTCCAACAGATCATAAAAACCGGCGGTACTTATGAAGGATCTTATCATTATATTAATGGTAAACGCGAACAAGTACAAAAGGTAAATAGAATTTACGCTGTAAAAAATCTGAAATATGGACAGGTAGTAAAAGGTAAATGGATCAAAGAAAAACGGAAGAAAAATAAAACAACAGGAAAAATGGATGTATATCCAGTTGATCCGCCTATATGGTCCGAGACTGTTATATCCGAATGTCCAGAACATTGTTTTATTGACAACGAGAATACGCTTACGATAGCTGATCTCGATTTAGATTATTATATTGATATGGCGAAACGTCGTATTGATAAATATATAAATATAGATCGTACGGTATCACGTAAGATCGCTAAAATAAAAAAGGAGGTTGTTATAATGGCAACAAAAGAAACACAGGATTCACAGGTTATGAACGTGTATGGAAAACTTATTGAAGCTCGTAAAAGATTTCTTGACGCGGGTGTAAAGAAAAAAGGTGTAAACAGATACGCCGAATTTAAGTATTTCCGTTTAGATGAAATCATTCCAACTAAACAGGAAATCTTTAGAGAGGTTGGACTCGCTGACATTATTACATTCGGTAATGAAGTAGCTACACTTACAATCTATAACGTAGATAATCCAGATGAATCGATTGATTTTATGAGTCAGCTCGCACCTGATGAGAGTATGATTAAAAATCCAATTCAAAAAGTTGGAGCAATCCAGACGTATGTTAGACGATATCTATATCTACTCGCATTAGATATTATTGAAAGTGATGGTATCGAAGAGACAGCGGGTAAACCTGTAGAAGTGGAAGAAAAACCAGCCGAAACAACGGTTAAAAAATCGAACCGACCAGCTACACCGGCAGAACGAGAAGATACAAAACAGGAATTGATTAACCAGGATGGTGAAGCAACTAAAACACAGCGTACTGCGATCAGCAACGGTTTAAAGAAACTGAGAGCGCGTTACATGGATGAAAATAAGGTAGTATTCTCTGAGGAATTAGAGGCTAAATATGATAATTACATTCGTGTTACTGCCAGAACTGTAAAAGCTGGTGTAACTAAAACTGAGGCTGAGGACATCTTAATTGATATCGGTAAAAAGATTGCGGAGGAATAAATATGGTAGTAGGTGATACAGTATATACCGTAAATAATAACACAAATAAAATAGACACGTGGATTTATAACGGTACATTAACAATGGGTGGTAACACTCTTGTAAGTTTAGTAAAAGGTACGAAAACGTGCTTATTACCTCCGAATTGTGTATATCTTTCTAAGATGGAAGCTTTAGCAATCGCGGAATTATATAGCTAAATTTTTTTACAACAAATTAACGAATATTCGTTAAGAAAGGAGGGATAGTATGTATATTAACGCTATATCGTTAAAAAACGGTTTAAGACTTGCTTTTACAACTACATTACCTTACAGCGTAGACAAGTTAAAACCAGGGTGGAACATTGTAACAGATCTTAACAACGGTGCAACGATCAGCTTTATCGGAGCGGAGGTTGTGCACATTGGTAGTCAGGATCTTGATAAAGCAAAAGATACTAAACCAAAAAAAGGATTTAGTACAAAAGTAACAGAGCAATAAAAGAAATAGGAGGCTTTATGGAATTTTTAAAAGATGGACGTATTAAGGTGAATCCGCCGAAAAAACCTAAGAAATTAACGGCTACAAGATTCGCTAGCATCTTAGGTTTTAATAAATGGAGTACACCATTTAGTGCCTGGTGTGAAATGACTCGTACATATGAAGAACCATTTGAAGATAATGTATATACGATCGCTGGTAAAGTGATCGAGCCTAAAATTTGTGACTATTTAAGAGATCGCTATTTTATGGACATAAAAAGTCCTACGGATGTATACGGCCCTGATTATTTTAAAAAGACATGGGGAGATTTCTTCCATGATCAGGAGGGACTCGGTGGAATGTGGGACTTCCTGGGTGACGACTTTGTCGTCGAGGTTAAGACAACAAAACGAGTTGAAGATTGGAAAGGACCAGACGGAAATGTCGAACCTCCGATTTATTACAAATTACAGGCTTGTTTATATGCTTATCTATTAGGATTCGACAACGTAGTTATGACTTGTAGTTTCTTACAGGATAAGGATTATCAAGATCCTGAATCATTTGTACCTAATGTAGATAATACAGTCGTTGTCGAGTTTAAAGTATCCGAGGCATATCCAACGTTTAAAGAATCTTATATCGATCCAGCTATGACATTCTGGAAAGAAAATGTATTAACGGGTATTTCGCCTGAGTACGACGAAAAAAGAGACGCTGATATCCTCAAAGTGTTACGTACTAAAACAATCAAATTACCTAAGACGGTTAAGAAAAAATCAGACGACGAGTCTTTAGATGATAAAGATTTAGTTCAGTTAATTAAAGAATCTGAAAAACTTCATGTGAAAATTGAACGCGACGCGGATAAGTTAACTAGAGCAAAAGAAAGAGTAGCTAATTATCAGGCTGATATTAAAAAATTAGATCTCATTGACAAAAAAATTAAAACGTTAATGAGTGAAGAAATTCCAGAGGGTGGTAAAAGATCAACGTTAAACGGTAAGAAATATTCTTATATGTGTACAAAAACTAAAGGTCGATTATCTCTTACGGATGATTCTTATAAGAAGATGAAAGAAGCTGGTATATACAACAAATACGTAACCGAAACGGTAAACGTTAAGCGTAAACCTGATGAAAAGGCTATGAAAGAGGCTAATATTTATGAAGATTACGCTGTACGAGGAGAAGATACTTATTCTATTAAGATTTCCCCTGTGGAGGTGTAATTATGGGGATTAGTGAAATTTTAACGATTATTTTTGTAACTATGAAGCTGTTAGGAAAGATCGAATGGTCCTGGTGGTTGGTGCTGTTACCGGAAATTATAGGTTTAGCGGTATACGTATTAATCGTAGTAAGTATAATTGTAAGTTGCAATAGAACCAATAAACGCAAGATTAAATATTTTAAAGATATGTTTTAGGGAGGTTTAATTATGAAATTTGAAAAATTTTTAAAACGGACAGGAACACACGGACAGATTTATACAAGAGATAACGGTGATCGTTGGCTTATTTGCGCTGGTGTAGGTATGAAAGTACCTCAGGGAATCGTAAACTTGCTTGGTGTTGGAGAAGTACCCGAACGTGTTGAACTCTTTGTAGAAACATTAATTAAAGCTGATACAGACGATAAAGTCGAACTGACCAAAGCGGTTTTGGATCATGCGGACGGTAAAGCGAGCGATATTATTCGCGTATTTACGGGAGAAAACATATTCGGTGATCATATCGAAATTGGTATTAATAATTGTGATTTTGGATTACTTGAAAAATCCGATACAAACTTAGTCCAGGCTGAAATTGAAGAAAGCGATAAGAGCACACAATACTTACTCGTATTAAATTATTCAGGGGAGGAAGTTGTCGGATTTATCGAAAGTGTATATTAAGGAGATCAACGATGTTGTTATGTAGAGACTGTAAACATTGTGTAACCAAGGGTGTTGGATATGTATCTTTTCGTAGTTATTGTAAAGCTCTACCGCAGAAAGATAGAGGTATCGACATTACGAAAAAGACTGTGAATCCTAAGTGCCCGTTAAAAATAAATAGAATCAAAAAGGAGAACTAAGAACATGGCAAAAATGAAATTAGCAGAAAGCACATTTACATTGATTCCTGAGGGAACTACTACATTTAAGGTCATGGAGGTAAATGACGAGAAATACGAAGATTACGGTAAATTGGAAGTCAAGTTACAGACAGCTAAGGGAGAAACACATATCGAAAGATTTACGTTGATTAAATCCAATGGCGAACTTAACGAGGGTGCATTAAAAGCGTGGTCTTACTTTGCTCGTACTTGCCTGAACAATTACAACGTTGATGAGATCGACACACAGGATATTGTAGGGTGCTACATTACTGCGACAGTTAAACATGAGACTTACACACGTACAAAAGGTGATAAAGCCGGTACTGAGGGTACAAGTGTAAGACTGAATGATTATACTACAGCGAGTGGATTTGGAGATTCTACTACTAAAGCAGATGAACCGGCTGACGAAGAGGACGACCTGGACGATCTGGATTTATAAATGGCGATCAAACCTGAAACGAAATTACAGGATAACGCGATTAAGTATCTAAAAAGTAAAGGAATCTATCACTTAAATTTATACGGAGACGGCTTTTCTGGAAAAGGAAAGCCTGATCTCCTAGCTTGTATAAACGGTCGTTTTGTAGCGTTTGAATTAAAGGTCGGATCTAACGATATGCAAGACGATCAAAAGATTCATAAACGGCGGATCGAAAGATCCGGAGGATTACATTATTCGCCTTATACCTTAAACGAATTTATTAATATAGTGGAGGAATTAAAACGATGTTAAAAATACTAGAATTGTTCGGAGGTATTGGAGCACCTCGTAAAGCGTTAGAAAACATAGGATTTAATATAAAATCCATTGATTACGTGGAAATTTTACCATATGCGGTACAAGCTTATAATAGTATTTTCGATATCCGATATACACCACAATCTGTAATAGGCTGGAACTTAGAACCAGATATCTTAATACACGGTTCGCCTTGTCAAGATTTTAGTAAAGCTGGTAGAAATAACATAAACACAGGTCGATCTATCTTATATGAAGAAACATTATCTATTATAGATCATAAGTTGATTAAACGACCTAAAGTTGTAGTATGGGAGAATGTACCTAATCTTATATCAAATGGAAAGAAAGTAAAGCATATCGTACATTTTAATCATTATGTAGATACTATGAAATCTATGGGATATAAAAGTTTTTATGCGATACTAGATTCTTCTAAATATGGTATAGCACAAGCTAGAGATCGTTTATATACAGTATCTATTTTAGAGAATGAGTTAAAAGATAGAGAGTTTAAATTTCCGCCTGGAAAAGAATTAAAACAAGACTTACGTTATTATTTAGATAAAAATGTAAAACCAGAAGATTTACCGCTGAGTGATTCTGAATTATCTATATTTTTTAAAAATGAAAATAATGAATTATGTGTTAAAGAGGCTACTAAAGTAGGTTTTAAAGTTATTAATTTATACGATTCTATTAATGTAGAATTTCCAACAAGCAAAACCCGTAGAGGACGAGTAGGACGAGGTGTAGTGAATACGTTAACTACAAGTCCACGTCAAGCGGTATATACGCCGGATGGATTGAGAATGTTATCTGCTAAAGAACATCTAAGATTAATGGGATATACCGATAAAGATTATAACAACATGAAACGAAGTGGTATTACGGATCGTCAAATTAGTCATTTAGCTGGTAATAGTATTTGTGTACCTGTATTAGAAGCAATTTTTAAAGAATTAGAAAATATGGATATTTTGAAAGAGGTGTGATCACATGAATAAAGAAAAGCGTATCGATAAATATATTGATTTTATGCCAGTATCTTTAGGTGTTTTTAGTAAAGAATTAGATAAAATGGGATTTTTCGATTCACCAGCTTCTATTAAATACCACGGAGCATATAAAGGTGGTCTATTTGATCATAGTCTTTGTGTTGCTCAATCGTTGGTAGATTTAACAAATAAACTTAATCTAAAATGGAAACGTCCGATGAGTCCTTATGTTGTAGGTATGTTCCATGATTTATGCAAGTGTGACAATTACGTTAAGAACCCAACACCGTACTCCGATGAGTGGATTTATAACGTAGATAGTATTCTTCCGGGTCACGGCGATAAGTCCGTAATCATGCTCTTAAAATATATAACACTTACGGACGAGGAAATCGCTTGTATACGTTGGCATATGGGAGCATACGAAAAAGATACTACAATGTGGAATTATTACGGTAAGGTAATCGAGAAATATCCTAACGTTTTATATACCCACACGGCGGATATGATCGCTAGTAAGATTGTAGGTATTTAAATATGACAGAGTGGATTAACATCGAGGAGGATATACCGCTTAAAGATCCTATGTATGATAGATTATCGTTACCTATAAATATATTGATGAAAGACGGTACTATTTATAAAAATGGATATTGCACTATCGATAACGAAGAATATTATACGGAAGATAGTAAACATTTACCGTATAAAAAAGTAAAAGCCTGGTGTAGTGTATGAGCGGTAAACTGAGAGGACGACCGGAAAGGAATTAAAATATGGACAAAAGAAAATTAAACGCTTCCGGTTGTAAAGATATGACAGCCTTTAAGGCGTTGCAAAATGTAACTAGAGAAGAAAAAGATAAAGTAAGATTGGAAAAATTACTTACAACAATCTTTTATATTTGTGATTTAGCTGGTTTTCGAATTGATGGACGTATTACATTTCAAGATAAGAAAACCGGGAAGATATGGAGGTAAAAAATATGTTTGCAATTTTCAGAAAATCATTGAAAAATGAACAATTATATGATTCATATCAGAAAGGATATGAGGACTGGAAAAACAGATGGTGTAATGGTGTACTTAAAAAGAATACATTTAATAATATCAGAAAAGCTATGGGATTTTCCCCAGTGATTAAAAAAGAAAATGAAAAACGTAACATGAAATATTGGGACAGAGTTACAGAGATTCAAAAACGACAAACCGAGAAAGGTATTAAAACTTATGGACAGATCTTAGAAGATAATACAGGTATGAGTATCAAGGAACGACTTGAATATTACGAGGAAGAACTCATTGACGCTCTAATGTATATCGAACACTTAAAGGAGGTTCTATAATGATCCAATGGATTGAGTACGACGACGTTTGGTTAAGTGTAAAAGGATCCGCTCGTACAACTATTAATAAGGATGGTAGCGGTATATATCCATCGGATCGATGGAAAAAACAGATTTTGCTTGCTGAACATAGTCCAATTCGAAAAATAAAATTTTCATGGAAATGGACAAATTTAAAATCATGGGTGTCAGTACATTTTGTAAGACACTGGTTAGGAATCTTACATTATGTAAGTACACAGCGTACAGATCGTACTGGTGTGAATAGAGACAATAGTACACAAGATACACCTGTTACACATGAATGTGAGGCTAACGCTCAGGCTCTTATAAATATTTCTCGTAAACGATTATGTAACCAAGCTTCACCAGAAACTAGGGAGGCCTGGCTAGAAGTTAAGACGGGAGTAAAAGAAGCAGATCCCGTACTAGCATCTGTTATGGTTAGAGAATGTATTTATCGTGGCTTTTGTCCTGAAATGAAATCATGCGGATATGTAAATACAGAAGCTTATAAAAAGGAGCTAGAAGAATATAGAAAAGTGAGGTAATAAGGATATGCAATATATAATATTAGACGGTAAAAAACCAACGCATGAATTTAAAGACGGTAAAGGTACAAAAACTAAATCTGAGGCTATGATATTTGATAATGTAGCTGTTGTAGTTCCTAAAGGATATGTTGTATTAGACTTTGATACAACCTCAGATGCGGAGATCATGCTAAAGATTGTAGATGGTTTGGACCTTAAATGTAAGGTTATGAAAACTACTCGAGGGATTCATTGCTGGTTTAAATCACCCGAAGATAATCCGAAAAACTTTATAAAAAATAGATTGGCCGTCGGTATATATTGCGATCGTAAAGCCGGAGGGCGTAATGCGTACGTTAAGATAAAACAAGACGGAAAAATGAGAGAATGGATCCGAAAAGTTAAAAGTGATGATATCCAGGTAGTACCTAAATGGTTATATTCTGTATCTGCGCCGTCCGGAAAATTTGCTTTTAAAGAAATGGGTGAGGGATCAGGTCGTAATCAAGAATTGTTTAATTACATAGTTTACTTACAGACAAAAGGATTTAACCGAGACGAAATCCGTGAAACAATCGAAGTAATAAATGATTATGTATTAGAGGATCCGTTACCTGATACTGAGATATCTACGATATGTAGAGACGAAGCTTTTAAGCCTGACGATGTGATCGCTGAACAAATAGCGAAAGCAGAAGATAAAAAAGCGGGATTTAGTCATAACGAGTTTGGTGATCAGCTCATTCAGGAATTTAATATTATCGAAGTAAACGGTACGTTATATGTCTATGAGGATGGTTATTACCAGGCTGACGATAAGATTATCGAAAACAAAATGATCGAGTTATACCCTGGAATCTTACAAAGACAGCGAACCGAAGTGTTGGCGTACATAAGAATTAAAACACACGTTCAGGCGAGTGAATTAAAGGTTAATCCTTACATCATTAATCTTAAAAATACACGTTTGGATATTCGATCTAGTAAATGTTTAGAATTTAATCCAAGCGCGATCGAGTTTGATCGTATCCCGGTTGTATATGATCCATCTGCTTACTGTGCTGATCTGGACAAGATGTTAAACCGTGTTTTTTGTGGAGATCGTGAGGTTATCAATTTATTTGAGGAAATGTTGGGAGCGACATTACTTAAACATAATCGTTATCAAAAAGCGTTTTTGTTTTACGGATCAGGTAGCAACGGTAAATCTACAATATTAGATCTTATTAAGACTTTCTTAGGACAAAGAAACTATTCGGCTTTAGCGTTGGAAAAAGTTACAGATCGATTCAATACGGCAGAATTAGAGAACAAATTAGCGAATATCGGTGACGACGTGGATAATGTAACATTGAAAGATACAGGAACGTTGAAAAAACTGTTTTCGGGTAACGCGATCATGGTTGAACGTAAAGGTGAACGTCCATATATGATTGAACCTTACGCGACACATATTTATAGCGCTAATTCTATTCCTAGATCGTTTGATAAGTCTGAGGGATTTTACAGACGTTGGTTACTTATTCCGTTTAAAGCGAGATTTAGTTCTGATTCTGAGGATTATGATCCTTTAATCGGAGATAAGATTACGGAGCCTGTAGCCTTGTCGTATTTATTAAATATTGGTATTAGAGGAGCTCAACGTCTTATCACTCGTGGACGATTTACAGAGCCGGCGTGTGTAGTAGAAGCGTTAGAATCTTATAAAGCTGATAACTCTACCGTATTATCTTGGATTGACGATAAAGAATATAATGAGGATTATTTCTTAAGTAATCCGCGAGACGTATTATATTCCGAGTTTGTCGACTGGTGTAAAGTATCCGGTATAAAGACATCTAATGTAACAGGTAAAAAGACATTCTTTAAAGAAGTAACAGGTAAATTTGATTTCGAAGAGAAACCAAAGCAAAAAGCCGACGGAAAAAGATATTTTATCGAAAAAATATAAAGAGGTGACGCTAATGAAAGTGATTAAACGCAATGGAGTAGAGGTAGACTTTACTCCTGAAAAAATCAAAAATGCCATATCATCCGCGAATGAAGAAGTAAATATAATGGATCAATTAACTGTTAGAGAGATTGAAAAGATTGCGATTGGACTTACTAATACTTTTAAGTTTATGAACAGATCCGTGAGTGTTGAAGAAATTCAAGACGCTGTAGAACGCAGATTGATGTTATCGCGATCTCCTGAGGTTGCTCGTAAGTATATTCGTTATCGTTATGATCGTGAGAAAGCTCGTAAAGGTAATACAACAGATGATACGGTCCTAACATTAATTGAATGTAACAATGAAGAAATTAAACAAGAAAACAGCAACAAAAACTCTACGATTATTCCGACCCAAAGAGATTACATAGCCGGGGAAGTTAACAAAGACCTGACAAGACGTAAATTGTTATCAAAAAAAATTGTCAATGCTCACGATAAAGGTATCATTCATTTTCATGATGCTGACTATTTCGCCCAACATTCTCATAACTGCGATTTAGTAAACATTGAAGATATGTTACAAAACGGTACTGTTATCTCAGGTACGATGATCGAGAAACCGCACAAATTCAGTACAGCTTGTAATATTACGACCCAGATCATTGCACAAGTAGCTAGTAGTCAGTACGGTGGACAGTCGATAACATTAGCTCATTTAGCTCCGTTTGTAGATGAAACACGACAAAAGTACAGAAAAGATTACGGTCAGTTACTTAGCTGTATGACTCAGGATGATTATTATAATTTTATCGAACAATTAGTGAAAGAAGATATTGTAAGAGGTGTACAAACAATTCAATACCAGGTTGTAACTTTGATGACTACTAACGGACAGGCTCCATTTATTACAGTGTTCATGGATATTAACGAAGTAGAAGATGGACAGGTACGTAAAGATTTAGCGATCATTATCGAAGAGGTGCTTAAGCAGAGAATCCAAGGTGTTAAAAATGAAGTTGGAGAATGGATCACACCGGCATTTCCTAAATTAATCTACTGCCTGGATGAAAACAACGCTAGACCGGGATCTGAATATTATTACTTAACCGAGTTATCCGCTAAATGTACCGCAAAAAGGATGGTTCCTGACTATATTAGTGCTAAGATCATGCGAGAGTTAAAAGGTGATGTTTATACTTGTATGGGATGTAGATCTTTTCTTACACCAGATCGTACAACTAAGAATATTGCAAAAGCGAAAAACTGGAAGAAAGGTAAAAAATATTACGGTCGATTTAACCAGGGTGTTGTAACGATTAACTTGGTGGATGTTGCTCTTACGACTGTACAACTTGTAGGTAGTTACAACGATCATCGATATAATCCAAGTCTAATCAGAAAAACATTTTTCGAGATTCTTGACTATAGACTTGAACACTTATGTTATCCCGCCCTTATGGCGAGACATAAACGATTAGAGGGTACACCGTCCGACGTAGCGCCGATCTTATGGCAGTATGGAGCGTTGGCTAGATTAGAAAAAGGAGAAACGATCGATAAACTTTTACACGGTGGTTATAGTACAATCTCACTTGGTTACGCTGGACTTTACGAAGCTGTAAAAGCGATCACAGGTGAAAGTCATACAGGAGGAGGTAAAGGATTCGCCTTACAGATCATGGAGGAATTAAACGACGCTTGTAATCGCTGGAAAGAGAAAGAAGATATTGATTTTAGTCTATATGGTACTCCGTTAGAATCCACAACTTATAAGTTCGCTAAATGCTTACAAAAACGTTTCGGTATCATTCCAGGTGTTACAGACAAGAACTACATTACAAATAGCTATCATGTTCATGTAACAGAAGAAATCGACGCGTTTACTAAGTTAAAGTTTGAATCTGAATTTCAGGCATTGTCACCAGGCGGAGCGATTAGTTACGTAGAAGTACCGAACATGAACGACAATATACCGGCCGTCTTATCTGTAATCGAATTTATTTACGACAATATTATGTATGCCGAATTAAATACTAAATCTGATTACTGTCAAGAGTGCGGATATGAGGGAGAGATTAAGATCGTAAAAGATGAGTCTGGTAAATTGGTTTGGGAGTGCCCAAACTGTGGTAATCGTGATCAGGATAAAATGAATGTTGCACGTCGTACGTGTGGTTATATTGGTACACATTACTGGAATCAGGGACGTACACAGGAGATTGCAGACAGAGTATTACATTTATAGGAGTGAAAGCATGAGATTTATTGTTAAAGATAAACTATACGATACTGATAAAGCTGAATTACTATGTACATTTAGCAAACAGTGGAAAAGTGAAACGATATTAGGAACATTGTACCCTTATCGAGATACCGATTTATATAAGACCGCTAAAGGTGCTTATTTTGTCACGTCCACCGCTAGCAATGGTAAAAATTATATCAGAGTGGTTGAAGAAATAACAGCTAAATATTACTTGATGAATAATGACTATGATAAATATTGTGAAATGTTTGGACCATTAGAGGAGGGATAAACGATTATGGAAGATTTTAAACAGGAGTTAAAAAAACAATGGTACGCTATATATCCATTTAGCGATATGTGTATAGATGATGATCGTTTTCTTAACGCTCGCGATATTAATGTGCGGATGTTATATAGAGGTGTAAAAATAGGGTGTAGTTGTATGGTAACTAACGGAATGTTAGAAAAAGAAGATATCACCTATTTAGTAGAGGAGACGATAAGATTATTACAACAAGCTATGACTAAAGAAATATTGGAGGTAATATTATGACAAAAACAGAATTTAAAGCATTTGTAGAAGATGATATTAACAGAGGACGAGCTTTTATGGCGGTTAAGATCCAGGAGGTAGGATCTCCGGCTCCGATCGTAATCGTAGTACCGGCGGAGATTGCGGATAATAAGATCCGCGATTATATGAAATTTACCGACGACGATCTCGTTTTTAAAAATACCGGTAATAAGATCGAGGATGTACTCTTTACGAGTAACCTTAACGGTCTTAACTGGTTTGCTTACTAAGGAGGGTAAGATGGATGAATTAAAAACAGAGATTCCAGGTGAAAAAGAACTTAGTATTATACGGTATCTATTAAATGAAATCGACGAAGAGAGAGCATATAACAAAGCTTACCGGGAAGAATACGAAAAAGCTAGAACATTAGCAAAAGAAAAAAATTCTTTTTATTGGTGCTTTATGGATCGTAAAAAGTTCCCTCATGATCCTAGGAACTCAATTATTAAATCCAACATTAAATTGGTCCGCCGTTTGTTATTAAAAGTAGAAAAAGAGGTAAAGTAATGGGAATTAAGATTAATATTCAGTTAGGAAACTGTAAGGAGAAAATTAAAGTAAAATATTTCGACAAAGAGATCGAAAAGTTAGAGAAAATCAGTAAAGGAGATTGGATTGATCTAAGATCTGCGGAAACAGTGCAACTTAACGTTGGCGATTATAAGCTTATTCGTTTAGGTGTAGGTATGATCTTACCTGACGGTTACGAAGCGATTGTAGCGCCTAGATCATCCACGCCGTCTAAGTTCGGTGTGATTCTGAGTAATTCAATCGGGGTGATCGATAACAGTTATTCAGGCAACACCGACGAGTGGAGATTTCCGGCGTTGGCGATCCGTAATACTATTATTAAGAAAGGTGATCGTATCGCGCAGTTTAGAATCATTAAGAACATGGATCCGGTAGAATTGATTGAGGTTGATCATCTAAATGAAATCTCACGCGGTGGTATCGGATCGACAGGATGGAGGTAAAACGCAATGGTAAAAATTTTATTTGATGGACTGATTAGTTTAATTCTTTTAGCGGGTGAGATCATCGTTGTTGGTTTTATATTACTTTTGATCGTCGCTCTTTATCGTACACTTACTAAAAAGAATAAATAAGCATTAACAAAAAGCATAACAGAATCATAACAAAATCATGGATCATAACAAAAACTGAAAAATTTTAAAAAATTGGGGATAACAAAAACAGGTATATAACAAAATTAAAAAAACATTGTGTTATAGTTTTTGTTATTCCTAAATCGAAAAACTGTTTTCAAAAAGTAAAAACGTGTTTCGATTAACTATAAATATATACATATCTATAACACAATAACATAATTATTACTTAAATTAAGAGTAAATATAAATATATATAGTAAGTAATGTTATATGTTGTATGTATATAGGAATTACGATTTTTTTTGTTATTTTGTTATGATCTAAATTCGGGAGGAACAATTATGGAAGATTTAGAGATCAAGGAGATTGAAAAGAAGAAACGCTCGCTTAAGCGTTACAAAAAAAATAGGGCGCTTGTAAACCGCCTCGAGGAAAAGCTCAATCTCTTAGATAATAGAATCACATCTTTAAGGTCTCCTAAATTGTCCGATATGCCTCGAGGCGGTACTCCTATTACAACCGAGGATCTTGTATCAGATAAGATTGAACTCGAGGAACGTATCGAGAGACTAAAGACAAAAGGAAAGAAATTACGATCAGAGATCTTAGAAGAGATAGATACGTTAGATGAAGTAAAACACGCTGAAATATTAGAAATGTTCTTTATTGATTGCATGAATCCGGAGGATATAGCCGAAGCAATTCCATGTAATATCAGAACTGTATATAGACTATATAGTGAGGGTGTCAGATTATTAACATTAAATGAGCAGTAAGTTGACATTACATAATACGGAAATGAGGTGTATTATTGTATTGTGGCGATCTGAGGAAAGGTCGTCCGATCGGTTAAAGCCTCCATTAAGTATGAGACCTGGGAATTATCCCGGGTCTTTTCTGATGGGTAAATATATAAGGGCGTTTAGCTCAGTGGTTAGAGCGGTGGCCTTATAAGCCATGTGTCACGTGTTCGATTCATGTAACGCCTATTATAGAGGGGAGGTATATCTATGTTACTTAAATCTTGTAACAGATGTGGTAATCTTATACCCTATGGGTCTACATACTGTAAGGTATGTGCTCCTATTGTACAAGCTGAGAGAGAAGCTAGGATACAAGAGTCAAGAGCAAAGAGTAATAAAGCATACAATAAGAAGAGAGATCCGAAGTATGTACGCTTTTATAATAGTACACCTTGGAAAGTATTGTCAGCTAAGAGATTACAAGATGATGATTATCGTTGCGCCTGGTGTGGTGGTATTGCTACTGAGGTTGATCACATCATAGAGATTAAGACTGATGAAGGATGGGATAAGCGATTGGACTATGATAATACTCGATCCTTATGTCATGATTGTCACGACAAAAGACATAAACGATTTAAAAGAAGAATGAAATATAAGAAACGTCCTAAAGGTTTATAGTGATGAGAACGCACAAGAGCCTCTTAGAGACGTTTTTATTATGTAGCCTTATATGATACTGATTAACGAAAATTCGTTAATATATGAGGCTGTGGTGCTGTTAGGGTAGGGGTGGTTAAAATTCTACGGAACCTCTAGGGGATAACGGTACAGGGGGAGGTCTTTGTAGAAAAAACTCCCCACGAGAAAATTTAGGAGGAAGATTATAATGATTAAAGCAGAATTTAAAAGTTATGGATCATACACGACTGATTCTATCAGCCAGTGGGATCTTAATCAGAAACTTACTATCAGTGGTTTAGATATAGATGTAGCTCCTGTCTTAGGATTTTCTTGTTTTGGAATGTGTGAATCTATAATCGTACAATCCAAACTATCTGACGGAGTAATTACCTGTGATGTACCTAATGCTATATTACAGTTTGGTAAAAACTTAAATGTTGATCTATGCAGTGAAACCGGTGGACAATACAAAGCATTTGAAAAAATGATTATACCTGTTAACAGACGAAAAAAACCATCTGATTATTTATTTACTGATAATGTATCACTGTCTACTTATGAAAGTATAAAAGCTGATTTAGAAGAAGATATTAACAGTAATAAAACTTACATGGACAAAGTTAAAACTGAATTAAAAAATGATAATAAAACATTGAATGGAAGAATCGATACTATACTAACAGGTACTGTAAATACAACAAAACTAGTAACAGTACATTCGGCAACTATTAGAAACAACAGCGCCAGCGACCTTACATTTAAAATTAGCAGTAAAGACAATGAAACACTGAAAAGCATAAAGGATAAATCACCCACAGTTATAAATGCTAATGTTATTGCTAAAGCATTAGATGGAGTAGCAATAAATGGTAAAGGCATCCCATCAAGTTATAATGTAGAGTCAACAAACGATGAATATGTTATAACTGTGTATTCGGGATCAAGTAGTGTCGTTGGGCAGTATGTTTTTATGGCAGTTGTAACAATAGCATATAAAGACACTGCGACAGATATAAGTTCAGCAGAATTAAAGGATATAAGAACCGGCGCTAACGGTACTACATATCCTACAGCGGGTGATGCTGTTAGAAAGCAGATTAACGATCTAAAAAAAGAATTAGATGATTCTAACCTTGACGAAAATGTCTTACAGATTCAGAAAAATATGAATGACATTGGTTCACTAAAGGAAGATTTAGATAACTCCGAAGAACGTAACATTGATCCGCTGAATAAAGCAGTATTTGGAACACGTAAATTATTACTTGCTACACCAATTGATGAAGATTGGTCAGGGTACATGAATGAAAAAGGAGAAATCTATGCAAAGGATGCTTCTGACCGATGGCACAAAACGTACAAATTATGTAGCGAAGATACAACTATTAAAGTTAAAGATTATGCTGGTGGAAATATAAAGCATTGTATATTTTTAGATAGATCTAACAATGTAATTAGTACAACAGTTGGTGCTTGGACACAAAAAATGTTAGATGTTTCAGTTCCTAGTGGTGCAAAGTATGTAGTTGTAAATGCAACAGATAGTGTGGACATGATCGTATGTTATACACATATCTTTGATACAGACTACAATGTAGCAGAAAAAATGAACGATGTTAACATACGAATGAATTCCGCAGAAGCCACGATCGGCAATGTTAAAGAATCTTTAAACAGTGTGACAGATACAGTATTTTCAGAAAAAAAATATGCGTCTTTGAAGTCCGTAGAAGAAACAAAAAAGGTAACCAATAGAGGGACGTTTGATAGAGAAGGAAGAGCGAATGCATATATTGTGAATACATATATCGGACAGACACTAAAAGCAAAAGGATATTGCGGCGGAAATGTACCTTTGATAGTCTTTTTTGACAGCAATGATAAGTTTGTGTCCTATATAGACCCTAATATGCCTTGGAACGATAATGTGTATCAGGATGTTGTCGTGCCTGAAGGAGCGTATAAAGCTTATGTGAACGATAATGATGGGGACCAAACTATTGATTTACAAGGATTACAGTTTGAAAAATACAACATAAAACAAGAATTAGAAAGATTGGAAGGATTGATTCCTGACAGTTCAAAAATTAGTTATGATTTAAAACAAGCTCAATTGCAGATGGCAAAAAAACAACGGATGAATGATTTTGAATATGCAAAATTCGATAAGGCATATTTTGTATTAACCATCGACGATGCTAATAAATATCTTCCAGATGTCTATGATTTATGCCACGAACTGGGAGTTCCGCTATGCCCGGCGATTATTGTTGGAAATCTAAATACAGACTACAAAAACGATGGGCGAACAATTAAAGATATTTGCGATTTGGTTGTTGCAGACGGCGGAGAAATATTAGCGCACAGCGGCAAATATATTACAGCAGATAGTACCGAGGAAGATTATGCTGATGTTTTCAGAGAACCGAAAATTGAGCTTGAAAATCTTGGATATACAGTGAGAGGAATCATAACAGCTGGCGGTGCTAATTATCTTTCGAATGATATTCGATTAGATAACTGGTCACGCAAATATTACGATTATTCTGATCAAAATGGGATATCATCCTCAAAAGCATATTACCGCCCGAGATGGTGGCATCACAACTACACAATGGATGGAGCAAAAAAATATGTAGACAATGCGATTAAGAATAAATCTTTTGTTGTTATGGCTATGCATGGGAGTAACAGTACGAGTGATCTAGAACATATTGATAATTTGCGAGAATTATTAGAATATATTATTTCAAAAGGCACGGATAAAATTGTTTTTACAACATGGGCTGATGTATATGATACGTTTGGATCTACAGTACTTGAAGAAAGAATTAAAGCACTTGAAGAAAAAAGTAAGTAACAGAAGATGAATATGGGTAACTAATAATTTTACGCAAAAAAAGGACGTTCAAAAAAACGTCCTTTTGAAGAAATTCGATATTAGGGGTTTATACATCGAATATGAAAAAACTTCCTTAAAATTATAACAATTTTTTACAACAATGTCAAGAGAAAGGAGGGGGTAATATGGCTGGACAAAGAATACCAATTGAATTAATACAGGCTAGAGGATCGAAGCATTTGACAAAAGCTGAGATTCAAGAACGCCAGGACAAGGAAATAAAACCAATTGCTGATAATATTATCGCTCCTGAATATCTGACAAAGAAACAAAAAGATGAGTTTTATAAGATAGCTGATCAACTCGAAAAACTTAAAATCATGGGCGAAACCGATGTGGACGCTCTAGCTCGTTACATTATAGCTAATGATTTTTACATAAATGCGGTTAAGCAAATGAGGAAAAAAGATGTTAGATCAGATCCTTATAAGTTTGAATCCTGGTCAAAAATTCAGGAAAGATATTATAAACAGTGTCGATCATCGGCTAATGATTTAGGATTATCTATATCAAGTCGCTGTAAATTGGTTGTACCGGAAACCAAAAAAAAGGAAACTCCTAAACAGAATAAATTTAAAAAATTCGAAAAGAGATCCGGATAATGAGTAACGGATACGCTCCGATTTATGATCGAGTTACAGAGTATGCTAACAAAGTCGTATCCGGTAAGGTTGTAGCTGGGGAATTACACATATTAGCTTGTAAACGACACCTGGACGACCTCAAACGACAAAAAAGTGACGATTTTCCGTATTATTATGATCCGAATAAAGCACTTGAAATTATTGAATATGCCGAGACTCTTACGATTGCTGAGGGTGACGCACCTAAACCGGTTAAGTTATTGGATTCACAAGCTTTTGACTTAGGTTGTACATTCGGATGGTTTAAAGTGTCCAATAATAAAAGACGTTTCCGTCGTAGATATAAATCTATGGCTCGACAGAATGGTAAAACATTCGAGAACGGTATTATGGGTACTTATATTGCTGGTTTTGGTGGTTATTATTACGGAAAGCTCTTTACAGTAGCAACTAAAAAAAGACAGGCTCGCCTAGCCTGGGAAGAAATGAGTAAATTTATTACGATTGATCCTGACTTAGGCGAGTATTTCGATGTTAAAGACTATAAATCCACGATCGATGCTTTAGAAACCAATTGTACGATCGAAGCTTTAAGTCGTGAAGCTGGTTTAGAGGATGGTTTCCGTAGTATATACGCCTCGATCGATGAGATTCACCAGCATAAAGACAACAAAATATATAAAGCGTTGTACAACGGTACAAGATCGTTAGATGAGACTCTTGTGTCAATGATCACAACGCGAGGCGATAATTTAAATAGTTTCTGTAAAGAAATGGATGATTACGCTATCAAGATCCTCCGCGGACTTAGTACCGCTGAGGATTTTTTTATAGATATTTATTGTTTAGACCCTACAGATGATATATGGGATCCTGAAAACTGGGTTAAGGCGAATCCTTTTATCGCGTCTAACCCTGAAAAATTTGAAATCCTTAAAACGGATGCTCAGACCGCTAAGGATATGGGAGGATCAGATCTTAGAGATTTTTTAACAAAATCTTTAAATATGTGGGTTCAGAATACCGACGATCAATTTATTCAGGCGGATAAATGGCAAGAGTGTGGATCTAAACGGACCTTAGAAGATATGAGAGGTCGTAGTTGCTGGGTAGGTCTGGACTTATCGAGCGGAGGCGATTTAACAACTTATTCTTTAGAATTTCCTGAGGAATACGAGGGTGAATCAGGTAAGAAAGAGAAATATTATTTCTATTCACATTCTTTCATGCCGAAAGGGCGTTTAGAAGAGCATATCGAAACTGATTTAGCGCCTTATGATCTGTGGGAAAGTAAAGAATTAATTACCGTAACAGGAGGATTGGGAGACTTTAAAAATGACTACAAGTTTATTATAAAGGACCTCAAACGTGTAAAAGAAGAATATAATTTAACCTTTTTGGGAATTGGTATCGATCCGCACAACGCAGACGGTATCCTAGCAGATCTCGAGGCGTTCGGGTGTCCTGTTATCGTGATTACACAGTCTTGTAAATCTTTGAATGATGCTACCGTCGATATTCAGTTGATTGTTAAGTCGAAAGATTTTGAATACAACAGCAACAATGAATTGTTAACTTGGTCGTTCCTTAACGCTCGAGTAGTTCGTAATAGCTTTGACGAGATCAAAGTTGATAAAAAACCAGGGAAACGATTTAAGCGTATTGACCCTGTTGATAGTTGCGTGGATGCTCATGCGTGTATGCTAAAAAACAAAAATTCCGAAGTTGTAGATGTTGATTCTGAGTTAGATAAATACCTGGAAGCCATTGGTTGGAAAAGAAAGAACTAAAGGGGAGGTGATAGTATGGAACCTAAAAATTGTACAACTTGTAAAAAGAATAGATCATGTAAATCTTGGTATGGAGGTAGTATGTGCACAGAGGTTAAATATTCTATGTACAATGCAACGAAAGGGTCGATTGGAGGCATGAAAAAATGAATATTATAAAAAGATTACAACATGCCATTAAGAATTTACGATCAACAAATAAAAGTCAATCGATCGCTTTAAATAATCTCTACAAATTTTTAGGGATAGAGCCTGATCTTGACGAGAGAGTGTTAGCGGATGCTACATATTTCGCCTGTATGAAAGTATTATGTGAATCAATCGGTAAATTACCACTTAAATTGCTTAAATACAATGAGAAAAACGGAGTCGAAACAGCACGTAAACATCCTCTTTATAGCTTATTACATGATCGACCAAACCCTTATATGACAAGTACAAGTTTCTGGTCAACGGTTGAATACAATCGAAACCATTACGGAAACGCGTACGCTTGGATACAAGGCGCTGGACGACACATGAAGCTGTGGATTTTACCGAGTGAAGATGTAGAAGTTTGGTGGGATGATGCTAAGATTTTAGCAGATCAGCCGGATTTATATTACTTGTATTCCGCCGGAGGTAAATTATATCGGTTTGGATCCGAAGAAATATTACATTTTAAATCAAGTAACACACTTGATGGTATCGTCGGTGTATCCGTACAGGATCAGTTAAAAAGCACGATTCAAGGCGGTGTTAAATCTCAAAATATGCTTAATAAGATGTACAACAATGGATTTACAGCTAAAACGGTACTGAATTACACAGGATCACTTAACGACGCTAACGTAAACGAATTGGTCCGAATGGTAGAGGCATACGGTAAAGGCGAATTATCCAATGAGGGTATCGAAAATGTTATTCCAATTCCTCTAGGATTCAGTCTTAATCCTCTTAACATTAAGTTAGCCGATAATCAGTTCATCGAAACAAAACAGTATACAGCTTTAGAGATCGCGAGTGCGTTCGGTATTAAACCGTATCAGATCGGAGATTATACGAAATCATCTTACGCGTCCGCTGAGGCTCAACAGTTAAGTTTCTATGTAGATACATTGTTATATATCATCAAACAATACGAGGAGGAGATTACTTATAAACTATTGTCTCCTCATGAATTTAATGACGGATATCATTTCAAATTTAATGTGTCCGTAATTCTTAGAGCCGATCTCGCTACTCAGATTGATACTTTGAGTAAAGGCGTGGCCGGCTTTATTTATACTCCGAATGAAGCTAGAGCTATGCTCGATCTCGAAGCAAAAGAGGGAGGAGATAAGCTTTTAGGTAATGGAGCTAGTATCCCGGTTGAATTAGCCGGTACACAATATATAAAAGATGCTACAAACCAAACTAATGAGGGAGGAGGTAAAAATAATGCCTAATGATAAATTGACACTAGATTATAACGATCCTGAGGCGATCCCTGGTGTTATTTGTAAGATCGCTAGCGTATCACCGTTAGAAGTAACAGACGCTGATCTTAAAAAGATTAACAAATATACGCTAAGTCCTGTTAGCGCCGATGATGTTTTTATTTTTAAAGCGAGTATCGCGGATAACGAACAGGATGATCGTAATTATATGCCGTTTAATCTTAAATCGTTACAGGATCTTAAAAAATTGTATCCAGGTAAGACGATGTTAAAGGATCATCGTCGCATGGCTGATAATCAGATCGCTCGTATCTATGATACAGAGCTTGTCCAGGACGCTAATAAACAAACAGAGCTAGGAGAGTTACATACAGAGTTAATCGCTAAAATCTATATGATTAAGACAGACTCTAATAAGGACCTCATAGCTGAAATCATGGGAGGTATTAAAAAAGAGGTTTCTACATCTACAGTACCAAGTAAAATGATTTGTAATATTTGCGGAACTGACAATATGAAAGATTATTGTCGTCATTGGCCTGGTATCGAGTATACCGTAGAGGATGGATCAGCTAAAGGATCAAAAAAGCGTTGTAAAATGCTTTTATCAGGCGCAAAAGAAGCTTATGAATTGTCTTTTGTAGCCGTACCAGCGCAACCTCGAGCCGGTACTCATAAATCGATCGGATTTAGTAAACCGATCAAAGATCCTGATATCGATACAAAAAATACAGAAAACGAACTTAAAAACAAAGAAATGGATGCTCGTTTATTAGCTCAGAGAGTTAAAAACGCAGAGTCCTTTTTTAATGTAGAAAAAGAAAGTGAGAAATAATTATGAATAGAAAAATGAGAGAAATTTTAGCAAAAATTCAGGAGAAAACAAACGAAGCTAAAAACATGGAAGATGTAGAAAAAGCATCCGCGATCATGGATGAAGTAGACGAATTACAGAGAGCATATAATACAGAAAAAAGAATTTATGAAGCTGAAAAAATGTCAGGTGGACAGAGTGTTACGGAACCCGTAACGGATCCAGTTCAGGTAGAACCTGAGAAAGAAGTAACAGATGAGGAAATGATTGCTAAACAGGTTAGAGCTATCATGAATCCAACGAAATACGGTGCTGACAAGATGTTAAACGAAACTACCGACGAAGATGGTGGTTATACAGTTCCGGACGACGTTAGAACACAGGTTAATCACTGGCCAGAAGCAGAGGCTTCTTTCTTAGCTGAAATCTCAGAAGAGAATGTATCTACTAATAAAGGATCTCGTACTTATCAGACAAAAGCTGACGTTGAAGCGTTTATTGATCTTGATGAAAACGGAAGTATTACAAAAGAAATTACAGCACCTCAGTTTGAAAGAATCTCATACAGTATTAAAGACAGAGCTGGATTTATGCCTGTATCCAATGACCTTGTGAGCGATTCCGATGCTAATATCATGAATGTTGTAACTGACTGGTTAGGTCGTGCGAATGTTGCTACAGCCAACAGTAAAATCATGGAAATCATTAAAGCTCACAAAAACCCTAAAGGATCAGGAAAATACGAAACAACAGCGGGTATTACTGAAATTAAAGACGGTATCGATGGTATTAAAAAAATTATAAATGTAATCTTAGGACAGGCTTATAAGTCTAACGTTAAGATTATTACTAATGATGATGGTTTACAGTATCTTGATACTTTAAAAGATGCGAATGGTAGACCATTACTTAATCCAGATCCTACAGATTCAGCAAAATTACAGATTAGATGTGGTACTACAGTTGTACCGGTATCTGTAAAGCCTAACAAAGGATTCGAGTCTAACGGTGTCAAAGTACCATTTATTATCGGAGATTTAAAAGCTGGTATTCGTAAATATAATAGACAGTCTATGTCTTTAAAAGCGTCCGATGTAGCAGTCATTGGCTCTTTTAACGCGTTCGCTATGAACATGACTCTTATCAGAGCAATCTTAAGAGACGATTACAAAGAACTTGATAAGGACGCTTATTACTATGGATGTATCGATACAGCACCAACTGTATCCGCATCTAATTAATAACAAAAGGAGGGCGTCGGTATGAGTAATACAAATGTAGTAAGTGTCGATGATGTACTAGCTCATCTCGGTATTGATTATCCGGATGATACGGTTATAACAAATATCAATCGAGCGATTAATACCGCCGACGCTTACTTAAAAGGATCGATTGGTAACAATTATCCCACCGATGATCCACGAGCTAAGGAGTTAGCCTTACTTCTTGTAGCTGATTTTTACGATAATCGAGAGTTAACAACTACAGTTTCTACCAATACGCGCAAACTAGTAGAATCAATGTCTTTACAATTACGCCTCGAGTTGAGGAGGGGATCGCATGAGTAGAACATACGACAGACCGATCTCTATCCAAAGAATTAACGAAACTACGGAAACCTGGGAAGATGCGTATAAAGTCCACGCTTCTATAAATAAAACCAAAACTGACAATCAATATTTAGACGCTGGATCTATTCGTAGTAAAAAGAATCTTACGTTTGAGATTAGATACTTTAGCGATCTTGAAGATATTAGTTTTAATTTACAGGCGTATCGCATTATTTACCAGGGCGTACCGTTTTCAATCGAGGATTATGACGATTATATGTTACAGCATAGAAGCGTTAAGATCCTGGGAGCATCCTATTGAACAGCGGTATATCTATAGACAAGTTAAGCGAGGAGATAAAGACAGCTCTTGAAAATTATAATAAATCCGTTGTAGAGGGTACAAAACAAAAGGCTAAAGAGAGCATGGACAAATTAGTAAAGGAAACGAAAGCAACCGCGCCAAAACACAGGCCCCGATATTATAAACATATAACGAGTAAACAGACGCGAAACAATAGTTTCGGAGCTGAGTATACCTGGTATGTTAGCGGGTCAGAATATCGCTTATCGCATTTGTTAGAAAATGGACACGCGAAACGTAACGGCGGACGAGTTGGAGGTACACACTTTATTAAAAATGCGAGTGATTCAATTATGGAAGAATACATTAAGGCGATCGAGGAGGTTATAAAAAATGGTTAAACAAATCTTAAGTGAAGCCGGTTTTGAAGAGGATAAAACCTTTAAAGAAACTAGATTTTTAAAGCCTCCAAAATCGACTTATGCGATTTATTTAGATTCTTATACAAGCAGAGGGTCCGATAAATCCAACATGCTAAAAGAACATAGTTACACGATCGAGTTATACTCTCAGACTCCTGATCCGGAGGCGGAGCATCGTATTGAAAATGTTCTAGATACGATGGGACTCGAGTACGAAAAACAAGATCGTTATTGGATACAAGAGGAACAATTGTACCAGGTTTCATACGATTTTGATTATATAGAGAAATTAAGGAGGTAGAATATGGCTACTAAAAAGAATAGAGACGCCGAGGTTATCACATTAGGATCAGGCGATCTTATGATTAAAGAATATACGGATACAATCCCACAGCATACAGAATTTACCGAAGCAGATCTTTTAGGTCGTATCCAGGGTGGAGCAACACTTGAATACAAAGGCACATGGTATGACGCTAAAGATGATACAGGAAAGGCTTGTAAAACTATCATCACCGAAGAAGAGGCAACACTTAAATCTGGTGTAATGACTTGGAACGGTAAAACACTTAAGCAGTTATGTAGTACGGCTAGAGTTTCTGAAGAGGGAGGTTTACGTACTGTAAAGATAGGTGGAGTAGGAAACCATGATGGTAAATCTTATGTTATTTGTTTCCATCACGAGGATAAGATCGACGGCGACGTTTGGATTATCATCCGCGGTGTAAACCAGGGCGGATTTAGTCTTGCCTTTGCTAAAGATAAAGAGACCGTTATCGACGCCGAGTTTAAGTGTCTCCCAATGGACGAAGAGGGTACATTGATTCAGTATATCGAACAAATGACCACAAACGGCGAGGGTTAATAAATAACATAAATGATTAAGAGGCAAAGACGTAAAAATCTTTTGCCTCTTTTTTATATGCGGAGGTAATAGCATGAAACCATTAAATTTTAACAAAGTAAAAAAGACGTATCTGACGGTTACATTTTCGGATGAAGATAACACAACGATTATGATCGGTACTCCAACGAAAGCGATCATGGATGATTTATTAGAGTTACAGGATGAATTAAATAATATCAACGAGGATGAAACGGACTTAGACAGTACTGATAACTTATACAGTGCTTGCGCTAAGGTTATGAGTCGTAACAAAGGTGGGGTTAAAATTTCGAAAGAATTTCTCGAAGAAATTTTTGACTTTGAAGATATCACAATCTTTTTCGATACCTATATGAAATTCATCGACGAAGTAACAAACGGAACAAACAGAAAAAACTAAGACTCCCTTATTATCCGTTATCAAAAGATGATAGTAAGGGTAACAAATATAAGATAACAACGACCTGGGAGCATTTAGTTGCTGAGTATACAGGTCTGAACATATTACAAGTCCAGGAATTAGATTACCTGGACTATTTACAATTTAGGCGCGACGCATTTATACATAGACTCTCACAAACTGAGGACGGAGTTAAGTACTTAGATAACGCCTGGAGATTAGAGCAAACAAAACCGGATCGAGAAGCGTTACGTAGTAAGTTTGGAAAGGAGGGGTAATATGGCCGGAGGGATTAAAGGCATCACTGTAAAAATTGGAGGCGATACAACCGAGTTAGGACGATCCTTAAAAGAGGCCACTACGTTAAGTAAGTCATTACAGACTGAGTTAAAAGGAGTTAATACTCTTTTAAAATTTGATCCCGGTAATGTTACTCTTCTAAAACAAAAACAGGATTTATTAAAAAAATCCATCGAAGAAACAAAGAAAAAACAAGAAGCTCTGAATGAGGTATTAAAAAAAGTAGACTCCGGAGAAATTGAAATGACGGAGGAAGAGTACCGAAATCTTGAAAGAGAGATTGCTTTAACAAATCAAAAGTTAAAAAGTCTAACTGAACAACAAAAAAAGTTTGGCTCTGTCGGTGTTCAACAAATTGTTGCATATGGTGAAAAAATTAAAGATGTAGGAGATAAATTACAAAACGCTGGTCAAAAAATGATACCTGTAACAGGTGCGATTAGCGCGATCGGTGCTATGGCGGTAAAAACGACAGCAGATTTTGACTCGTCCATGAGTAATGTATCCGCCATTTCTGGTGCTACTGGTAAAGATTTACAAGCTTTGAGAAATAAAGCTCGTGAAATGGGAGCGCAAACAAAATTTAGTGCTTCCGAAAGTGCCGACGCAATGTCTTATATGGCTATGGCCGGATGGAAAACAAAAGATATGTTAAAAGGTGTCTCTGGAGTAATGAATTTAGCTAGTGCCTCAGGCGAGGACTTAGCAAAAACATCGGATATATTAACGGATGGGTTGACAGCGTTTGGATTGTCAGCAAAAGAATCAGGACGTATGGCTGACGTTATGGCGGCCGCTTCTAGTAATGCTAATACGAATGTATCTTTATTGGGAGAATCTTATAAATACTGCGCTTCTACAGCCGGTGCAATGGGATATTCACTCGAAGATGTTACAGAATCCTTAGGTCTTATGGCTAATGCTGGAGTAAAAGGATCTCAGGCGGGTACATCCCTTAAAACTGCTATGATTAACTTAGCAAAACCAACTAACGCCATGCAACAGGCTATGGATAAATATGGAATATCTATTACTAATAGTGATGGTTCTATGAAATCATGGAATCAGGTGGTAGACAATTTACGTAGTAGTTTAGGAGGATTATCTGAATCTGAAAAGACTAGCGCGGTCGCTACTATATTCGGTAAAGAAGCTACAGCCGGTATGTTGTCAGTTATTAATGCGGCTCCTAAGGATGTTGAAAAACTGAATACAGCTATTAATAATAGTACAGGATGTGCTAAAAATATGGCTGATACAATGAACAATAACTTGAAAGGTCAGTTGACAATATTAAAATCACAGCTCGAAGAATTAGCTATATCATTCGGAGAAATGTTAATGCCGATGATACGAGGAGTTGTTAGTGCTATTCAGGGATTTGTAGATAAATTAAATTCTATGAGTAATACACAACGTACTGTAATACTTGTTATTATGGCAGTTGTAGCCTCTATAGGACCTTTATTAATCGCTATCGGTAAAATATTAATATCCGTTGGTCAAATTATGATAATCGCTCCTAAAATCATAAGTGGTATAAACATGATTATGGGAGGAGTCAAGGCTTTATGGGGCGTACTTATAGCTAATCCAATATTAATTATAGTTGGATTAATAGCTGGGTTAGTCGCTGGTTTGATTTATGCTTATAATCATTGCGAAACATTCAGAAATACAGTCAATAACGCATTTACGGCAGTAAAAGACGTAGTAACTAATGTTGTACAAGCAATTGTGACCTTTTTCACAGAGACAATACCTACAGCATTTACGACATTAAAAGACGTTGTAACTCCAATATTGGAAAGCATTAAAAGCGCGTTCACAGTCGCATTTGAAACAATCCGAAATGTTGTAAATACAGCCGTAGAAGCTATTAAAACAATCTTGATGGTTGGATTCGCTATTATCATGAACATATTAGTACCGATCATTAATGGTTATTTAACACTTTTCACAACTGTATTTAAAGGTATCAGGCTTATTGTTACTACCGTATGGAATAGTATTAAGAGTATAACAACTACGGTATGGAACGGTATTACAAGTTTTCTAAGACCGGTAGTTAATGGTATTAAATCTATTATAACAACCGTATTTAACGGTATACGATCAGTGATTTCTACAGTTACAACCACTATAAAATCTATTATTACTACTGTATGGAACGGAATTAAATCTATAACAACAAGTGTGTGGAACGCTATTAAGTCCGCCGTATCCGTACCAATCAATGCTGTAAAAGGTATTGTGTCCTCAGCGGTAACAAAAGTTAAATCAGTAGTATCTAGCGCATGGAACGGAATTAAATCCGTAACAAAGAGCGCATGGAACGCTATTAAGTCTGCTATAACAACACCGATTAATTTGGCTAAATCAGCGGTTAGTAGTGCTGTACGTAATATACGTAGTATTGTCAGTGGAATCTTTAATGGAATTAAGCCTAAGTTACATTTGAGCTTGCCTAAAGTCAATGTATCAGGAGGTAAACCACCTTGGGGAATCGCTGGTAAAGGTACGTTACCATCTTTTCATGTGTCTTGGAATAAACTAGGAGCGATCTTTAAAAAGCCAACCATTTTTGATACACGTTTGGGTTATCAGGGTGTTGGTGAAGCTGGACCTGAGGCAATAGCTCCAATTGATGTGTTACAAAATTATATAAGAGAAGCTATGAGTGATCGATACAATGTGATTGAACAACGATTAGATCAAGTTATCACATTAATGAATAACTACTATCCGGACGCTATTAGAGCAATGGATCGACCTGTGGTTGTAGGTGTGGATAGTGTGGACAACGCATTATCCGATAAAAATAGTAAGATAGTTAGGGGGTGGTAAATCATGAGAGGTATCACAATTATCAAAGACAGTAATCGTGTTCATACAGGAGACGACTTGGATTTAGTACAAGAAGTAAAAGAGATCGATCCACCGACGATACAATCTTATTTTGTAGAAGTACCAGGGCGTAACGGTTTACTAAATCTAACAAAAGGTCTAACAGGTGATGTTACCTATAAAAACAGGTCTCTTAAATTTCAATACTTAGCAATCGGAAAAAGAGAAGATTTATTAGATATAGCAGATTTATTTAATAGATATCACGGAGAAATCATTAAGATTATCGATGATGATACGCCTGACTATTATTATGAGGGGGAAGCTAGCGTAACGACAAGCTGGGATAATACATTGTTAACAATCTCGTTAGAAATCGATGCGGATCCATTCCGAAAGAATTTAGAGATTACAACAGTATCAACAACTCTGAATAATGATGTAAAACATATAATCATTAACAATCAGGGTGTAAGTGTATCTCCTACAATAGAAGTCACAAAAGAGGTAAATATTATCATCAATGATAATACTTATACATTAAATGCTGGTAAGTATACGATCAGTAAATTAGAGTTGAAAACAGGATCAACCGTGATTCAGGCAAGTGGATCTGGCGTTTTAAAAATACAATACAGGGAGGCAAGATTATAATGTTTAGTATCTATTTAGATGATAAACCGTTATGGACTCCTAAAGATAACGACAAAAGGATATTAAAACCAAGCGTTAATTTAGAAGTTAATAAGGTAGGATCCGCCTCTTTTTCTGTATTACCTGGACATGCTCGTTATAACGATTTTGTGAAAATGAAAAGCATCATTACGATATATCAAGATGATCGAGTGTTATTAAAAGGTAGAGTTTATGGAAACTCCGATGATTTTTATAAAACAAAACAGATAGAAATCGAGGGGATCCTTGGTTATTTCAACGATTCGATTGTAAGAGATTACACATTCACGGGATCTCCTGAATTGTATCTTAAATTCCTGATTGATCAGCATAATAAACAGGTCGAACCACAGCAACAATTTAAATTAGGTGTCGTTACTGTAAAAGATACTAACGACTATATTGTTAGATCATCGACCGAAACACCGACAACGTGGAATGAGATAAGTAATAAATTGATTGGAAATTTAGGAGGGTATATATCTATACGTTACGAAGATGATGGTAATTATATAGATTACCTAGCAGATTATACAGATGAATCATCACAGGATATCGCTTTTAGTGTAAATTTGCTGGACTTACAAACAGAGTGTAAAGCTGACACATTAGCAACTTGCATAATTCCATATGGTGCTAAAGATGAAGAAACAGGAGAAGCGATCGATATAACAAGCGTGAACAATGGATCAGATTACATATATGATCCTGAGGCTGTAAAAACATATGGTCGTATTTACGAAGTTGTAACCTGGGAAGATGTTACTCTACCTAAAAATTTATTGACGAAAGCTAAAGTATATCTTAGCAATAAAGTTAAGTTGACAAACAAATTAACGATAAAAGCTGTAGATTTACATCTGGCTGATGAAACAATAGAATCATTTAAACTAGGAGACTATATCCGTGTTTATAGCGAACCTCATGATATTGATGATAAGGTTTTATTAACATCATACAGTATTGATTTATTAGATCCAGCTAATTCTACGATCACACTGGGACTAGAAAAAAGTAGTTATCTAAATGACAATCTAAAAAATGATACAAAAAAAACGAATATTATTCGTAAAGAAAATCTAAATACTGTTGAGAATGTCGAGGAAATTAAACGATATATTCAGTTTCCGGACGGTGATATAACGTTAGGTGAAGAAAGCTACAGCGTAAAAGCTATTATCGGTAGCGATCGAATATCGTTTTTAAGCGATAATAAAAATGTAGCGTATATACAAAACCAAAAATTATATGTTACCAATTTAGAAGTAATCAACGGTGTAAATATAAATAACAACTGGAATACCATAACATCGTATGAATCGTCGGTATTTAACTCTAATTCGGCTTTGAAATATTGTAAGATTGGAAGTCACGTATATGTAACAGGTACATTAAATACAACAACCGATTATAACGGTAATGCTAGTAATGTAGTATGTACCCTAAGAAACACATATATACCTAAAAATGATATATCGATGATGGTATCAGGAACTAACGTAGGAATCGCTAAAATGACTATTAATAGTGATGGTAAGATTAACATTGATTGGATTTATGATATAGTATCAGGATCATATCAAAACGGAGAATTGACGCTGAATATTAACATTGATTTTTGGATTGATTAAGAGAGGTACAAATATATGATAACTACATTTCAGTGGATCCAATTAGTGCTTGGATCCGGAATAGGAATACCGATCATTAGTGTGATCGTAAAAAAAATTAAAGTACAAGATAAAAAGATAGAGGCTATGTGTTACGGTACACAGGCTTTATTAAGAGATCGACTTATCACGTCGTATAACAAATATAAAGATAAAGGATACGCACCCATCTACGCTAAAGAAAACTTTGAAAATATGTGGAAACAATACCACAATCTCGGAGCCAACGGCGTGATGGATGAAATACATGAAAAATTTAAAAATTTACCAACTCAAAAGGAGGAACATCATGAAGAAATGGATTAAAAAAACAGCGATCAAAACAGTTAAAACAATGTCACAAACAGCGGTAGGTGTTATTGGGTCTAGCCTGGTATTAAGCGCTGTAGATTGGAATGTAGTAGCTAGTTCTGCTATTCTTTCAGGAATTGTATGTGTACTAATGAATGTATCACAGCTTAAAGAGGAGGAATAAATATGTTAGTTCATGCAAGTATTTCAGAAAACGGAAACGCCGGTTGGGATGGAAAAGCGAAAACGGGAGATCAGACCGGCAGAGAAGTTTGTACAAGGTCTTTTTATAAGAAACCTTGGAATGTAATGTTAAGATATAAAGATTCAAGTATTGCATCAAAAGCTTCTAAGATCGCAATCAAATTAGCTAAAAGCAATCTAGTTGGATATGATCAGAGCGAACGAAACACGCTATACAATATGCTCAAAAAATATAAGTGGGATGTAGACGCTTATATCGCATCAGGTAAAAAAACAGAGACAGACTGTAGCGCTTTTATTTATGCTTGCTATTGCTGTCTAATTCCAAGCATGAGATCAGATGCTAATGCTCCAACTACATCGACGATGAGAAGCAAATTTAATGATCATGGATTTAGTGTACATACAGCTAGTAAATACACTATTTCCGATGCATACTTAAAACCGGGGGACGTACTGATCAGGGAGGGGCATCACACAGCTATGAATACCTCTACAGGATCTAAGGCGACTATATCCAAAATCAAAAAAAAGAAAACTACCTCAACTCATAATAAAACGACTAAATGGGTAGGAAAAGTAACAGCGAGCGCACTCAATGTTAGAACCGGAGCCGGCACTGGATATTCCAATATTAAAAGATATCCAATTATTAATAAGGGAGAAAAGATTAAGGTATGTGATACTCTAAAAGATAAAAAAGGTAACACCTGGTATTATGTTAAGATTAAAGATACAGTTTACGGTTTTGTATCAGCGGATTATATCAGAAAGGCTTAATTACGCTTTAAATTAACGAATATTCGGTAATAACCTAACAAGTTATCGGTAAATCGTTTAAAATTAGAATATGAGGCTTATATGAAGTCTCAGAGGTATCAGAGTAAAATAAGAAGAGGTCTAGGAGTTTTAATCCTTAGACCTCTTTTTTTAATTTCTATTTATTACGGGATTCATTTTAGAGCCACACCATGGGCAAAAATTAAATCCTTCTTCACTGTCTGGATCTTCTATTATTTATCTAATTTCTTATTGAGTTCATTCAATTGTCTAATGATGATCCAATTTTGTTCTACTAAAGCTGATAAATTGGACATTTTAATTTGTTCCTCAGCTTTTACGCCTGACAATGCTAAACCAGTTTCCATTAATTTTGTACCAGCTAATTCGTTTACAATCGTTTTTACTGATTCTAAATCCTTACCTGTTAAATCTTCCAAACCGAATTTCGCTAATAGTTCAGCTTCTTTACGAGCTTTCTTTTCTTCTTTTGATTCTTTTTTGCCAAATAGTGCCATAGTATAAAACCTCCGTTATTTTTTTATTAAGTATATCATTCATTTTTAAAGAAATAAACTATTCACCGTTATAATCTTTTCTAAATTTCAAAACTTAATTATTTTATGTATAATTTTAAATGAACTGATATCGGAGCTGTATCTTTAGTGATATAATACGAATCTTTTACATCGTCATATCCTATATACTTATATTTACCTCCTCGTATTTCACATTCAATTTTTAAAATCTTGTCATCATTTAATAAATTATGAATACGCGAACATGATCCAGCTTTTATATAACCGACGTGTACATCGTCGATCATAACCTTTATAGCTTTAGGATCGTGAGGATTAGTTGGTTCCGGTAATAATTCAACCTTATTTGTATTAAACTCGTATTGATAAATACGTTCATCCCAATAACCTAATTCCGTTAACTCGTTACATGATAGATCATAGTATTCGTTTTCTAATCCGAGTTCTAAAATTTCATTTTCTCGAAATGATACACCTGTCACTTTATGAGTTTCAACTTTACTGACATTCAATTTATTTTCTTGTTTAACAATCGGCTTAATTGGTCCTTGTATTTTAGAATCTGATACCTCCGTAGCTGGTTGAGAAAGCATAGTTAAATATTGTTTTTTCCAACCTCGACCTAATAAAAACGTAAAGATTGCCAGGATTATAAATAAGAATCCTCCTACTACAAAAGATATAACACCTATAATTAAACAGATAGCACTTATAATATAAGCTATCATCGAGCAAACTTTATAGGTTGTTGGTGAATGTTGTTTTTTTGACATATACGTACCTCCATTGTATTATTAGTTATTATAACTATATAATACTTAAATACGTATTACCAGAATATATTTTTTAGAAATATCGAAACAAATTACATAAAATAACCTATTATAATAGGAAGAAACTTTTTAGAAAAATCGAAAAATATATAATTTACCCTAATTGTCACCATGGTTGAATCCATGTCCTTGCGGTTATGGATTGGAAGATGGCATCTGTCGATGTACTTATCATGAAAAAAAGCGTTATCTAAAGAAATTGTCCGGTCCGATCTTAGACCGTTTTGACATGGTCCTATGTCTAAGTAAAAAAGAGGCTGATACACAGAAGATACAAAAAGAGAGTCAAGAAACATCTTATCAGATCAAAGAACGCATCGAAACAACCATCCAAAGAGAAAAAAAGTTATTAAAAAACTATCAATGCAGTGATACCAGCCATTTAAGCCACATACAGTTAAACAAGCTCCTTCATTTATCCAAAGAATGCAAAGAGATTTTAGATATCGCCTATCGATCTGGCAAGATCACAAGGCGAGGAATGGATAAGATTTTAAAAGTAACACTGACGATCATGCTTATGGAAAATGAATCAGAGATCAAACCAATCCACCTGATGGAAGCTATGACCTTCAGAAATACAGGATTTATCAAAGAGGTGCTTGAATATGGAAGATAAATTATATTGGTACTGGCTATGCGGCAAAGTCCGATTGCCGATCAAGAAGCAAAAAGAATTGATGGATATCTTCATTCACCCAAAAGAACTCTATAAGATCAACCCAGAAATCTTAAAAGAACACATGACACAACTTGAATACGATCGTTTCGTTCGTTCAAGAGATGAAACAGCGATTCAGAAAGACTATGAAGCCTTGCATCGTGAAAATATTCGTTTTATCATTCAAAAAGAAGCTGCTTACCCGAATCGATTGAGGAAAATCTACGATGCTCCGTATGGGATTTTTCAAAAAGGTCAGCCATATGAAGAAAAAGAACTGTCAATAGCGATTGTTGGATCAAGATATCCGACAACTTATGGATTCGAAATCTCAAAAAAGTTCGCAAAAGAGTTGGCTCAGCAAGGCGTACAGATCGTAAGTGGACTCGCAAGGGGCGTAGATGGGACGGTTCACCGTGAAATAATCGACAAAAAAGGACAGGCTGTTGGGGTTTTAGGATGTGGGATCGATCTCATTTACCCAAAAGAAAATTTTCAGTTATTTTATGACATGTATGCGAATCAGACAGTTATTTCTGAGTACCCGCCAGGCAGTGAACCGCTCAAATGGCATTTTCCAGAAAGGAATCGTATCATCAGTGGATTAAGTGACGGAATCCTCGTCACAGAAGCCAGAGCAAGGAGCGGATCGCTGATCACGGCGGATTGCGGGCTTGATCAGAACAAAGAAGTGTTCGCAGTTCCCGGAATGATCACAGACAAACATTGCCAAGGGTGTCATGGATTGATCAAACAAGGTGCAAAATTAGTTGAAAATGTCGACGATATTTTAACAGAATTTTCAGAATTCACGGGATTTTCACGAAAATTTCCAAAGCATAGTGCAAAATCTCTTGCAAAGGCAGAAAAAAGGGTGTATGATATGTTGAGTTTGAAACCGAAATATATTGATGAGATCTTAAGTACATCCCAAGATTCTTATGAAGAAGTGATCCAAGCTTTATTTCAATTAGAAGCGAAAGGATATATCAAACAGATCCATCAGAACTTATATATCAAAAAAATGTAAACAAGGGGTAATACTATATGCCAAAATATCTAGTTATCGTCGAATCACCGGCGAAAGCCAAAACAATCAAAAAGTTCCTGGGCAGGAATTACGAAGTGATCGCGTCCAACGGGCATGTTCGCGATCTGCCAAAGAGTACCTTAGGAATAGATATCGAGAATGACTTTGAACCAAAGTACATTACGATTCGTGGGAAGGGTGAAGTATTAGCAGCTCTTCGTAAAGCGGTAAAAAAAGCAGACAAAGTATACCTCGCGACTGACCCGGACCGTGAAGGAGAAGCCATCTCATGGCATTTATATTACGCATTAAAACTGGAGAACAAAAACTACAGCCGAATCACATTTAATGAGATCACAAAAACAGCTGTCAAAGACTCCATTAAACACGCAAGAGACATCGATATGAATTTAGTCGATGCACAGCAGGCAAGACGTGTTCTGGACCGAATCGTAGGATACCAGATCAGTCCGATCCTCTGGGCAAAGATCAAACGAGGTTTAAGTGCTGGACGAGTTCAGTCCGTAGCTCTACGCCTGATCTGTGACAGAGAAGAAGAGATCAATCTGTTTATTCCACAGGAATACTGGTCCTTAGAAGCCTTATTAGATGTCAAAGGAAGTAAAAAGCCATTAGAAGCCAAACTGATCGGCAATAAAGAACAGAAGATCGAGATCCACAGCGAAGAAGAGATGAATGAGATCTTATCCTATTTAAAAGGAAAAGAATTCACCGTCGAAGGAGTGAAAGTCACAGAACGATTAAAGAAGAGCCCACTTCCATTTACGACAAGTACTCTTCAGCAGGATGCATCCAGCAAGTTAAACTTCGCACCACAGAAAACGATGCGTATCGCACAGCAGTTATATGAAGGTGTTAATATCAAAGGACAGGGAACCGTCGGTCTGATCACATACTTACGTACAGACTCCACACGTATCTCTGTAGAAGCCGATGCCGCAGCGAAAGAATATATCAAGGAAGCTTATGGAGCCGAGTTCGTTGGAGCAGGAACTGTTGCCAAGAAAGACGACAAGAAAGTACAGGATGCACATGAAGCCATCCGACCAACCTACATGACAAACTCACCAGCAAGCATCAAAGATGAACTATCAAGAGATCAGTTCCGTTTATACCAGCTGATCTGGAACCGTTTCATGGCAAGCCGTATGGCACCAGCCAAATACGAGAATACATCCGTAAAGATTGCTGCCGGAGATTATCGTTTTAATGCATCCGCAAGCAAGATTGTCTTCGATGGATTCCTATCTGTATATAACATTAACAATGAGAAATCCGAAGGAAATGTAATGTTAAAATCCATCGATGAAGATACCAAACTTACATTGAATAATTTAGAACCAAAACAGCATTTTACACAGCCACCAGCTCATTATACAGAAGCATCTTTAGTTAAGACACTAGAAGAGTTTGGAATCGGACGACCAAGTACTTACGCACCAACGATCTCAACGATCACAGCAAGACGTTATGTTGTCAAAGAAAAGAAGAACTTATACGTCACAGAGCTTGGAGAAGCAGTCAACAACATGATGAAGAAAGCATTCGCAAGTATTGTCGATGTGAACTTCACAGCGATGATGGAAGGTCTGCTTGATATGGTAGAAGAAGGTAAAGTCCATTGGAAATCCGTCATTGAAAACTTCTACCCAGACTTTGAGATCGCAGTGAAGAATGCAGAAAAAGAATTAGAGAAGATCAAGATCGAAGACGAAGTCACAGACGTTATCTGCGATGAATGTGGAAGAAATATGGTCGTGAAGTACGGACCATATGGGAAATTTCTTGCATGCCCTGGATTCCCAGAATGCAGAAATACAAAACCACATTTTGAAAAAGTCGGAATCCCATGCCCAATGTGCGGCGGAGAAGTTGTCTTAAAGAAAACGAAAAAAGGAAGAAAATATTACGGATGTGAAAATAATCCGGAATGTGAATTTATGTCATGGCAGAAACCATCCACAGTCAAATGTGAAAAATGCGGAAGCTATATGATCGAAAAAGGTAAGAAGCTTGTATGCTCTAGCAAGGAATGTGGATTCGTATGCAGCATGCCAGAAGATGCAAAAGAGAAAGAGACTTCTGGGGAGTCAGTGTCAAAATAAGGAGAAAAAATATAGATGAGTAGTATACAATTACTAGATAAAACAAGAAAGATCAATAAATTACTTCATAATAACAATTCACAGAAAGTTGTATTTAACGATATCTGTAAAGTTCTGACAGAAGTAATGAATTCAAACGTCCTTGTCATCAGTAAAAAAGGAAAGATCTTAGGTAAAAATGAAGCAGACCACATCGAAGTGCTTCATCAGCTGATCTCAGGAAATGTCAAAGATTATGTTGATTTTTCATTAAATGAAAGACTATTAACGATTCTTTCTACCAATGAAAATGTCAGCCTTTCCACACTGGGATTTGAGTCAGACGTTGATGATTACTATGCGATCATCGCACCGATCGATATCGCAGGAGAGAGATTCGGAACATTATTTATGTACCGCCAGAGAGAAAATTATTCCATTGATGATATTATCTTAGCGGAATATGGAACAACCGTTGTCGGACTTGAAATGTTAAGATCTGTAAGCGAAGAAGTGGAACAGGAACGAAGAAAGAAAGGAATCGTTGATTCCGCGATCAGTACATTATCCTTCACAGAACACAAAGCAGTGATCCATATCTTAGAAGAATTAGAAGGCAATGAAGGAGTCTTAGTTGCAAGTAAGATCGCAGATAGATTCGGGATCACAAGATCTGTTGTCGTAAACGCACTAAGGAAACTAGAAAGTGCCGGAGTTGTTGAGACAAGATCCTCTGGTATGAAGGGAACATATATTAAGGTAGTGAATGACTTTATATTTGACGAGATCACAAAGCTTGATTAATTCTTTTATAATTAAAGAAAAAGTTCTTGCAAAGAAGGACAAGGTTTGATATACTGTCATAGGTAAAAATAAACACGCTATTGGAATTCTGGTAAGTGCCCAAGAGGTTTGTCAGAACGATGAAAATAGCGGAAGCAAAAACTAAAGGAGATTTAAAATGAGCGTTATTTCAATGAAACAGTTACTTGAAGCAGGTGTACATTTCGGACATCAGACAAGAAGATGGAACCCTAAAATGGCACCATACATCTACACAGAGCGTAATGGTATCCATATCATCGACTTACAGAAATCTGTAGGAATGGTTGACGATGCTTACAACGCAGTAAAAGATTGTGTAGCACAGGGTGGAAAGATTCTGTTCGTAGGAACAAAGAAACAGGCTCAGGATTCTATTCAGGCTGAAGCAGAACGTTGCGGAATGTTCTACGTAAACCAGAGATGGTTAGGTGGAATGATGACTAACTTCAAGACAATCGAATCTAGAATCGCTAGACTGAAAAAGATCAAAGAGATGGAAGAAGACGGAACATTTGACGTACTTCCAAAGAGAGAAGTTTTAGAACTTAACAAAGAAAAAGACAAATTACAGAAGAACTTAGGTGGAATCGAAGAAATGGGTGGACTTCCAGACATGATCTTCGTTGTAGACCCTAAGAAAGAAAGCATCTGTGTACAGGAAGCACATACTTTAGGAATTCCTCTTGTTGGAATCGCAGATACAAACAGCGATCCTGAAGAATTAGATTATATCATCCCAGGAAACGATGATGCGATCCGTGCAGTAAAACTGATCACATCTGCTATGGCTGATGCAGTTATCGAAGCAAACCAGGGAATCGATGCAGACTCTGAAGAAGTTGCAGAAGACGCTGAATAATTTATTCACATTTTCATTTTAGGAGGAAAAGAATCATGGCTATCACAGCAGCAATGGTAAAAGAATTAAGAGAAATGACTGGTGCCGGAATGATGGATTGTAAGAAAGCTCTTACAAAGACAGAAGGAGACATGGACGCAGCAGTTGAATTTTTAAGAGAAAACGGTCTTGCAAAAGCAGCAAAGAAAGCTGGACGTATCGCAGCTGAAGGACTTGTTGCAGTAGCATTATCTGAAGATGCAAAAGAAGCAGCTATCGTTGAAGTTAACTCTGAAACAGACTTCGTAGCTAAGAATGATACATTCAAAGCATACGTAGCAGAAGTAGCTGATCAGGCTCTTACAACAGCAGCAGCAGACATCGAAGGATTCTTAGCAGAAGATTCTAAAGCAGAAGCTGGAAAAACTGTTAAAGAAGCATTAGATGGTAAGATCGCCGTTATCGGAGAGAACTTAAACATCCGTAGATTCGCTAAAGTATCTGCAGCAGACGGATTTGTTGCATCTTACATCCACGCTGGTGGTAAGATCGGTGTATTAGTAGAAGTTGCTACAGACGTAGTTAACGACGAGATCAAAGAGATGGCTAAAAACGTAGCAATGCAGGTTGCAGCTATTTCTCCAAAATACACAAGCAGAGATGAAGTTTCTAAAGATTACATCGAGCATGAAACAGAAATCTTAAAAGTTCAGGCTATGAACGAAAACCCAGACAAACCAGAAAACATCATCGAAAAGATGATCGTTGGACGTCTGAACAAAGAATTAAAAGAAGTATGTCTGTTAGATCAGGCTTATGTTAAAGCTGAAGACGGAAAACAGGCAGTTGGAAAATACGTAGAACAGGTTGCTAAAGCAAACGGAGCTAATGTTACAATCAAAGGATTCGTTCGTTTTGAAACTGGTGAAGGTATTGAAAAAAAAGAAGAAGACTTTGCGGCTGAGGTTGCTGCTCAGTTAAAATAATTTGATTTCTTTGTTTTTGGAATTGAATAGGATTTGACTTTTTTATGGCACACATCACTTTTGTGATGTGTGTTTTTGTATACAATTTAAATAAATTGATAAGATTTGTTGATAATATAAAAAACAAAATATGTCAAATTTGTTTGAAATGTAATAATAAAATATATTAATTAATAGTGAAGAATTTATAAAGGAGCGTATTTTGGAATTTATTTATTGAGTATAAAATAGAAATAAAAAAGCTAGATAAAACTTGTAAGCGTGTACCATGGAAAAAATTACCATGGCAAAATAAATTTTTGAGTATTTTAATATTAGTAATAACAATAGCATGGGTAACTTTTTATCTTCTTAATAAGGAACAGATAGCTAATTGGATGTTAGTATTATTACTTTTAGTAGTAGTAATAGGATTGCATATGGAAGAAACCAACTCAATGTTAAAGTTTAGGTTAAACAAAATTAATAAGAAATATTCTAAAAAGCGTACAAAAAAGGTAATTAAGTTATTAAAAAAATATAAAATTAATATAAATAACATAGATAGTATAAATTTTTTAATAGAGGAAGCAGAAAAACAAAAAAGGAAAGCTAATTGCTTTCAAGACGGTAAAAAAATATTAAAAACTATAGGTGCAATAATTGTGGCAATTGGATTGTTTGGACAAAAAGAATTATATGAAAGATTTTTTAACAAATTAACAATAAAAAATAAAATATACTTTGCTGGAATTATAATAATGATTGTTTTATTAGGATATGTTTTATTTCCACTAATAAAATATATTCTATATCCAGATTATTATATGTATGACAAGTTTATTGAAGATCTTAGACAAGTTATTCTCTTTTATTCTAGTAACCAGGAGAATATCTAGATGGACATTTTCAAAATAAACTATGCAAAATTTTAATTGAAAATATTTAGATTTGAATCTAATTAGACAGTGCATATCGATTAAAAGATATGTGCTTTTATAATGAATAACTTGTTAGTAGAAAGTATATGTATGATCTGGTATACTATATTATAGAAATAAAAAGACCAATGTTTAGAAATTTATTTTCTTAAATTTAATGTATGATGATTGAATCTATATGGAGTATATAACAAGAGAGGAAGAATTATGGAAAATTCAAAATCTGAAGAATTAATATCTGGTTTAGCAACAGCATTTATTGACCAATCTAGCAATTCGAATTTAGCATATCGGCCAGAATTTATATACAATGACCATAAACAAGGAAAGAAAGTTCTTGTGTCTTTGGAACAAGAATTAAAACGATGTGATGAATTCTTTATCAGTGTAGCATTTA
>OLSP01000321.1_pt1 | contig 47445 bp, 37 predicted proteins | sample 1672941 | NCBI WGS metagenome assembly OLSP01 (sample SAMEA3136739, study PRJEB25190) | human gut metagenome | reverse complement strand
GGTAGATAGGGCAGAGGTGGAAGTGTGGTAACACATGGAGCTGACTGTTACTAATAGGTCGAGGGCATAACCAAAGCAGTGATAGGTAAATGGATGATGGTGTTGGTTTTAGCTGTATGTAGTTTTGAAAGTATATAAAATATGGATAGGAATGAGGAGCAGTGCGAAAGCACTGTTTTTTTGTTGCACAAACCTGACAAACGGCATCAGTGCCTGCACGAGATGCAATTTGCCGGGGAGTAAGAACAGCAGTTTTATATCAGTGATCGAATTTAATATAGTTCCGAATCATATAAAAATACCATTTGTCTGATACAGATTTAACAAGTGAAACAAGCCTTTTATTTGCTATAATATAATGAGCTACAAATATTTTTAGTAAAGGGGAAAAAAGATGAAAAAGGTGAGAAAGTACAGGAAACTGCTGAGCAGTCTGCTGATCTTCACATTGATCCTTTCAATGGGAAGTGGAGTTTTTGCAGCAAAGTCAGCAGGAGCTTTCGCAAAAGAAGCAGATCAGTACAAAATTTACCCAATTCCGCAATCTGTGACATATGGAAATAGTAGCTTTATCATGTCAGAGGATGTGAATGTTGTTGCAGAAGAAGGGATTGACAAGTACACTGTCAACTTCCTGAAGGAAGTACTTGAGAAGAATGACCGGACTATGAATCTATCAGAAGATATAGTTTCCGGTAAGACAAATATTCTTCTCGGAGTAAAAGAATCAGGCGGGGTAGCAGATACGTATGTTGCGGATCATATCACAAGAGGGACAGCAGATTTATTTGAAAAAAATGATCCGTATCTTTTAAGTGCAGATACAGACAGTGACGGAAATGAAGTCATTGCAATCGTAGGAAAAGATACAGACTGCACTTTTTATGGAATTGCAACATTACAGATGATGCTTTCTTCTTTTAATAATAAGGAAGGAAAAATTCTGGATGTTCAGATTGAGGACTATGCTGGTGTCGCATTCCGTGGATTTATCGAAGGATTTTATGGCGGATGGGATTATGCATCCCGTGCGAGTCTGATGCGTTTTGCAAGAGATGTGAAGATGAACAATTATGTTTACGCATCAAAGACAGATGTATATCATACATCAAAATGGAATGAACTGTATCCACAGTCTGACATTGATCAGATCAAGGAACTGGTAGAAGTAGGAAAGGAGACGAAGTGTTATTATGCATGGTCTGTACATCTTTCCGGATTCTTTAATGGATTAGATACATCGAATGAAGAGGCGTACAATACCCGTTATAATCAGCTTACAGCAAAATTCCAGCAGTTGTATGATGCGGGAGTCCGTAAGTTTGATATTCTGAATGATGATTTTGGAAAGGGTTCTCATGCGGATGTAGTTGCACTTCTGAACAAACTTACAAAAGAGTTTATTGAGCCAAAAGGATGTAAACCACTGACGTACTGTCCACAGGGGTATAATGAGGTGTGGTCAAAATGGTCATCCAATGCATCAGAGTTGGAGACATTAAAGGGGCTGGATCCTTCTATCAGTATTTACTGGACAGGAGCAGATGTAAACTCGCCGATTACGCAGAGTACGATTGACTACGTGAAAGAAAAGTCAGGGCATGAAGCATGTTTCTGGATCAATTATCCGGTCAACGAACATGCCAAGTCAGGAATCTATCTTGGCGATATTACTTATTATGCAAGAGATGGTGTAACGGGAATGGCAGGTGCGGTATCCAATCCATCCCGATTCGCTGAGAGTAATAAAGTCGGCTTATTCCAGTTGGCAGCGTTATTCTGGAATAACAAAAACTATTCTGAAAATGCTCAGACTGTTTGGGAAGATGCTTTCCGTTATCTTGAGCCGGAAGTAGAGGATTCCTATTTTAAAATTGCAAGCAATGTATCCAACTGCCCGCATTCCAGCCGTATTGGCAATGGATTCCCGGAGTCAGAATATCTGAAGGATACACTGGCAAGTGTTCTGAATAAGATCAACAGCGGTGCTGCACTGAAAAATGATTCTGAAGTTGAAAGTCTTATTTCAGAAATGGATAAGATTGTTGCAGCAGTAGCAGATTTTAAAGAAAACTGTACAAATACAAAGCTGGTTCAGGAACTGAATCCATGGCTCAGTTCTCTGAATGATGTTGCTACAGGAATTAAGGCGATTCTGAAGTCCGCACAGGCACTTCAGGAAAATGATGCAGAAGAGGCATGGACGAATTTCGGTACAGCAGCAAAAGCATTGAATATGTGGAACACTTATAATACAGGTGACGGAACAACAAAGGCAGAGGCGGGAAGCAAGCGTCTTCAGCCATTTTTATCAGAAGTTACGGCTTATGTAAAAAATAATCTGACCCCGTTAATGGATTCATCCAATACAGACTTTACACCAAAGTTCTATGCAGTACTTGGTGGAACAAAGAGAACAGATGATGCCCAGTCAGCGAAGATTTTTGATGGGGATGAGACTACGGCAGGATTATGGAATACCGTTCAGAAGACAAATGATTATTATGGTGTAGATATGGGACGTGTACTGAATGTGACGGATATTTCTATCCTTCAGGGATCCAATGATACAGACCATGATTATTTCCATAAAGCCATTTTGGAATATTCCGAGAACGGAGAAGACTGGACGCAGATTGGTGAACAGTATAATGATACTTTAAAAATTGAGCGGAGTGATCTGGATATTACTGCAAGATATGTCAGACTTCGTCTTGCAGCGACAGGAACATCTTCCAAGGCGGACTACTGGACACATGTCAGAGAGTTTACAGTCAATAAAAAAGAAGTACAGGGAGAGCGGATTTATACAAATGTGGATTCCCTGAAGCAGACAGCACTGACTGTGCAGGGAAAAGAGTACAGTGTAAGAAATCTTACAGATCTTACCCTGAATGCAGGAGAGTATGTTGGAATTAAAATGACAGCTCTGACCTCTGCCTCTGCGATTACTGCAGAAGGAACCGGGCTGGATCAGTTAGCTGTCCAGTATTCCACAAATGGGGTACAGTGGAGCGGACAGGCTGATTTTACAGCACCTGCAGTTCTCAGATACATAAGAATTGTGAACAATACAGACAGTGCAGTGACCTGTGATCTTGAAAAACTGGGAGTGACAGCAGAAAATCTGAAGATGAATCCGAGTGTTCTGGAGCATAGTTTTACGAATGCACTGAAAGAGGGAAAATGGGATAATCTTTTTGACGGAGATCGTTCCACTTATGCATGGACGAATGAAGCACAACAGAACGGAGATTATCTTATCATTGATCTCGGTGCGACAGTTGCTTTGTATGATGTCAATGTGGTGACAGGAGATGGAAATCCGAGATTTTATAATGCAGTACTTGAATATTCAAAAGATAAGACGAACTGGACGCAGATCGGTTCAGTAGCGAACGATAATTCAGAATTTGTTGTACCGTATCGTTTCCTTAAGGGAAATGCACAGGGAGCAGATGCAAAATATATCCGGATCCGTCTGACCGGCAACAGCGGATATTATCTGAAGATCCATGAAGTAGAGATCAATAAAGAAGTCAGCCAGGATGCGGGAGAGGCAAGTGAAGTAGTCAGCAGTATCAGCGGAAATGCAGAAAAATGCGTGGACGGAGATATTTCCAGTGTATTTACAGCATCAGCGGCAACTGTGGATGGTGATTATCTGGAATACAGACTGACAGAGAATACAAAGCTTCGTTCTTTCTCAATCCTTCAGGATGCGGCAAATATATCTGATGCAACAGTGAAAGTACTGACAAAAGATGGTTATGAGAAAGTAGGAACATTTGATAAGAGTGCTAAGAAATTCGATGTTTCAGAAGATGAGAATATCTTTGCAATCCGTCTGGAGTGGACAGCAGGCAGGCAGCCATCTATCTATGAGATCTTTACAGACAAAGCAGGAAAGGATACCGATGACATCGGTGAATATGTACCGCATATCATTTTAGATGGAGACGAAGAAGAGACGGAGTCCAATATTGCACTGAATAAGACAGTGACCGTTTCAGGTACAGAAACTGCAAGTGTAGTACCATCAGCCTGTGTAGACGGAAATGAGAGTACCAAATGGGACAGTAATGTGCTGAAAGGATCTAATGCTCCTGCAGGGGCAACTGCATGGGTTTATGTAGATCTGGGTGAGACAAAGACCAGCATCATCAACAGCATGACCATGAAATATTTTAATAAAGTTTATCCGACAGCTTCTCAGATCCAGGTTTCTAACGATCATGAAAACTGGATCACAGTAAAATCTCTGTCAAAGAATGCAGGACTTACAAACCAGACAGATACTTATGAGACAGAGACACCATTGTCTGTCAGATATGTCAGACTTCTCTTTACTGAAATCAACAGCCAGGCAGCAGGAAATGCGATCGGTCTGAAAGAGTTTGAGATTTATGGTATTCAGAGCGAAGCAAAGTATCAGGTTGAGGCAGCAGAAGCTGTAGAGGGAATTACGGTAGACAAAGGAACAGAAGCAGCAGATCTGAATCTTCCGAAACTTGTCAGTGTACAGTTGAAGCGTAACGGCTCTGAAACTGCAAAGACAGTGCAGATGCCGGTTGTATGGAATACAGAGAATTATAATGCAGCGGCAGATGGTGTCTATACACTGGAAGGAATCATTTCATTAAATGGAACAGTTCAGAACACTGCGGATGTAAAGGTACAGGTTGCCGTGACAGTAGGAAGCGGACAGGCAGCACCGGATAAGACAGAGCTTGCGGCAGCAATCGCGGCAGCAGAAGAAATTGACCGGACACTTTATACAAAGACTACGGCAGCAGAATTTGTAGCAGCTTATGAGAGTGCAGTAGCCGTCAATGAGTCAGAAGATGCAGATCAGGCTGCGATTGATGAGGCAAAAGAGGCTCTGCTCGCAAAGAAAGATGCATTATTATTAAAGATTACGACAGAAAAAGAAAATCTTTCCCTTAATAAGCCGGTAACGGTTTCGGGAACGACTAACGGAAGAAAAGAGAACTGTGTAGACGGGGATGACAGTACGAAGTGGGACAGCAATCTGATCAAAGGAAGTAACGCTACCGATACGAAAGCATGGGTAGTGATCGACCTGGGAGAGGATTCAGCAAACCTGATCGATAAGATCACTGCAAAATACTTTAATAAAGTTTATCCAACGCAGTATGAGATCCAGGTATCAGATGATAATGAAAACTGGACAACCGTAAAAGCTCTTTCTAAAGAAGCAGGACTGACCGGACAGACGGATGTGGTTGAATTTGAGCAGCCGGTAGCCGGCAGATATGTAAGATTTTATTTTACAGAACTGAACAGTGAAGCTTATGGTGACGGCATCGGAATCAATGAGATCACAGTAGAAGGAAGAAAGATCAATGAGACAGCAGCAGTGACAGGAGTTCCGGCACTGAATCAGATTGAAGTAGCGAAAGGAACGACAGCAGAGGAGATCCGTGATCAGCTTCCGGCAACGGTCACTGTAAAAGTAACAGTAGACGGAGTAACCGAACCAGTTGATGTAGTCCTTCCGGTTCAGTGGGATCTTTCAGCATATTCCGGTGAAAAGGATGCAACCTATACACTTCAGGGAACACTTGTAACGCAGGGAACGATTGCAGAGGCAGCAGAACTTCCGGCGGAAGTGACTGTAAAAGTTGGAACAGGCGAAGAAGTGGTAGTCAATAAAGAAACACTCAGAACAGTACTGGAAGCACTGGAAGAAAAAGATCTGTCAGGATATACAGAAGAGTCCGTTGCGGCATTGCAGGCAGCGTTACAGACAGCAGAGGCAGTGCTGGCAGATGAGAGTGCAGATCAGGCAGCAGTAGATCAGGCACTTGCAGCATTGCAGGCGGCAAAAGAGGGATTGAAAGTAAAAGACAATTCAGGCAAAGACGATTCGGGCAAAGACGATCCTGGTAAAAATGATCCGGGCAAGAACGATCCGGATAAAAATGATCCAGGCAAGAATGATCCGGGAAAAACTGATCCGGGATCAGATCAGCCGGCTGCAGATGTTCCGTCCAATGGAACAACCGGAAATGATGCTCAGACTTCCGGTAAGGGAGATGCAGGACAGAAAAATACAGCAGTGAAGACCGGAGACAGCAGTTCCGGTGTGTATGCGGAATTGATGCTTCTGAGTCTTGCAATGGGTTGTGCAGGAATTTATCTGAAGAAAAAAGAGAAAAACAGATAAAGCAGCAGAAAATTTAAGAAATGCACAGAAAAGGCAGTGGCGGGAAAAATCCCGCTGCTGTTTTTTTGACGGCTTGGGGGTGCTGCCGGGGAACTTTAAGCTTATGTGGTTCAATAAAGTCAATGGAAATAACTATTGTAAGAAAAAAATAGAGTGCGATCCATTTTTTACTTGACAAATACAGAGAATAAGAGCTAATATATCCATGGAGAAAATTTATTTTTAGGAGGGATTATTTATGAAAATGCTGAAAAAAGCAGCAAGTATTGTACTTGCATCAGCAATGGTTGTTTCACTGGCAGCCTGCGGAAGTAGTAATGACAAAGGTTCATCAGCAGATACTGATACATTTAAGATTGGTGGAATCGGACCTACAACAGGAGATAATGCAATTTACGGAACAGCGGTAAAGAACGGAATCCAGCTTGCAGTAGACGAGATTAATGCAGCAGGAGGAATTAATGGAAAGCAGATTGAGTATAAGTTTGAGGATGACCAGTCCGATGCTGAAAAATCTGTCAATGCTTACAATACTCTGAAAGACTGGGGTATGCAGATGCTGATCGGTACGACAACATCTACACCTTGTACAGCAGTAGTTGAAGAGTCACATAACGATAATCTGTTCCAGTTGACACCGTCTGCTACAGCAGTAGAGAGTATCCAGTATGATAATGCATTCCGTATGTGCTTCTCAGACCCGAACCAGGGTAGTGCATCAGCCGACTATATTGCTGATAATAACCTGGCTAAAAAGGTAGCAGTTATCTACAACAGTTCCGATACTTATTCTTCAGGAATCTATCAGAACTTTGTTACAGAGGCAGAGAAAAAAGGCCTTGAAGTAGTAGCAGCAAAGGCATTTACAGCAGATAATAAGACTGATTTCTCAGTACAGATTCAGAAGGCAAAAGATGCCGGAGCAGAGCTGGTATTCCTTCCGATCTATTATCAGGAGGCATCCCTGATCCTTGCACAGGCAAATAAAGCAGGTTTTTCACCGAAGTGGTTCGGATGTGACGGAATGGACGGTATTCTGGATCTTGAAGGATTTGATGCTTCACTGGCAGAGAACCTGATGTTCCTGACACCATTTACAGCCAATGCTACAGATGATGCAACTCAGAAGTTCGTGGCTGATTTCAAGGACGCATTTGGTGATACACCAATCCAGTTTGCAGCAGATGCTTATGACTGTGTTTATGCAATCAAGGCAGCAGCAGAGAAAGAGAATATTACACCGGATATGAGTGCTTCTGATATTTGTGATGCACTGAAAAAAGGCATGACAGAGATCACTTATGATGGTCTTACAGGAAAGAGTATCACCTGGAGCGAGGACGGAGAGCCTACAAAAGATCCAACCGTTGTTGTAGTACAGAACGGAGAGTATCAGGTACTCGAGGCAAAATAAAAGATCAGTAAGAGAAGGTTGTCGGCAGGAAAAAGCCGTAGACAGATCATAGAAAAATGAACGAAAAAGAGAAGGTGGGAGAACGATTGATTGTTCTCCTGCCTCCTCTTTTTATACCCAGATATGCAAGAAGACCTGCCAACTGGCAGGTCTTCTGTATGGAGAGGCTCAAAGGATAACTTAACTTCTGATATTCATTCTGATCTTACAGATATCCTCTCTTCTCAAGAGTATTCAGGATGTTACGTCCTTCTTCTGTACCTTCGATGATTCGTCTTGCTCTTACGCTGTCTCCGATATTGACGATCTCGATATTCTGATCATCTTCAAAGGCATTTTTTACCTGCTGGAGAACCGGATTCTCGGCTTTCATACCCAGGCAGACAAATCCATAATCAAATGGAAGTTCTTTCAGTTCTCCGTCGGCTTCTACAAGGAAGTTGTCCGGACGGACTTCTTTCAGTGCTGTATTCGGCATCTGATGTACGCCGTATTTCTTCATTAATGTACCCATATCAACTTTGGATACCGGATCAATTCCATTTCCGATGATCGGCATCATCTCTACGATGCTGACATCTGCTCCGCGTGGAGCGAAAAATTCAACAACATCAAGACCGACAGCTCCACCACCGATAACAACCACTTTCTTTCCTGTCAGGTCAGTCGGATAGTCGTTGACATGATTGATCATGGTCAGGATAGAAGCAACTTTTCCGCCTTCTTTGTCAATGTTCTCATGCAGTCCCGGGATTGGTGGGAGCAGCGGTGAAGAACCGGTTGCGTTGACAATGATATTTGGCTTCAGGTTCTTGATAAAGTCAACATTTGCATCTGTATTTGTAAATGCAAAGAGATTTTTCAGGTTATTTGTGCGGTGGATCATATAATTCGGGAAGTCAGCAAGACGTTTCTTGTCCGGAATCTTTGAGATCTCTGCTGCAAGACCGCCAAGGTATGGTTTCTTCTCGAGAAGGAAGGTTGTACATCCGACTTCAGCGGCTGTGCAGGCAGCTTCCATTCCGGCAGTTCCACCACCGATAACAACTACGTTACAAGGTTTATTAACTTTTAATTTCTTATATCCTTCTCCGTCCGGTACATTCGGATTTACAGTACAGCGGATCGGACGGTTGATTCCGATACGGTTTCCGGCACATCCGATATTACAGGAAATACATTTACGGATATCACAAACATCCCCAAATTCTACTTTATTTACCCAGTCAGGATCAGCGATCAGTCCACGTCCCATACCGATCAGATCAGCATCACCTCTTGCAAGAATATCTTCAGCAACATGTGGGTCACGAATATTTCCCATTGTTACACATGGTTTTCCGAAACGCTCTTTTACAGCCTTTGCCATGTAAGAACGCCATCCATCCGGGAAGTGGTTGGCATCGATCTGATACTGAATTGAACCGTTCAGGCCACAGGATACATCGATTACGTCTACTTCTTTTTCAAGATATTTCAGATATTCCAAAGAATCTTCCAGTGTATTTCCACCTTCCATAAATTCGTCAGCACTGATACGGAGGAAGATTGGGAAGAATGGTCCGACCTGTCTTCTTACTTCTTCAATGACCAGGCGTGCGAATCTTGCACGGTTTTCAAGAGAACCGCCAAATTCGTCTGTTCTCTTATTTGTGATCGGTGAGAGGAACTGGCTTAACAGATAAGAATGTCCTCCGTGGATCTCTACAGTATCAAATCCGGCGATCTGAGCCCGCTTTGCTGCTTCCCCATATTTCTTTACGATTCGCATGATCTCATCTTTAGAAAGTGGACGAGGAATCTCTCCACCGGCTTTGGACGGAATATCAGAAGCGGATACCGGCTGCATATTTGTTCTTGCAGACTGTGCGGAAGCTCCTGCGTGATTGATCTGGATACCGATACATGCACCATGCTTGTGAACCGTCTCTGTCAGTTTGAAAAGACGAGGCAGGTAATTATCGTGGTCGATACGGAGCTGAGTGGTTCCGTTAGAACCTTCCGGAGAATCGACGCTGGCATTTTCTACCATAATAAGTCCTACACCGCCTTTGGCTCTCTGTTCATAATAATTAATATGGAGGAAACTCATTTCTCCACTGGATTCTCCGTAGTTCGTTCCCATTGGAGTCATCATGATACGGTTCTTCATTGTCATACGGCGAACTGTAAAAGGTTCAAAGATATGCTGATACTCTTTTTTCATAATTAGTAATCTCCTGAATTAAAATAGTGAATGAATAAATCTTGTTATAAATGTTGATTGTAAACTGCCATGAGAGGTTGCTTGACATTTGCTTAACAATCTGTTTTACAACCTGTATTATAGAAAAAAATAAAATATAAAACAAATACATATTTTCGGCAAAATTAATAGATATTATCTATGAATTGTGATATTTTATACAAAGAGGGAAAATCAGGAAGACGGAGGAAATACGGAAATGAATCTGAATCAGTTGCATTATTTTGCCAAACTTGCAGAAGTAGAACATTATACAAAGGCAGCAGAAGAACTGTCTATTTCACAGCCGAGTCTGAGTCATGCGGTCAGTTCTCTTGAGAAAGAGATCGGAACAAAGCTATTTGAAAAGCAGGGACGTGGTGTGGTTCTGACAAAGTATGGGAAGATCTTTAAAGAATATGTAGATGAGGCAATCCATTCGCTGGATACCGGGGTGAAAAAAGTACAGAGCATGACCGGACAGACAGAAGGTGTGGTGGAGCTGGCTTATATTTATACCCTTGGCAGTGGATTTGTACCGAGGCTGGTAGGAGATTTCCTGCGAACTCATGAGGAGCTGAAAGTAAAATTCCGGTTTACAGTAGGAAATACTTCAGAGATCATCCAGGGATTAAAAGAAGACCGGTTTGATATTGGTTTCTGTTCCATGGCAGAGCGGGAAGGGGAGATTGGTTTTACTCCGGTGGGGAGAGAAAAATTAGTGGTTGTTGTACCAAAGGGGCATCCTCTTTCTTATGAAAGAGCTGTAGATCTGGAGCAGGCTGCCACATATCCACAGATTTTTTATACACCGAACAGCGGATTGAGACCAGTGGTGGACCGGATGTTTGAGCAGGCAAAGCTGAATCCCAAGATTGCTTATGAAATTGAAGAAGACGGTTCTATGGCAGGACTTGTGGCAGAGAATTTCGGGATTGCCATTATGCCGGAGATCCCCATCTTATCCCAGTTGGACGTGGATGTTGTTCCTTTGCGTAACCAGGATCAGCAACGCTATATTTATATGGCACAGGGGAAGGAAAAGTACCATCCACCGCTGGTACAAAAGTTTGCAGAGTATGTAAAAAGGCGGGGAATGTAAGAAAATCCCAGGGCATCCTGGAAAAATATCAGAGAATAGATCGTTGGAAGAAGGGAAGGAACCTCACAGAGAAGTTCCTTCTTTTTTTATAAAGGAAATAAAATTGCGGACAGCAGGGATCTGATAATGCCCCCGCAGGTAGGCGAGATATACAGTATGATGGAGTGTGACATCACTTAAATGCAGCTTTTCTAATTTGAAGTGATCCAGGATCGCAACATCCGCAACAAGGGCAATCCCAAAATCTTCTGCAACAAGAGAGGCAATGGCGTTTTCATCCGGGGATTCACAGATGATATTCGGATGGAGTGTATAGGAAGTATAAGTCCGGCTGGTAAAGCGTCCAAGACCGGAAGTACGATCATAACCGATGAGCGGGTAATGTTCCAGATCATGGATGGAAACCTGCTCTTTTTTTGAAAGCGGGTGGCCAACAGGGGTGATGATGATCATTTCCTGGTTCAGGATAGGGACGAACTGGATGTCTGGTTCATCTTCTACATAAGATCCGAAAATGACATCATACTTTTCATTTTTTAATCCACGGATCATCTCTCCGGTATGGCTCTGATGGAAATTAAAGGTTACGTCTTTATTTTTCTGTGTACTGAGAAATCTGCGTACTGTATGGGGAATATAGTGTGCGGCAAGCGGAAAGACATAACCGATATCCACATGACCGGCATTCCCGGACAGTTTCTTCATATGCTTCTGGGCAAGCCGGACTTCATCAAGAATCCGGTCGGCATGCTCTAAAAAAAGTTTCCCATATTTGGTAAGGGTGACGGTACGCCCCTTTCGTTCAAAGAGGATGATACCAAGCTCCTCTTCCAGTACTGCGATGGAACGGCTTAAACTGGGCTGTGAAATAGACAGCTCGGCTGCAGCCAGGCGGAAGTGCTGGTGGCGGGCAACGGTCTGAAAATAGAGAATCTGATTGAGTGTCATAGGGAGTCTCCTTTCTTTTCATACAGTAGTGGTCTGTTAGTAGAAGTATACTATAACTGATAGCAAAAAGCTATTAAAAATAAAAAAAAGATATATTAGAAGTATTGGAAAAATGCTCGTATAATAGGAGGCAGAGAGGTTGTTTGATAATTAACAAACTACATACCGCAGGAAGCGGTGAAAAAATTATCATTCATATTAATATTAAAAGATGGCAGAGGGCTATCAGATTTAAAAGGAGAGAAAAATCATGGCAGAGAGAATCACAGGACACACAGAATTAATCGGACTTATGGCTTACCCGATCAGACATTCAAGTTCACCGGCAATGCATAATGAAGCATTTGCAACACTTGGTCTTGATTATGCTTACCTTGCATTTGAAGTTGACAACAGCACACTGGAAGATGCGATCAAAGGACTTCGTGCTTTAAAGATGGTAGGATCTAACGTTTCTATGCCAAATAAGACAGTAGTTGGACAGTATCTGGACGAACTGTCACCGGCAGCAGAGATGTGTGGAGCAGTTAATACAATCGTAAATGATAACGGAAAACTGATCGGACATATCACAGACGGAATCGGATTTATGCAGGCATTAAAGGATAATGATATTGATGTGATCGGAAAGAAAATGACGATCTGCGGAGCAGGCGGAGCTGCAACAGCAATCGAAATCCAGGCAGCACTTGACGGAGTAAAAGAAATCTCCATCTTCAATATCCATGATAAGTTCTGGGATAATGCAGTAGAGACTGTAAAGAAGATCAATGAAAAGACAGAGTGCAAAGCTACATTATATGATTTAGATGATAAAGAGAAATTAAAAGAAGAGATGGATTCTTCTTACCTGTTTGTAAACGGAACAGGTGTTGGAATGAAGCCGTTAGAGGATCTGTCAGTTGTTCCTGACAAGTCATTCTTCCGTCCGGAACTGATCGTTGTTGATGTACCATATTCTCCACTTGAGACAAAGATGCGTAAGATGGCAAAAGAAGCTGGATGCAAGACAATGAACGGACTTGGAATGATGCTGTTCCAGGGAGCTGCTGCATTCAAGCTCTGGACAGGAAAAGAGATGCCGATCGACCACATGAAGGAAGTCCTGAACATCAGATATGATGACTAAGGATCAGAAAGAGAATTGAGAGGGAATCATCATTATGAATAAGAAATATATGCCAAGTGCATTGATTTTGTATTTAAATTATTTTATCCATGGTATTGGCTGTTCCATTCTGGGACAGGCTGTTATAAAAGAAGCTCTTGCCGCATCCTGGGGTGTAGAGGCAATGGCGATCACTGCAATCTCAGCGGCATTAGGACTCGGACGTCTGATCGCCCTGCCGTTTGCAGGTCCGTTATCTGACAAACTGGGACGCCGCATTTCTACTGCAATCGGAAGTGGTTCTTATGCAATCTACCTGATCGGTCTTGCACTTGCATTTAATGCAGGAACAAATGGTGGATATACGATCGCTTATGTATGTGCGATCATCGGAGGTATTGCAAACTCCTTCCTGGATACAGGAATTTATCCGGCAGTTGCAGAGATCATCTACAAAGCACCGGGTGTTGCTACAATGGGAATTAAATTTTTCATTGCCATCGCACAGATGATCCTTCCGTTTGTATTGGGAGCAACTGTTGCTACAACAGCTACAGGACTGGTTTCCTATAATATGCTGTTTTATATCTGCGGTGTTATTTATGTAGTACTGCTTGTACTGGTTATGCTTTTCCCACTTCCTGATGCAGATCAGAAAGCAGCAGGAAAGAAGGAAGGTCTGATCGACAGCTTAAAACATACTCATTTCTCTATCGAGTCTGTAGCTATGATCCTGATCGGATTTACCTGCACGGGAACATTCCAGTTATGGCTTAACTGTGCACAGAACTTTGCAAAAGAGAATGTAGGCTGGGCTGATCCGTCCATCATGCAGACATATTATTCAGCAGGAACACTGATCGCACTGGTTGTGACAGCACTGCTGACAAGAAAGATCAAAGATGTACGTTTTATCGTGGCATATCCGGTGATCTGCCTGGCAACACTGATCGTTGTACTGGTAGGACAGAGCAAGCCGCTGATGATCGCAGGAGCATTTATCATCGGATGGGCAGGAGCAGGCGGACTGCTTCAGATCGCAACTTCTGTATGCAATATGCTTTTCCCGAAGATCAAGGGAACGATCACAGCTCTGATTATGATCGCATCCTCACTTTGTAACTACACGATCCTTACAGCAGCAGCAAAGATGCAGCCATCCCAGGTTATGGTAATGAACATTGTTCTTACAGCAGTAGGCGTGGCACTGGGACTTTTTGTAAATGTAAGATATGGTGTACTTCTGAAAAATGCAGAGGAAGCATAAATAAGAAAATTGTAAAAATGAAACCTGTACCGGAGCAGAACGACCGGTGCGGGTTCCCCTCCAAAGAAGTCATAGAAAGGAATAGTATTATGAATACTGTAAAAGTAAGAAATATTGAAATTGGTGCAGGAATCCCGAAAATCTGTGTACCGATCGTTGGGGTAACAAGAGAAGAAATCCTTGCAGCAGCAGAAACTATCAAATCTACAAAGGCCGATGTTGTTGAGTGGCGTGTAGACTGGTATGAAGATATTTTCGATTTTGCAAAGACAGAAGAGACAATGAAAGCTCTTCGTGAGGTACTTGGTGAGACTCCGATCCTGTTCACATTCCGTACATCCAAAGAAGGCGGAGAGAAATCCATTGAGACAGAAACTTATGTAGAACTGAATCAGAATGCGGCAAAAACAGGACTGGTTGACCTTGTAGACGTAGAAGCGTTTACAGGAGATGATGCGGTGAAAGCAGTTGTTGAGACAGCACATGCAAATGGTGTAAAAGTCATTGCTTCTAATCACGATTTCCATAAGACTCCTGCAAAGGACGAAATCGTATCCCGTTTAAGAAAAATGCAGGAATTAGGAGCAGATATTCCAAAGATCGCTGTAATGCCTCAGAATAAGAAAGATGTTCTGACACTTCTTTCTGCTACAGAGGAAATGGCATCAGAATATGCAGACCGTCCGATCATTACAATGTCCATGTCAGGAACCGGTGTGATCAGTCGTCTTTGCGGTGAAGTATTCGGTTCAGCACTGACATTTGGAGCAGTTGGAAAAGTATCCGCTCCGGGACAGATGGGAATTGAAGATTTGACAACAGTTCTTGGCCTGCTTCATAAGAGTCTGTAAGGATCAGGATTTATAAAACAGCATTCGAATTATTACTGGGAGGAGAGAAAATGACAGGGATGAACAACAGAGAGACATTTCTGAAGACAGAGCCGGAGATGGATATCACGCAGTTTGCAAAGACCGAACTGGATCTTGTCTATGCAGATGAGTCACCGAACCAGATTCTGGATGTTTTTTATCCGGAAGACGGAGAAGGCCCATATCCGCTGGTGATCGTATTCCATGGTGGAGCTTTTGCGGCGGGACACAAGAGGACACATTACATTAAGTCAATGTGTCTGCCTGTGACACAGGGATACGCAGTTGCAACGGTAGAGTATCGTCTTTTACAGGAAGCAAAATGGCCGGCACAGCTAATCGACGGAAAAGCAGCAATCCGCTATCTGCGTGCCAATGCAGAGAAACTGAATTTAGACCCGGATCGGTTTGCAGTATGGGGAAATTCAGCAGGCGGTACAGTGACGCAGCTTCTGGCAGTGACAGCAGACGAGGAAGACATGGATGATCTGAATGTCGGAGTAAAAGCATCTTCAAAGATCGACTGTGCCATTGCATGGTATACGATCAGTGAGCTTTGTTCTGCAGAGCAGTTCGGAACAGACATTTATGAAGTGCGTAAGCAGACCGGTGCAGGCAAGGGAATGATGCCGGGTGACGGAGAATCAAATGACTCAATGTTTACGATGCTGCTGGGATATAATCCACTGTATTATCCGGAACGTACAAGTAAGGTAAGCCCGATCAGTCATGTAAAGGAAAGTTGTCCGCCAATGCTGATTCAGCATGGAACAAATGACCTGGTCATCGACTATCATCAGTCTGTCTACATGGCAGAAAAGGTAAAAGCTGTCTGCGGAGAAGACCGCGTGGAGCTGGATCTCTTTGAAAATGAACCGCATGGTTCTCAGGTAATCAAGGCAGATCAGAATATTGAGAAGTGTATCGACTTTCTTGATAAACATTTTTACGAAGGAAAGAACCCATACCGGAAGCCGCTTGGCAAGATTCGGATCGTGGGTGAGAATGAGGACAAATAATTATGGCAACAACAATATCAGTCATCGGATTATTGCTGGCAGCAATCATCTTTGTAGTAGCAATCTGGAAGGGACTTGATGTATTTACATCTACGATTCTGGTTTCATTTATCATTATCCTGACAAGCTGGATGGACTGGTGGACATCACTGAGTTCTTATGCAGAGGGGTATGTAGGATTTATTCAGAACAATGTATTTGTACTTGTAATCGGAGCAGTGTTTGGGGAACTGATGGCAGCATCAGGTTGTGCTGAATCCATTGCAAATGTAGTTACAGAAAAAATGGGTGCAAAACGAGTTATCCTGTCTATCGCACTGATCACAACGGTATTCGTATATGTGGGAGTATCAGGATTTGTAGTACTTTTCGTACTGGCACCGATCGCAACGATCATGATGAAGCAGGCAGGATACCCATACCGTATGATTCCGGGAATCATCTTTATCGGAGCAACCTGCTCAGCAATGATCCCGTATGCCATCAATATTACAAACATCATGCCGGCACAGTATCTCGGAACTTCCATGGGATCAGCACCGATCCTTGGATGGGTCGCTTTCGTGGTATCTTTTGCAGTGGGATATTTTTACATGGTTCATGCAGCAAAAAAAGCAGCGATCAAAGAGGGAACAGCAATCGATGAATCCCAGCCAGTTAAGATCCAGCCGACAAGAGATGATCTTCCGTCTTTCTGGGTAGCACTGATCCCGTTTATCCTGGTTGTAGTACTGGTACTTGCTCTTTCTAACCTGACAGATATGAATACAAATGCAATCGTTGTACTGAGTATGTTTGTTGGTTCTGTTGTGATTGTTCTGTTCTGTCATAAACAGGTCGGAAGTGTGGCAAAGATTCTTGAAAAGGGTGTAAATAATGGAATCGGAGCAACTGTAATGGCAGCAGCGATTCTTGGATTTTCAGGCGTACTTCAGTCCTGTCCGGGATTCCAGTCCATTATCAACTTTGTAATGGGTCTGAAGATGAACCCGTATCTGACAGAGTTCTTCGGACTGAATATCCTTGCCGGTATCCTTGGAAGCGGAACCTCTTCCATCGCCATGTTCTTTGAACATTTGTCAGACGGTCTGCTTGCAAAGGGTGCAAGTGCAGGAGCACTTCACAGACTGGCACCGGCATGTGCAACCGGTATGAATACACTGCCAAATGCAGGTGGAATGGTTGCACAGCTCCGCTGGATGAAACTGTCACTGGCAGAAAGTTACTGGTATGTATTTATGACATCCGTACTTGCTCCAATGATCGGTTCACTGGCAGCAGTAATTGTAGCTATGATCATCTATTAATGGATTTATAAGATGCCAGGGTTGTGGGAGTGCGTAGCACGGAGAGCAATCCGTAGGCATCAAAGTTGGGGGCTTTTGACCCCGACATCTTTATAAGTGAATTTAGAAAAATAAAAAGAAAACTGATAGTTTGGATCAATTCGGGGGAGTTATCGATGGAGTCTGAGGTATCAGTTTTTTTGTGTGAAGTATACGACAAAAAGATCCGGGGAATCCTTTTTAGTTATGGTGGCAGAAGAAATTGAGAGGATGGACAGAAAAAATAAAAAATGATATATTTTTTGATATAGTCTTTTTTTAACGAAAAAGATATGATGAAAATTAAGGAAAAGGTGATGAGATGAAAAAAGCATTACAATGGTTAGATGAGAACCTGGAAGAAGTATTACTGGTCATTGCACTTGCAGCCATGGCAGTGATCATGGGAATACAGGTCATTGCAAGATATATATTCGGAGCTTCACTTTCCTGGTCGGAAGAACTGACCCGGTATATATTTATCTGGGCGGGATTCCTGAGTGTGAGTTATTGTACGAAAAAATGTATTTCTATCAAGATCGAGCAGTTTGTGGCGATGTTCCCAAAGAGGGGAAAAGCCATTTTCAAAGGAGTGAATCATACATTTGAACTGATCGTATTTCTTTATCTGATCCCGTTTGCATGGAAATATCTGTTGTCTGCAATCGCAAATGGACAGACAAGCCCGGCAATGGGAATCCCGATGTACTATGTGCAGGCAGCACCGTTGGTGGGATTTATCCTGTCAGCGATCCGGGTATTCCAGAGATGGATCATTGAGTGGAAGAGAGTATGCAGGAAGGGAGGGGAATGATATGCCGGCAGTGGTTGTATTTTTGATTTTTGTGATCTGTCTGATCATTGCGATTCCGGTATCCATATCTCTCGGAATTGCATCGGTACTTCCGGGAGCGGTAGATCCGTCCTTTACAGCAAGCGGAACTTATGTCATCCGTTCTATGCTTGGAGGAATCGACAGTTTCCCTTTGCTTGCAGTTCCGATGTTCGTACTTTCAGGAATTATCATGGCACGGGGTGGGATTTCAAGAAAATTATTTGATGTATTTGCTTATTTTATGGGAAAGAGAACAGCCGGGATGCCATGTGCAGTGGTTGTGACCTGTCTGTTTTACGGAGCGATTTCGGGATCAGCACCGGCTACGGTAGCCGCAGTAGGAAGTATGACGATCCCGATCCTTATGGAGATGGGATATGATAAGAAGTTTTCGACAGCTCTTGTGGCGGTTGCAGGCGGCCTGGGTGTTATTATTCCGCCAAGTATTCCGTTTATCATGTATGGAATGGCATCCGGTGCATCAGTCAGTGACCTCTTCATTGCAGGGATCATTCCGGGGGTAATGATCGGCGGTCTTCTGATGGTGTACGCGATCTACTATTGTAAAAAGCATGGGGAAGATCAGGAAAAGAAGCTGGCAATGGTCGGAAAGCTGCATGATAAGGGGCTTTTAAGGGTGTTAAAGGACAGTGCTTTTGCACTGCTCAGTCCGGTGATCATTCTTGGATGTATTTATACCGGTGTGGCATCTCCGACAGAGGCAGCAGTTATTTCAGTTTTTTACGCACTGATCATCAGTTTATTTGTCTATAAAAGTATTAAGATCAGAGAGATCTGGACCATTATGGTAGAAGCAATCAGAACGTATGCACCGATCCTTTTTATTCTTGCTGCATCCATTGCATTTTCAAGAGTACTGACACTGATGCAGGTGCCGCAGGAAATCAGTGCATGGATCCTTGCACATTTTACGAATAAGATTGTCTTACTTCTTGTACTCAACGTATTTTTACTGATCGTTGGAATGGTGATGGATACAACTCCGGCAATCCTGATCCTGACACCGATCCTGCTTCCGATCGTTGAGGCAGTGGGGATCCATCCGATCCACTTTGGTATTATCATGGTTGTCAATCTGGCAATAGGATTTGTAACACCGCCGATCGGAGTGAATTTATTTGTGGCAAGTTCACTGACAGATGTACCGGTGATGGAGATCGCAAAGAAAGCGATGCCGATGATCCTCTATTTCTTTGCTGCATTGCTGATCGTTACCTTTGTGCCGGCAGTAAGTCTTGCGTTATTGTAGAAATGCTGTTACAGGAAATGACATGGAAGGAGACAGATACAGATATGAAATATAGAAGACTGACAGGCGTGATGGTGAGCATTGCCTTCCTGGGGCTGCTTACGGGGTGTGCCGGAAAAGAAAGTACAGAACAGCGGTATGCATATCCGCTCGGAACAGCCAGCCCTGAGGATACAGTGACGCAGATCTATGCGGAAAAATTCGCAGAAGAAGCGGACAGACTCAGTGACGGAAGGATCAAGATCACAGTATATCCGAACAGTGTACTTGGCGGGGACAGAGAACTGCTGGAGAGCTGCTATGACGGAGATATCCCATTTGTAGTACAGAATACAGCACCACAGGTTAATTTTATTGATGATACAGCAATCTTTGATGCACCGTGTGTGTTTGATGATATTGAAGAGCTGAGAGATAAGATAGATCAGCCGGAGTTCCTAAGCCGGATGCAGGAGTCATACCGGGATGCGGGATATGAACTGCTGGGATATGCAGATCAGGGATTCCGTGTCATGTCCAGCAATAAGGAGGTCAGCAGTTTTTCAGATTTTAAAGGACAGAAGATCCGTACAATGGAAGACCCGTACCAGTTGAGCTTCTGGAAAAAGCTGAAAGCAAATCCGACTCCCATGAGCTTCAGTGAGGTGTATATCGGATTGCAGCAGCATACGATTGATGCACAGGAAAATCCATACGAAGTGATCGTTTCAAACCGGTTGTATGAGCAGCAGGATTACATTATTGAAACGAATCATGTACCGCATCTGATTTCATTGATCGTGAGTGAAGATTTTTATAAAAAGCTTTCAGAAGAGGATCAGAAGATCCTGCGTGAGGCAGAAGAGATTGCCAAGGAATATGCAAGAGAGAAGTCAGATGAGAGAATCAGTGAGAAGATCCGTGAGATCGAGGAGAGCGGAACCGAGATTATAACGCCTGATGAAGAGACAAGAGAGCAGATGAAAGAGGCGAGTACTCCGGTGTATGACCAGATTGAAAAAGTGACAGATCCAGAATTATTTCATCTTTATACAGGAAGATAAATAGATGTCGGGGTCAAAAGCCAAAGAAGGCCGCAGGAAAAATGATAGCAAAGACAGAGTGCATTCTATTTTTCTTGCGGCTGATTTTGTGATGTGATATAATGAAAGAAACAAACTACAATAAAATAGGATGAGAGGAAAAGGAATATGAGTTTTATATCGTATTTGGTAAACGGACTTAGTCTGGGCAGCGTTTATGCACTCATTGCTCTTGGTTATACGATGGTATATGGAATTGCCAAGATGCTGAATTTTGCTCATGGTGATGTGATCATGATCGGTGCATATGTTGCTCTCGTCAGCATGAATCAGGCAGGGATGCCGATTCCGGCTGCAGTATTGATCTCGATTGTTGCGTGTACAGTCCTGGGAGTTGTGATGGAGCGGATTGCTTATAAACCATTGAGGAACGCATCCTCTTCCCTGGCAGTACTGATCACAGCGATCGGTGTCAGCTATCTGTTACAGAATGTGGCACTTCTGATCTTTGGAGCGAATGCGAAGACATTTCCTTCAGTGATCAAATGGAAAGGCATTTCTGTTGCAGGAGGAGAACTGAAGATTTCAGGAGAGACGATCGTCACGATCGTCGTGTGCGTGGTGATTATGGTCGTGCTGATGGCATTTGTGCAGAAGACAAAGCCGGGACAGGCGATGCGTGCAGTATCAGAGGACAGAGGTGCGGCACAGTTAATGGGAATCAATGTAAACGGAACGATCGCCCTTACATTTGCAATCGGTTCAGGACTGGCGGCAGTTGCCGGGGTTCTTCTTTGTTCCACGTATCCGAGTCTCACACCGTATACAGGAGCAATGCCGGGAATCAAAGCGTTTGTTGCAGCAGTATTTGGTGGAATCGGATCGATCCCGGGAGCGTTTATCGGAGGAATCCTGTTGGGACTGATCGAAATTTTCAGTAAGGCATATATTTCTTCCCAGATGGCAGATGCAATCGTGTTTGCAGTACTGATCGTTGTGCTGCTGGTGAAACCTACCGGACTTTTAGGTAAGCAGATTCAGGAGAAAGTGTAGGTGGATGGGATGTTAAAAAAGATGAATAAGACGACAAAAAATAACCTGATCACGTACGCTATGGTGATCCTCGCATTTGTGATCATGCAGACATTGATCAGTGCAGGAAGTATTTCAAGCCTTCTTCAGGGACTGATGGTACCGTTATGCACCTATATTATTCTTGCAGTTTCACTGAACCTGGTTGTTGGTATCCTGGGAGAGCTGAGTCTTGGTCATGCAGGTTTTATGTGCGTTGGTGCATTTACAAGTGCCTTCTTTTCAAAATGTACAAGAGATGTGATCGCTTCAGATGGTCTGCGGTTTTTCCTGGCACTTCTGATCGGAATCGTGACAGCAGCGATTTTCGGTATGCTGATCGGAATCCCGGTACTGAGACTGAAAGGTGATTACCTTGCCATTGTAACGCTGGCATTTGGTGAGATTATCAAAAATATGGTGAATGTACTTTATATCGGAAAAGATTCCAAGGGTTTCCATGTGACGACAAAGGATATCATGGCATTGAACATGGATGCTGATGGAACGGTGATCCTGAACGGACCACAGGGAATTACGGGAACACCGAAGAACTCTACATTTGTGATCGGCTTTATCCTGATCCTGCTGACATTGTTTATCGTGCAGAACCTGATCAATTCAAGAGATGGACGTGCGATCATGGCGATTCGTGATAACCGTATTGCGGCAGAATCAATCGGAATCAACATTACGAAATATAAGCTGATGGCATTTACCATCTCTGCGGCAATGGCAGGGGCAGCAGGTGTCCTGTATGCACATAATTTATCTACGCTGACAGCGAATACGAACAACTTTGGATACAATATGTCCATTACAATCCTGGTATTTGTAGTACTTGGCGGAATCGGAAATATCCGCGGCTCAATCATTGCGGCAGTGATCCTGACGCTTCTGCCGGAGCTTCTCCGTGGAATGAAGGACTACCGTATGCTGATCTATGCGATCGTGCTGATCGTCATGATGCTCTTTAACTGGTCTCCAAAAGCGATTGAGTGGAGAGAAAAACTCAATGACTGGAGAAAGAAGCATTTTAGTTTCGGAAAAAAAGCAAAGGAGGTTGAATAAGAATGAGTATCTTGTTGGATGTAAAGAATCTGGGAATCTCTTTCGGTGGTCTCCGTGCTGTAAATGAATTTGATCTTACGATTCAGAAAGAACAGCTTTATGGTCTGATCGGACCAAATGGTGCAGGAAAGACGACCGTATTTAACCTTCTGACCGGAGTTTATAAGCCGGATGCAGGAAAGGTGATACTTGACGGAAAAGATATTACCGGTGAACGGAATATTGAGATCAGTAAAGCAGGGATTGCGAGAACGTTTCAGAATATCCGTCTTTTCAAGCAACTGAGTGTCCTGGACAATGTAAAAGCAGGACTGCATAATCATCATCCGTATTCGACTCTGAGTGGAATCTTACGTCTTCCGAGTTACAGGAAGGTGGAAAAAGAGATGGACGACAGAGCTATGGAACTGTTGAAAGTATTTGATCTTGAAAAATATGCAGATCATCAGGCTGCCAATCTTCCGTATGGACAGCAGAGAAAGCTTGAGATCGCAAGAGCCCTCGCTACAGACCCGAAGCTGTTGCTTTTGGATGAGCCGGCAGCAGGTATGAACCCGAATGAGACCGGAGAACTGATGGATATGATCCGTTTCGTCAGAGACGAATTTCATATGACGATTCTGCTGATCGAGCATGATATGAAACTTGTAAGCGGAATCTGCGAGGAATTGACAGTTCTTAATTTCGGTGAAGTTCTTGCACAGGGAAAGACGAGTGATGTACTCAATGACCAGAAAGTCATTACGGCATATCTTGGAGAGTAAGGAGGAAAAAGCTATGGCAATGCTTGAAGTCAGAGACTTACAGGTATATTATGGAATGATCCATGCGATCAAAGGCATCTCCTTCGACGTAAATCAGGGGGAAGTTATTGCTCTGATCGGAGCAAATGGTGCAGGAAAGACGACAACTCTGCATACGATCACAGGACTGCTTGCACCAAAGTCAGGATCGGTTTTATTTGAAGGAAAAGATATCACGAAAGTACCTGCTCATAAGATCGTATCCATGGGAATGGCACATGTCCCTGAAGGAAGACGTGTTTTCGCGGAGTTAAGTGTATATGAGAACCTGAAAATGGGAGCATATACAAGGAAAGATAAGAAAGAGATTGAAGAAAGTCTTGCAAATGTATACAAAAGATTCCCGCGTCTGGAAGAACGGAAAAACCAGATGGCAGGAACTCTGAGTGGTGGAGAACAGCAGATGCTTGCAATGGGGCGTGCATTGATGTCAAAGCCGAAGATCATCCTGATGGATGAACCGTCCATGGGACTTTCACCGATCTTTGTAAATGAAATCTTTGATATTATCCGTGCGGTAAGTGAGAGTGGAACAACGGTTCTTCTGGTAGAGCAGAATGCGAAGAAAGCACTTTCTATTTCAGACAGGGCTTATGTGCTTGAGACAGGAACGATCACGATGTCCGGCAAGGCGAAAGATCTGTTGGAGGATGAAGCCGTTAAAAAGGCATACTTAGGTGAATAGGAGGGATATCTCATGGGTGAGAATATTGTGATTACGATCGCCAGGCAGTATGGTAGTGGTGGAAAGACGATAGGTGCAATGCTTGCAAAGGAGCTGGGAATCAACTGCTATAGCAGGGAGATCCTTAAGATGGCTTCAGAGGAAAGCGGAATTAATGAAGGCTTATTCGGGATGTCAGATGAAAAGATCAAGAAAGCTCCATGGTTTAAGATTCTGAGCCGTCCGTATGACGGAGAGCTTCTTACTCCTGAAGACAGAGATTTTGTATCAGATGATAACCTGTTCAATTATCAGGCAAAGGTGATCCAGGATCTGGCAGAAAAGGAATCCTGTGTAATCGTAGGAAGATGTGCAGATTATGTCCTGAAAGAAAATCCGAATGTAGTCAGTGTCTTTATACATGCAGATAAGAAGTTCTGCCTGGAGCGTGCTTTAGAGCGTAACAGCATGACAGAAAAAGAGATGCAGAAATATATTGAAAAGACGGATCGGTTCAGAGGTGATTTCTACAGATATCATACCGGAAATGAATGGGCAGATGCAAGGAATTATGATTTATGTCTTAACAGTGGAAAACTTGGATTCCAAAAGTGCGTAGAAGAAATTAAATCGTATATTAAGATACGATTTAATGACAAAAATTAAAAGAAAAAATGCGACAGGATTCTCCTTTTTTCATGATGATAAAGTGCTATACTGATGCAGATCATTATGAAAAGAGGAGGATTTTTTATGGATGAAAAGAATAAAAAGAATAAGTGGAAGAGCAAGAAAATCCTGGGATGTATTTTGACTGTGATTATCATGGTGGCTGCGGCAGCGGGAATTTATTTTTATATGAATCGCTTTGATCCTGTCCGTTATGTGCAGGCTGTGCTGGATGTTTCTTATAAGGAAAAAACTGAGGAGTACAGTAAAATGACGGGAACTTCCAGAAAAGAAGCGGAGGCTGTCTTTGAAAAAAATCTGGATGTAACCATGGAGAAATTCCATTCATCAGCTATTTCAGAGGAACTGGAAAAGAAGTACAGGATACTTTTTACACAAATCGTCAGGCAGGTTAATTATCAGATCGGAGAAAGTGAAAAGCAGAAAGACGGAAGTTATATAGTTGAACTTGAGATCAGACCGGTCACACTGTTTTCTGATACATATGAGACATTTCAAAGCAGGGCAGAAGAGTATGCACAATCAATCACCAACAAGGTAATGAAAGGAATGGAAATTCCATCGGAAGAAGAGATGCAGGGACAGGTATATCAGATTTATTATGATGTATTGAACGAAGCTTTGCAGGAAGGGATTCGGTATGGGGATAAGAAGAAACTGAAGCTCCATGTCGAAAAGGGAGAGGACGGAGCATATGAGATCCGGGAAAAAGACCGCAGGAAGCTGGATCAACTTCTGGTAGAAAATGCAGGAAAAAATTCAGCTTAAAAAGGAAATGTGCAAAATGGATACAAAAAATGAAATAATAAAAGAACAAAAGAAAGAATTAAGAACTAAAGTAAAGGAAAAAATATCTAAACTATCCAGACGAGAAACTGAAGAGTCGGATAAAAAAATCCTGCATCAGATAAAATCTCTTGCAGAATATAAAAATGCCGACACAATTTTCTGTTATGTCAGTACAGAAAAAGAAATTAATACCATTCCGCTTTTGCAGGAAATACTGGACAGTGGAAAAAGACTGGGTGTTCCTAAATGTACCGGAAAAGGAATAATGGATGCCTATGAAATTCAGAATTTAGAACAGTTAAAAATTGGATCCTACGGAATCCTGGAGCCGGGAGAAGAATGTGATATAATCCTTGATCCGACAGAAATCCAGTTTGCGATCATCCCATGTATTTCCTGTAACCGGAAGGGTGAACGGCTCGGACATGGCGGGGGGTTTTATGACCGTTATCTTGAGAAAATGCCGGAAGACTGTGAAAAAGCAATTCTGTGCAGGGAAAGTCTGATGTGTGATGAAATTCCAACAGAGGAACATGATGAGCGGATGGATCTGGTGATATCAGAAAACGGGATTATCAGAATAAAAAAAGAGGTGTGCGATATATGATTTTCATTTTCGCACACCTTTTTTGAAAAAATCTTATTCAAGAATTTTAAATTCAGAAATCGGCCAGTAGCGGAAGATCGCCTTTCCGAGAATCTCATCTTTTGTAACAAAAGTATTGGTCCAGTAGCGGGAATCTTTGGAGTCATTGCGGTTGTCTCCCATGACAAAATAACTGTTCTCCGGTACTGTATACGGACCGAAAGATCCGACCATGGTTTCTTTCGTCTGCACATCCTCAAGTGGTTCATCAGAACCATTCAGATAGATCTTTCCATCCCGGATCTCAACCGTTTCTCCGGGAAGTCCGATGATCCTTTTGATGAATAACTGACTTTCGTCATCCGGATAGCGGAAAATAATAATATCAAACCGCTGCGGATCGCTGAAACTGTATGCAAACCGGTTTCCAATGACGCGGTCACCGGTCATAATCGTATTTTCCATAGATCCGGAAGGAATCTGTGCATTTACAATAACGAAATTATCTATAGCCAGTGCAATCAGAACAGCAGCAACAATGGCGGCTACCCACTGAAATAATTCTCTTGCTGTGGAAACTGACTCTTCTTTCTCTTTTCTTTTATGCCGTATATTCATAAATGATACCTCATTTCTGTCAGAAGCTGACTCTGTAATCATAGCATAAAAATCCCGACTTGAAAATACAAAGAAAAAGAACTTTTGGCTGTAAAAAGATTGCAGAAAAGATTGAAAGAACATATATTCGTGTTATATAATAGATTTGTTCATTTAATGAAAGATACGAAAGCTTCCCGGAAGAATCTTTATTTCTTATAGAAAGAAGATTTCCAAGACCGGGGGATAAAAAAGAATGATCGTATAGATCAGTACGGATGAAAAGGGAGACGAATATGAAAGATAAAAAGAGAAGAACTTATGGTTTTCTGACCGGATTGCTGCTGATCCTGTCAGTATGTCTGACTTCCTGCGGTAACCAGGGGCAGACGGATTCAGGGAAAGACAGCAATACTCAGTCAGGCACGAAAGTGGCTGCGGAAGATCATTCTGCCGAAGAAAAGGGTTCAGACAGTGAATCCTATGTGACGGTTGATGATGTTCCGGCATATTCAGGAGAGCCATATGTGGAGGTAAATGATAATCAGCCGGAGTTTACGGAAGAAGAGCTTACGACAGTATCCTATGAGGATTACAGTGAACTGGATGAACTTGGAAGATGTCAGACGGCAGAAGCGTGCATCGGACAGGATCTGATGCCGACAGAAGCGAGGGAGAGTATCAGCAGTGTGAAGCCGACCGGCTGGAAGAATAAATCCTATGATACCGTGGATGGCGGATATGTGTATAACCGTTGCCACCTGATCGGATACCAGTTGACAGGTGAGAATGCAAATGAAGAGAATCTGATCACGGGAACACGCTATATGAATGTGGAAGGTATGCTGCCTTTCGAGGATGAGGTGGCAGCGTATATCAAAGAAACCGACAATCATGTGATGTACCGTGTGACACCGGTTTTTGAGGGGGATGACCTGATTGCCTCAGGAGTACAGATGCAGGCAGAGTCAGTAGAAGATGATGGAGCGGGAATCAGCTTTAATGTATATGTATATAATGTACAGCCGTATGTAGTGATTGATTATAGAACCGGAGAAAACTGGGAAGGCGATGAGATTGCAGAGCCGGAAGGGAAATGGGCAGACGGTACAGAGGCAGAGCCTTCAGATACAAAGGAGCAGATGTATATTCTCAATAAGAATACAAAGAAATTTCATAAACCGGAATGTTCCGGTGCAAAGAAGATCAAGGCTAAAAATAAAGGTGAATATACGGGTTCAAGACAGACATTGATCGATGAAGGATATGAGCCTTGTGGAAATTGTAATCCTTGATAACTGGAAGTATCAGTTTAGAATGATTCCCGGATCATGATACAAAGAGAGTCCCCCGGAAGAATGGTTGGCAGTAACATTCTTCCGGGGGATTATAACAATAACATGGCAATAATTTTGGTATATTTCAGAGTTTATTTGATAAAGCTTACGTGTTTACAGATCTCTTCGATCGCTTTATCTTTTCTTTCGTTGAAGATCACTTTGTTCTCTTCAAATAAGTTGCGGCCTTCTGTATCGATGGATACGATCAGAGGTCCAAATTCTTTTACGCGGCAGTGCCATAATGTTTCAGGCATTCCAAGGTCTCTCCACTGTGCATCTACGATCTCTTCTACTTCTGTAGCGGCAACAACTGCATTTCCGGCAGGAAAGACACAGTGGATCGCACCAAATTCTTTGCAGGCACGCTCTGTATTTTCTTTCATTCCACCCTTACCGATGATAATGCGTACTCCGGTTTCTCTTACAAATTCATATTCAAATTTTTCCATACGCATACTGGTTGTCGGTCCAACAGATACCATTTCAAACTTATCATTGTCCAGCGGACGGATAATCGGACCCGCATGGAAAATAGCAGCGTCTCTTACATTGACAGGAAGTTCCCGTCCTTCTTCTACGAGGCGTCTGTGAGCAACGTCGCGGCAGGTTGTCATACTTCCATTGAGATATACGATATCTCCAGCGTGGATATCAGCAAGATCTTCTGCTGAGATTGGTGTAGTTAAGATTTTCTTTCCGTCTTTGATTTCTAACATTATAAAGTCACCCCCGAATGTGTTGTGATTGTATAGTTCAGATCTTTATCAAAAATAATGTGACCACGTCTGTGGGACCAGCATCCAACGTTAACAGCAACACCAATCGTGGAAGGATGTCTTGCTGTATTTTCAATATGAACGCCCATAACAGAGTACTTTCCGCCCATTCCCTGAGGTCCAAGTCCGATTGCGTTGATTCCATCTTCCAGAAGTTTTTCCATAGAGGCCGCACGTTCATTTTCATTGTGACTTCCAAGAGGTCTCATAAGTGCCTTTTTGGAAAGAAGTGCAGCAGTCTCAACAGAAGTAGCAACACCGACACCGACCAGCAGCGGAGGACATGCATTTAATCCGTAAGATGTCATTACATCGAGAACAAATTTTGTGACACCTTCATAACCTTCCCCCGGCATGAGAACCATTGCTTTACCAGGAAGTGTACATCCGCCGCCTGCCATGTATGTATAGATTTCACACTGGTCACTGTCCGGTACAATATCCCAGAATACAGTAGGAGTACCTTTTCCGACGTTCTTTCCGGTATTGTATTCGTCAAATGTCTCAACACTGTTATGGCGGAGTGGGGCTTCAAAAGTTGCCTTTACAACGGCTTCTTTCAAAAGAGCCTCCAGTTCTCCGATCAGTGGAAAGTTTGTTCCGCATTTTACCCAGAACTGCAATACTCCGGTATCCTGACAGCTTGGACGGTTCAGCTCTTTGGCAAGAACCTGATTTCTTTTCATAGTTTCATAGATGACTTTTGAAAGAGGACTGTCCTCTTTTTCGGCGAGTTCGTCAATCTTCGCCTTGATGTCGTCTGGCAGGACTTTACCAATATAAGAAACAAAGTTTGCCATATAAGTGGTAAGCTGCTCTACCTGTGCTTTCTTATCCATTTTTGTTCCTCCTTATTTTGAATGGTTGTTAAGTAAACTAAATAATTGATTTATCACCATAATCCTTTCACTTTCCAAATTCCATTATGGAAAGAATGGGAAAGCGATCGGAAGAATGATCATGCTTACAACGGTAGCGATTATGATGAGCGGGAATCCGGATTTTACATAATCCATAAATTTGTAATTACCAGCACCAACTACCATGGTATTTGCCGGCATACCGATTGGTGTTGCGTATGCACAAGAACCACCGATCACGCACGCCATCAGTACAGCTCTTGGATCAGCCCCCATGCCCTGTGCAATAGAGAGGCAGATCGGAACCATCAGTGCAGTTGTTGCGGTATTTGACATAAAATTTGTCAGTACGCAGCAGAGAAGAAATACAACGAATGTCAGTACATATGGAGAAGGATTTTCTCCCAAAGCACCGATGACTTTATTTGCGATTATTTCACCTGCTCCGGTTTCCTGAAGGGCAGAAGCAAGAGATAATGTACCACCGAACAGGAAGATGGTCTTTAAGTCAATGGACTTTAATGCATCTTTTTCAGAAATAACACCGGTCAAGATCAAAAGCAATGCTCCGATTGCACCGGAGATGCAAAGCTTGATACTAATCTTGTCTTCAAAGACCATTGCAAGTAATGTGAAGATCAGAATAATCAGAGAAAGCCACTGTTTCCATTTAGGAACATTACTGAAATCCCTTGTGGTATCAAATGCCCCGTCATCGTTTACATCATGGTTTGGAAGGAGCCTGTATCCAATCGTTGCATAGAAAATGATTCCAACGATCAGGATTGGCAGACCAACGATGGCATATTCAAAAAAACCAAATTTCATATCAAGTTCTTCCAGGGCACTCTGTGCGATCAGGTTTCCAGGAGCACCGATCAGGGAAAGGTTTCCACCCATGGCTGCTGCAAACACAAGAGGCATCAGAAGTCTGGAACGTTTGTATCCTGACTTTGCTGCAATACCGATTACAACCGGAATTAATACAGCGGCAGTACCGGTATTTGAGAGAACTCCGCTCATCAGTCCTACGATTACCATGATCGCAACGATCAGCATACGTTCTGTCTTAGCAAATTTTGTTACAATGCCTCCGATTTTATTGGCCATGCCTGTTTCAAATAAAGCACCGCCAACGATGAACATTGCAACGAACAAAATCACATTGCTGTCAATGAAGCCTGCAAAAGCCGTCTTGATGTCTAAAACCCCAGTTACGACCAGACCAATACAGACGATCATTGAAGTAACTCCCAGCGGAATTTTTTCAAATACGAACATGATCACCGCAAATAAGAGGAACAACAGCGTTATTGTTGAGGGACTCATATAGTTACCTCCAATCCTTTATTAACTTTTTCTTTATCCCGGAGAACTCCGGTAGTAGTAGACCAAAGAGTAATAAGCCGACCGTTTCATTACCATTTGCTATATCTGAATTATATTGGAATCGGCTGGAAATGTACATTTTGAAAAAAATATGGTATCATAAGAAAAAACTATGGAATTTGAAAGATTGAAAAAGTTTTTTAGAGGAGACAAAAGCAATGAAACTGACCCAGTTGGAATACTTTTGTGTGGCAGCAAGATATCATAATATAACGAAAGCTTCAAAAGAGTTATTTGTAACCCAACCTTCGGTTTCAAATGCAATAAAGGCACTGGAAGAAGAGTTTGGAGTTAATTTATTTTACAGGAATAATAATAAGTTAACGCTGACCCCGGAGGGAGAGATTTTTTATAAGCAGGCAGAGGAGTTGTTGGCACATGCAGATTCCGTAGCTTCCGAATTTCATGAACTGAGGAAAAAGATCACACCAGTCCGTATCGGGATGCCTCCGATGCTTGGAAGTATATATCTTCCGGATTTGTATATTTCTTTACGTCAGGAGTTCCCGGAAGTGGATTTTCATTTGTACGAATATGGATCAGTCAAGGCATGCGAGCAGGTGATGGAAGAAAAACTGGATCTTGCAATTGTAAATGCGGAGCAGACGGCAATTGATAAATGTAATCTTCATATTATAGATACGGAAGATCTGTTGTTCTGCGTTTCAAAGGATCATCCGCTGGCAGGGCAGAGTACCATTCTGATGAATATGCTGAACAATGAACCGCTGATCCTTTTTAATACGGATTCAGTGCAGGTAATGACATTAACAAGACAATTTAAGGCAGCAGGTGTCAATCCTCATATCATACTGAATACCAGTCAGATCACAACTCTGATCAATATGATAAAAGCGGAGCCGATCGGAGCATTCCTTTACAGATCCATGGTAGAAACCTATCCTGATATTATTGGAATTCCGGTATTTCCATCGATTGAACAGAGGATCGGGGTAATTTGGAGAAAAGGGAAATATCAGAATGCGATCACAGAAAAAGTGATAAAATATTTAAAAAATTATTGACAAATTAATACATTTAAAGTATACTTAATTAGTCGCTTGGCGAAAGCGACAACTGAATAGGGGATTGGTCAAATGGTATGATAGGGGTCTCCAAAACCTTTGGTGGGAGTTCGATTCTCTCATCCCCTGTATTAAAAAGCCTTAGAAACTGCGTAAAATCGCTGTTTTTAAGGCTTTTTCTTTTTCCCCAAAAGCAAAGGTGATCACCATATGTTCGAAATATCTGCATAATTTGTATCATACGAAAAAGCACATTATATATAACTTGAAGCTATATATAACGTGCCGGATTCAAAAAGTCTACAAAGTGCTTACTTTTCGATGGTAGATCCAGTAAGAAATAATTGCAGTAATTGCCTCAGTGATCCAAAATGCGTGCCAGACGCCGGATGCCCCCTGCAGCAGGCTTAAAAGAAAAGCCAGTGGAATGATGATCAGCGTATAACGGCAGAGCGAGATGATGAGGGATGGTAATCCCATTCCAAGTCCTTCTAAAGCTCCCGAACTTGTAACTGAAACAGAAGATACAAGGAATCCGAGGCAGATAATATGAAGGGCAGAGGAACCAATCTTTATGGTTGCAGGTGTAGCTGTGAACAGATGGATCAAAGTTCCTGGGATGCATAAGCACAGGACAGTTCCTACTGCCATAATCGCCAGCACAAGGATTAAAGAGGTCTGATAAATTTTATTTACACGGCTATGTTCTTTTGCACCATAATTGTATCCAATCAGTGGTCTCATCCCCTGAATGACTCCGTTAGCAGGAAGATAAAGGAATGTCTGTAATTTGTAATAGACTCCAAGCACAAAGACATAAGACTGACCAAAGCCTGCAAGGATTACATTTAATGATGAAATGAGCAGGGAGGGAAGAGCCATGTTCAGACTTGCAGGAATCCCGATAGAATACATTTTTTTACAAAGTGCAAAATCAGGTTTAAAATAAGCTCTTCTGAATTTTACAGAGATTGGAGCAACCATATAAAAAATCAGATAAAGGATTGCACTGAATGTCTGTCCGAGACCTGTGGCAAGGGCAGCACCCTCGATCCCGAGTGAAGGAAATGGTCCCAGTCCAAAAATCAGAACCGGATCGAGAAAAATGTTGACGAGACATCCGCTCATCAGACAGATCATGGAGATATTCATTTTACCAACAGCTTGAAAAACCTTTTCAAAAACCAGTTCCCATGCAAAAAATACAGAAAATAAAAATACGATTTTTGAATAACGAAGCCCTAAATTGATAATTTCTGCATCGTTGGTAAAGAGACTGAGGAAAGGGTGGATAACTACAAGGCAGATAATCATCAGGAGAATACCATGAAATGTTCCAAGGAGCATTCCCTGACTTGCCGCCTGAGCTGCCTTTTTCTGATCTGCTGCTCCCAGATAAAAGGAAATGACGGCATTAATCCCGATTCCAAAACCGATCATAACTGCATTGATCAGATTTTGAACAGGGAATACCAAAGAAAGTGCGGTCATTGCATTTTCACTGATCTTAGCAACAAAAAAGCTGTCAACGATATTATAAAGTGAATTTACGAGCATAGACACAACCATTGGTAATGACATTTTTAACAGAAGGTTCAGGATTGGTTGTTCTTTCATATAAGTTTGTTCCATTTTCAGACTCCTTTCGGGATTTCTCAGTTGTTAAGCATACGACAAAGATCCAATGGATCTTTTTTAGTATTAATAAAGTTATGACATAAAAAAAACCACATGACTGCCAGAAAAAGTAGTCATGTGGCGAAAAGTAGTATCACATTATGCCGGAAACCATTTGCCCGTCATTCATCGTGATACTCCAAAAATCCACATCAGTTTTAGAAACTAATTATATCGCTGAAATACGGAAGTGTCAAGGATAAACGGGTATACAAAAAATCCATGAATAATCGCAAAAAGAGCATACGAAAAATCCACCATACGCTTCTACAAGTCATACAGTGGATCTTTCAATTTATTCCATCCATTGGAATATCCTCCTTCTTCAATTAATATCTATTTAAAACTATTATCTCAAATAGTGAAATTTTATTTAAAAATTAACGTCCCATTGGATTGTACCTCTTTCATAAAATTCGTTCTTATGTTCTTACTTAGAATTAAATTAACATCCCATCGGTCTGTAGCTCTTTCATAAAATTCATATCAGATTAAAGTTAAAGACTTTTTATCCCATTGGATTGTACCCCTTTCGTAAATTTTGTTCTGGATTAAAATTAATGTCCCATTGGTCTATACCTCTTTCATTAGATTATTGGATTAAATTTAAGTTTTTGGTGGTCCGTACCTCCTTTTCTTTTATTTGGAGTTCGTTTTCTTTTGTTGACTATATATTAACTCTCAAAACACGTTTTGTCAATAGAAAATCTGATAAAAAATAAAAATAATTTAAATTAACAGAAAATAAATGAAAATATAAAAAATATACAGAACTGAAACTGGGCAGTATGCGACTGGATTTTTTAGAACCTTGTCCTTATACTAAAGGATAGAAAAGGGAGGCAATAAAAAGATGAGCAGAAATGAGAGAGTCAGTTGTGAGAGCTGTACTTATTATATTTATGATGAAGACTATGAAAGTTATGTATGTGATAAAAATATGGATGAAGATGAATATATCCGTCTGATGACAGATCGTTATTTCCAGTGTCCATTTTACAGAAATGGTGATGAATATGCAGTTGTCCGTAAGCAGATGTAGCATTCTGCTGATTGTATGGAAAAGAAATCTGTGGTATGATGAATACGAACATACATTCGTAAAGGCGGCATGAAGAAATGATAAAAAAAGAGAATGATTCTATTGTATATGAAAAGGTAATTCCGGCACATGGAGCAGAGTATGTATCATTTCCAGAGTCTATGAGACCGGAGATTGGCGATTATCTCAGATCGCAGGGGATTTCCCGGCTTTACAGTCATCAGGCGGAGATGTTCGTAAGGGCCGGTGAAGGAGAAAGCCTGGTCATCACGACAGCGACAGCAAGTGGCAAAACTTTGAGCTTTTTGCTGCCGGTATTGCAGCAGATTTTAGAGAATCCGCTGACGCGTGCGATTTTTATTTATCCGACGAAAGCACTTGCAAGTGATCAGTATCGGGTATTGGCTCCTGTACTGGAGTATTTTGGAGAGGGGCGTATATCGGCAGGGGTCTATGATGGAGATACGATGCCTGCCGAACGCAGCCGGGTCAGGAAGAGTGCGAATATTATTCTGACGAATCCTGAGATGCTGAATGCAGCTTTCTTGCCTAACCACAGTAAATATGGATTTGATTTTATATTTGCCAATCTGAATTATATCGTGATTGATGAATTGCATAGCTACAGAGGAGCATTTGGCGGGCATCTTGCCAATATTTTCCGCAGAATGAAACGGATCTGCGGATATTATCATTCCGATCCACAATTTTTATGCAGTTCAGCGACGATTGCAAATCCGGTGGAGCTGGCAGAGAAGATTTGTGGAATAACCCCGGGGCTGATCGAGCGAGATGGCTCACCGGCACCGGAAAAGGTATACAAGATCCTGCAGCCACCGGAGATAAAAGGAGCGAATGATAAAGTATATGGAAGATATTCGGCTTCAAGTGTGGTGAAAGAGCTGATCCCGAAGCTTGTGGAAAAGGGAGAACAGTTTCTTGTATTTACACATAGTCGAAGAGCGGTGGAAGTTATTTTAAAGGAATCGAGAGACCGGTTGGAAGACGCCGGATTTTTGGGAGAAAAGGGGCAGACGGACAAAATCGCCGGGTATCGTGGAGGTTATACTCCATTGGAGCGGCGTGAGATCGAGCGAAAGATGATGGCAGGAGAGCTGACAGGCCTGATCTGTACGAATGCACTGGAACTGGGAATTGATATTGGAAAACTGGATTGTACAGTGCTGGTAGGATATCCGGGGACAAGAGCTTCTTTCTGGCAGCAGACAGGACGGGCGGGAAGATGTGGCAGGAGGTGTGTCAATTATCTGATTTTGGAGAATCAGCCGTTCGATCAGTATATTGCAATTTCACCTGACTGGCTTTTTGAAGGCAGAAGTGAAAATGCAATCGTAGATCCGGACAATCTGCTGATCGAGCTTGCACATATACGTGCGGCAGCAGCGGAGATGCCACTGTCTCTGGATGATGTTGCGTTGTTCCCGGATTTGGGAGAGATCATCCCGGTTCTTTTAAATGCACAGGAACTGAAAAGTCTGGCGGGACGTTTTTCATGGGCAGGGCCGGCATTCCCTGCCGGAGATTACAGTCTCAGGAATATGGACAGGACGAGATACAAGCTGATCGTATATCCAAGTATGGAGCATCTGAGAAATGTGCAGGAGAAAAGGAAAGGCTCTCTTTTTAACGGAAAGGAAATTACTGAGATGGACGAGTCGCAGGCTTTTCATGAGCTGCACCCGGGAGCGGTGTATCTGCATGACGGTGAGCAGTATGAGGTGCTGAAGCTGGATCTGGTTTCAAGAACTGCACTGGCAGTACCATTTTATGGAAATTATTATACAGTTCCATCCGGCACAGAGGATACAAGAATTTTGCAGACCTTCCAAAAAGAAACTTTTAAAAGAATAAAGAAATGTTTTGGTGACATAAATGTAAATGAAGTGATTTCGATGTATAAGAAACTTCAGTTTCATAATCATCAGAATCTGGGCCATGTGTCGCTGACGAGGCCATTACAGAAAGATTACGATACAGAGAGTACCTGGATTGAAATCCCGGAGAATATTGTGGATACATACCAGAGGCTCCTTGTGCCAGATCAAAGAGGAGAACTTGTTCTGAATAATCATTTTGAGGGAATTTCCTATGCAATCAAGAATGCAGCTATGATGGTGACAATGACAGAAAAAGATGACATCGGAGTGATTCTTTCAAATAATGCGTTGATTCCCGGAGCAGAAAGAGGACGAAAGGTATCCTTATTTATTTATGATAAGTATGAAGGCGGTCTTGGTTATGCTGAGAAAATTTATGATCTGATGGAACAGATCATTTATCAGGCAATCGAGCAGGTTGAACATTGTCCGTGTAAGGACGGATGTCCGGTCTGCGTAGGAAATTATACACTGGATAAAAAGACAGTGCTGTGGGGGCTGAAGAATTTTATAGAAGAGAGTGAATCTCCGGTATCTATATCAAAGCAGTCAGAATTGTCAGAGATGAACAGACCGGGAATAAAGAAAGAATATTCATTTGAAATGCTGGAAGAAAAATGGGATGAGTTCTGTGAGAAGTTAAAAAGGAGCGGAGAATCGGGAGCTGCGTTTTTAAGTATGGTAAAGAAAGTCGAAGTAAAAGAGGAGCGTCTGATCCTGCAGGTTGAAAATTCATTTTATGAAGGGTGGCTGCAGGAATGGGAGAATCTGCGGGAAGTAGAGCGTCTGCTCCGTTCGTATGCGATCTGTCCGGCAGATATGAAGCTGGAGATTCAGTCAGAGACAGACTGGGAGCGGGTGAAAAAGATCCGTGGAAAATTAAATCGAAGGTATGGAAAAGATGAAATTTGAAGAAGAATGGAGTTTCCTGAATCCCTATCAGATGACAGCAGTTCTTGATGAGAGTCCGGCATGTGTTGTGAATGCAAATGTCGGAAGCGGAAAGACAACTGTTCTGATCGCAAAGATACTGTATTTATATCAGGTGAAGCAGATACAGCCGGAAGAAATGATTGTTCTGACTTTTACGAATAAAGCAGCAGATGAGATAAAAGAACGACTCATAGCAAAAGAAAAGTTTTTAAAAAAAGAAAAAAATGACGAAGAACCAAGGCTGGATGGATTTGGTACATTTCATAGTGTAGCTCTATGGATGCTGAGAGAAAAGCTGGAAGTTGAAAAAGCTGGATGGAGAAAAGATTTTACTGTCATGGCACCGGATGAAGAAGAAGATCTTGCATTAACTCTGACCGCAGAATATGGATTGAAAATAAAATATAAGAACCGCCTGAAGAAGCGGCTGGAGCAGGAATATCAATGGTATCTTGAAGGACGACCGATACCGAGATACAAAGATGATTTGTTCAAATTGTATCCAATAATTGAATCCGAAAAAAAGAAGCAGAATAAGATGACTTTTTCGGATTTGCTGCGTGTCAGTACACTTTTATTGAAAGAGCAGGATGCTTTTATCCCTAAGTGGATCATTGTCGATGAAGTGCAGGACAGTGATAAGATGCAGATGGAATTTCTGGAGGCTTTGAAAGGCAGGGAGACGAAGCTGTTTGCAGTAGGAGATCCGAATCAGGTGATTTATAGCTGGCGTGGGACAGGAGAGAATATGTTCTTTTTATTAAAGCACCGATTTGAGGCGAAAGAATATTCTCTCCCGGTGAATTACCGTTCTAATGCATTGATCCTGGGAGCGGCGAATCGTTTCCTTCAGTTTGGCAGTCAGATCCGGGCGAGCAGAGAAAAAGGTGAGAAGGTCAAAATTGTTAATTATTATGATCCTTTTCAGGAGGCAGAGGAACTTGCGTTGCGGATAAGAGAGCTAAAGGAGCAGGGACTGACATATCGGGAGATGGCGGTATTTTATCGGTTACAGCGTCAGGTGGATGTGCTTGCAAAAGTGTTTGAACGTCAGGGGATTCCATATGAAGTTTCCGTAAAAAAGAGCCTACATGATATTCCGGTATTGAACTGGTTTGTCAGAGTATTGAGATTCTGTGTAAATCCATTGGATGAGCAGTCCGGGATTGCAGCAGTCGCAGATAAAGAATTTGGCGAGTTTGGAATGACGCGGAAAAAGGCAGAAAAAATCATAAAAGAGAAAAAGCTGTCCGAGAGTCTGCTTTATGAACAGATGGCCGGATTTCAGGCATGGGTAGTGGATAACTTTGGGAAATTCATGAAAGAAGGTGAAAAAGAGCAGAAAATCTTTGAATATTTTCACTTAAAAGAGTTCCTGCGTCCTACGGTGGAGAGCTATACTGAAAATGTCAAAAAAATAAAGAGCTTTTTAAAGCAGTTATGTTCATATTGCGGTTCGATTGATTTCCGGGGGCATCTGAGGGAATTTCTGAATAGTTCAGAGCTTTATGGATTAAAGATGGAAGCAGGAGAAAAAGAAGTAGGAGCAGAAATGAATCCTGAAGACCGGAAAGATGCAGTACAGCTTATGACGCTGCATGCATCCAAAGGTCTGGAATTTGATACGGTCTTTCTGATTGGTGTGAATCCCGGTCTGATCCCGCTTCATTCAAAAAATTATGAACAGGAAGAAGAGGAACGACGGTTGTTTTTTGTGGGGATTACCCGTGCAAAGAACCGCTTGGAACTTTCCTGGTATACGAATCCGGGTGAACCGGGGATAGCGGGTGAGGAAAGCCGTTATCTGAAAATGATTCCGCAGGAGCTGTTGGAGGGAATGCCGGATGAAAAAGAAAGATGGGCTAACCTGCAGCAGTTAAAGAAGGAAGTTCAGGAAAAAGCTCAGGAAAAAGCTCAGGAAAAAGCTCAGGAAAAAGTTCAGGAAAAAGCTCAGGAAAAAGTTCAGGAAAAAGCTCAGAAAGAAGTTCAGGAAAAAGAGCAGAAAGAACTTCGGCAGGAAGTAAAACCGGAAGATCAACAGGAACAGGCTGACATGCGGGCTGGCATACAGGCGGTGGTGCAGGTAAGGCATCCGAAGTATGGTGTCGGAGTGTTAAGATCGGAAGATGATCTGATGGTTGAGGCAGAGTTTGACGGATACGGAGTGAAGCAGTTCCTGAAAGCATTTGGTGAAGTCGAGATAATAGGATGAGTGAAACACAAAGGAAGTGAGTAAAATGAATGAAACCACGCAACAAAATCGTTTATTTGACAATAAAAAACTAGCTGCACTTCTAATTCCACTGGCAGTAGATCAGCTCCTTAATTCATTTATGGGAACTGTGGATACACTGGTAGTCAGTAATCTTGGCTCAGCAGCGATTTCAGCAGTTTCACTGGTAGATTCGATCAATATCCTGATTGTTCAGGCTTTCTTTGCACTGGCATCAGGTGGAACAGTTGTGTGTTCCCATTACCTTGGATGTGGAAAAAAGGAGCATGCACAGGAGGCAGCAAGACAGTTGGTTTTCATTACGTTCGTATTGTCGGCGGTGATTGCTGGAATGTGTCTTTTATTCAATGGTCCGATGTTGGCACTGATCTTTGGAAAAGTAGAGAGTGCGGTTATGGTGAATGCCAAAAAGTATTTTTTCTTTTCTGCAATCTCGTATCCATTTATCGCATTATATGATGATGGATCGTGCATCCTGAGGGCACAGGAGAACAGTCGTTTGCCGATGCTGATCTCGGTTATTTCAAATATCCTGAATATTATTCTGAATCTGTTATTTGTATGGGTGTTCCATTGGGGTGTTGCAGGTTCGGCAACTGCAACGATGCTGGCACGTATGTTCAGTATGGTTACAGTGCTGGTAAAACTGAGGAATCCACAGTTGGAGATCCAGTTGAGAAAGTATTTTACCATCCGGCCTGACTGGGATGAGATTAAAAGAATCCTGAGGATTGGTGTGCCGTCGGGGGTGGAGAACAGTATGTTCCAGTTTGGAAAGCTTGCGATTCAGTCGACTGTATCGCTGATGGGAACTGCGGCTATCGCTGCACAGGGAATGGCGAGTATCATTGAAAATTTGAACGGAATTATGGGAATCGGAATAGGAATCGGTCTTATGACCGTTGTGGGGGAAACTCTTGGAGCAGGAAGAAAGGAGGAGGCCGTTTATTATGTAAAGAAATTATGTATTGTTTCCGAAGTAGTGATCATTGCATCCTGTCTGCTTTTGTATGCTTTAGTTCGTCCGATTACCTATTTTGGAGGTATGGAGCCTGAAAGTGCAAAAATGTGTATTTTTATGGTAACGTGCATAACCATTGTAAAGCCATTGATCTGGGTCATGGCTTTTGTTCCGGCATATGGATTCAGGGCAGCCGGGGATGTGAAGTTTACAATGACAGTTTCAATGCTTACGATGTGGTTATGCCGGGTGACACTCTCTATTGTTCTTGCCAGAGTCTTTGGCTTTGGACCAATCGCAGTATGGATCGGTATGTTCAGTGACTGGGCATTGAGAGGAGTGATCTTTACGATCCGGTTCAGAAATCGTAAATGGCTGAATCATCATGTGATTTAAAAGCAATTATAAAGCCTTAATCACAGATCCAGCCATTGAGTCAGATTGTTTGCAAAAGATCGAGCAGACGCTGGTTCTCTTCCGGCATCTGAATACAGAACCGTACATATTCACCCTCCAGGCACTGGAAAGAAGAGCAGTCCCGGATCATAAGTCCCTTTTGAATGCAACGTTCAAATACATCGAAAGAGGTAACCCCGTCTTTCAGAATCTTTACCAGCAGGAAGTTGGCATAGGCCGGATAGATTTTGAAAGTCGGGAGTTTTTTTATGGTTTCGTACATCTTCTGACGTTCGGAAAGAATCAGGTTTCGGGTCTGCTGATAATAGTCGTGATCCTGAAAAAGCATTTCTCCGGCGAAAGCACCGAGGCTGTTCAGTGACCATGGAATCTGTTTTTCACGCATGGTCTTCAGAAATTCACTGTTCCCGGTGATTCCATATCCGAACCGCATTCCCGGGGCGGCATAGAATTTGGAAACTCCCCGGAGTACCATCAGATTGGAAAATTGCTTCGTAAGAGGAACAGCAGTAATTGCTGAAATATCCGGTGCAAATTCAACATAAGTTTCATCTATCATTACAAAGATATTTTTCCGTTTACAAAATGCAAGTAATTCTTTTAATTCATCCCGAAAAATAGCGGAAGAAGTCGGGTTATTTGGATTGCAGATAATGAGAAAATCATATCCATCCGAGAGAGTATGGAAAAGATCCTCCAGATCTGGTCTGAAGTCAGAAGTCTCCTGCAAATGGTAATAATCCTGAGTACTTCCGGAAAAGGTGAGTTCTCTGGAATATTCTGAATAAGTAGGACCGAGAATCAGAGTATGCTTTGGGGCACGAGCTTCGATCAGCAAAGCAATCAGTTCACTGGAGCCATTTCCCGGAAGAATATAATCGGCAGGAACATCACAATAATTAGAAAGAACATTACGCAGAGACAGATACTCGCGGTCAGGATAACTGGAAAATAAATCTGCATGGGTGGCGACCGCTTCTTTTACAGAGGCAGGAAGTCCAAGCGGATTTACATTTCCGGCAAAGTTGACGATAGCTTCTTTTTTTATATGGTAACAGGCACTGATCTTTTCAATGTCACTTCCGTGAAATACGGGGTTGGTTGTCTGATTATTCATGATTTATGCTCCTAAAAATTATTTTGTCTCAAATAAAATACCAAGGGTATTTGGACCGCAGTGGCTTGAAATCGTACAACAGGCAGTTGTCACATGGATCTCAGCGAAGTCTTTTTCAGCTTTGAGGGCTTCTTTTACAAGATGGATATATTCTGCAGCAATTCCCGAATGTGTAATGAAGATAAAAGACGGATCGATATCTGGATGTGCGGCCAGTTGATCTTTTACATATTTTACGAGAACCTTATCCAGTGAACCCCGATATTTTTTACCGACTTTCATACTGCCGTCGGCATTATTTACCTCAATACACGGCTTTAACTTTAGTACGTTGGCACCCAGTGCAGCTACGGAGGAGCAACGCCCGCCGGCATGAAGAAAAGTAAGGGTATCCAGAATAAAGCTGGCATGACACTTCTCTGTACGCTGTCGGAGAACATCGGCGATTGCATCAGCGGACATTCCCTGACGGATCATTTCTCCGGCATCACGGACAAGGAGTCCTGTTCCGCTGGAAAGAGAGCAACTGTCAATGACATGGACATGTCCGAGTTCTTCAGCCGCAATACAGCAATTCTGATAGGCACTGGAGAGGGAACTGCCGAGATTGATATGAATGACTTCGTAACCGGCTCTGACCCATGGCTCAAAATGGTCAATATATTCTGCAACGTTTACAGCAGCCGTCTTGGGAAGAATCTTTTCATCATAATATTTCTGGAAAATCTCTTCCGGAGTGATGTCGATGCCGTCCTTATAGTCATGACCGTCCAGGATGATATGGAGCGGAAAGTAATGCACATGGTAACGCTCTTTTAACTCGGTATCAAGATCACAGGTACTATCAGCACTTAAGATGATTTTTGCAGATTCCTTTTCCATTCTATTTTCCTCCGTAAATCTGATTTTCTTAAATTATAACACTAATTTCCGGTCAATGACAAGGTGGCTGGGACTTTACATTGTTGAAGAAGTTGGATAGAATAAAATGATGTTGGGGTCAAAAGCCCCCAACAATGATGCCAACGGATTGTTTCGTGCTACGCACTCCCACAATCCTACCCGCTATTCGCATATCATGGTGCTTACGCCCCACTTTTATGCTCATATCGGGGCGGGGCTCAAGGTCATTCTACCACCAGTGTGCAAGCACACGTGGTTTCAACCCTTTTGATCCTAACATCTCTAAATTTATTCTAGCACATAATTGTGACGATTTAGTTTCGGATTTTTAAGAAATAAGAATGAAAAATCAAAAGAATAACGAAAGATTGTGCAGGCAGACAAAATGTCGAACGCATTTGACAGTAACTGCTAAAATCTCTCTGAATCAATATGTTATTCTTTCTGTAACGCCGGGAAATGTAAATCAATGAATCAGTAATGTCAGGAAGGTGAAAATAAATGGAGAGACAAATACCGAAAAATGTCCGTCAGATTGGAAATGTGAGTGACAGTCCGAAAATTTATGTAGAAGATTATGTAGATACTTTTTTTGCACAGTTATCAGATAAATACAGAAACGACCCACAAAAGCCATTGGGTGCATTCTTGATCGGAGATTTTCAAACATACGAAGGTGAAGATTATGTCTATATTTATGGTGCGATCCAGATGCAGGAACTCAGGGTATCTGGGATGGAATATCTGATTGATGATGAAACGTGGAAACGGGCATATGAAGAATGTAAACAGTTTTTTGAAGAGGGGGAACTGATCGGCTGGTTTGTGGTGAGAGATGATGCGGAAAAAGCACCGGGAAATTCTACGGTAAAACTGCATAAGAAATCATTTCCGAAAAAGAATACAGTCTTTATCATCTGTGATCCACAGGAAAAAGAAGAAACGTATTATGTACATAAAATGAATGATTTAATGGAGATCGGAGGGCATTACACGTATTATGAAAAAAATCCGTGTATGCAGGATTATATGATCTCGAGTCGAAAAAAAAATGGGGCGGTGCAGACGGAAGTTGTGGAAGACAAGGCTGCACAGAACTTTCGTGATCTGGCTAGAAAGCAGGGAAGACGAACCCGGCAAAAGCATCAGGGAAATTTTGTTTATGCGATGAGTGTGGGACTTGTGCTGGTGCTTGTGATCATGGGAGTTGCCATGCTGAACAATTTTAATAAGATCAGAAAAGCTCAGAACCAGATAGAAGAGGTGGCAGGAACAATTAACACGGTGAAAGATTCTGATAATTCTGGAAGTAGCAATGAAGGCAATGATCCAAATGGTGGACAGGCAGACGGTTCGGAGGATGGTACAGCAGATGAAAATACAGGTGCAGAAAATGAGAACAGCACAGCCGGTGATGATGCAGATCAGGGAAAAACTGACAGTGCAGCCAATAAAAATACAGATACAGAAAAAAGCAACAGTGCATCCGATAAAAAAGCAGAAGGAGATGACGGTACATCGAAAAACGATACAGACGGAGATGCTTCGACAAACAGCAGTCAGGCAAAGAACAGTCCGTCAGATGAAGTAGTTGAAGCATCTGCCGTACCGTCATCTTCAACGAATGGAAGTGATGGAGTTTACGTGGTAGAAAAGGGCGATACACTGGCAATCATCAGTAAAAAAATGTATGGTGATGTCACGCATGTCGATGCAATCTGCAGGATGAACGGATTATCAAATGGCAATCTGATTTACATCGGGCAGAAATTGATATTGCCTTAAAGACGTGTTATACTTATCCCAACCGGGATTGGAGCAATCCCTGATTGAAGAAAACCGATGATAAGGGGAAAACCTATGGCACAAAGAAAAATTCCGTATCTGAAGGTCGTAGAACCACCGGAAAATCCAAAGCAGCTTAAGAAAGCTGAAAGAAAGGTACGCTGGAAAAAATGGGAAGGTGCAGTTTCCATTTTGATACTGGCAGTACTGGCAATCTGTGGAACTTATCTGCTGTTGGATAATAAGACGTATGGAACAGCGAGAGAAGCGGCAAGTTATACGAAGGAAATTTCAGATACAAGCAATTATGTACAGTTTGCAAAAGGAATCATAAGATATAACCGGAATGGAGTAGTCTATCTGAATAAAAAGAATGAAGAAGTGTGGATCCAGCCGACGCAGATCAAGACGCCGATGATCGAAGTAAAGGAGAATGCATTTGCCGTGGCAGACAGAGGCGGAAATAGTATTATGGTATTCACGAAAGACGGACTGAAAGGTGAGATAGAAACGACACTTCCGATTGAAAAGATTGCAATCTCGGATCAGGGTATTGTAAGTGCAATCCTGAAAAATGAAAATTCTCCGCAGATCATTTCTTATGATGCGGCAGGCAATATTCTTGTAGAGCAGCAGATCACGCTTGGAACGACAGGCTATCCGGTTGCCCTTGATATGACAGATGACGGTATGATGCTGGCGGTCTGCTATCTTTATACGGACAATGGAGTTGTAGAGTCGAGAATCGGATATTATAATTTCGGAGCAACCGGAAAAGAAAAGACAGATAACCGGGTGACGGCAGATCAGTATGAGGGAACGATGCTTGCGGATGTATTCTTCATGGGGACTGATCGGTCGATTGCGGTAGGCGATAATGCTTTTGAAATTTATTCCGGAAAAGATACACCAAAGCGGCTGAAAGAAGTGAAGCTGGATCAGGAGATCAGGAGCGTTTTCCATTCTGATCAATATTTCGGGATGATCCTCGTAAATAAAGAAAAGTCAGGAAATGAGCTGAGGGTCTATAATCGATCGGGTGAATTGATTTTCAGTAAAGAGTTTACGGGCGAATATAAGCACGGGAAAATTGATGGAGATGAGGTCATTCTATATGAAGGAAGACGGTGCAGTATTTATAAAATCAATGGAATCCTGAAATTTGAAGGCAGGATGAGTGCGGATATAGAAGAAATCTTCCGGGCTGTGGGAGTGAACAGGTACTATGTGATGAGTTCAAATGAACTGAAAGTCGTTTATTTGACGAAGTAGGAGAGCGTATGGATAATTGGTTGTTGATTGTAGTAGCAGGCATTTTTCTGATCTGCATTGCAGTAGGATATATCAGGGGATTTTTGAAGTTTGGACTTTCTCTTCTTGCAACCCTGATCACTATGATTCTGGTGACGTTTCTGTCACCCTATGTATCGAATGCACTGGTGAAGTATACACCGATTGATGATGTGATCGAGAAAAAATGTATAAAAATGTTCATGCCGGAGATTTCTGCGGACGATTTGTCAAAAATAAATTTAAGTGGTACACCGCTTGAGAATCTGACACCGGAGCAGATCGCAAGTCTTGGAGAAACGGACTGGAGCAAATATGGTCTTTCAGCAGAAGACATTCTTTCCGTCATAGGAGAGATTCCGAGAGATGAACAGATTAAAATTATTGAAAATTCGCCGGTACCGGAATTTTTGAAAAATATGCTGCTGGAGAATAATAACAGCACGATCTATAAAGAACTGGATGTCACAAGTTTTCCATCCTATGTGGCATCATACATCTCAAGGCTGGTGTTGAAGGTAGCCTCTTTCCTGGTTACATTCTTACTGGCGATCATCATAGTCAAGGCATTGATGGTTGCGGTAAATATTATTGGAGAATTGCCGGTGCTTGGATTTGTAAATCACCTGGCAGGAGGTATTCTGGGACTGCTCGCAGCTTTACTGATTGTATGGCTGATTTTCCTGGGACTGACTTTGCTGTATTCCACATCCGTCGGACATACCTGCTTTGGAATGATTGAAAAAAGTGTTTTTCTGAAATTCTTATATGATCATAATCCATTTTTGATCCGACTGCTCGCATTTTAATAAAAAAGTGTTGACAGGTTTGTTCTCATATGATATTCTATAGAAGTTCTGATTGAGGAACAAGCCTTTGGGGGATTAGCTCAGTTGGGAGAGCGCCTGCCTTGCAAGCAGGAGGTCACGAGT